>OHEU01000039.1_pt1 | contig 82698 bp, 62 predicted proteins | sample 1567341 | NCBI WGS metagenome assembly OHEU01 (sample SAMEA3879524, study PRJEB24766) | human gut metagenome | biome: human-associated habitat; feature: feces | place: USA | collected 1985/1987 | reverse complement strand
AATTTCTATAATAGAGTCAACCTAAATCAGGAAAATACAACTTGTCCGTAAAATATACACTTTTTACGGACAAACTCGGCATAGGGGACTGCCTGCACAACCTATTTTCTTCCGCAGTCACGTATCAGTGAACGTATATAGCCCGTGATGTCATCATTGATAAGTTCCTCGATGGTCGTCTTCATTCTGAATCGCCAGTAGAACGGCGAGATTGCAGGGACATTGATCCTCTCCTTGTCCGGATCCTCCATGCAAAGTTCCGGCTTGAGCGACAGATAATCCTGGAGCGGCAGAATCGCCAGCATGGACGCGGACTGAAGATGCATCAGAATGATACTCAGGCTGATATCAGGAGTACACTCTGCAGGAGCCTCGCCATATTTGCCGAGAACCTGATTCCAGAAACGCTGGGTGACGCCCCTGTCCTCATTCCACCAGGCGCGGAGCGGACTCATGTCATGTGTCGAAGTCGCGCAGACGGAGAAATACGGATAACTCCAAGTGTCGGCAAACTCATGCTGGGCATCCTTCGGCATACGCTGGATTTCCAATGACAAGATACGGAGTTCCTTCATCACATCCGGCACGCAATCCGGAATCATACCCAAGTCCTCTCCACACGCAAGCATTCGCGTACCGGCCAGCAAATCAGGCAGTTTGCGAAGTGCGGAATCACGCCAGAACGCATTGTGCCTCCTGTAGAAAAAGTCGTCATGCAACCTGTTGAAGGCGTCCTTCTGCCAGTCCGGAAGATTGCGGTAATGCTCCGTATTCTGAGCCCCGATGCGAGGATGCCAGTAGCCCTTCCGATGAGAGTCTTCCACAAAGAGAGTGTCAATGCCGTCAGACGTGTACCAGCCCGTGCTGATGTCGAATCCCATCGATGCCAACTCGCTGGCGCTGAATGGCAATGCCGGGTAGAAATGGCCTAGAAGACCGCTGCTTGCCCCTGTCGGAACCTCCCAAATGCGGAAAAATCCGAGGATATGGTCAATGCGGAAGAAGTCGAAGTACTGCTCCATGTTCTTCAGCCTGGCCCTCCACCATGCAAAATTGTCTTCCTCCATCTTGTCCCAGTTATATGTCGGGAAACCCCACAACTGACCGTCAGCAGAGAACGCATCAGGCGGAGCACCGGCCTGGGAATTCATGTTGAACTGGGAAGGATGCTGCCATGCATCCACACTTGTCCTGCTCACGCCGATAGGAAGGTCACCCTTGAAAGTGACGCCATGTTTTCTGGCATAGTTCCTGGCATCGACAAGCTGTCTGTGCAGATGGAACTGGACAAAGGACTGATAGTCAGCTTCTTCTCTATTATCTGCAAGGACTGACGCCGCTTTCTTTGCACTATATGAAGCATATTTTCCCCACTTGGAAGAATCACCTGTTCCGGTCTTGCGGAGGAGAATCCTGAAAGCGCAGTATGCGTCGAGCCAGTCGGCATTTTCCTCTATGAATTTCGTGTACTCTGCAGAACCGCTGACCTTAGCCCATGTTGAAGCGAAAGCCTTGCGCATGAGACGGTCCTTCTCCTGATTGACTCTTTCGTAATCCACCTCCGGAAGGGCCTCAAGTTCTGTTTTCAAGGTCTTGTAGCTGCTGTCCCTTCGGACCCCTGCCTCAGGAAGATAGACAAACTGCGGATGCAGGGCATAGATGGAATTCGCGCTGTACGGATATGAATCTACCCAAGTGCCTGTCATGGTCGTGTCATTGACAGGAAGAAGCTGTATGACTCTCTGGCCTGTAGCCGCTACCCAGTCCACGAGTTTCTTCAGGTCGTGGAAGTCTCCGATACCGAAACTGTCCTCAGTCCTCAGAGAGAAAACAGGAACGGCAGTGCCGGCGCATTTCCAGTTGGTCTGGAACATCTTCTCGGGAGACATGTCGTCATTGACCTTGAACTTAGGGGAGTCCTGGTCGATGCTGAAAACCTTGTCGGCAAAAGCCGATGTGAAGAAAGGGGCGGCTACCGGGATATCGGTCCATTTGTCCTCTATATCAGTGGTTTCCGTATCCGTGATGATATGGTTTTTCCATTCGCGGCGAAGCCTTTTGCCGTCTTTCCAGCACTCGTAATGGTACTCGGTTCCGGACGGAATCCTGCTCTCCGGCATTGACAATTCCCAGATTCCTCCTGGAAGGTAATGCATGTCGGCGCGCTCTTTCCCGAATGAAAGTTTGATTTCCTCACCCCATGAGGTCTGATATGTGATTCTGAAAGTACGTGTCATAATTCGTTGTTTGTTGTGGTTATGTGACCGCTAAATTATATACAAAAACCAACATCCGAAAATGACTTGCCGGTATTTTCGGATGAGATGTCGTTTTTAGGCGATGAACTGTCAGCAGGTGGTGTTTTCAAGCCATTGGAGAAAGTCCTCTGATCTCGAACGGCTGACGAGAATTTCCGGACCTGAACGTGGAACTGCATTGATCTTGAGCCTTCCTCCCTGCAGTTTGATTATGCTCTGCACTGCTGATGAAGCGATTATGCAGCCGCGGGAAATCCTGAAGAACCTGGACGGAGACAGTTGTGATGACAGGATGTCAAGTGACTGGTCCATAACATATTTCGACCCGTCGGATGTGAACATCCATGTGACCTTGTCCTCGGAAAGGAAATACGCGATGTCATTGACAGGAATAGGAAGAATCTTGTCATTCAGACGTACCATGAACTTCTGCCGGTACTCATGCTGGGTGCCGGAGATGGTGGAGAGGAGGGAAGACATATCTGTGACGCCTGCTGAATTGCGGCAGCGCTGCACGGCCCTGTCCAGGTCCTCTTTTTCGATAGGCTTCAGCAGATAGTCCACGCTGTTCACCTCGAAAGCCTTGACGGCGTAACTGTCATAGGCTGTGGTCATTACGATCTTTGCATCGACATTGATCTGCCTGAAGATGCTGAAACAGTCACCGTCAGAAAGCTCCACGTCCATGAATATGACATCGGCGGAATGCTCCTTCAGCCACTCGACCGTGCCGCTGACTGAACTTGTCATGCCGACGATTTCCAGATCCGGATAATATTTCTGCAGAGTACGGCTCAGGTTGGCCTGTGCCATCGGTTCGTCTTCGACTATCAATACTTTTAGTGACATAATTCGAGTTTTTAGAATGTTTTCTGTGCGGGCAGCAGCGGAAGCGATACTGAATAATCCGTTCCATTGTCATTGATTTCAATGTCATTGCCCGACAAATCAATGTATTGCTGGCGGATGTAGTTCAGACCGACTTTTGTGGAGTCTTCTCCAAGCGCCACCTTCGGATATTTGTTGTTGGTCACGATGATTCTGGAATCCCGTGCCGTTATGTTTATGTGGAGCGGATTGTCCGGAGACACCCTGTTATGTTTGATTGCATTTTCTACAAGCATCTGGATTGAGCACGGCACCACGTCGTAGGACATGAAAGACTCGGGGACATCGACATTGACCTCGAACCCTGACGCGAAGCGTACTTTCAGCAGGTCGGTATATTTTTCGGTGAAGTCCATTTCCTCGCCCAGGCTGATGGCTGTAAGCGAGTCGTTTTTAAGCATATACCTGTAGATGCTGGCGAGTTTGTGGACGAAAAGGCTTGCGTCTTCGTTCTTGTTGTCGCAGATCAGGCAGTCCAGTACATTCAGTGAATTGAACAGGAAATGCGGGTTCACCTGCTGTTTCAGTTTCAGATATTCGAACTGGGCCTTGTGTCTTTTCATCTTCTCGGCTTTCACATCCTGATGCGTAACTCTCACGTAATCAGCCATGTATATAAGTACATAAAACAGTATTTCAGCAATGAATGCCACTACAGCCGTCTCTACCAGGTCATGAACCGGAGGCAGCTGTTGTATGGAAAACGGAAGGTCAATGCCTACGGCGAATGTCGCGCCGAGAACGGCAAGAACCACGAATGAGGTCAATGCCGTCCAGCGTAAATATTCAGGCTTCTGGCGGAGCCTTGTCCTTGCGAACCTTACATATATTATATTAAGGCAAATCAGAATGATGCAGACAGGAATATTGTACATCAGTCTCACCAAGTTCTTGTACAATCCTCCGTTTGACAGGATGTTCATGTCGCTCAGCGCGATGATGGCCAGTCTGAAAAGGAAGATGGCGAGCACGACCGCTATCAGCCACGGCATGTGCGGCATCCTGATGGAGCCGGAGGACAGACGGAGCCGATTGAGGATATTGCCGACGAGTATCGTGCCCCATCCGAGGAGCTCTGTTGTGAATGCCGTGGAAATGGCATGGACAGCAAGGTCGGAGCTGAAAATCATGCCTATCAAGTTGGCTCCGGCAGTTCCCAGAAGATATCCGGTAACATTGATGATTATGATTATTCCGGCCGTGAACTCCAGATTCAGGTTCTTTTTCAGGCAGACGAGAAGGATCATCGCCATAGTGAGCACGGTGAGGAACAGTTCGTCTCCGATTCCGGCCTCGAGGCACAGAATGGTCACGGCTGCATGAAGCAATGCAAATATATGTATTACGCCCGAGGGCTTTATCTTAGACAAGTTCATAACTCAAGTTTCAAGTGTCTGTGTGGTATGCCGGTGTGTCATGCAACCGCCACAGTCCAAAGTTAGGAATAATTGCCTGAATTAAAAAACCGCTTTTCATTCGTCGTCTGATTTTTTCCGTCCGTCAGCCAATTCCGACCATCCGTCCTGTCACATATTTTTAATAGGATATTAATAAATATATTTGCAAACGTTTTAAGTCTTACGGGAGTACCTGAGGCCTTGACAGTGACAGAAACGGAACTTGACAATTCCGTGACCACATAGAACAAACGAAAACCAATGAACAAGAAACCGAAATTATCTTTTTGGCAGATATGGAATCTCAGCTTCGGATTCCTTGGTGTCCAGATAGGATATTCTCTGCAGAATTCAAACACGTCCACGATATTCGAATCACTCGGCGCCGACGTAAGTCACTTGAGCTATTTCTGGTTGGCTGCACCTCTTGCCGGAATGGTCATCCAGCCTATCGTGGGAATGTTCTCAGACGGGACATGGACCAGATTCGGCAGACGCATCCCGTATATACTCGGAGGAGCAATGATTTCGACTATAGCACTTATGCTCATGCCGAACTGCCCGACTCTTCTGGCATTGGCCCCTCTCGCGATGGGAGCGTTCATCCTCCTTTTCATGGACCTTTCTTTCAATGTTACCATGCAGCCGTTCAGGGCGCTTGTTGCTGACATGCTCGACGATTCGCAGAAGACAGAAGGTTATGTGGTCCAGACTTTCCTTATTAACATAGGTGCCGTAATAGGAGCCGTCCTCCCGCTGATTATGACATGGGCCGGTGTAAGCGACGAAGCTGTTCCCGGTCAGGTTTCATCCCACATCGCATGGTCCTATTATATAGGAGGTGCAATCCTTCTGGCTACCGTCCTGGTGACAGCATTCAGGACCAAGGAGTATCCTCCGAAGGAATTCGCCGAGTACAACGGTATCGCTGAGGTCAATGCAAGTGAACCTGCGGAAAAGCCAAGTTTCATGACATTGATAAAGAACACTCCGTCCGCGATGATCCGCATCGGTGTGACACAGTTCTTCTCATGGGCGGCACTTTTCATCATGTGGACTTACCTTAAACCGGCCATAACCGGCTCAGTGACAGCAGGTGGCGTGCTTCTTACGGAAGGAGAGACCCAGACCTGGGTCGGTGTCCTTAACGGAGTCTATCCGATTCCTGCCTGCATCGCCGCATTGTTCATGACGAAGCTCGCTACCAGATTCGGAAACAAGAGAGTCTATGCCACATGTCTTCTTTTCGGAGTTCTCGGCTTTGCCGGACTCTGTCTGCTGAAAGACAAATATGCATTGATGATACCGATGCTGGGTATCGGAATTGCCTGGGCCGGCATTCTCGCCATGCCTTACGCGATTCTTTCCCGCACGGTTGACCCGAAACGTATGGGCGTTTACATGGGTATCTTCAATTTCACCATCACCATACCGCAGATAGTCATCGGACTTACCGGAGGAGTCATCGTGAAATACTGTTTCGGCTCGAATGCCGTGATGATGTTGGCATTGGCCTGCGTCTTCATGCTGTTGGCTGCGGTGTCTGTCGCTTTTATCAGAGAAAATTGAAAATAATTACTATATTTATTAAACTAATAACAATAAGATCCTATGAACAGATTTCTATCTTTTATAGTGGGACTGATGGGACTCCTTCTCATCGCCCCTGATCTGTCAGCCCAGAACGGGTTTGAAGTAAGGGGTACCGTCACGGATCAGACCGGCCAGCCTGTAATCGGCGCGACCGTTCTCGAAAAGGGTACTACCAACGGATTGTCGACTGACATTGACGGCAATTACACACTGAAAGTGTCCTCAGCTGATGCAATCATTGAAGTCAGCTGTATCGGATACAAGACCGTGACCTTCGTGGCAAAAACCAATCCTGCGAAGACTGTCATCCAGGAAGATGCCATGTATCTGGACGATGTGGTGGTCATCGGTTACGGTACAGTCAAGAAGAGCGACATGACCGGTTCCGTTACCGCCATCAATGCAGAAGAGGTCAATCGTGGAGCCGTTACTTCTCCGAGCTCAATGCTTCTCGGTAAGGTTTCCGGACTTAACATCACTCCTGCGAACGGACAGCCGGGTTCTTCTTCTACCATCAGAATCCGCGGTGCGGCATCTCTTACCGCATCCAATGACCCTCTCATTGTCATTGACGGTGTCCCTGTAACAAAAGACGGTGGTGCCGGCATGGGCGATCCGCTTGCTACTGTCAATCCTAACGACATCGAGTCTTACTCTGTCCTCAAGGATGCGTCCGCTACCGCAATCTACGGTTCCCGCGCTTCCAACGGTGTGATCATCATCACTACCAAGAAAGGAACAGGCAAAGGAATCCACGTAGGCTACAGCGGAAGCGTTTCCCTCAAGCAGAATACCGATGCCATCAAGATGATGGACGGAGACCAGTTCTTCGACTATATCAAGGAATATCGTCCTGAAGCTATCGAACTTCTCGGTGTGGACGGTACAATGTACAACACTAACTGGCAGGATCAGATTTACCGTATCGGCGTGAATACTGACCACAACATCAGCCTTTATTCAGGTGGAGTTGTTCCTTTCCGTGTCAGCATGGGCTACAACCTCGACCAGGCTACCATCAAAGTCGGTGACAACCAGAGAGGTAACATTGACGTAAGCCTTTCTCCTAAATTCTTCGACGAGCATCTTTCGATTAATTTCAATGCCAAAGGCGTATATCAGCATACCAACTGGGCCAACAACCCTGTAGAGAGTGCTCTTTCATTCGATCCTACCAAGCCTATCTATTTCACGGATGCTGAAGGCAACATCGACAAGACTGCCATTTCCAATGGTTACTGGAACTGGTTCAGCGCAGGTGTGCCTAATACCATGGCAGCTGCCAACCCTCTTTCTGCAGTTTATGACTACGTCAACTACGGACATACCTACCGTGGAGTAGGCAACTTGCAGATTGACTATAAGGTACACGGACTTGAGGCGTTGAGGGCAAACCTGAACTTGGGTATGGATATCGCCAGGACCAACGGCACCAAGTACAACACCGTCGGTTCACGCAGTTCGCTTACCAGTGCTCCTGACCTCTATGAAAAGTACAAGAATTTCAACAAGAACATGCTTCTGGAGGCCTACCTCGACTACAATGAAACTTGGGGAAAACACAATTTCAATGCGATCGCAGGTTATTCTTGGCAGCACAACTACATCAAGTACGAGAACTCACAGTACTACAACAATGACAGGGAAACCGTATATCATATCGCTCCTGTCAATGCCAAAGAGTACTACATGATTTCATTCTTCGGACGTCTCAACTACGGCTTCGATTCGAGATATCTCTTCACTTTCACCGCCCGCGGTGACGCATCCAGCCGTTTCTCTCCTTCAAACCGTTGGGGCTTCTTTCCTTCTGCAGCATTCGCATGGAACATTGCCAATGAGGAATTCCTGAAGGGCAACAGGTCAGTATCAGCCCTCAAGTTCCGTCTCGGATGGGGACGCACCGGACAGCAGGATATCGGAGACGACTACTATCCTTACATCGCAAGATACTATGAATCAGCGTCTGTGACAATGCAGTATCCTATGGGTGCTGACGGCAAGTCTTTCAACCTTCTCTCACCATTGGCCTACAACCCTAACATCAAGTGGGAGACAACTGAGACTTACAACGTAGGTTTGGATTTCGGTTTCCTCAATGACAGGATTTCCGGTACAGTCGAGGCTTACTACCGCAACACTTTCGACCTTCTGAACAATATCTCAATTCCTCTCGGTTCGAACTTCGGCAAGCAGGTGATTTCCAATATCGGAACAATGGTGAACAAGGGTATCGAGCTCTCAGCCAACTTCGTACCTGTAGAGACCAAGGACTGGAACTGGAAAATCGGTGGAAACATCACTTTCCAGGACGTGAAGATTACCAAGCTGACCAACAGCGATGAAACTTACCTCGGAGTAGAGACAGGCCCTTCAATGGGTGCCAATGTCGGCTTCAGCTCACTCCACCGAAAAGGCTTCGCTCCATATACATACTATATGTACCAGCAGCTCTATGATGCTGAAGGCAAGCCAGTCCAGAATGCTTTCGCAGATCGCAACGGCGACGGCAAGATCAATGCTGATGACCGTTACATGACCGGCTGCAGCGCTACACCTTGGGCTTACTATGGTATCACCACTCAAGTAAGATACAAGAACTGGGATTTGGGTATCAATGGTCATGGTTCTATCGGAGCTGAGCTCATCAATAAGGTCGCCCTCGGATATTCTTCATCATACAGCGACAACTGGACCAAGGGTTACATTGACAACCTCTGCCCTAAGTGGCTCCTTCCTGAGTGGCACGCTCCTAACAGCGAGACACAGAAATATTCAGACCTTTGGATTGAGGATGCGACATTCTTCAAGATTGACGACATCAATCTCGGCTATACCTTCAATCTCAAGAACAACCTCAAAATCCGTCTTGCAGGTTCTGTCCAGAATGTATGCACATTCACCAAATACTCAGGACTTGATCCGGAAATCAACAATATCGATGGTGTGGACAATTACGTTTATCCTCGTCCTCGTCTCTATACTCTTCGTCTTAACATTTCATTCTAAGCAGGAGGAACAACATTATGAAATTCATAAACAAATTATTCATACTTTCAGTAGCGGCGATACTGTTTTCATCATGCCTCAAGGATTTGGATACACTTCCTTTGAACACGACTGACTTTACGTCTGAAAACGCGTATGCCAATGAAGACAGCTACCTCAAGGCTCTTGCCTACATCAATGGCTATTATATGCTTGTAGGTCAGGATGATGCTGGCAAAAATGACCTTGGATTCTCAGATTCCGGACAGTCAGAGTTCCTGAGACAGTGGTTCAACCTGAACGAGATGACCTGTGACGGACTCAAGTGCGTCTGGGGCGACCCTTATCTTACTGAACTTCAGCATGATTCATGGGGCTCAAGCACTAACGATGCTCTGGTAGCAGTATATACCCGTGCGGTGAAGGCTATCGCTCTCGTTAACGAATTCCTCCTCCAGACTACAGACAGCAAGATCGAGGCTCGTGGCCAGTCTTCACTCAAGGGTGAGATTGCAGGATACAGGGCTGAAGCCCGTTTCCATAGGGCAATGTTCTTCTACGTTCTTATGGATGAATTCGGAAACCCTCCTTTCCCTATGCCTGAGAATATCGGTGGCGAAAATCCGTCCCGTATCACCAGGACTGACCTCTTCAACTGGCTTGAAACTGAGCTTCTTGACCTCGGTTCTGATAACAGCGCAATGCCTGCCGTGGGTTCTGTTCCATATCCTCGTCCTACCAAGGGTTCCGTGTGGGCACTTCTCAGCCGTATGTACCTCAATGCCGAGGTCTATACCGGTACTGCAAGATGGCAGGATGCCAAGGATGCCGCCAGGAAGGTCATCGGAATGGGATATTCTCTCGCTCCAAAGTATTCTGACATGTTCCGTCAGGACAATACCGAGAACGGTTCGGCAGAAAAAGAATTCATTTTCGCTATCGCTTATGACAGAGTTTCCACACAGAGCTGGGGCGGAACTTCGACATTTGCTTCCGCATCTCTCAGCGAGGAGGCAAACCTCAAACTCGGTGCAGAGTTCGGTCTTTCCAAAATCAATGGTGAAAACTGGGCCGGTTACCATGTTCCTAATGACTATGTTGCACGTTTCCAGCTCAATGGTGTAGTATGGGGAAGCAAGACCAATGTCTTCGGATACGACAGGGCTTCCAGTGACAAGCGTGCGTTCTTCACCAATTACGGTTCAGTCCAGGACTTCGATGAAAAACAAGTTTCTACAGGCTGGATGTGCTGGAAGTTCTGCGGACTTGATTCCAAAGACAAATTCGTTCAGCACGATGGCGTTCCGGGAAACTGGAAACTCTCCTCTGCCGATATGCCTATCTTCCGTCTCGCCGAGATGTATCTCAATTATGCAGAGGCAGATGCCCGTCTCAATGGCGGTGTCGTAAAGGATGCTGATGCTCTCAAATATGTGAAGGACCTCCGTGACCGTGCAGGCGTATCAATGCCGTCAGAGGTAAATCTCGAGTGGCTGCTCGATGAAAGGGCACGTGAATTCATGTGGGAAGGTCACCGTCGTGTGGATCTCATCCGTTTCGGCAAGTTCACTGACGTGAATTATCCTTGGACACTCAAGGGCGGACTTATGAACGGAAAGATTGCTCTCCCTTCATACAAGACAATATTCCCGATTATCCAGAGCGACCTCAGTTCAAACAGCAACCTCGTTCAGAATGAAGGTTATTAGCAGAATTGATAACATTTAAAATTGATATTATGAAATCATTTAAATATATGGCAATGGTCGCCGCCTCGGTTCTGGCTGCTTCCTGCACCTTGGATTTGCCAAAGGAACAGATTTCGTCAGAGTTGACGGCTCCTGTCCTCAGACCGGTTTCCAATGTCATCTCCGATGCCAATACCACCAAGGTGGAACAGGTCAATTTCACTTGGGACCCTGCTGATTTCGGGGCCAGGACAGAAATCCTCTACTCAGTATATGCCGAACTTGGCTCAGAGAAGGCTCTTATAGGACAGAACTACAAGAACTCTCTCAGTATCAACAAGGGCGACCTTGTCGGCATGATATGCAGCTCACTGAAAGGTGAGAAAAACGCTACCGTCACTGTCAATGCCTATGTGGAGGCTGCCCTCAAGGACGTGGTAAACTCACCTGTATTGACTTCTGAGAAAGTCGCTTTCTCAGTTTATACTTATCTTCCTCCTAAGAAGAACATCTGGCTCCCTGGAAAGTATCAGGACTGGAATCAGTTTGGAACTGAAATCTGGGAAACGGAGGCAGGTACCAGCACGTACAAGATTCTTGTCGATGTTTCTAATGACGCAGAGACACCTTATTACTTCAAGATTGTCGATGAAAACCAGTCTTGGGTCGGAATGAAGGAGGGCTATACTCCTGAAGGTTGGGAGGTTGCGGATCCTACAAATTCTGACGGCAACTTCTCTGTATCAGCGGATGAGCCTATCATGTGGCTGACTATCAGCACCAAGACAAAGACTGTTGCAAGAGAGGTCGTATCCAAAGTCGCTATGATAGGTGACTTCAACGGATGGAATGAGTCCGAGGAGAAGGAACTTACCTACAATGCTGCGAAGAATGTCTGGGAATCTCCTGTCATCAGCTTCACGGAAGGTCAGGGCTGGCTCCTGAGACTCAACAAGAACTGGGACCACAAGTATGGAAGTGCAGTTGCGACTAACGACATTGCAGGCGGATATGAGATTACGAAGGGCGGAGAGAACATCCCGACCCCGGGAACAGGTGACTATATCGTCCGACTCTATGCCAACAGGACACCGATTGTTGTGACATATGAAAAACAGTAAACAGGTTTGACTTATGAAATGGATTAGAAACATATTTGCAGTCTCTGCCGCAGCTTTTGCGGCAGTGGCCTGCACCATAGAAAGTGAAGACACCTTCTCGAAGAGTCCGGTCGCTCCGGTACTGGAGGCTCATTCAGACATCCTCATCACGGAAGGTACGAAAGCTGAGTCTGTGACTTTCACATGGACTGCTGCACGTCAGATCGACGCGGAAGCATATCTCTATAACTTGAATGTCAAGAGCGGAGAGAAGGAAGCGGCTCTGAAAGAGGGTATCACCGACAACTTCTATATGGTCTCAAAGGAGGAACTCAGAACATTCCTCAAGACCAATTTCGAACTGGAAAAGAATGCGACACACCAGCTTGATTTCTCTGTCAATGTTGCAGACAAAGCCGGTAATGTCTATTCATCTCCTTCTGTTGGCGTGAAAGTTTACTTCTATGACGATGCTGTAGCTCCTGTAGCCAGCGTATCTGCGTCAACAATCGTTCTTGACAAGGAAAAGCAGTCAGATGAACTTGAACTTCTCTCTTGGACCGATGCAAGGCTTGTTTATGGCGAGGATGTTACATATAAAGTAACAATGTCATACGGCACCGGAGCAGAAAATGTTCTTGCCGACGGTCTCACCAATACTTCTTATAAGACCACTGTGGACGGTCTTAACGAAGCCGTAGTTGCTGCCGGTGCAGCTGAAGGCTCGGAAGCGGAATTGACATTGAAGGTTTATGCGTTCTGTGAAAGCATGCCTGCAGGTGTCGTTTCAAATGCCGTAAAAGTCAAGATTACTACCTATATCCTTTCATTCCCTGAAAAGATGTGGCTTCCTGGAAGCTATCAGAGTCCGGGTTGGGACATTGCCAATGCTCCTTCGCTCACAGTTTCAGCCAAGCAGAAAGGCGTGTACCAGGGCTTTGTAGATCTCTCCACTGCGGATGGTTCTGATGCGGAATTCAAGTTCAGTGCGACTCCTTCATGGTCGAAAACTGATTTCGGCTTCGAGGATGTGACAGTAGAAACCAAAGGCAGTGAGGACCTCCCATTTGCATATGCAGAATCGAAAACGCTGGGCGGTTCCAACATCAAAGTACCTTCAGGATTGTATTTCATCAAGCTCGACAAGAAGAACGGAACACTCGTGATGGTTCAGGTGAAGAATCTCGAAATCGGCGGCAGTTTTGCTGCTTCAGGCTGGGGAACATTCCTCACACTGACCAGGAATGGTTCAGAATGGGCTGCAGCAGATGCATTTGAAATGAAGGAGAATGACGAGATCAAGATCCGTTTCAATTCTGACTGGACATATTCTTTCGGCGGTGAGATGGACAATGTGGTTTTCGGAGGTGGCAATATCAAGTTCACCAAGTCTGCCGGAAAATACAAACTCGTATTCGATACTAAGACATCGGATTTTGTGCTCAATGCCGTTGTGTCTGAGTAACTTGTGATTAAGCTCGATATGGGCAGGCCCCGCGCTAAGGAAAGGCCTGCCCTTTTTTGAAAATTACTGGATATAGTATCTCAAGCCAATGCTTGTGAAACTCGAATTTATAATGAAAAACATTACAAGATTTTTTGTCCTGTCAGTCCTCTGCTTGTCGGCACTCGTTTCCTGCAGCAAGGAGGAACAAGTCCAGCAGGGAAAGAAACTGCAGGTTACACCTGATGCCTTGTATTTTACCAAAGCCGCATCATCGCAGACATTGGAACTGAAGACGAATGCTTCGCAGTGGAAAGCAGTGGTTTCCAAGAATGATTGGCTTGAAATAGACAAGACATCAGGAACCGGTTCCGGCGAAATAACTGTCAATGTTACCGAAAACAATAAGGAACTGAGGACTGCGACCATTACTTTTTCCGCATCCGGATACAAATCAGCTGTCGTAAAGGTGACACAGCATCCTGTAGATGAACTTATAAATCCTTCAGCTACAGGACTTTTTGCGATACCTGAATTGCCGGAAGCTGATTCTCCATGCGTACTTTATTACAGGGCGGACAAGTCTTCTCCGTTCTGTGACTACCACGAGGACATTTACGCCCATATCGGAATCGTTGAGGCGGAATGGATGTATGTCCAGTCTGAGTGGGACAAGAACATTGACAAATGCAAGTGGCAGCCGTGCGAGGAAAGCAATCTCTGGAAACTTCAGCTCGAACCTTCCGTCAGGGAATGGTTCGCCTCCGGTGATACACCTGTAAACAAGATCGGTGTAGTCGTGCGGAGCGCCGACGGCAAACTCCAGACCGATGATATGTTTGTCAATGTCAAAGATGAGAAATTCGTTTTCGAACCTGCTCCGGTCGTAAAGGAAACAATGCCTTCCGGACTTCATGATGGCATCAATTATAACTCTGACGGCAGCGTGACACTGGTTCTGCGAGACCTCGACAATAAGGGTAAATGCCATGAATATTGTTATGTGACAGGAGAATTCTCCAAATGGCAGCGTTCCAACGACTATTCCATGAAACGTGACGATGCAGCAGGCTGCTGGTGGTACACGATGACAAACGTGGACCCGGACAAGGAATACATGTTCCAGTACTATGTCGTGGACGAGGACGGCTCGTCTTTCCGTATCCATGACCCTTACACTGAAATCGTCTATGACGGATCCAACGACAAGTACATCTCGTCATCGACTTACCCTGATCTTCCGGAATATCCTAAGGGCACAAGCGGTCTGGTATCTGCCTTCAAGGTCAACAAAGATACCTATACATGGACCAGCACCGGCTTCAAGATTGCCGACCAGGACAATCTCATGATCTACGAAATGCATTTCCGCGACTTCACTTCTACGGGAGACATCCCCGGAGCCCTCGGAAAGCTCGACTATCTGTCCTCTCTCGGTGTCAATGCCGTAGAGCTGATGCCTATCCAGGAATTTGACGGAAATGACAGCTGGGGTTATAATCCTTGCTCATATTTCGCTCTTGACAAGGCTTACGGAACACGAACAATGTACAAGCAGTTTATAGACGAATGTCATGCAAGAGGCATGGCAGTAATCGTGGATGTCGTTTATAATCAGGCAACCGGGGCGCATCCTTATGCCAAGCTTTACTGGGATTCCGCCAACAACAAGACAGCTTCCGACAATCCGTGGTTCAATGTCGATGCCCCGCATCCATATAGCGTATTCCACGATTGGAATCACGAGTATATGCCTTTCCGAGAGCATGTCAAGGAAAGTTTGAACTATCTGATGGACGAATATCATGTCGATGGTTTCCGTTTCGACCTCACCAAAGGCTTCACAAACAAGAAGAGCGACGAAAGTACAGCTTCCAACTACGACCAGAGCCGCGTGGACATCCTGACCGACTATACCAGGAGCGTGAAGAGCCACAATCCGGATGCCGTCGTGATTCTCGAACATTTCTGCGAGACCAGCGAAGAAAAGGCTCTTGCCAATGCTGGTGCGAAGGTCTGGAGAAATCTCAATAATGCATATTGCCAGTCAGCAATGGGCAAGTCTTCGGGAAGCAACTTCGAAGGACTCTGGACGGGTTCCTCAATGCCTTTCGGTGCCTATGTTGGATTTATGGAAAGTCATGATGAAGAAAGGACTGCCTACAAGGCTCTTGTTGACGGTGCCTCAGGCATCAGCGGCAAGTCGAACTTGTCTGCACGTATGAAACGTGAGGCCCTTAATGCGGCAGTCTTCTTTACTGTGCCGGGACCTAAGATGATATGGCAGTTCGAAGAACTCGGATATGACATCTCCATTGAAGAAAATGGCAGAACCGGCAAGAAACCGGTGCATTGGGACTATCTGGAGGATGCCGACCGAAAGGCCCTTCATGATACATACGCTTCATTGATGAAATTCCGTAAGGAGAATCCTCGTTTCTTCTCTTCTGATGCTGATTTTACTTGGTACGTTAGTGACGGCAACTGGGATGACGGAAGGTTTGTTTACGGTTCTGTGGACGGGAAGTCATTTGCTGTCATCGGCAATTTCTCATTGACAAAGAAAGATATTACCGCATGGTTGCCGAAATCGGGAACCTGGAAGGATTATCCGGCATTCGGTTCTGGTACATACAATGTAACAAAGGATACGGACGGGCACAATTCCCTTACCGTAAATCTTGCTCCAGGTGAGTTTAAATTGATTATATTTGAATAAAAACGAACCTGTTATGAAATATTTGATTAAGACATTTTGTGTCTTGGCTGTCATGACTCTGTCATCTTGCGGACAGAACGAGTCCAATTCCGATGGCGGGCAGACGTCGAAGCCGGCCTTCGCGAAGGGCGCCGACATCAGCTGGTACACGGAAATGGAAAAGAAAGGCTATAAATTCTATACCGCTTCCGGTACGGAGATGGATTGCCCTGCTCTGATGAAATCGCTGGGATTCAATTCGTTGCGCTTCAGGGTGTGGGTGAATCCTGAGGACGTATGGAACGGCAAGGAAGATGTCCTGAAGAAATGCCTGAGGGCCAAGGAACTCGGTATGAAGATAATGATCGATTTCCATTATTCTGATACCTGGGCTGATCCTGGCAAGCAATATGTTCCTAAGGCATGGGAATCATATGATTTGGACGCTATGGCGAAAGCCGTGGCTGAACATACTTCAGATGTTCTCAATACATTGAAGGATAATGGAGTAGATGTCGCATGGGTGCAGGTTGGAAACGAGGTGACCAACGGTATGCTCTGGGAGAAGGGGCGTGTCAAGGGCGACAGCGCTTCCGGCTTTGCAAAACTGTTCAAGGCCGGTGCGGACAAGGTCAAGAGCATTTATCCCAAGGCATCTGTCATCCTCCACATTGACAATGCATGGGATATGGATACCCTCAAGTGGTTCTATTCTCTCATGGCGGATACCGGTGTGAAATACGATATGATCGGCCTGTCACTGTACCCTTCATATTGGAATGACGGAACGAACGCATTCGAACCATGGGAAAAGAAAGTAAATCAGGCGATTGCCAATATCCCTCAGCTGATAAAGACTTACAATAGGGATGTGATGCTGGTAGAGTTCGGAATGCCGGCGGCCGAGCCTCGGAAAGGAAAGGAAGCACTCGAAACATTGTGGAACGGGCTGAAAGACGTGAAGCGTTTCAAGGGCATCTTCTATTGGGAACCTGAGTCCGAGCTTGCCCGCAACGGCTATGATTTCGGTGCTTTCAATGACGGTAAGCCGACCATAGCGCTTTCACCTTTCTCCAAACCTGCCAATTAGCGCAACAACTCTGCAAGTTAGTTGTCTGACTTGCGAATCTTGAATAAAAATAGTAATTTTGATATGAAAAGAGTATTTGGAATTATGACGGCAGTAATGCTGACGGCTTGTGCCGGAAACACAGCTTTCGTACCGGATTCTGTCTCTGATGCCGATTTGACACAGGTCAGCAGAGTCGAACCGCTTTCATGGTGGGTGGGGATGAAAACCCCGCTCCAGCTCCTCGTCCAGGGCGACGGGATTTCAGGATACAACGTCACAATCGAAGGAGGCAAAGGGGTAAAGGTCAATGCTATACAGAAGGCCGACAGCCCGAACTATCTGTTCGTTGACGTCAATATCCTCAGGGATGCTGAACCAGGAACATATTATCTTGTATTCAGCAAGGACGGAAAGCCTGTATTCAAGTATCCGTATGAGATAGCGGCCCGCGAATCAGGTTCTGCCCAGAGAAAGAGCTACACTTCTGCGGATATGGTATATCTCATTATGCCTGACCGCTTTGCAAATGGAAATCCTTCAGGGGACAATACGGACAATACGACTGAAAAGGCAAATCGTGAGGCGCTTTTCGGCCGTCACGGAGGAGATATCCAGGGTATCATTGACCATCTCGATTATATCGAGGATCTCGGTGCGACTACGATCTGGTGCACTCCGCTTCTGGAAGACAATGAGCCGGACGGCTCCTATCATGGCTATGCCTGCTCGGATTACTATCACATTGACCCGCGTTTCGGTTCCAATGAACTGTATCGTGAGTTTGTATCCAAGTCTCATGAGAAAGGCCTGAAAGTAGTGATGGATATCGTGACAAATCATTGTGGTACAGCGCATTGGTGGATGAAGGATCTTCCTTTCAAGGATTGGATTCACCAGTTCCCTGAATATACCGGAACCAATGTATGTTTCTCTACCAACATGGATCCTAATGCCTCCAAATATGACCTGAGTCTCCAGGAAAGCGGCTGGTTCGTTCCGTCAATGCCGGACATGAACCTCGACAATCCTTTCACACTCAAGTATTTCCAGCAGTGGGCAATCTGGTGGATCGAATATGCCGGACTTGACGGATTCAGGGTTGACACCTATCCGTACAATGAGAAGGAACCGATGAGCAGATGGTGCAAGGCTGTCCGTAAAGAGTATCCTAACTTCAATATCGTAGGGGAGTGTTGGACTTCTTCTATTCCGCAACTCGCTTACTGGCAGGCTGATAATGAAAATAAAGATGGCTTCAATTCCAATCTCCCGTCTATAATGGACTTCCCTCTGTACGATGCGATTTGTGCAGGGGTCCCTACCGATTCCTCTCAGTGGGGCGCAGGCATGACCAAGGTATATGATTGTCTGTCACACGATTTCGTATATCATGACCTCTCCAAGATGATGATTTTCCCCGGAAACCATGATACTGACCGTATCGGAGATGTGGTCAGGCAGAATCCTGACAGGATGAAGATTGTGATGACCATGATGGCTACCATGCGCGGTTTCCCTCAGATTTTCGCCGGCGACGAGATGATGTTCGTTTCCAAGGACAAGAGTCAGGGCCATGGCGGTCTCCGTGTGGATTTCCCTGGCGGATGGTCAGGTGACAAGGAGAACTGGTTCACGGAAGAAGGACGCAAGGCAGCATTGACAGGAACCGACGGCAAGCCTGTTCCAGCCGGTCAGATTGCTGACATTCACGACTTTACCCGCAAACTTTTCAAGTGGAGACGGAACAAGGGCGTGATTCATGACGGCAAGACCCTCCATTTCCTGTCGAGGGACAACACCTATGCTTATTTCCGTTACAATGCGGACGAGGCCGTGTTCGTCTTCATCAATAACTCCCGTGGCCGCAAGACGATTCCGTGGTCACACTATGCGGAAATCGCCGACGGCCTGTCTGACGGCCGCGATGTGATGACCGGCGAGGCGGTAGAGATCAATGATTCTACGGTTGTCGGTCCGCGAAAGGCTCTGGTAGTAGAGTATAAACGCAAATAGAATTAACGTAAATTGACATTGATATGAATCTTTTGAAAAAAGTGCTTTTTGCGGGTGCTGCGATTTGTGCGGCATCGGCATTGACACAGTCCTGCAGCGGCTCAGGCCAGGCTGCGGCTGAACTTTCCGACGTCTCTGTCCTGAAATCTCCGGACGGGAACCTCTCCATGAAATTCGGTATTGCTCCGGACGGAAGTCCCATGTATTCACTGAATTACGGTGAGACTGCAGTAATCAGGCCGAGTCATCTCGGATATGAGATGCGCGGTGTGCTCAAGGCCCAGAAGATTGTTTTCGGGGATAAGGATATCCGGAAAGTGGATGATAAGCCATGCTGGTCTTTTCATGACGGCTTTAAGGTAGAAAGCATTGACACATGCACATTCGATGAGACCTGGCAGCCTGTATGGGGTGAGGAATCCGAGATTCGCAACCATTATAATGAGTTGGCTGTCAATCTGGTACAGACATCTTCCGACAAGCGTATGACTGTGCGCTTCCGTCTTTTCGATGACGGCCTCGGTTTCCGTTATGAGTTCCCTGATCAGAAGGGCCTGACTTATTTTGTAATCAAGGATGAAATGACGGAGTTCGCTATGGGTGGGGACTATACAGCCATCTGGATACCAGGCGATTACGATACTCAGGAATATCAGTACACCGTGTCCCGCCTGAGCGAAATCAAGTCCAAGATGGAGGCTTCGATGTGCGGCAACTCTTCACAGACGCCATTTTCAATGACAGGTGTGCAGACCTCCCTTCAGATGAAGACTGACGAAGGCCTCTACGTGAATATCCATGAGGCTGCATTGGTGGACTATTCCTGCATGCACCTTGATCTCGACCCTGCTACTTTGACCTTCAAAACTGAACTTACACCTGACGCCGAGGGCTGGCGCGGCCGTCTCCAGACCCCTTGCAAGAGCCCTTGGAGAACTGTCCAGGTTGTGGACAATGCTTGTAAACAGCTGGAATCCAGGCTTGTGCTGAATCTAAACGAACCATGTGCTTACGATGATGTCTCATGGATTCATCCTGTGAAATATGTCGGCGTATGGTGGGAGATGATTACCGGAAAAGGCACCTGGGCATATACCGATGATTTCTCTTCAATTCACCTCGGCGTTTCCGACTATTCCAAAGCCAAGCCAAACGGCAAGCATTCAGCTAATAATGAAAATGTGCGCCGCTACATCGACTTCGCCGCCGAGCATGGCTTTGACGAGGTCCTGGTAGAAGGCTGGAATGTCGGCTGGGAAGACTGGGCAAACTGCAACAAGGATTACGTCTTCGATTTCGTAACTCCTTATCCTGATTTCGACATCAAGGCTCTGAACGAGTATGCTCATTCCAAGGGTGTGAAACTTCTCATGCACCATGAAACATCTTCATCTGTACGCAATTACGAGAGACACATGGATGCCGCCTACAACCTTATGGAGAAATACGGCTACGATGCTGTGAAGAGCGGTTACGTGGGTGATATCCTGCCTCTCGGCGAGCATCACTACGGACAGTGGCTGAACAACCACTATCTCTATGCCGTGAAGGAAGCTGCGAAGCACCATATCATGGTCAATGCCCATGAGGCTGTCCGTCCGACCGGTCTCTGCCGCACCTATCCTAACCTCGTTGGCAACGAAAGTGCGAGAGGAACTGAGTATCAGGCGTTTGGCGGAACAGAGCCAATGCATGTGACCGTCCTTCCGTTTACCCGTCTCAACGGCGGTCCGATGGATTTCACCCCTGGTATCTTCGAAATGGACCTCTCCAAGTTCTGCTCGAATACTTCCAAGGTCAATGCTACTATCGCAAACCAGCTCGCCCTTTATCTGACGATGTATTCGCCTCTCCAGATGGCTGCTGATTTCCCTGAACATTACGAGCAGTTCGCTGACGCGTTCCAGTTCATCAAGGATGTCGCAGTGGATTGGCAGAAGAGCAAATACCTTCTTGCGGAGCCTGGTGACTACATTGTAGTAGCCCGCAAGGCCAAGAAGTCAGGTCAATGGTTCGCCGGTGGCGTGACTGACGAAAACAGCAGGACACTGGATGTGCCGATGAACTTCCTCGACCCTGGAAAGACATACGTGGCCAAGATTTATGCTGACGCTCCTGACGCAGACTATCAGAAGAATCCTCAGGCTTATGTGATTACAGAGCAGGAGGTTACATCTGAGAGCGTGATTCCTGTATTCATGGCCCGCGGCGGCGGCTTTGCCATCGAGTTCAGAGAGAAATAACAACTGATATCATATTGAAAAGCGGTGCGTGATTTTGGTTCACGCACCGCTTTTCCTATAGTTCCTGCAGGGTCCTTGCAGAAAATCATTGACCTTACTTCTTATGGGAATCCAGGATTATGATGTCTTCGTCCGCTTTTTCCGGCATCTCTACATAGAACCAGTTGGTGGTCTTCGTCTTTTCGCCCTTGTCGGCGCTCACTACCGCATAGAAAAGCTTGTCACCCTTCTTCCAGCCTACGGCACCGTTTCCGAACTTGTTCAGAGGATAGTCGCAGTAAATGCCCGGGACATTGTCCTCATAGTCGAAAATCAGGTACTTGGCGTATGTGGCCTCGTCTGCCTGGCCGCTTCCGATGACATTGTGGTCTTCAGTAGTAGAATAATAGTGCTCGACGGCGCTGTTAGGAACGTTGTGGCAGAAAATCGTATTCTTCTCCGCCAATGGACGGAACTCGAAGACGACCTCTGTCCAAGGCGTTGTGGCAGCCGGCTCTGTTGTGAACTCGAAAACGCTCTCCTTGGAATCGGAATATCCGGATCCCTCTTCAGCCAAATTCTTGACCTTCAATATGTAAGAGGTGCTAGGCTTCAATCCTGCGAATGTTACATAAGGATCTTCGATAGTCGCCGCATTAAGACTGGTCTCAGGAGCATCCTTTGCGGCGATGTCATAACTGAACTTGCCCGAAGACGGAAGCCAGGTGACGCATGCGCCTACATCGGTCTTGCATGAACTCTTGAACTCCGGAGAGGCAACTCTCGGGATGGCTCCTGTCGTGAATGATACGCTGGCAGTAGCAGAAGGAGCGTAGTCAGGGTTGTTTTTGCTCAATGCCGTCACATGGAAGTTGTATGTGCTTTCTTCCTTGAGGTCAGAGATGGTCACGAGTGTCTCGGTATATGCTGCATTCTCAGCAACGACGACACCATCAGCGGTCTCCAATTTATAGGAATATGTGTCTGCATGTTCGATAGGATTCCAAAAGAAGGAGTACTCCGTTACGGTACTTTGTGCCTTGAATCTCGGCTCCGGAGTGGCAAGTGGCTTTGGATCGGAGTCCTTGGAGCATCCCGCGGCAAGGACGAGCAGCGAAACGGCTGCGAATTTCAATAGATGGGTGTTCATAGTATAAATGGTTTGTAAGTTCAGTTTTCCACAATGTAGGCATTGTTCCGAAAAATTCCAAAAAATCTTTCAAAAACGGGCGGATGAATATAAAAATTCTTATATTTAGACTTTCGATATGTAAGTGTTATTAACTCGACGGATTATGAGAAGACTTATGGATTATGTCAATGCTGCAGCGCTGATATGCCTGGCGGCATTTGTAATGGCCGGCTGTGAGAAAGACAAGAAGCCGGGTATTCCTGACGAGAAGCCTGCCGTACCACCTGAGATTGTGGAAAAGGCGGTGGACATCTCTGCCGGTGGTACTGCCAACTGCTATTTGATCAAACCTGGCAGTACAGTGACGTTCACCACTGCGTATAAAGGAAATTCAAAGACCGAGACCACTGGTAATGGTGCTTCCGGGAAACTGGTCTGGCAAGACACGAAGGGACTTGTAAAGTCATTGAACTTCGACCCGGCGGAGCAGAAGATTTACATTGAACTGTCTGATGTCCAGGGAAATGCCGTTGTTGCCGTGTGTGACATTGACGGGAATATACTTTGGAGCTGGCATTTGTGGGTCTGCAATTACGATCCTGAGCTCGACCTTTATACAACCGAGCCGAATGAGTCGGGAACGACCTGGACTTTCATGTACAGGAATCTCGGTGCCATTGACGTGAACCATGCGTCAGTTGACTGTTATGGCATGATTTATCAATGGGGCAGAAAGGATCCGTTCACCGCTCCGAGATGCTATACTGTTATCAATGAGGACTATTCGTATCAGGAAGACGGAGAGAGGGAACTTTATGACATTGATGGAAATGTTCTCAAGAAAATGAGGGAACTTGCTGAATATCATGGTACTATAGAAAAATCCATCCGTCAGCCTATGACCTTCTTCGCCATGACGTACAAGGAGACGGGAGAGTTTGAGGAAGACGGTACTCCTATTACCGTATGTGACTATGAGACAAAGGATTGGGTAGATGTTCCCAATGATGACTATTGGGGCGGAGTGTCCTTCAAGAAGACGATTTATGACCCGTGTCCTGTGGGCTATAAGGTGCCTGTAAGTGATGCTGACGGCAATACCCCTTATGACTGGATGAAGTTTGCAGACATGACCTGGGACCCTGCCAATCCTGGAGCAAACATTTACGGTCAATGGTTCCCTACGGCCGGTACAAGGGTTTATGCGTCCGGCGGTCTTGACCATCAGGAAGCCAATCCTTATTCCGGCATCTGGTTTGGAACTGTAGGCAAGGCCTCCACTACGAATCCGGCTCTCTACGGCCAGTATATGGCGATTATGAAAGGCAAGCGTATGTTCAAGCCGATGAAGGACGCGAGGTCGCAGGGTATGAGCGTCAGATGTGTGAAAGAGTAGTTTGCTGTCTTTCAGTTAGATACAAAAACGGGAAGGTGTCATGAGCGCACTTTCCCGTTTTTGTGTCTTGTTACTATAATTATTATGGATTACTTTTCGAAAATCTCAAAGAATTTGTTCATTTCAGATATGCCTGTTGACTTAGCTTCAGCCAATGAAAAAGGCGTGGCATTGTTACGTGCCATCCGGATGCCCTCTTCTCCGCCCAGTCGGTCGTAGATGTTGGGCGATTTCTTGTAGTAGTCTTCGCTTTTGTCATATTTTTCCAACCCTGGTTGCTTCCTCAGTGTAGCCTCCATGGCGCTGAAATCTGGGAAGAACTTGTGGGTCTTGCTGAAATGAAGCAAATACCAGAACTCCAGACAGGGGGTGTTTACGATGATCACCAGATTGTTCATCCATCCGTATTTGACCTTTTCCCTTGGGGTCAGTGTGTCTTGGGTGGATTTCAAATACTTCTCGTAATAGACTTTGAAATGTTCAAATTCTTGACTGTTCTTGATGATGCTGTCCATATCCAGGATGAGAATGACCTGGGTGGATTCCATGGCAAGTTTTTGTTGAGCCAAAGCGAACAGCGCCTCTACACTCTTCTTCTGAGGCAGGTCTGGCTTGATGGTGGCCTTTTTCATATCCGCGTTGGGATAATGCTCCTTCACCGTTTCCAAGTACCATTTTTCATCCTTCCCGTCAATTATAACGGCAATGGATTTCTCAGCACTGCGTCGATTGATCTTTCTCATGACTCTTTCGTTTGGCTAAATGAAACGTAGGTATCTCCCAAGTGCGGAATACCGCCCAGTCGGCCTGCCCGGTAGGCATTGTAACGATTGGTCGTGTCGCGCAAGGTTTCCGAATCAAAATCTGCCAGTGAATACAGTTCCGTATCTCCCTGTTCGGATTTCTTGGTGATCCACACGGAGTCGTCCCGGAAAAGGTCTCTGTCGGACAGAAATTCGGACAAGTGGGAAGAAAAGACTAACTGCGAATGATGCGAGTTCAGCAGATAGGTTGTCACGAAATGCTGGTAGAGGTAGGGGTGCAACCGGCACTCCAGTTCATCAATGGCAAGGAAATGGGGCTCCTTGATGATTTGAAGGAGCAGGCCTGATAACTCATAGTAGCGTTGCGTTCCGCCTGATTCCTGCTTGAAATCCATGGGCACAGCCCCCTGATGCCCATTGTGGCTCATGTGGATGTCATATTCCAGCTGTGTAGGGTCTGACTTCAGTTCCTGCTTCATGCTTTCCGGAATCTGGTCGCTGTGCAGCAGGAGGTCGAGTATGTTGGGATTGAGCGGGCGCTTGGTTTGTTCCACCATCAGGTCGTTGATGCCGATGTCTGCTTTCATCAGTTGGCGCACCAGTGCGCTCTTTTCTATCAGGTTATCCATCAGGCTTTGGCTGACGTACTTCTGCAGTTTTTGGTCGCCGGTCGTGACCATCGGCATGAAATAGTCGTTCATCCAGTTCAAGATGGATTTCATCCAAGGGATGTCCACGTTGCTGTTCAGGTAGGCCCCGAAAAGAGTCCTGTTATGCAATAGATTGCCCGACAAAATACGGGTGCTTGTAGTCGAACGGTATCTGTCTCCCCATTTCATGGTGGACAGGAGTGAGTCTTTGTTGGTTTCACGCTCGAACACCATGTGTTCGCGTAGGGCATCGAATGGCTGGCACTTCAATACCTCATGATATATAACCTTGTTGTCGAAGATGATTTCATACTTGTATCTCGCTTCACCCACAATGAAGTTGACGACCATTTCTGAAGGATGCTGCAGGCAGGCTTCATCTAGGAAGAAACGGTCGTATTCAATTTCTGAGGTCTTATCCTTGCAAGGATGGAGCATCAAATCTGTAAACAGGTGAAACGCTCTCAAGACATTGCTTTTTCCCGAAGCATTGGCGCCTAATAACGTGGCAATTTTCAGTAGGCGGTATTTCCCGACCTTCATCACAAAGTACTCCTCCAGATGAGTACTGTTGGTCGCTTCAAAGGAAAGCGTTTGCTTATCCCGAATGGAGCGGAAGTTGGATATTGAGAAGTCTATGACCATATTCTATTTTTAGCAATTGATTATTCCGATAAGCACTTGATATTTGTAAGTGATATGCAAATATATCTTTTTCATCCGAAATATACAAGGGGCTAGCTGCATTTTTGCCAGCTTGCTAAGGTAGGCCGTGTGCGGAACCGCACGTATGGTGGTGTGAGATGTCGGAAAACGAAAGTAGGAAGAAAACTACTTCGTTTTCCTCCTACTCGATTGTCTGGTTTGTTGTCGGACTATTCGTGATAGTCACCATATACGAGTTTTCCGTCGAACTTGCCCTGGAAATAGGCCTCGTTGCGGTCGTCGCGGAACTTGAACTCGATGGAGTACGAGTCGTTTCCTTTATTGACAATGTCAGCATATCCGATATTCGCTCCGTACCTAGGCATATAATCAGGTGCATACCATGTTCCGAGTGTGTTTCCTGTATTTGCGTCACCGAGTCCCGGAACTGTCATGAACGGCTGGAAATGAGCATTGTCCGCCGCATACATCACTGTGTATCTGCCTGAAGGCACCTCTCTTGTATATTTCTCTGCAGTGATAATGTCGAGCATCAGCATGTCTCCTGAACCTTCGTATGTCTCGAAATTAAATCCTTCGACGCCCAGATAGATTGTCCATTCTGAATGTGGCGCGGTAGCTGTGCTGCCATAGATTTTCTGTCCGTAGTAGTCGAGCGTTCCGACTGCCAGTTTGTTCATTTCCACCACTTTATAGTTGTCGTAGTCTTTTGAGAAGTTCTGGAGCGGGAATGAACCTGAATATGTCAGCGTATATGATTTTGTATCGGTCTTAAGGCATGCGGTTACCTCATAGGCTCCTGATGCTGATGTTATCTGGATCCATCCGTCCTTTACCATGAGGTAGTTTCCTTCTACGCTGCTGTCATATATGAATGTGCCCTGCAGTCCTTCGGCATTGAAGTCCTCTCCTTTGGTGAATGTGAATTCTTCCATTTTCCCGTCAGGATCAGGAACATATGTTCCTTTGATCAGGTCCTGCTCGCCTGTCTTCGGCGCGTTCAGCTCCATGAAGACACCTATGCCTTCTCCTTCGAATGCGTTACCTGAGAAGACCGCGTTCCCGCTCGTCATAAGAGCCCACGCGTTGTCAGTGCCGGCCATATAATAGTCTCCGTAGAAGAAACCGGTCGCGGTTGTCATCTTTATTGCCTCTTTCGGATATCCCTCAGGGAAGACTGTCACGGCGAACGTCGTGCTTGCGCCCGAAGTGGTTTCATTGACAGTTATCACTGCTGTTCCGGCTGCCAATGCCTTGACGCTCAGGCCTTCGGCTTTCACGACAGTTTCGTTGTCCGAGGTCAATGCCAGTGTATATTCTTTTGCGTTTTCCGGTGTGACAATGACTTCAGGTGTATATGTTTCTCCCACATTGAGGGTGACTGAAGTTTGTGCTACTTCGATTTTTTCGACTTTTACAGCAGGTTCCCCGTCCTTTTTGCAAGACTGGAGACCCAGTGAAATGATGCCTGCGGTCAGGCAGAATAGTGATTTTAGTCTGTTCATATTTTTAGTTTTTTTGCCGCCGCAATATATGCATATTCAGATAAAATGTGTTAAAATTTCGTAATTTTTTGAAAAATGTATTACGGAAATCAAAATAATTGGTATCTTCGTGCTGGTGTTCGGCATGTTTGACGATTTGCGGAACTTGAATAATGAATCTTATGGATATGGACATAAAGAAATCACATGGTGGGGCACGTCCCGGTGCGGGCCGTCCTAAGGGCGACAGTAAAATGGTGTCGTTCAGGCTCCCGGGAGACATGGCTTCACGCCTGGATGCCAAGCCGAACAAGACGGATTTCATTCGCCGGAGCCTCCGTCGTGCCCTTGATGCGGAGTCATCATTGGCCTCCGTCGGAAGCATTGTCCCTGCGATGGCAGTCAAGACATACTCCCTTCCGTTTTTTGACACGCGGGTCGTGGCGGGCTTCCCGGTCCCGCTTGACAGCGACGAGCGCTCCCAGGACATTGACCTGCTCCGGATGCTCTGTCCGCACCCGGAGGCGTCATATCTTGTGCGGGTAAACGGAGATTCAATGATAGATGCAGGTGTCATCAGCGGCGATATTGTCATAGTCGATAAAAGTAACCGCAATCCGACGCCGAAGGAGATAGCCGTGTGCGAGCTGAACGGCGAGTTTACCCTGAAGCACTTCATTGAAGAGGACGGGGAAGGCTGGCTTGTCCCGGCCAATCCCGATTATCCCCGTTTCAAGGTTACTCCGGAAGACGACTTCAGCATCTGGGGTACCGTGACATATATAATACATAAGACCAGAGACTAGGAATTCAAGTTTGGACAGTGTGAAGCGCAATGCGGTACTTATCGTTTTGCAGGTGCGAAACACCTCTTTGGGAGCCGGCATGGATAAGATGCTTTTTCAAGACTGGGAATTCCGTGTGAGGATAATATATAAACCGCAAATATCATGGTAGCATTGGCCGACTGCAACTCGTTCTTCGCCTCCGTTGAGAGGGCATTTCACCCCGGACTGAAAAACAGACCGGTGTGCGTGCTGTCGAGCAATGACGGCAACATTGTCGCCCTGACGCCGGAGGCCAAGGCTCTGGGAATCAGAAGGGGAGACCCGCTATTCAAAGTCCGCAATGTCATTGACAAGAACAATGTTGCCATATTCTCCGGCAATCTGATGCTTTACGCGGCGATGTCTAAGCGTGTGCAAAGTATTATGCGTCAATGCGTTTCCCACACCGAGACCTATTCCATAGATGAGCAGTTCCTATATCTGGACGGCTACGAGGCCCACCATGACCTGGTGAAGATGATGAGGGAAATGGTGGAGAAGATACGCCTCTGGACAGACATCCCGGTAAGCGTCGGCATCGCCAGGACGAAAACCCTGGCCAAGGTCGCAAGCAAATTCGCTAAAAAGTACCCTGGCTACCGGTCAGTATGTATCATTGATGACGATGAGAAACGCCGGAAGGCATTGTCAATGTCTGATCTCTCGGATATTTGGGGAATTGGCAGGCGCACTCTGGAGAAACTGATATCTTTCGGGGTTGTCACACCGTTGGCCTTTGCCGACAAACCGGGGGAGTGGGTGCTGAGACATTTCCATAAGCCGGGTTACCAGACGTGGCGCGAACTGAACGGCTACCCCTGCATTGACACGAGCGAAATCCTGGACCGCCAGACCATAACCACCAGCCGAAGTTTCGGGTCAATGATAACGTCTCTTGATGATTTGAAGGCGTCAGTAGCGTCATTTACAGCAAGTTGCGCTGCGACGCTCCGCTCTCAGAATTCATCTGCGGGAGAGGTTACGGTCTTTGTGATGAGCAATCGTTTCCGTGAAGACCTGCCTCAATACATGAACTGTGATTCCGAGCGTCTGGACCTGCCGTCCTCTGATACTCTGGAACTTACACAATATGCATTGAAGGTGGTTGACCGGATTTACCGTCCAGGTATCCATTACAAAAAGTCCGGCGTGATTCTTTCACGTATTGCCGACGGGCTCTCGCAGCCTGTTCTCTTCGACCATGTTCCGAATCGTAAGGAACGCATTGACCTCTCCCAATGCATTGACAATATGAATCTTAAGTTCGGTCTGAAGACTGTCCGCCTGGGCGTGGAAGGGGAAGAGGATTCCATTTGGAAAGTAAAGTCCGATTTCAGGACCCCGAACTACCTCACCGACATCGACGAACTGCTTACTATAAACGTTTAAGTATCATGGAAGCGGTGTCAGGCATTTGTCTATAAGAAAACGTTTTAATCAGGGTGAGTGGGACTTGTCTTTGGCGGCTTCTGCCATGTCGATGCTGTAACTTGGGATATTTGGTGTAAAAATCAGGCGTTTTTTACACCGATTATCATTTTTGTGACAAACGGTGTAAAAAAACGCGTTATTTGTCACCGTTTTTCTATGGCCTTTTGTTTTCATGATTTATGTGTCAGTTAGATAGCAAAACCCAGTACGTTTTGTCCGGAAAATGGCAGGTTTTTACGGACGTATTCTGATTTCAGTCACAAATTGCTGACGTTTGGGAGGTATCTCTTGAATCTCTTGGCGATGGTGCAGTTTGTTCTGGTTAAAACGTTTTTACGGAACAAAGTTCGTAATCTGATGCATTTGGTACGACTTGAAACGTTTTCGTGGAACGAAATTCTGTGACGGCTGCCGGCCGGGGCCCGCGGACGGCTACACCGTTCCGCAAGCCCCGGCCGGCAGTCCTGACTGTCATCAGTTTTAAATATTGAAACGGAATATCTGTGTGTCCAGTTACGGAATATGCAACTTGTCCGGAAAAAGGTGGGGCACTGATAACTTCTGTTTTGTTCTGGTTGAAATTTTTCCGCAGAACAAAGTTCTTCATTCAGGATAATTGTAAAGGTAGTCAATGTGAAAACTCCCGCATAGCGATAACGCAGCGCCATGCACAAATCCTGCGCCGACTGATATGTATTTCGACCCTCTTGGCAAGACATTTATTGGTATTGGATGTGTGTAACTTATTATGTAACAGTATATTACGCTGATTAAAAGCCAAAGCATCCGCTGTCAAGACCCCCTTTTGAATGCACCTCTTGGCAGTGCAATATTGTGATAAATATGTGATTATCAGTCATATAGCAGAACTGGCCGCTGCCAAGAGGGTCGAAAAAGTCCTCGCTGCGGAAATATTGTAAACTTACCCTTCGATTGACATTGACTCGATTCGCAGCTGGAAGACTCCTGAGGGTGCCTGGACATCCACAATGTCGCCTACCTTTTTGCCCATCAGTGCCATTCCTATCGGCGATTTGCAGGAAATCTTTCCGTTCTGGAGGTCCATCTCATGCGGGCTGACTATGGTATAAGTCATTTTTACATTTGTCGCCAGATTCGTGAACTCCACCTTGCTCAGCAACGAAATCTGATCTTTAGGCAGAGCCTTCGTGTCAATGATTCTGGAGTAGTCCAGCACCCTCTGCAGAAAGCGTATCCTGCTGATAGTCTTGCCCTGGGCCCTCCTGGCGGCGCGGTACTCGAAATTCTCACTCAGGTCCCCTTGTGCCCGGGCCTCAGCCAAGGCATCCTTTATACGCGGATATTCCTCATTTATCAGAAAATTGATTTCTGCGACGATCTCGTCGTAGCGTTCCTTAGACAAATACTCCATAGTTTATCTGTTGTCTCTGAAATGAATAGTCTGTGTCTCGAAATCTATGTCGTCGATAATCGCGATGGACTCCTGATGGTATCCCGCTTCGCGGAGAAGCTTGCCGCCCCTCTGCTGCCCCTTTTCAATGGCGACGCCCAGACCGACGACATCGGCACCTGCTTGCTTGTCAATGTCAATCTGATGATTGAGAAAATTGTCAACTTTGAGGATGTTGCCTTCCTTGATTACTCCGTCCGAGATAATCTTTTCTTCTAGAAAATTCATTTCAAGGTCTATTGGTTGTTTGGAATTTTTCGGTATGCTCTATAATACAACTATGTTTCTTACTTTTCCTGTCATAGTTGATGCCCACCAGAATCACTTTCCCGAGCCTCTGTCACTTCTGCCCATCCTGTGTCCGCGATGGCCGTTTCAAACTCTTGACGGACCTCATAGTTCGGAATGCAGGCGCACTTGGTGGCATCGTTATAGGACAAGTAACCCAGATGACACAATAGTGTCAGAACATCATCCTTGCAGTCGACCTTATGCATGTCGTTGCTGAAACGAAGAGAATTGACTTTCACCGGAATATCATTGAACGCGGAGACAATGTCATCCTTCAACCCCTCAAAATTCATGGTGATATATCTGCGCAAGTCCTCAAAAGTATTCGTGCTAGTCCAGTAACTTGAAAACGATCTTCTCTTCAATGCTCTCATTACTGCAAAAGGATTGTATATGGCCTTTTCGTTTCCCAATTCGTAGCCATCATACCAGAGTTTCATTTCATGGGCATCCATATCCGCCACCTTGCATAGAGCAAGAACTTCTTTCTCCGTGAAGCCGAAGTAAGGGGCAAGCTGGGCCGGACTCAGCATGGTATATTCTTCGAAGTTGTTCAATGCTGACTGTGTGTTATACCGTTTGATAGGAAGAATACCTGTCATATAGACACACGTGAACACATACTCTGTTTTGCTGCCCTTGAATAACCTGCGAAGAAAATCCACATATTCATCCATCAGCTTCTCATATCCCTCTCGACAAAGAGCATCCCACTCATCGATCAGGCATACGAACTTCTCGCCTGTATTGTCAACGATGCTTACCAGAAGGTCCATAAGATCATCGTTGGGATTCATTGCGACTCCTTCATACACGTTCAGCAGTTCGTTGCAGATGTCCTGCTTCATTTTATCTATCAGGTGATTATCGTCTCCGTACTTCGTCACGAAATCTGTCATATCCAGATAGAGTACAGGAAAATGATTCAGATGTTTCTTGAAGTCAGGCTGCCTGCTGATCTCCAACCCCTCGAACAGACTCTCTGAGCTACAGGACCTGTCATAGTAGGCATTAAGCATCTTCACTGCAACGGATTTTCCGAATCGACGTGCACGTGTAACGCACATGTATCGGTTTTCGGTCAACATTACAGAGTTAACTTCTTCAATAAGCATACTCTTGTCCACAAAGTTAGTGTTGCGGACAGAAGCAAAGCCATCGTTGCCTTTATCTATAAAATTTCCCATAAGTCTTGATTTATCCCTAAATTTACGGCTTTTGTTTGGCTTGACAAAATTTGTTTTTCGGGGTGGTTCTGGTTCATGTTTGGTTCATTTGCACCATTTGCGTATTCTTCAGAGTTTTTCGCTTCCGTGGAAGTGAAAAACATGTTATCTTTGCAATTATGAGTTTGAAGTTAATGGAATTCCTTGTTTACTTGTGTTCCGGCATGATTTGTCTTGTGCTGGGAATGGTCCTTATTGGTGTCAGGACAAGGGAAAACAATGGATCCCACAACTTCAGATTTGTATTGAGAAGCATTGCATTTGCCGCGTTTCTGGATGTACTTTTTGATGTGGTCGTCATTTATCTCCAGTGGCTCAAGGTCGATTACGTAGTAGCAAACCACTTCTTTGCGCCGCTCATAATGTATAGCCAGATTTTCTTGGGAGTGGGAGCTATGCTGAAACTCTTCAGATCTGAGAAGGTCAATCTCCGCAGTATGTTGCTGCTTGTTTCTCCAGTATTTGTTCTGACAGTCCTATATATATTGGCATTCTTACGGGAGACTGATTCGATTACATTGGCCTCATATGAGGAATTTATCAAGTTGGGTTCTGCAAATTTCTTGTCCGGAACTTTGCTTGTCTGCCTTCTGATAGAATTGCTGGTCGTCGGCTTTTGGCTATATCAGGAGATGTCGAGATATAACAGGCTTCTTGGCGACTATTATACTGACAACCATATTGAGGACGGGCACAAGGTCTATTCCATAATGCTTGCGTTTACCATCTATATAATAACGACATTCTTCGTTCTTTTTAGTGTAAACGCCGTTCACAGGCTGGTAATAATGAGCCTGAATACTGGCTTGTTCATTCTGTTTACTGTCGTACTGATAAACCTCCAGCATATCTTCAATCTCGTTTCGCCGGCATTCACCTACAACGAAGCGCCACACAAGAATAAGGATACATTTACAGTTGCAGGCGATGTCAATGATAGTGAAGATTTTATGGATTCGGATATGACTCCGGAACCGTCACCCATAGAAGAAACCGCATCTGATGTGCAGGAGCCTGAAGAAACTGCTTCCGATACTGAAACACCGGACAGACGAAGAATTGACGAGATTGTAAAACAATGGAGCGAAAGTCCGGATAAATTATATTTGACCGAAGGCATCACATTGTCAAGTGCTGCAGACAGCATGGGAGTCAGCCCGAGACTGCTCTCAGACTTTCTGAACAATATTTATGAGAAGAACTTCAATACTTGGATAAAGTCTCTCAGGGTAGAGGAAGTCAAGCGCCTGCTTCAGCAGACTGAGCCTAAGATGACATTGCTCGACATAGCTGCGCTTACAGGCTTTCCTGATGCATCTTCAATGTCGAAAGCATTCAAACTTTTTACAGGAGTGACACCTTCAGCATATCGCACCACAAATGGGGGGGGACGAGTAATCGTTCATAAAACACTGAAAACTAAATAGTTCTGAAAATGACTTGTCGATTTCGGTACTGATTTGACAAGATTTTCCGTAAAATTTTTTGGCTGGTTTTTTGTGAAAAAAGTCGATTTTTGACAAGAATTAACACGTTAGTCAAAGCAAAATCCATTTTCTTTGCATTTAGAAAAATTATAAAGGATAGAAGCAGGGTAATACACGTACCTTTACTGATAAGCAAGGCTTTTTCCTGAATTAATAAGACGAGATAGCCGTCCACTTGCCGAACATAACCTAACTTTCAGGCTATAACAAGCAAAAAAACAGCGGTATTTATTAAAAAATTGATATAAGTAGTTGATTTTCAATGGAATACATTAAAAATCAAGCCCCAGAGGTATGTGCTTACCTTAAGGTCAAGGCCAGAAAGACCATGAAACTTTGGTTTGCCATGCGAGTCACTTATCGCAGGGAAGCCGAGGTTAAGAGAATTCTGGATTCGCTGGGCATCACCAGTTATACACCTATGCAGTGGCGCGTAACCGAAAACGGCAAGAGGGTTCTGGAACCTGCAGTCCGGAATCTTGTATTTGTGAATTGTACACAGGACAGGATGACGGAAGTCAAGAATTCCGGACGTATTCCATTCATGCAGTACATGATGGACGGGAGGACCGGGAACAAGATTATCGTCCCGGATGATGATATGGCCCGATTCATTTCAGTGACTGCTTCTTGTGAGGAGAATCTCCGGTACTATCCGGCAGGCGAGGTCAACCTCTCCAAAGGTCAGAAAGTCCGGATAACCGGGGGAATCTTCCAGGGTTGCGAAGGTATGTTCGTGAAACTGAAAGGCATGAGGTCCAAGAAAGTTGTAATCGAGGTAAAAGGCGTAATGTCAGTCGCCCTCGTTTCTGTCTCACCTGAATTTATCGAAACCATCTGACGCATGACCATCGCAATTGACTTTGACGGAACTATTGTAGAACATAGGTATCCCGAAATCGGAAAAGAAATACCATTTGCCACAGCGACATTGAAATTGCTGATCGCCGAAGGCCATAGGCTCATCCTCTGGTCTGTTCGCGAAGGCGATTTGCTCAAAGAGGCTGTCGAATGGTGTTCCGCCCGTGGGGTCGAGTTTTACGCCGTCAATACGAATCATCCTGAGATCCGTTACGACACAGATGAAATTGTACAGCAGCCGAGAAAGCTCACTGCCGATATTTTCATTGATGACCGCAATCTCGGCGGCCTTCCCGACTGGGGTGTCATCTACGAGATGGTTCATTCAGGCCTCTCCTGGGGAGAGTATTACAGGAAAATTTATTCTGCAGCGGAACCAAAGCGCTCGTTCTGGGACCGCCTCAAGAAATAATAGGAACTATCGTGAAAATAGGAATCTTGACCTTACCTCTATCATCAAACTACGGAGGTATTCTACAATGTTATGCTCTTCAGACAGTTTTGGAGCGGATGGGGCATGAGGTTGTAGTTCTGGATCGTACATTCGCTGCACCTTCTGCCGGTTTGATTCTCCGGAGGTGTGGGAGTGTATTGAAGTGTCTGGTTCGAAGATATATTCTGGCGCAGAAAAACATAGCGATCCTGAGCCCGTGGAGTCAGCAATATGTGATAGATAAAAGAAAGCAGGATGACTGTTCTGTGTTGCTTAAGTTTATACATGAATACCTTAACATAACTAGTCCATTGCGATCTTCAGAAGCGCTCCACAAGCAGGTTAAGAGAGAGAAGTTAGATTGCCTTATTGTTGGCAGCGATCAGGTTTGGAGAGAGGAGTATTCTCCATATCTGACTGATTTTTTCGCCGGATTCCTCCCTGAGGATGACAAGATGCTGAAAATTACCTATGGCGCGTCCTTCGGAACATCTGAGAATCCTATTTCTGAGCAGATGCTGGAGACGTGCAAAAGGCTATCATCGCGTTTCGACGCTATCTCCGTCCGTGAGAAGTCCGCTGTCGGACTTGTGGAACAGTATTTCGGAAAGCATGCTGAACTTGTTCTGGACCCGACGTTGCTGCTTGGCGCTGAAGATTATGTTATTGAAAGACCGAAAACTGCACGTTCAGTAACTGCTGAGCAAGATACACTTGTCAGTTATGTTCTTGATACTGACCGGCAAAAGGCGAAAATTGCCAATGATGTTGCCTGCGAGTTAGGTCTTAAAGAGAGCTTTATGGGCTTGTCTCCCAAGAAGTCAGACGGAAGCCCTGATAAAATGATTCCGGTACAGTCCTGGCTTGACAATTTCAGGAATGCGTCCTTTGTAGTCACTGATTCATTCCATGGCTGCGTTTTTTCAGTCATAAACCGTAAGCCGTTCATTGCGATTGTAAATCACTCTCGCGGCGCGGACAGATTTGTGTCAATGCTATCGCAACTCGGGCTTGAAGGAAGAATGGTCAATGATTATGAGGAGTACAGTGCTCGCCGCTCCGAACTGATAGCTCCGATAGACTATTCTGAAGTATATTTTAAGTTGCAAACACTTAAGGCTCACAGCCTTGGCTATTTGAGCGGAATGTTGGAAAGAAAGTACCATGACAGATAATAATACCCCTCTTGTCTCGGTTATCGTACCAGTGTACAATGTTGCTCCGTATGTAGAGCGATGTGCGAAGTCGTTATTTGAACAGACACTGAAAGATATTGAGATTATCTTTGTGGATGACTGCTCTCCTGACAATAGCATAGATCTGGTCAAGAATCTTGCGAACAACTATCCTGATAGGTTGGCTCAGATTAAATACGTCCGTCATGAACACAATCGAGGCTTGGCTCAAGCAAGAAAGACTGGACTTGATGTAGCGACAGGTGAATATGTGGCGCATTGCGATTCGGATGATTATGTTTCCGTGGAGATGTATGAGAAACTATATGATGAGGCAGAGAGGACAAAGTCTGAGATTGTATATTGTGATTTTCTTATGGATTACGGTTTGCAAAAAACAATCTGTTGTTCTGTAGAGTTGTGCCAAGATAAGGTTCTTTTTTTAGAACGCTATATCTCTTATGGCTGGACCGTTTTATGGAACATGATAATTAAGAGGCGTATCTATCTGGATAATCCTATATCATATCCATTTGGGATTTCATATTGCGAAGATTTCTATGTAGCATGCCAGTTATTCTATTATGCTAAAGAAGTATCCAAGGTAAACGATACATTGTATTATTACAATCGTGCAAACGTGTCTTCGATAATGCATAGCATAAATTGGAAAACATTTGAGGATGAAAAGAAAACTTATCAGTTTATTATTGCCTTTATAGAGGAACATGGTCTGGGGCAAAGATTGGAAAAAGTACTTTCTTGGAGGGTACTGAAAAATAATCAGGATTTAGTGTTATTCCCGGATAAACATGAAGAATTTTTGAACCTTTTTCCTGTTTCCAGAAAATATATCTGGTCATGCCCATTCTGTAATAAAAAAATCAAAGTCATGATGTGGATGCTCACTCATGGCATGAGACCTATAGTGGTTGGAATTGACAAGTTAAGATTTACTTTAGGTAGATAGATTATGAAAGGTAACCAAGTTCCTTTAGTTTCGATAATTGTGCCTGTATATAATGCGGAGAAATATCTTAATCGATGCATTGACAGTATTTTGTCTCAGACAATGACTGATTTTGAACTGCTTCTTATTGATGATGGAAGTAAGGACAATTCCGGACGTATTTGCGACGAATACTCTGAAAAGGATGCTCGTGTCAGAGTCTTTCATAAACCTAATGGTGGTGTAAGTTCTGCAAGAAATCTTGGGTTGGATAATGCTAAGGGAAAATGGATAACATTTGTAGATGCTGATGATAGGTGTAGTTGTAATTATCTTGAGCATCTATTATCGAAAGTGGATGATGATACGGACCTGATTATTTCATATGCTGTCATATGTGACTCTACTGGGGAAAAGGCAGAGGTTTATCCTGAGTATAGAGTTAATGCAACTAATTTCGAGAGATTGTTTGTTGATAGTGATATGCATTGGCATACATCTCCGTGGGCTAAGTTATATAGAGCAAGTATTATTTATGAGAATAGTCTTAGATTCAATGAGATGATGCATATAGGAGAGGACGCAGATTTCTTGTTCTCTTTTATGCTTATTACTGATAAAATCTATGTTTCTTCAGATACTGATTACTATTATACTTGTGATGTGTCTGGCTCATTAACAAAAAGGATTAATACTATTGATTCAGAGATAGCTTCATATAGAACTATTCTTTGTTTAGTTAATAGAATTATTCAGCAAAAAGATATTAAAGATAATCGTTCACTAGATAATCTTGGATGGCTCGTAGCTTCGTATGTTCGAAGAGTACTAAATTCATTGTACTATAATGATGCACAGAGTTATCAGCGAATTGATTTAATTAAAAGTTTGGATATAGATAGCTACATTCGATACAGTAAGAATGCATTGTGGAAGGAACAAGTTGGTAGAGTCCTATTATACTTCGGCCAATATCGTTTGTATGACCTAATGCGACAGTTTGTTGCAACTCGTAAATTATCTAAAAGTTGAATATGCAATACACCGCAGTAATCAGAACTCTTGGCACTGCCGGGGCTAAATATCAGACGTTGCTTGATTCGCTTGTCAGTCAGACTCTTCCGCCGGAAGAGATATTAGTCTACATCGCTGAAGGATATGAAATTCCGTCGGATACCGTGGGAACGGAGAAGTATATTTTCGTCAAGAAGGGTATGGTGGCGCAGAGAGCTTTGCGTTACGATGAGGTTAAGACAGAGTATATACTATTCCTTGATGATGATCTGTATTTTCCTCCAGATGCCGTAGAAAAAATGTTTAGCCTTCTTGGAAGATATGGCGCAGATGTGATTTCTCCGGATGTATTTCACAATTCGGAGCGTCCTTTCGGTCAAAGGTTCTTGATGGCTGTGTCAGGAAGGATGAGGGCTAGATATGAAGATAGTCTGTGGGGATACAAGGTAATGCGGACTGCAGGGTATTCGTATAATGCTCATCCTGTTAAAGATGCTTACTGGTCACAAACTAATGCGGGGCCTTGTTTTTTGTGCTCAAAGAAATCTTTCCTATCAATACGATTTGAAGAAGAACTTTGGCTGGATAGACAAAAGTATCCTATTGGAGAGGATCAGGTGATGTACTATAAAATGTACAAGTCTAACTTAAAGCAACTTACTGCATTTACAACTGGAATTGTTCATCTGGATGCTGGAACTAATAGAAAGCCCGAGAAAGAGAAGTCTCTCATATATGCAGACTTTATATATAAGACCATTTTCTGGCATAGATTCATATATCTTCCAGAAAAATCAGTTGTGATGAGACTTGTAGATATTCTATGCATTGGATATGCATTTACGTTTGCCTTAGTGATATCACTGATAAAGGGCAGGTTTGATATATTCAAGATAAAACTTGATGCTATGAAGGAGGGACGTAAATTCCTCAAAAGTGAAGAATACAGAAAATTACCGTTGATAGTATGACAATTCCTGTTGTTTTTGCCTTCGACAAGAACTTGGTGATGCCTGCATGTGTATGCATCTCATCATTGCTGATGAATGCTAAGAAGGATACAAGTTATGATATCTTTATATTGCATCCGGCAAATCAGTCAATGACCCAGACAGACCTTGTGAAATTGCCGGAATACTATGATAATTGTAAACTGACATTCAGACCGGTTGGTAATGAGTTTGATAATGCATTTGAAATCAGAGGCATAACGACTCCGGCGTATTATCGTCTGCTGATTCCTGAAATCATACCGGAGTACGATAAGATAATATATTCAGATGTCGATGTCATATTTCGGAGCGACTTGACTGAGATATTTGAAGAAACGGATATGACAGACTGTTGCTTCGCAGGTGTCAAGTCTTTGGCTCAGTTTGTCTCATCTTATAAAAAGTATTATGAAAAGGAAATAGGAATTAGTCCTGAAGACATAATCTATTCTGGTAATCTTATCATTAACTCGGAAGAAATCAGAAAGAGAAATCTTGTCAATAGGTTCAAAGAACTGGCTAAGAATAAGTATATGTTCCAGGATATGGATATATTGAATATTGCTTGTAAAGGAAGAATCAAGTATTTGGGCCCGGATTTTTGTTTTACGACTTTTATCAATCAGCTTGCGGTAGAAGATTTTGATACGTTGACATCTATTTGGAATAAGGAATCTATTGAGAAGGCTTTTTCAAGTGGCATTGTTCATTATAATGGCAACAAGCCATGGAAAAGTTGCAGTATTAACTTCGATATCTGGTGGGAATATTACAGGAAATCTCCATTCTTCGACGAGAAATTCTACTTTGACTTCTTCTATAGGAAAATCAATGATTATGACCTTCTTCCTCTGTGGAAAAGAGTGAAGATTCTGTTGAGGTATTTCGTTTTCGGAAGAAGGATTGTTTAATTGACATAAACGGATGCAATATATATTATATACGCTGGCATTGGTCGTGCTCTCTTTCTATTTCTTCCCGTTTGAATTTACTTTCATGCAGGGAATGAATACTAAGATGGCGATGGCCGGTATCGGATTGGCCGTACTGGCAATTCAGTTTGCCAAGAAACGGAAGGTAGAAGTAGATAACGACTTCCTCATGATATCAGTCTTGGCCGCCATAGTTTCTCTCATCGGTTTCATAGCTGTAACATATAATGGAACTCATGATTATACCTATTCTACTTACATCGTGTCAATGTTGGTTTGGCTCAGTGCTGCCAATGTAGTCGTGGCTTTGCTCAAGACAATTCACGGGAAAGTAGATGTCCGGTTAATCTGTGATTATCTTATAGTGCTTTGCGTCGTACAATGCGCTTTGTCTTTAATCATTGATAGCGTACCTGCTGTCAAGCATTTCGTGGATTCGTTTGTCGCCGGACAGGGATTCATGGGTAAGAATGAGACGAGACTTTATGGAATCGGCTGTAGTCTGGATGTGGCGGGTACCCGATTCTGCGCGATATTATTGATGTGCGTATATCGGCTTGTAGGAATCTCTGAAGGAGAAACCAACCAGAGTAAACGCATTTGGCTGATGCTATTGTATCTTTCAGCATTCATGTTTATAGCAGTGGTAGGAAATATGATTGCCAGGACGACCACTATCGGTATAGCATTGTCAGTTGTTTACTTACTTATATTGACGCGTCCGTTTTCTCTCAGTTCCATAGGTAAGTATAAGTCCCTATGGAGAATGTCGGGAATAATGCTTGTTATAGCAGTATGTTGTTCAATACTATTCTATAACATCAGCCCGGCATTCAAGCAAAACTTGAGATTTGCCTTCGAAGGCTTTTTCAGTTTGGCAGAGAAAGGCACATGGGAGGTACACTCAAATGAGATCCTGAAAAACATGGTCGTTTTTCCAGATGAAATCAAGACATGGATTATAGGCAATGGTTATTTCGATAATCCATACGATAACGAGCCATATTACACAGGAGTACGATGGCATGGTTATTACCAGAACACAGACATTGGCTACCTTCGATTTATATTTTATTTCGGTGTTTTCGGCCTGATTACTTTCATGGCCTACTTCATAAAGGTGGCATTGACCTGCAGGAAACGTCTGCCGGAAATAGGATCCCTGTTTCTGATGTTTCTCTTGTTGAATTTTACTATTTGGTGTAAGGTATCTACAGACATCTTTCTGGTTTTTGCCCTGTTCCTTTGCCTGCCTTACAAAACTGAACCAGAAAAACTCAAGATAGAAGAGAATATTACCTCCGACAGCAAGCCTGTCGATATGCGATAATTTTTATGATAAATGTTTCAGTCATAGTTCCGATTTATAATGTCGGGAAGTATATAGAACGTTGTGCGGAATCGCTGCTGTCCCAGACTATGAAGTCTGGAATCGAATTCATTTTCGTGGACGACGCGGCGACGGACAATAGCATTGACATCCTCAAGACGGTCATTGCCAGGCATCCTGAGCGCAAAGATCAGGTGAAATTGCTGACGCACCCCGTGAACAAGGGTCTTCCTGCAGCAAGAAATACCGGACTGGACGCAGCCGAAGGCGAATACATATATCATTGTGACAGTGACGATTACGTCGAAGCCGATATGCTGAGGAAAATGTACATGGCGACATTGACCCGTGGAGCCGACATCGTGTGGTGCGACTGGTATCTGACATTCCCTCACAACGAAAGGTACATGTCGCAGCCGATGCGCAGCACGCAGTTCGCAGCGGTAAGGTCAATGCTGGACGGCACGATGAAGTACAATGTCTGGAACAAAATCGTCAGGAAAAAACTCTATACCGACAACGGAATCCGCTTTCCGGAAGGCCACAGCATGGGCGAAGACATGACCATGATTCGCCTGATGTCCAGGGCAGTACGAGGCGCATACGTCCACGAAGCATTCTATCATTATGTGAAAAGCGACGTGGCCATGTCCAGCGGATCTCTTTCAGACAGGGCACTGGCCGACCTGAAATTCAATACCGACGAAACCATCGGATACCTGAAAAGCGTGTTCGGAAAAGGCCTGACTGAAGGAATCGCATTGTTCAAGCTCAATGTCAAGCTGCCGTTCCTCCTGACCGGAAGCATAAAAGACTACCGTCGCTGGCAAGAATGGTATCCGGAAGCCGACAAATACATCTGGAACAACAAGCTCCTGTCGTTCAGAATAAAGCTCCTGCAACAATTCGCAGTCTGGGGCATCTATCCTGCAATCTGGATTTATTTCAATGTGTTCCAGCGCTTTGTGTACGGCGTAATTTACAAGTGAAAACTGTCATTGACAACCACATATTAAAAACTGAACCTCCATGAAATTGACATATTGCATCCACTCCATCTACAACCCCGGAGGTATGGAGAGGGTGCTGCTGAATAAAGTAACATATCTGAAGAATAAGATGGGATGGGACGTGTCCATTGTGACGACAGACCAGCATGGACGCCCACCGTTCTATCCGTTTCCCGAAGGCGTGGAAATCACCGACCTGGGAATCAATTATTCTGATGACAACCATAAAAGCCCGCTTCTGAAATTTTTGGGGTATTTCAATAAGAGACGGGCTCACAGGAAGGCCCTGACGGAATTCTTGAAAAAGAATAAAACTGATATAATGGTCTCTCTCTATCCGTCAGAGTCTTCCTTTATGCCGAAAATCAAGGACGGGAGCCGCAAGGTTCTCGAACTGCACTATAACAGATTCTTCCGGCTCCTCTATGGAAGAAAAGGACTTCTGAGACTTGCTGACCTCTGGCGTACAAGACAGGATCCTATGATGGTCAGACGTTTCGACAAGTTTATCGTCCTGACCAATGAAGATGCGGCATTGTGGGGCGGACTTCCGAATATGGAAGTCATACCGAATGCCGCCATGAAACTGTCAGACAAAAGTACGGACTCGACACCTCACAGAGTAATCGCTGTGGGACGTCTGGACTACCAGAAAAGCTTTGACAGGCTGTTGGCCATTTGGGAGAAAGTCATGAGAAATCCGGCACTTTCAGACTGGAAACTGGACATCTTCGGGCAGGGTGAATGGAAACAGCAACTTGAGGATATGATAGATGTCCTGAAAATCAGGGACAGCGTGACTATCCATAAGCCTGTGAAAGACATTGGCTCCGAATACATCAGGAGTTCTATTCTGGTGATGACATCACACTATGAGGGCTTCCCTATGGTGATGATTGAAGGAATGGCCTGCGGCCTTCCTGTCGTGTCGTTTGACTTCAAATGCGGACCATACGACATCATCAGGGATGGAAACAACGGATATATAGTCACCGACGGAGACATCGACACATTCGCGGAGCGTCTTAAGAAATTGATGACGGACGATGTTCTTCGGAAGAAGATGTCAGAATCAGCGCTGGAAATCTCTGAAACTTTTTCTGAGGAAAAGGTAATGGAAAAATGGATTAACCTGTTTGAAACACTAAAACCGACTGCTAATGAAACTGTTGCAAATTAATCCTGTTCTGAGGACGAGCACATCGACCGGTAGAATTGTAAGGGAAATAGGTGAGGCTGCCATGTCTGCTGGATGGGAAAGTTATATTGCATATAGTGTAGGGCGTGACGGAAAGATGTCATGCACTTCCAAGAGAGTGTTTGTCGGAGATCCGCTGAGTGTCGCTTTCCATGGCATGATTACAAGATTGTTTGACCGTCATGGCCTGGCCTCAGACGCTGCTACAAGGAAATTTATAAAAGATATTGAAAGGATAAATCCTGATATAATACACATACATAACATTCATGGCTATTTCCTGAACTATAAGATACTGTTCGATTGGCTTAGCCTTTCAGGAAAACCAGTCGTCTGGACAGTCCACGACTGTTGGCTTTTTACCGGTCACTGCTATTACTACATGAAAGCAGATTGCGACAAATGGAAATACGGCTGTGGCCAATGCCCCCAGACCCGAGAATTCCCGAAAAGCTGGCTGATAGACCGCTCCGCCAAAAACTGGCGCGACAAGAAAAACGCATTCTGCTCCATCCCGTCCGACAAAATGACCATCGTCACCGTCTCGGACTGGCTGAAAGGCGAAATGCAGCAATCTTTCCTGAAAGATTTCCGCTACAAAGTCATACATAATGGTATAGACACGGACGTCTTCAAGCCGTCAGACGGCACAGCAGTCCGCAAGCGCTACGGAATCGGTGACCGGAAAATGTATATGGGAGCGGCAAGCATCTGGAGCACCGCGAAAGGGCTCGACGACTTCATGAGCATGGCGTCAATGCTGACCCCGCAGGAAGTCATCGTTCTGGTAGGCCTGGACAAGAATCAGATGGCCCGCATGCCGGCCAACGTTATCGGCATCCCGAGGACCTCTGACGTCCACGAACTCGCCGAACTGTACAGCGCAGCGGACGCGTTCCTGAACCTGACCTATCAGGACAACTACCCGACCGTGAACCTCGAGTCGATATCCTGCGGCACCCCGGTGGTGACCTACAGGACAGGCGGAAGCCCCGAGTCCGTTACAGGTCAATGCGGTATGGTGACCGACTGTGGCGACGTCGCCCAGGCTCTGGCCGCAGCGAGAAAGATAGCCGCGACGGACCGTTCCGTCTGGCGGGACAACTGCCGGGCATACGGACTGGCCAACTTCAGGAAGGCCGACCGCTATGCCGATTACATAAAACTATACAAAGAACTATTGAATGGCTGATATAAATATACTTCAGTTAGGAAAATTCTGGCCCGTGCTCGGAGGCGTTGAGAAGGTCATGTACGACCTGACCGCCGGTCTTTCGACCCGGGGAGTGCACTGCGACATGCTCTGTGCCTCCGCCGGAGTCCCTCCCGGAAAGGTAAAGGTCAATGCCAATGCATCCGTGACCATCTGCCCGACAATTGCAAAGTTCTCCGGTACAATGCTTTCGCCCTCAATGATAGGCGAAGTCCGCAGACGGCGTGACAAATACGACCTCATCCACGTTCACCATCCTGACCCGATGGCGGCTCTGGCCCTCTTCCTTTCAGGATACAAAGGCAAGGTCGTCCTGCATTGGCACAGCGACATCCAGAAAAGTCCTCTTCTGATGGCAATGTACAAACCGCTCCAGAGCTGGCTGATCCGCCGCGCCGACAAAATCATCGGAACCACGCCGGCATACCTGTCAGCATCGCCATACCTCAGGAAAGTGCAGGACAAGACAGAATGCATCCCGATAGGCATCGCACCGGTACAGCCTGACGCTCAGGGAGCAGCTGAAATCAGAAAGACATACGAAGACAAGAAAATCGTCTTCACGATGGGGCGCCTCGTTCCATATAAAGGCTATGGCTGCCTCATAGAATCGGCCAAGTATCTGGATGACAGCTGGATGATACTCATCGGAGGCTCGGGCCCTATGAAAGACGAACTCCAGGCTGCGATAGATGCTGGCGGACTTGCCTCCAAAGTAAGACTCCTCGGACGTGTCCCGGACGACAAAGTCTCGGCATACTACACCGCCTGCGACATCTTCTGCCTCAGCAGCATTATGAAGACAGAAGCCTTCGGAATCGTCCAGATAGAAGCGATGTCCCTCGGCCGGCCTGTAGTCGCGACCAAGATCCCGGGCTCCGGAGTGTCCTGGGTCAATGATGACGGAGTGTCTGGTGTCAATGTCGAACCACGTGACCCTGAGGCACTTGCCAATGCCTTCTGCGAAATAACCTCTTCGCAGGAGAAGTACAGGAAATACAGCGACGGAGCATTGGCGCGCTTCAATTCGCTATTCACCTCAGATGTAATGATAACCCGCCAACTCACTTGCTACAAGAAGATACTTGAAGCCGAAATCTAATAAAAACTGAAATAAAAACTGATATTCTAAAAAATGAGTACAGACACATTGACTGCAATCAAGAGCAGTCGTACATTTACTTTATTCGACGAGGCCCTGAAACGCATCCTCGACTGCGTCGCCTCAGGACTCGGACTGATTGTCTTCAGCCCGCTCTTCCTTATAATATGGATAGCAATCCGTCTGGAAAGCAGCGGCCCGGCAATATTCAGTCAGGAACGAATCGGCTACCTCGGCCGTCCGTTCACTATTTACAAGTTCAGGTCAATGCGTATAGACTCTGAGCAAGACGGACACCCTGCGCTCTGCAGCAAGGACGACAGCCGTCTTACCAAAGTCGGAAAATTCCTTCGCGACCACCATCTCGACGAACTCCCGCAGCTGTGGAACGTGTTCCGTGGAGATATGAGTTTCGTGGGCCCGAGACCTGAGCGCAAATACTTCATTGACAAGATTATTCAGCTCAATGACAGTTATGAGAGACTGTATCAGTTGCGTCCGGGACTTTTCTCCTGGGCCACACTGTACAATGGTTACACTGACACGATGGACAAGATGCTGACACGTCTGCACATGGACATCGACTATCTTGAAAACAGAACGTTGGTAATGGATACTAAAATCATTTGGCTCACAGTCATGTCCATCATCACCGGCAAGAAGTTCTAATACTAATATGAAGATAAACCCCAATTGCGTGCTGCGCCGGCTCGGAAAGCAGAACATGGTAGTGAAAGCTGACGGAAAGAACAGCAATATGTCGCAGGTCTATATTTTCAATGACACTGCGACATACCTCTGGAATACATTGAAAGACAAACCTTTCACTCTCGACGATATGGCTGCATGTCTGTGCGACAGTTACGACGTCACACTTGAGACGGCCACCGGCGACGCCGCGGTGCTGCTTGAAAACTGGAAAGAAAACGGACTCGTGACAGAATAATATGAAGTTGGCATTGACAAGAACAGACAAAGCATTGCTGACCTTGCTCCGGTCCGGTCTCTGGAACAGGCCGCCTGACACCCCGGAACTCTTCCCCTTGAGTTCTGATGAATGGAAGGAGGTCTTCGAGAAGTCCAGAAACCATACAGTTACAGCCATAGTAGCGGATTCGCTGGAGTATCTGCCTGAAAATCAGCTACCTTCGGATGAAGTACTGGCTAGGTGGGCAGTCGAATCAGACAGCATCGAAAGGCTCAGCGGCAAGATGGCAAATGTGACGGCCGGACTTTCTGAGATATACAAGACTCTCAGACCGGTTTGTTTCAAGGGCCTCGAATGTGCAAGCCTTTATTCCAGACCCTCCAGCCGCCAATGCGGAGACATTGACCTGTATTTCGATGACATTGAAGCATCTGCGGCTCTGGCGCGACAGCATGGCTACGTCCCCGAACATAAGCCCGACGGCAGTTTTACCTACTCGGTGCAGGGGATTGTCGTGGAGCACCATCCGTCTTACATCGACCTGTGCGCTCCGCGTAAACGCAAGTGGCTGAGGACCTTGGATGAAAATCCTGGCTTTGAGGCCGGAAGCTGCGGGATGTTCAGACCGGTACCTGCGCTGAATCTGCTCGTTCTTCATTCGCATGTAATGAAACACGCTTTCGGGCGCGGTGTAGGGCTGCGGCAGATGTGCGATCTTGCAAGGGCATATTATTCTTATGACGGAATGTATGAACCGGAAGACCTCAGGAGAATGTACCGGAAAGCAGGTCTCGCCACGTGGACTCGCATGATACACGCCTTTCTGGCCGATTATCTCGGTCTCGGCAAGGAATTCCTGCCTTATACGGAACCTCATGCCGACGCGTCGGAATTTCTGGAAAGAGTGTTGCTCGCCGGAAACTTCGGAAGGTCGATACCGGGAAGCGGACAGGGTAAGGTCCGGACTCTCAAAGCGTTCATGGCCAATGCCTTCTTTGCCGCCCGCTATGCTCCGGACGAGTATTTCTGGCAGATAGTACAGCTTGCAGGAGGACAATTATGAGACAGACAACGTACTACAAGATAGCGGATTTCGTCTTCTCGCTTGACCTGCCGGACGGAGTCGATACCACGACGATGCTCCCGTCCTTCCGGACGTTCGGGACCTGCCGGGCAGAGGACTTGCTGTTCACGTTTCATGTCAATGCTGAAGTGCATGAGAGACCTTCCGGCCTTGAGCTCATCGAGAAGACAGAAAGCGATGTCGGAAAGGTAAGTATGTACAGAACAGCGGTAGGGGACTGGTGGCTGGAGATGAGTTACACTGACATTGACCATTATATGTCTGTGGCTGAAGACTTCAGCGAAGCTTCTGCTGACATTGACCTCGACGATCCGGATGCCGGCATGGTTCTTTGCTCGATGCTGAGAATTATGTGGTCGCAGGCGGTGCTTGCCCTGGGCGGGATTTCGGTTCATGCTTCGGCGGTCGTTCTTGGCGGCGTGGCCTATCTGTTTCTCGGCAAGAGCGGAACAGGGAAGAGCACTCATTCGGAGCTGTGGCTGAGGAACTTCCGTGATGCGTGGCTGCTGAACGACGACAACCCTGCTATCAGGGTCATCGACGGAAAGGCTTTCGCATACGGGACTCCGTGGAGCGGAAAGAAGCCAGTCTATATCAACAAGAAAGTGCCGCTCGGAGGAATTGTCCGTCTGGAACAGTCGCAGGTGAATCGGATGACCCTGAAAGAGGGTCTGGATGCGTTCCTCTGCATATATCCGAGCTGCTCGGCTCTGCATCGGGACCCTGTGCAGGAGAACAGATTGTGTGACACTCTGGAGATTCTGTCGGAATCTGTCCCGGTCGGTCTTATGGAATGTAGGCCTGATGACAAGGCTGCAATAATATGTCATGAAACAATACTGAAGGATAATCCAGCGGTCTCAGGAACATCGGAGGCTGCTGATACCCAAACTTGAAATACCCCCAAAACAATGAAAAACAAATTACTGATCCTGATGTTGCTGGTGCTTGTGGCATCGTGCGCATCACCGAAAAAGTTCGTGTATCTGAATGATATGGAGCCGGGAGTCGGCTACAAGTATGATTCGGCACACGAGGCGGTAATCCGGCCCAATGACAGACTTCGTATAACTGTCACCTGCAAGCAGCCGGAACTTGCCATCCCGTTCAACCGCGGCGGTGCGGTAAATATCAATGCCGATGGAACGGCAAGCCAGTCCACATCCCCGGATGAGGACGGATACAAAGTCGATTCTGAAGGAAACATTGACTTTCCGATACTCGGAACTGTCCATCTTGACGGACTGACTACCAGAAAGGCTTCTGAACTCATCCGCGACATGATTGTCGAAGGCGGTTACATAAAGAGCCCGATGGTCAGCATTGACTTCAAGAACTTCAAGTACACTGTCTGGGGCGCGGTCGCACATAACGGCACCTATACCGTCGAAGACGGCAGGATTACGCTTCTGGAGGCCATTGCCAATGCAGGTGACCTGACTCCTAAGGCTCGTCTGGACAGGGTTTGTGTCATCAGGGAAATCGATGGAAAGAAAGAGAAATTCTATCACGATATCAGAAGTATCGAGGTGCTGAATTCACCTTGCTTCTTTCTCCAGCAGAACGACATCATCTATGTGGAACCTAAGTATGCAAAGGCGGACAAGGGCGACACGACAACGAAGTTCATCACGATCTTCCTGTCGGCGATCACTGCTATATGTTCCGTTATCTGGGCAACACATTCAAAATAAAAGGATAAGTGACTATGAATCAGAATAGAAATGATGAGGTCAATGTCATGGACATCCTCTTGTATCTTGCTTCCAAATGGAAATGGTTTTTGTTGTCTGTCATCGTGTTCGTCGGTCTGGCCTGGCTGAAGTACTCGTCCACCCCGCAGGTGTTCTTCCGCAGCGCGACAGTCATCATCAAGGACCCGTCGAACAAGATTGCCTCTGCCGGCCTCGACCGTTACGACAACTATATAAACAAGGTCAATGTTGCCAATGAAATTCTCCAGTTCCGCTCGCGCAAACTGATGCGTGAAGTGGTGAAGAGGGTCAATGCTGATGTGGACTATCAGGTGAAGGAAGGACTGCTGATGTCTGAACTCTATACGAAATCACCTGTCAGAGTGACCTTCTCTGGACTTCAGGACTGGGAATATGTATCATTGAAAGTGACGCCACTCAGCAAATTCCTCGTGCGCGTCGTCGAGCGCGTTGATGGCGAAGATGCGAAGGAACTCATTGTTGATTTTGGAGATACTGTCAATGTTGCAGGTGTCCGGATGTTAGTGACCCCTACCAATTATTACAGCAAGGAGTGGTTCGGAGAACCTGTCTTCGTCACAAGAAACCCTATCTCCAGCGTTGTAGCAAGATATCAGGGCGGTCTGGGAATCAGACAGGAAGAGGACGAGGCGTCCATCCTGACATTGTCATTGAAAGACAGCTCGCCTGCGCGTGCCGAGGATGTGCTGAACACCCTCATCTCCGTCTATAACGAAGAGGCTATCAATGACAAGAATCAGGTTGCCATCAATACTGCCGAGTTCATCAATGAACGCCTGATTATCATTGAATCTGACCTCGGTGGTGTAGAGTCCGACCTCGAGTCCTTCAAGAAGGCCAACAATATCGTGGACCTGAATAGTGCTGCAGGCATGTATGTGAATCAGTCTCAGCAGTATAACTCTGATGTGCTGGAACTTGACACACAGCTCAGGCTTGCGGATTATATAAAGGAATATCTGACTGATCCCAAGAGGGACATTGACCTGATACCTTCTAATACCGGTATCAGCGACATGAAGATAGAAGGTCAGATCAGCCAGTACAATGCCGCCAAGCTACGCAGGGACAAGCTCATCGAGGACAGCAGCGAGAGGAATCCGGTCGTGGAGGAACTGAACAATTCGCTCAATGCGATGAAGCAGTCCATCATCCGCGCCGTGGACAATATGATCGTAAGTATCAATGTCAGACGGAATGATGCATTGGCGCGCGAGTCTCGTGCCCGTGTACGCGTCGCTTCGATTCCTACCAAGGAGAGGAAGATGCTTTCTATCGAGCGTCAGCAGAAAATCAAGGAGAGTTTGTATCTGTTCCTGCTTAACAAACGTGAGGAGAATGCTTTGTCTCAGGCTATGGTGGACAACAATGCCCGTGTCATTGACGGTGCTTCAGGTCCGTCCGGTCCTATTTCTCCTGACAGGAACAAATACATTCTGCTTGGGTTGCTTCTCGGTCTTGCTGTGCCTGGAACGGTGTTCCTGATGATTATGTTCCTGGATACCAAGATTCACAGCCGCAAGGACATCAAGGGCAAGCTCTCGATTCCGTTTATCGGTGATGTCCCTCTGGACAAGGATGAGGAGTCGTCTTCTGTGGAGGAGGCGTTCAAGATTGTCCGTACCAATATGGCGTTCATGTCGAAGAAAGACCATCCTGTCCAGGCCATCATGACTACGTCAATGGGTGAGGGCGACGGCAAGACGTTCATTTCCAGAAATCTGGCCAAGAGTTATGTGGCTGCCAAGAAGTCCGTTGTTCTGCTGGACCTGGATATACGCAAGGGAACATTGAGTACCTTCTTCGGCGGACATCATGTGGGTGTTACGAATTATCTGGCGGATCCTTCACTGACGCTTGATGACATCATCCATCATGACAAGGATGTAGAGGGGCTGGATGTGATTTCTTCTGGAACCCATGCTCCTAATCCTGCGGAACTTCTTATGGATGAAAGACTTGACGAACTGTTTGCTGAGCTTCGGAAGCGTTACGAATTCATAATCGCAGACAGTGTTCCTGTGGGAATGGTTGCGGATGCGACTATAGCCGGCAGAATTGCAGACATGACCATCTTCGTGGTGAGGGCAGGCCGTCTGGACAGAAGGCAGCTGCCTGATCTGGAGACCATGTATGAGGAGAAGAAACTGCGTAATATGGCGATTATCCTTAATGGCGCTGATTTCAGCCACAAGGGTTACGGCTATGGTTACGGATACGGTTATGGATATGGCTATGGCTACGGTTACGGCTATGGTTATGGCAATTCCAAGAAGGGAAAAAAGCATAGACGTGGCCGGTCGTCGGAAAAGACGGTGAAAAAATCGTGATTTTTTATGACAAACTGCTATAAATCAATAAAAAAGTATTAATTTTAAGGGTTGAAATGTATATACCTCTAATAAATAATATGATGAACAGACGTAAATTGCCTTATGTGGTTCCTGAAACCAGAAAGGTTCAGGTCTTGACGGAGAGCGGTATCTGCGCCGGCTCCAATGTTTCTGTAGTGCAGAAAGATGACAAACCGCTTGTCGAAGTCGATAAGTGGGATGAAATCGGTCAGGAAGTTTCATTCGACTAAAATCAAGCAAAGTATGAAATTCGGAAATTTGATTAAGTGTGCCGCGTGGATTGCCGCGTTGGCATCGGTTTTTGCTTGTGCAAAAGAAGTTGGTCCGGGCTATGAGGAAGGCTTGCCTGTAACATCCATCAAGATGTCTATTTCAGCTCCCGGTCAGGATAAGATAGACATTTCCACCAAGGCTAGTGAGGCGGTGGAGTCAGCAGTAGAGCAGATTGCCATTTTCTTCTATAAGGCCAATGATGCTAATGCTATGCCTATAGTGTCTGAGATTACACCGACTTTCGCGTCTAATGTCGGATCGAACTATAAGTATAACATTGTCATTCCTGCAACGGATCTCGAGGAGATGCGCAGTGGAAAATGGTATATGTATGCCGTTGCGAACTATGGCAAGGGCTTCTTCCCTGTGGATATCAATGCTCTCAAGGGCTTGACCCGCACTGAGTTCCTCGATTATTGCATCACCAAGCAGAACAATGCTTTGGACATTCTGGAGACTTCTGTGCTCATGAGCGGAAAGTATTGCGCTGCCGGCAAGACTTACGATCAGTGTGACGGTTCTTTGGATATCAAGCCTGGTGAGAATAAGCTTGATGGCATTATCCGTCTCAGACGTAGTGTGGCGAAGATTACTTTCAAGTTTGTGAATGGTTCGCATACTATAGCGGGAACGACTACTACGGCTAACGTTACTTTCAAGCCTGAGTCTTATGGACTTTATGAGTATTCTCGTTCTTGCACATTGATGGAGCGTGATAATTGGAAAGATGACTTCCCTTACATGGGAGACACTAAGGTCAGCGAGGAGAACAGGTTCCATAACGGAAGTGATTTCCCTGTTATCGGTAGCCAGTTCGAGTTCTATATGCCTGAGAATGCGCAGACTGGCAATGTGAAAGGAGATCCTACCGGTGGGTGGACTTATTTCAATCGTGAGGAGCGCAATAGCGACGGCGTGAATAATCCTACTCAGGGACAGTATAATACGTTCAAATATGCTCCTAAGCACGGAACTTTTGTGGCCGTAAAAGGTACCATTTCGATACCTGAAGAGAATTACAGCGGTGATGTGACTTATTATATTCATCTCGGTAACTTTAACACTAAAGTTGATGGTTCTAATAATAACTTTACTGTAAGGCGTAACTATCACTATACCTATACGATTACGGTCAATGGCGTGGATAAGATTATCGCTGAGGCCAAGGCCGAGGATGGTAGTGAGATTCAGCCTGGCGCTGAGGGAAACATTACCCATACTACTGATGCGTACCTCGATGTGAGACTGGATTCTCATTACGAGACTGTGTTGCTTAAGGTTTCTAAAGACGTTAAGGCTAATGGTGATGATAAAGTTTATGCTGTGAGGGTCAATTCTCCTTATAGCAAGAATGTCACGTTAAAGAGTACAGATTTACCTGATGATTTTGAATCGAAGAAGGCTGATTTGGATTACGGCTGGATTCGTTTCGGTAAACCTGCGACTACCACGGCAGCTGGAAATAAGGCTTATCGTTCATATCCGGGTGATGCTAATACTACTGATGTGTTCGGTCTTATTGCTGCTCTTCAAAGTGCTAATCCGACTGAAAGATATTGGAGCGAAGATACTTATAATGGTGAGGCTTATTACTATACCATAGCATATGTGAATGAGTACTATTATGAGGACAAGATGAAGAATGCAGCGGACAAAACTGATGAACTTAAAAAGTTCATCAATGCGGATGACCGTACCATGTCTGTAATTCTCGGTCCAAACGTATTTGAGAGTAAGGATGGTCACAGTACATACACTGACTTGACCCACGGCTTCTTCAATATCTCCCAGCGTTCTATCAAGACCTTCTATGACTTGTCTGTAGCGAATCCGTTCGGAATCGAGCAGGTGGAGGAGACGGCTGTGACAAGCGTTTATAAAGACGATAAGAGCTCTTTATTCGACTCTGATTACGATGAGGAAAAATCGAATTCTGATAATGGCTATCTTAATATTCCTACAAGGTTTACGGATGGTTCTTCTTCTTGGAATTCATATGTTTCTAATGGTTTCTATCAGAGTGCTGCTCTAAGCAAAAATTATGCAGTTTATCAGTGTCTCTCAAGAAATAGGGATGAGAACGGAAATGGCAAAATTGATGCGAATGAGTTGAAGTGGTATCTTCCAGCTGTGAACCAGTGTACATATTACTGGTTCGGAATGAACTCTCTTCCTGAGGATGCACGAATTGAGCTGCCAAAGAGAGATGTCAATAATTATTGGACCAGTACTTTTAAATTTGCAACTTGGTGGGCCGCTGAAGGGTCTGCATATGGAGATAAATATGTTCAGACCGGCACCTCTGGTAATAAGGTTCGTTGTGTGAGAAGCCTTAAGGACTATGATAAGGCGACATCTGAGATTTCGCAGTTTGATGTTTCTACTATGGTTGTTACTATGGTTGGTATGGATAGTAAGAGTGTTCGTGAGGCAGGAACAGTTAACGATGAGGTTGCTGAACATTTTAGGGGAAGCGAGCATGATGTCCTTCCTTCTTCTTTTAAAATCGCTAAAAAGAATCTACAGTCTGGTAATAGCGATAGGATATTTACTTCAGATGAATTGAAGACGGGCACGTTTTGCCGTGATTATTACTCAGAGGAGGCAGGTGACTCAGATAAAGGTAAATGGCGTATCCCTAATGAAAAGGAATTGACACTTATGCTTAAGTGGCTGCGTAAGGAGAATACTTATATAACTACATTACGTCGTTTGGCTGCTAAAACTCAGTATGAAAGACATGGCTCTTCAGTTGATATGATTTATTATATTACTGGAACCGTTACAAAGAAGTCTAACGGAACTTATGATGATAATTTGATCATTACTACTAGTGCGAGAGATAGTGATATGACAGATGGCTTCAAGGTCCGTTGCGTTCGAGATGTTGTCAAATGATATTGAAAATTCTAATTAATATGAAGATGAAATTTATTTTAGTGCCGGTGCTGTTGGCATTGACATTCGGTGCAGCCGCACAGCCTCAGGTGAAGGTCAAGAGTGACACCACCGAGACGGTAACTTATGATGGAAACAAATTCCGTGTTCAGACCGCTCCTGCGCGTGCGAACTGGTTCATTGGTTTGCAGGGTGGTGGTCAGCTGATTTTCGGTGACCACGACAAGCAGTGCAAGTTGGGGGACCGTATCGCTCCTGCTCTCGACATATATTTCGGTAAGTGGTTTACCCCGGTAGTAGGAGGTAGGGTCCGCTACAGTGGTCTCAGTTTCAAGGGCGCGACCCAGACTGATATCCATTCTACCGGCAAGGAAGTTCCGGGAAAGGGTGGTCACGGCTATTGGCTGACCAAGCAGAAGTTCAGCTATGTGGAGTTTGCCGGTGACGTGATGTGCAATCTTTCCAACGCTTTCGGCGGTTATCGTCCTGACAGGTTCTACAGCGCCATTCCATACGTGGGTCTCGGTGTAGGTCGTGTCACCCAGAACCCTAAGACAACCGAGCTCATGGGCCACATCGGTTATTTGAGTGCATTCCGTGTATGTGATGCCGTAGATATCAATCTCGACCTCCGCACCGGTTATGTCAATGACCGTTTCGATGGCGAGGAAGGCGGCCGCTATGGTGAGGGTATTCTCGCTGCTACCATTGGTGTTACCTATAAGTTCAAGCCACGTGGCTTCGGTCGCACCAAGACTGTTACCCGTGTCATTTCTTCTGAGTACGACGTCAGTGACTACCAGAGAGTTATCGATGAGACCAAGGCTGAGAACGAGCGTCTCATGAAGGAGGTAGAAGAGCTCCGCAATCTCCCGAGATGGGAAGAGGGCAAGACCAGGACTCTCGCATATCCATACTACATTGTCTTCGAACTTGGCAAGTCTGATCTTCTCAAGGCATCCCGCGTGAACCTCGGTATGCTTGCCGAGATTATCAAGGCCAACAACGTAGTCTATGTGATTACCGGCTATGCTGACCAGGGCACCGGCAGCAAGCGTCTCAACGAGAAGTTGAGTCAGGATCGTGCCAAGGCCGTATATGACTGCCTGGTCAACGAGTACGGTGTTCCAGCCTCTCTCCTCAAGACAGCAGCCAAGGGCGGTGTAGGCAACATGTTCTACGACGATCCAGCCCTCTCACGTGCCGCAATTGCTCTCTACGAGGGTGACGAGGAGTAATCCGAAAAAACGACAATAATCGCGTGGCTATACGATTTCTACCGAATGTGACCATAAAGGTCCAGGGTACCCGTCATAACCCAAATGCGAACATCGCAACAAGGTCTATATAAGTTTTCCATAATATAAGCCCAAAGCGAGTATCGAATAGGGTTCATACACGGTTTACCAGTTATAATCCCAGTGCGAACATCGCGACAAGGTTCATACGAGGTGTCCCAACTATAGCCTCAAATGCGATCCCCAATAAAAAGGGTGACTGTCAAGTCCAAAGACTTGCCAGCCACCCTTTTTCCATATCCCGGCCAACTATTCAGACAAAGTAGAGCCTGTGTCAAGCCTGTGCCAATTTCAGCGCCATCATATGCAGTTTGTCCGTGAAACCCCACATGTTTACGTACAAGTTTTGAAATTCCCAAACTCGTCCGTCAGAAAACGTTTTATCCCGGACAAAACTGTGACTGTAATCGCAATTTGTCCGGAGAAACCCATGTTCTCACGGACGTTTTCTGATTTCATCACCAATCGCAACTCCTACGCCTCTTCGCCTATCGCCACGCCAAACGTCACAACCCGCATCCCATTTTGTCCTGCCTAAAACGTTTTCCAGGAACAAAACCCATCAAAACCACCATTTCGTACCATTAAACCGATTTATATGGAACGAAATCTAAAATCTACTCATCTGTGTCACCATCCCGCGTCACCGCCCTTCTCTCACAGCAGCCACCACTGACGGTGTCACCCAACCCACCATTGTTAGTCGCCCACTCAAGTGCCCCCTCACACCACGTTCCATTTTGTCCCGTCTAAAACGTTTACTCGGAACAAAACCCATCTGAAACACCATTTCGTACCGCTAAACCGATTTATGTTGGACAAAACCCTCCGTTTCAGTATGGCCTAGAAATTATTAACTAGCATAGGTAACAATAAAAAAGAGGGGATAGAGTAGAGTGTCCTTACAAGGACACAGGGCTAAGTCTCAAAATCGCTGACACCCTTAATATCTACGATAGTGTCCTTTAACCCTTTCAATCCTGCCGAAGCGAAGCCGCTTATACGCTTTCACCCAGACAAGCATGAAAACCTCTACTCTAATGGAGATTATTACTAATGTGGAATATTGTCTTCTATTCATGTAATTATATGTTCTTGAGGGTGAAAGACAAATTCTCCTAGTTCAAGCACCTCCCCTCTTAGACGACAAAAGCAGGTATCCATTTAAGGGATAGATACCTGCCTTGCTTTCTTAACGATGTCACAATCATAATGACATTGCAAATATGCGAATTATTTTGAATTAACGATGCCTAGAATGACATATTTTGAAAAAGTGCAAATTCCATCACCACCTTTCTCCATTTGACTTCTCCCATTTCTGGTTTGCCACCTCACTGACACGACAAAAGCAGGGCTCATCACCCTGCCTCTTATATACCTGTCTGTCATTGACCTAATAATCTTAGAAAACTTCGATCGTGTAGCTGGTACGGAACGACTGGCCCGGGGCAACGGCATTGACAAGATCTTTTTCGGAGAACTCTCCGGTGAAACCGGCTCTGTCGCAGCGGCCGTACCACGGCTCGATGCAGACAAACGGAGCATTGAGCCCGGCAGGCGACCACAGGCCCAGTGCTGGGGTATCGAACTCTACCGAAACGAAAGGCTCACCCTCGCACGACTCCAGAACTACCTTCGAAACCTGTTGATTGTCAATGATAAAGGCGTCATGGTCGAATGTCGTTGTCTTCAGCGGAAGCCTTCCGTCAGGAGTCTGCAATTCGTGGACATGCTCGGTATCCGCACAACCTTTCTCCGAAATCAGCAAATACTTCAGCGACTCCAGCGGCTTCATCTCGCCATTCTCACTCTGCTTATACAGCCTGAAAGCGCCCCGCTCCTCAGTATCGGGATTGAAATCCGGATAATAGAACGCCGGATGAGCGCCAATCTGGAAATACATCGTCTTGTCATCGTCATTGCAAACCTCCCACATCACCTGTATCTTATTGCCGTTCAGCTTGTAACCGATTCTCAATGTAAATGCGTAAGGGTATTTTGCCAATGTCTCAGCATCCGACTGGAGCTCGTACCACAATGTGTTCTCGTCAGACGAAATCAGATGGAAATCCATGTCCCTGGCAAATCCATGCTGGCCAAGTGTATATTCTTTTCCGTCGATTCTATATTTCTTTTCCCACAAACTGCCGACGATAGGGAACAGAACCGGTGCGTGCCTTTTCCAGAATGCAGGGTCAGCCTGCCAGATGAATTCTCTGCCGGAATGGTCTCTGATGCTACAGAGTTCGGCTCCGTGTCTGTCAACCTTAATCGACAAAATGTCGTTCTTCAGTGTCTTCATATTGGTTTTATATGTGATTTATACGTATGTCGGGCCGTTTGTCAGCCCGCATTTACAAATGTAATACATTTTTCGCGCTATTGTATCGTTTTGTAAGGAAAACATGACACGTAACTCGATTTTTGCGTTCTTCATTGACCTTTTCCGATAATTTCGTAAATTAGGTTCAAATAAGTAACATGAAAGAAATAAGTTGCCTCAGATTAAGAGGAGATTTTCGAGGATAGATCTCTTTTCGAAGAAGGAGTGTACTGGACGTCCACGACTGATGAGGAGGGAAATATAGACCGAAAAGGCGAACAAAGATTATCTAGTTATTTTTTGAAGGTTACTAAATGGTTTATCAGAAATAATATACGGAAAAATGAAAACCTACATCTCATTGACAGCTCAGCAGATAGCGCAGCTGGAAGCACAATCGTGCAGATGCGAGGACTGGACCAATGTCCTCGTTGACCCGGAATTCGACCCGGAATACATCAGAAATGTCAATTTCTCAGGGCAAATCAAACTAGGCGCCTTCAGGAAAATCTTTACCCTGGCCGGAGGCATCCACAAGCACAGCGGAATTTACCACGCCACCCTGCACAATGTCGTAGTCGGGGATGACTGCATGATAGAGCACGTCCGCAACTACATCGCAAACTACGTTATCGGCCGCGGCTCCTATCTGGAAAATGTCACCGACCTCATCACCTACGGAGAGACCACTTTCGGCAACGGAATAAAGATCAATGTCCTCAATGAAACTGGCGGACGTGAAGTGGCCATCCATGATCATCTGTCCTCCCATGAAGCCTATATATCAGCACTTTACAGACACAAACCTGCATTGACAGAAGCCCTCGACGCGATGGTTGAGCGGTATGCGGCGAGCGTCTGTGCGCCTTTCGGCGTCATCGGCGAAAATGTCGAAATCCTCGACGCGATGCATATTGTCAATGTCAATGTCGGTGCGTATTGCAAGATAAAGGGTGTTTCCCGTCTGCGTAACGGCTCTATAATTTCGTGCAAGGAAGACCCGGTCGAAATCGGCATGAATGTAATCGCGGATGACTTTATCGTCGAGAGCGGAAGCAAGATAACGGACGGGGTGATGATATCCAAATGCTTTGTCGGCCAGGCTTGCGTGCTTGGTCATGGCTACAGCGCCTCAGAGTCCCTGTTTTTCAGTAATTGCCAGGGCGAAAACGGTGAGGCGTGTTCGCTTTTTGCCGGTCCGTACACGGTTACGCATCATAAGTCAACCTTGTTGATAGCCGGTATGTTTTCGTTTATGAATGCCGGCTCGGGGTCTAACCAGAGTAACCACATGTACAAGCTCGGGCCGATTCATCAGGGCATCCTGGAGAGGGGAGCGAAGACGACTTCCGATTCATACATCCTCTGGCCGGCCAAAATCGGTGCGTTCTCCCTGGTGATGGGCCGTCATGTCAATAATCTGGATACGACTGATTTGCCGTTTTCCTATCTTATTGAGCAGCAGGGTTCTACATACATTGTCCCAGGCGTGAACCTGAAGTCTGTCGGCACGATTCGTGATGTGAAGAAGTGGCCTGAGAGGGATAGGCGCAAGGACCCGCATCGTCTGGATCATATCAATTTCAATCATTTGAGTCCGTTCACGGTCCAGAAAATGTTCTCCGGCATTGACATTCTTGAGCGTCTCAAGGAGGCTTCCGGGCTAAGGGCCGACAATTACTCGTATAAGAAGGCGACGATACGCAATGCTGCCTTGTTCAAGGGTATAAAATATTATCAGACTGCAATCGTGAAGTTCTTGGGTAACTCGCTGATTTCCAGGATTCAAGATTTCGATATCAGCACCGATGAGGGACTTCGTCGCGCTCTTAGTCGTGATACGTCTGTCGGTTCAGGTCAATGGGTGGATATCTCTGGTCTTATAGCTCCGGCTTCTGAAATCGAAAGGATTTGTGATGATGTGATATCCGGTGTGATTGCTGATGTCAATGTCCTTTCGGATCGTTTCCTCGATATTTTCAATCACTATTACAGTTACGAGTGGACTTGGGCATATGATGCCATCGAGCGTTACTGGAAGATTGACCTTTCTAAGATTACCCGAAGCGAGGCGGCCGAGATTGTGAAGCAATGGAAGAATGCAGTAGTCTCGCTGGATAAGCTGATTTATGATGACGCCCGCAAGGAGTTCGCCCTGACCAGTATGACCGGTTTCGGCGCCGATGGCGACAAGACCCGCCGTGATGAGGATTTCAATGCCGTCCGAGGCGGCGGTTTCGATGACAATCCGTTTGTCCAGGAGGTCCTTGACCATATCCGCCGCAAGTCCGCCCTGGGCGACAGCATCATCGCCCGCCTCAGATGACGGGTGTGTCTGTGGCAGGCGTGGTCAGTTACGAAACGGATTATGGTATTCTCCTGATGAGCGTCTGCCAGAACTCTCCACAGGGGGAGGAGGTTGTCCGAAAAGTCAAACATTCCTCAGTGAGAATCGAGAATCCGCTTCTGGCCTTGTATAGGGGATTGGGATTTTCACCTGAAATGTCTGCCAATCTTGCCCAGGTCAGGGGAAAACCTTGTGTTCCGCTGTTCCGTACTTTTGCTTTCCGTCGGGATGGTGCCACATTGATTTTTGTAACAACTTGATTTGTAGGTAGTTGTAAAATTGCGTGTGGATTAGTGCCCAAAAAATCATCGGAAATCCACGCTTAAAATAAATGACACCTGATTATCAATGTTTTACAAAGGGGGCCGTGGCGTCGTTCCGCCCTGGGCACTGTCAATGTCATGCAGGCGTGGTCGGTTACTGAAATCAACTGTCCGACTTGCTGCTTTTACGTTTTGAAGTAGCCTATGAAACTGTTTCTTTATTTTGTGGCAGAATAGAGGATACGGATGATACTATAAACTTCCAGGATGATATCCTGACCTTATCAATGACAGCGCAGACCAAGCATAGAAGCACGGCCAAGCAGACCGCGATAATGCAATATGTGAATCCGTCAAGTGATTCATATGCGCTTTTAAGTGTCTTTGTGAAGAATGGAACAATCATGGGGTTCAGGTGCACAATATATACGGAGAATACAGAGCAAGCCACCCAGTTAATAAACTTGTTTTTAAAAGAGAACTTCTGAAAGAAGAGGAATAAAAATAGGGATGCTGATATTACAAACGGGGAGCAATACTTGTATGAAGAGAGACCGTGTCCGATGTATTTAATTCCGAAGAAAGCGATGACTGTAGGGATAATGGTCATGATGAAATAACCTCCGAGGCTCACCATTGGGTTAATAGACTTTAGTTTGTCGGAATATTTGTTGACGTACCTTGCAAGTAGGTATAATCCGATGAATGATAGGGTGGAGTATCCTCCGTCAAATGACGCACTATTGGTGATCCATCCATATATGAACTCTAGAAAGAAAAAGGCAATTAAAACATGGAGAAGTTGATTTCTTGTAGAATGCTCGATAAAGGAATTAAGGATAGGCGATAATACATAAAGACATAGGTATGCAGGAATGAACCAATAAAAACAGCCGAAGTAAAATACTTCTTTCATTTCACCTTCTGGGATAGGGATGCCGATAATGATGCCCGCAGCCAATATCAATATTGAATAGAACAGGACCTGATACAGCAACGAGATTGCGCCTTTGACTGTTGGTCTGATTCCAAACCAGCCGGAAATCAGCACGAACAGATTGACTCCTACTATGCATAGATGCTCGAAAAACATTCTCATGAATGAGGAAGAAGGAGATGAGATTATATCGCTTCTGTCAATGCCTCCAAGTGAAAAGTAGTTTGCATGAACAAGTACCACTAGAATCATTGCAAGGATTCTGGCGGCCTCAATGTTGGATTCACGCTCTTTCATATTTGTTGTTATCTTAGATTGGTTATTGTTATGATGAAACAATCTTGAAGTTTTCAATGTCAACTTTGGCAAATATAGCAAGATATGTGGAATAATATACAATGTCCTTGGAGTTGGTTCGATAATAGTTTAAAATTGACAACATTAAATTGTCCCCTGAAATGGTCGCCAAACTTGTCCTGGTAAGGGGAGAACCTTGTGTCCCGCTGTTATGTATTTACTTGTTTTCACACCCCGTAAGCGTCTCCGGAGTTGCGTCTTGACGCGTTGCCAGCTGTTCCGTACTTTTGCTTTCCGTCGGGACGCTGCCACATCTATTTTTGTAACGGGTTGATTTGTAGGTGGTTGTAAAATTGCGTGTGGATTAGTGGCCAAAAAATCATCGGAAATCCACGCTTAAAATAAACGACGCTTGATTATCAATGTTTTACAAAGGGGGCCGTGGCGTCGTCCCGCCTGCTGGAGTTTGTCCCGGCAAGATGATTGTAAAATTCCGCGGATGGCCACGTGACATGGACATGTGCAGATGTGTCTGTGACAGAACAGCCAAATAAAAAAGACTTGCTGAATTTCAGCAAGTCTTTAAATTCGTACTGGGTACGGGAATCGAACCCATATTGCAAGATTGAGAATCTTGAGTACTAACCGTTATACGAACCCAGCATTTATTGTTTTTCCCTCACTGAGTGTTTTGAGAACCACTCTTTTCGTTTGGGATTACAAAGGTAGGCATTTTTTCTTACATTCCAAATTTTTCTGCAAAATTTTTCAAAAAAGTGTGAATTATTTGATGAAAACGAAGAAAACTGCCAAAATAAGGCAGGCAAACGCCGCCAAATGGTTCCACTGGAGAGGCTGTCCCTTGAAAAGAAAAGTGACAACGATTGTGAAAACTGTCAATGATATCGCTTCCTGGATAACTTTCAGCTGCATGATATTGAACGGGCCTCCGTTTCCCTGGAAACCGATCCTGTTGGCCGGCACCTGTGCGCAGTACTCGAAGAACGCCAGGCCCCATGACAGAAGAATGACCAGAATCAGCGGCCAACCTGTCGAAATCTTCATTTCCTGCAATTTCAGATGTCCGTACCATGCGAACGTCATAAAAATATTGGATGTGACCAGAAGAAGAATGGTCAAAACTGCTTTCATCATATATATATTAATGTCAATGTCAGTTAATCATAATTATTCTTTACGTAATCGGTCAAAACCTGACTGCCGTTATATTTGGCATGGTCACATTTTGCAGCGGCAAAGTTACTCAATTATCCCGTTTGACGAACAAAAATTTGTCATTGACATGATTAAATTTTAACTTCGCTTTTTCAAAATCATCACTAAAAAATGAAAAAGCTTATAACCTTCGTATTGATGCTTCTGCCGATAATGGCATTGGCACAGAACCATCCTCAGGACTGGGCACAGTTCGGAAGATACGCTGAAGCGAACTCGGCATTGACAGAAAAACCTTTTGCAGTCCTGTATGGAGACTCCATCACGGACTCATGGCCGAAGACTCACCCGGATTTTTTCAAGGAGAATAATCTTGCAGGCCGCGGGATAAGTGGGCAGACTACATCCCAGATTCTCGTCAGAATGCAGCAGGACGTGGTCTCACTCGCGCCTAAGTACGTAGTAATACTCTGCGGAATCAACGACATTGCCAAGAACGCAGGCTATGCTCCGGATCTCAAGTCGATGCTCGGAAGCATCAGGTCAATGTGCCAGATCGCCAAGGCAAACAAAATCCGCCCGATTCTCTGTACATTGCTCCCGTCCTATAAGCTCAGCTGGAGACCGGAAATAGAAAATCCGCTTCCGGATGTTCAGGAGTTCAATTCAATGCTGAAAGAATATGCCCGTGAGGCAGGAATCAAGGTCATTGACTATTATGAGGCCTTTGCAGATGCTGACGGTAAGATGCCGGCAGTCTATTCCGCTGATACTGTGCATCCGAATGCTGAAGGATATGCAGTTATGGAAGGCCTGGTTCTGAAAGCCCTCGGAATACGCAAATAAAATATTGCCCTCAGCAAACTCTACATCCCAAAAGGGCGGACAAAACGTAGAACAAATAAAAACATATAATATGTCACTTATAAAATCCATCTCAGGAATCCGCGGTACTATCGGCGGAAAACCGGGTGAAGCGCTCACTCCGGTAGATATTGTCAAATTTACCTACGCTTATTGCGTGAAACTTCGCGAGCGCAGACCTAAAGGCGCAGGCGAAAGATACACAGTAGTAGTAGGAAAAGACGCTAGACTTTCCGGCGAAATGGTGGAAAACCTGGTTTGCGGAACACTGGTAGCATGTGGAATAGATGTAATCCGTGCAGGTTTCGCATCCACACCTACGACCGAGATGGCTGTGATTCTTTCCGGTGCTGACGGCGGACTTATCCTTACCGCGTCACACAACCCGAGACAGTGGAATGCATTGAAACTTCTGAATGAAAAAGGTGAGTTCCTTTCTGCAGCAGAAGGTCAGGCTGTTCTGGAATGTGCTGACAGTGAAGACTTTGACTTTAGCGATGTAGATAATCTTGGCACTATCATTGACGAAGATTTTACTGATAAACACCTCGATGCAGTGATGGCGCTTCCTGCAGTGGACGCGCAGGCCGTGAGGGATGCACATTTCACAGTCGTGCTCGATGCTATCAATTCTGTCGGCGGAATCATCATGCCGCGCCTGCTCGAGAGACTTGGTGTGAAATGCATTGAACTGAACTGCGATCCGACCGGCGACTTCGCACATAATCCGGAACCGCTCCCGAAAAACCTTGTTGACCTGAGCGAAACCGTTGTCAGAGAGCACGCTGATCTCGGAATTTCAGTCGATCCTGATGTCGACAGACTCGCTTTCATCTGCGAAAACGGTGAGCCGTTCGTCGAGGAATATACACTCGTCAGTGTGGCAGATTACCTCCTTTCACGCGCGAAAGCAGAGGGCGTAAAGAACCTCGTGACTGTCTCAAACCTCTCATCTTCAAGGGCTTTGAGAGATGTCACCGAGAGCTACGGCGGCACATACTACTCTTCCGCAGTGGGTGAGGTCAATGTTACTACGCTCATGCATGAGAAGGGTGCTCTTATTGGTGGAGAGGGCAACGGCGGCGTAATCTATCCGGCGATCCATTCAGGTCGTGACGCCATGGTCGGCGTGGCCCTGTTCCTCTCGAATCTTGCGCACAAGAAGATGAAAGTATCTGAACTCAAGAAGACATATCCTGAGTACCATATCGCGAAGAATCGTATCGAACTCTCGGACAAGTCGCTGATTGATAAGATTTTGACCGAACTGAAGAAGATTTATGCCAATGAAAATGTCAATGACATTGACGGTGTCAAGATCAGCTTCGAGTCGAAGCGTGAGTGGGTGCATCTCCGCAAGTCGAACACTGAGCCGATTATCCGTATTTACTCCGAGGCTCCGACTGAGGAGGAGGCTGTGAAGCTTGGTGAGGATGTCATCAAAGTTGCTGAGAAAATCATTCAGGGCGAGTAATCATTGGAGAGAAACTTATATAGATAATGTTTTCATTCAGAACAACTCCGCTCCAGGATCAGCTGGACAAGGCTCTGATTGATGGTAAGGTCGGCTGCTTCTGTACCCAGAATTGCTGGGACACAAGCAGCGACCGTTATATGTATCAGATTTTTAAGGAAAGGGGGAATCTGGAACGTCTGTTCCAGCCTGAGGATGCCGAACTTACGCCGGGAACCAACCATATCGGTTTCGACTCGGAGTCATTGAGAGGGCTCAATGCCATTGTTGTCGAAATTCAGGATGTCGGTGTGCGCTACTTCAATTATACGAAGGACGTTCTCCGCCTCATGATGCTCCTCATGGTCATTGATGAACCTCCTGCTCTTTACATTGTGGATCATATCAATCCTGCCGGCAGGGTGGTCGAGGGTACTGTTCCGATGACGGAGTGCGAGGCTTTTGTTCCGCGAGTGGCTCACCGTCACGGACTTACGTTAGGAGAGCTGTGTAATCTGTTCTATGCTGAAATCGGCGCGAAGTATCCTCTTCATGTCATTTCGGCCTTGGCTTCGGATTACAACAAGGACCTTCTTCCGTGGACTATTGCGCCGGCGTCAGATATTCCTGGCCTGTTTACATGCTATATGTATAGCGGCGGGGGATTGTGGAACAATACCAATATTACTCCTGCCATCGGTACAGCCCGTCCGTATGAGTATTTCGGTGCTCCGTTCATCACTCATGGTCCGTATGACCGTCTTCCGGTTCCTGAAGGCGTTCTCCTGCGTCCATGTTCTTTCAAGCCGTCAGCCGGACGTTATACCGACGAAAGGTGTTTCGGATATCAGATTATGTTGACGCCTGGTACTCAATACCATTCGCTGCTCCATACTCTTCAGCTGATACGCTATTTCAAGGATGTCTATCCTGAATTTACGCTTTCCGAGGAGTTCTACAAGAAGCTGGCTGACGAGAAGTTGGCCTCATATCTTTCCGGCGATATCTCTTTCCAGGAGGCCAAGGAATATGTCAAGCTGGAGGAGCAGAAGTGGGTCCGCAAGGCCAAGCGTTTCACCCTGTATGAAGACCAGCCGTATAGAATGAAGTAGGAATCCCGATAGGATCGGACTTGAATCCCGCTGTTCTGACCATAATGATGTCTTAGTTGTTGCCAACAGTCGTGTTTGGTAGTCGGTGGATTTTCATTTTCAACCGTCTTTACGTGCTTGGAGTCGGCGGATTCTCATTTCTGGATTACTTGACTATCAATGTGTTACGAAATTTCCATCTGCCGACCCCTTGGAAAATATGGGGGTCGGCAGATTCTGATTTTAAGACTATCTGATTATCAATTAGTTATGAAGACGCCATCAGCCGACCCTTTGGGCCATACCTGCCAGGGCCGCAAAACGTAAGCGTCTCCGGAGTTGCGTCTTGACGCGCTGTCAGCGGTTCCGTACTTTAGATTATACGTATGATTTTCGACTTTCTTGACAGGTAAATTCATCTGTAATTGTTTGTATCTTAAATGATTAGGTAACAAGTCTCTTGCCAAGAGGTGTTAATGAAAGGTGGTCTTGGCAGAATCCTGTCGTGGCTCTAATCTCGTAATGCGCTCAATATCAGAATTTTACTACGAATGTGTCCGGAATCACGCCTGCCAAGAAGGTCGAAATTTTGCGCCTGTCGTAGGCTTCTCCGGAGTTGCGTCTTGAAGCGCTGTCAATGGTCCGCCCTGCCTGATAAGCTCGGTAAGCGTCTACGTTTCGTCCCACCTGAAACGTTTTCTCGGAACAAAACCATCAGTCTTGGCCATTTCGTACCGCTAAATCGATTTGAATGGAACCAAACCTCGACCACTACCGGAAACATCAATAAAAACAACAAAACCCAGCCTGACTCATCAGACTGGGTTTTGTATTTGATTCGGCAGAAATTATTTCTGTCTGCTCTTGTATCTCTGGTAGAACTTATCGACACGACCTGCAGTATCCACGAGCTTAACCTTACCGGTGTAGAATGGATGTGAGGTGTTAGAGATCTCGACTTTCACTACTGGGTACTCAACTCCGTCGACCATCAGAGTTTCCTTTGTGGTGGCGCAAGAACGTGTAATGAACACTGTGTCGTTAGACATATCCTTGAAAGCTACAAGGCGGTAGTTTTCGGGATGAATTCCTTTTTTCATTTTCTTAAAAATTTAGTTGATTCAAAATTGGACTGCAAATTTAGGGACTTTTCTTCGGATATCCAAGTATTGTCGCCGTTTTTTTGCGCTAAGTAACATGAAACATAAGTTGCCTCAGATTAGGAGAAGGTCATCGAGGATGGATATATTCTCGGATAAGTAACATGCAGGTGGCACATGCCTGATTAGAAAAGTATCCAGGCCGAAATGATTCCTTAAGATGATACAGGTTATTTTTTCAAGTATTTCCCGACTTTGTGACCTTCGAGAATCACCTGCAAAATCTTCCTCGAAAACCAACCCGACGAAACAAATCAGAACCTCAGTTCCAGACCTATAGTTGCCACGAAGCAATTAGGCGACTTCCGCATGACACCATCTGCCCCCTCGATTTTCCTGTGCGTCAGCCTCCAGAACGCATCCACGCGAAGCAGCCTGAGAATGTTGGAAATACCCACACCCATCTCGACATACGGCTTGTTCAGCGACGTCATGCCCTTAGGGAAAAGCAGCGGAGCCTCAGACGAATGCTCACTTCCAAGGATACCGTTGTTTCTCTCCGACAACGTACCGTAAACCGCCTTTAAAGTCACCACCTCACGCCAATGCAACTTCTTGATAAGCGGAATCTTACCCAAGAAGAAACCTCCGAAATTATGCTCCCAGAACAGCGACATCCACGTATCGGAAGCAAATTCATAAAACTCCATGCACGAGAACGAACTCTGGTCCAGAATATATGTACCATTACCCTCATGAAGCTTGAGCATAGGATATGGCACGGTACCGACAATCTTGCCCGCCGTCAACTTGATTCTGGACGCCCCGACCGGAGGCAGCTTAAGTTTGTAATCCATGCTGACCTCGGACCTGAAATAACTGTACTCATTCTTGCCGATGCCCTTCAGTGAACCCAGCAGGTCAATGGTAACGACAGGATAGTCCGAATGCAGATAGGACTTCTCGAAAATGCCGCGGGTCACGGTCTCATCCTTGGAAAACCTGGCAGTAATATGCAAGTCATTGGCCCCGACAGAATTCACGAAAGCAGTGTCCTTCTCGGAAACCACACGCCTCATCGGCACAAAGACATTGGAATATATCCTCCTGAATTCCAATGCGGTAGAGGTATTGAGCCACGGCTTGATTTCCCAGTCGAACCTCGTCGCATATTCATTGACAAGACTCCTTTTCTCACTGCCCCTTTTCGTCAGGATCGACGTGAGCAGGGAAGTCTCATTGAAAGCCGCGGTACCCTTGCCGAGCTGCATCATGTCCTTTTTCCCCGAAAACGTCAGCTTCATGGTCGGCTGCCTGCTGAGCATCCATTCCAGCGAACCGCCGCCCTTGAATTTCTTGTCCTTGAACCCGTAAGCCAGAAATCCCGACAACCTGAACTTCCTGCTGACCCCAGGCGTGGTACGCCCTCCGATCTGCACACGGTTCCCCTCTATCTTATTGAAACTGTAAATCCTCGAATATGGTCCGAAAGCAAAATACTTCGTCTCCAGATAGCCGGACACGATAGTGTTCACCACATTGTAGATGTTGTTGTAGAGCGGAACATGCTTTATGGAATCCACCATATTATATATATTCTGCTCCTTCGTGGACAACGCGTAAGGCCTGGCATTGTCCCACCACTCATCATCACGCCTTGCCGCCTCCTTCTCGATATGCACAGAAGTATTGACCTTGTTTACTTGCGGCTTGGCCTCCTGTCCGAGAATCGGGTTCATGTACTCTATCTGCCTGTTGCCCAGGAAAGAAGCCAACTTCGACGAGTCGCGCATCGTCACGGAAAAATCCACGTAGAGCCGGTCCTGTTTGTAGAACCACACCGAATCGCCCACACGCTGATCGCTCCTGTCAATGACAAGGTCACGTATCCAGTTTATGTTGGCCCCGCGGAAAAGCTTCACATGAATCTCCCTCAGACCGAAGTCCTGCGCATCAATGTCCATCTCTCCGTCGAAAACTGAAGACGAAATACCTTTTGCCGGATGGAATCTGATCTTCCACGTCTTCCTGCCTTCAACATTCAGACTGTCAACCAGATAGTAATTATAATATATGTTTCCGGATGCCGACAGCGGCGAAGGAATCTGCACATTGAAAGCATTGATGAAACTGTTGTAGAAGTTGGTCTTCAGGTGCATGCTTCCCGTAAACTGGGAAACCGCATTGTCCTCATTCAGACCTGAAATCCTGGTCGCCTCGATGACTTCCTTGTTCACTTCCGGCGATATCCCGTGATACCGCTTCGCCCTCGTCTCCGAAATCATGACCGGCAGATAAGGCTTTCCCGAAACCGACGACGTGTCCATATAATCGAAAATGAAGCCGAAATTACGCCTCAGCATCTTGTTTCTGATCTGCTCCTCCGCATTGGTAAGGTCAAGCTCCATCTTCGTGTAAGTATCACATACATAATGACTTCTGCGCTCAGGGTCATTGACCTCCCTATGCTTGTCGATTTGCTTCAGAATCCATTTCATGTACCGGTTGTCCGGCTTGACGACGGCCGCGGTGAGCGAAGTATTGACCTCCTTCAGCCTGAAATTGACCTCATTATAAGCTCCCCGGCTGATTCTTATAATCTGGTTTTCGTAGCCGAGAATGGACGCGCAGAGCAGACTCGCCGTCGAGTCCCTCGTCTCCATTGAATAGTTGCCGTCCAGGTCGGTAGAAACACCGATAGTCGTGTTCAGAAAATAAACGGCTACGAAAGGAATTCCAATGCCCGATTCGTCAGTCACGCGTCCCTTGACTTTTGTCGTCTGGGCGAGAGCAGAACCGCACAGCAACGCCGCCATCGCAAAAACGCCAGCAGCTGCCGCCAGAATCTGATATATCTTTTTCCTTCTCATTTTTATCAATGTCAATGTCAATGCCGGTGCAGGCGCCGGGTTCAGGCCAATGTCTTCTCCGAATCCACTGTCAATGTCATCCGATGCCGGCCAGCGACCATACATACAAAATATCAAATATAGCAAATTCTTGCATACATTGTCACAATAGTTGCCCGGGAACTTCTCACCGGAAATCTTCTCCCAATCTGAAGCAGGTTATTTTTCTCACATTACTTGGGAACATCAGCCAAAGAAAAGTTTCATAATAATGTCAAAAGCCGTATCTTCGCGGAAAATTTTTGAAAACGCACTTCACATGACAAACGTTGCAATCTTCGTATCCGGAAGCGGAACAAACTGCGAGGCCATCATACGTCACTTCGCAGAATCTACTGACTACAAAATGGCATTGGTATTGAGCAATAAACCAGACGCTTACGCCCTTGTACGCGCGAAAAATCTCGGCGTGCCGACTGCAGTCATGACGAAGAAAGAGTTCAATGACGAGAACCGGCTCATGTCGCTGATGAAAGAATATGTCATTGACTTCATCGTTCTGGCAGGTTTCCTTCTCGTCGTTCCTGAGTTCCTTATCAATGCTTATGAACGTCGGATGATAAACCTGCATCCAGCGCTTCTCCCGAAATTCGGTGGAATAGGAATGTACGGCCATCATGTCCATGAGGCTGTCAAGGCGGCAGGGGAGACCGAGACCGGCATGACGGTGCATTATGTGAGCGCAAAAGTGGACGGAGGAGAGATTATTGCCCAGTATTCCACACCTATCAGCGTGGACGATACGCCTGACCAGATAGCAGAAAAGGAGCATGTCCTGGAAATGCGTTATTTCCCTCAGGTGGTTCAAAACGTTTTGGATGCTACTTTCGGTCAGAATAAAGCATAAATTAGAATTTTTTTAAAAGAAATTTATTCATAAGAAAAAGCGAAAAATAGGACATTCCTTGCCTGCGTCATATCATGGCGCGGCTTCTTTTTTTTCGGGGGGGGGAGGTTGATTATCAGTAAAATAGATTACAGCGCACAAACAATGCAATAGGTAAAATTGACAATTATTTGCTGTGTACCAGCTTATATATTAACGTTTTAGCGTATTTTCTGCGAAAAGGAAAACTATTGGATATCTGAAAATGATGCTGTAATTTTGCGCTCCCTTTTTAGAAAAAGATGGCCGCCGGGGGATGAGGCGGCACCTGAAATACTTGAGAATTTAAACTTGTAAAAGTAGTGAGAACTCGTTCAAAGATACAGCTTCTCGCTGTAACTCTTTTGATGTCGATTCCCTTACGACTCCAGGCTGGTGATTGTATGCAATTCTGCAACATCACCATGACACCGGATAGTTCCGACAACGTCAAAACTGCAAATCAGATAGAAGAAGATAATGACGAACCGCTGATGAGGTCAGTCGCAAGACATTTTGCGATTTACTATTGTCTCAACGGCGTCGATATTGACGGGCAATATCTCGACAATGTCTGGCAACTTGGTCAGATCCACAAGTTCTTGTCCATTTCCCCGAAAATCGACAGTATCACAATCCGTTCATTTGCATCTCCTGAAGGCCCTTACTCCCGAAATGTATGGCTTTCGCGTAAACGTGCTGAGTCGGCAAAAGCCTTCCTTCTCAAGATGGTGCCTGAAGGCTCGTCACTCACCGCTGATAAAATCAAACTGGATCCTGTTCCTGAAAACTGGGACGGACTTACCGAAGAAATCGAGAAAAACTATCATGAGGAAGACAGGGAACAGGTCCTCGGAATACTGCGCTCTGACATTGATACTGAATCCAAAAAGCTGAGTCTCAAGTCATTGGACGGAGGTCGTTCCTGGCGTCATATCATCGATGAAAACATGCCTCGGCTGCGTTATGCCACATGGATTTGCGTGTGGGTGGATCCTGGAATCGAACACGTGGAGAAGCATTTTACCGACTATCCTTCCACTCCCTCCCGTCTGGCATTGATACCTCAGACGGAACCGGTTTCTCCTGTCCTTCCGGAGTACGAGCGCCAGATGATTCTTGCTGGCAGGACCAATCTGCTTGTTCCCGGGCTTAACTTCGGCGTGGAAATTCCTATCGGACGTCATTTCTCTATCGGTGCCGATTACTGGTATCCCTGGTGGCTGGCCAAGAGTAACAAATACTGTGGTGAGATGCTGGGTTGGTTTATAGACGGAAAGTATTGGTTTACAGGTAGAAACGGTAAATATGAGTGGACTCGTGACGATAAGCTGAAAGGTCATGCTCTCGGTCTTTATGCCGGTGGCGGCTACTATGACTATCAGAAGCGTAAGAGTGGCTATCAGGGTGAGTACATTGACTTTGGTGTCGATTATACTTTCGGTATGCCGATAGGCAGGAAGAAATGGATGAGGATGGAGTTCAATGTAGGTGTGGGCTGCATCCTTACACAGGCCCGCCATTATACCCCGACATCCGACTGGGCCGACCTCATCAAGGACCCAGGCGTAAAGCAGAATTATTATACATTCTTCGGCCCGACAAGGGCGGGAATCTCCTTCGTGCTTCCGCTCATCGTGAAACGTCAGATAAAAGGAGGTGCGCGATGAAAAGAACTGGCATTCTGATACTTATGATGCTGGCTGTCTTTGCTGCCTCATGCAGGAGACGTCCGCTTCTGGAGGCTGACTACACTGTCAATGTCGTGATGAATCTCGACCGCGACATCGTGAACTATACCGTCTCCAAGGACCCGTCCGTGATGAGGGTCGCTTTCTTCGACCATTCTGACGGACACCTTGTGACTCAGGCCTATCTTCCGCTTTCCGGAGGTCAGGTCAATGTCCTTCCGGGAAGAATCTATGATGTGTTGGCCTATAACTTTGATACTCAGGTGACTCTGGTGAAGGAAGCCGACAATTTCAACAGGATTTTTGCTGCCACGAACTCTATTTCGGAAGAATTCAAGAGCAAACTGAAGAGTCGTGGCACCAAGAGCGCTAAAGGAGACGAGGACGAGCATATCGTCTATGACCCGGACCATCTCTTTGTGGGGAGACTGAACAAGGTCGATCTTCCGGCAAGGTCTGTCGATTCTCCTGAAGTAACATTGACAATAGACTGCGAAACTGTCGTCCAATCGTGGATTCTGGAGGTCGATAAGGTCAATGGCATTGAAAATGTCTCGTCAATTTCGGCGGTGATTACCGGCGTGTCGGAGTTCAACCGGATTTCGACGGGGGAGCGCTCGGACGATGTCGCGACTGTCTATTTCGACGTGAAGGGCATCAATGCCGACGGGACGCTGAAGACCGGTTTCAATACCTTCGGCCAGAACCCGAATCCCGCTGAAAGACAGATACTTTCGCTCGTGATTACCGATACAGCCGGCAAAGGGTATATTTTCAATGTCGATGTGTCGGCCCAGTTCCCGGGAAACAAAGAACAGATAATCCGCGTGAAGACGGGTGACATCGTGATTCCTAAGCCTGACAAGCCCGGTTCGGGAGGCGGTCTTGCCCCTGACGTGGACGAATGGAAAGATATCATTTCTGAAATTATCATTTAACAACATTTTATATTTTTTTAAGATGAAAAAACTCTTTATTGTAATGCTTGGCGTCAGCGCCGTTGTTGCCTGCACCAAGTCTTCAGTAAGCTATGAGCCTGCTGGAGAGATTGCATTGGCTCCTGTCAATGAAATCAACAAGACCAAGACAACTGTAACCGGTTCGACCTTCCCTGCTGATCAGATTATGGGTGTGTACGCTTACTACCAGGCTGATTGCCTGAATGGTTCTGATGCTTCTGCGTTCAAGTTTGCGTCAACCTATCTTGACAATGTCCAGTTCAAGAAGAACGGAACTGACTGGGCAGGATGGAAGGATGGTGTCGCTTACCCTTATTATTGGCCGAAGAACGGTTCCCTCGTGTTCGCTGCCTATTCGCCTCTTACAGATGCTGCGGGCAAGAATTCTGTCGATTCACATACATTCGCGGCTGACGGAAATGCTGTGACGTCTGACATTTTCAAAAACGGAACTTTTACCCAGTCACGTCTTACCGACAAGACAGTTGACTTCATGTGGAGTCCGGTAACTTCATCGTCACACACTTCAGCCTCCAACCATGTGGCCATGACTTTCTATCATGCCATGTCCTGGATTACTTTCAAGGCTAAGTTTACGAAACCTGCGGGTATGGCCACGACTACCGAGCCGGTCATCACTATTAAGAGCCTGTCTCTTGAAAATGTTGTGACAAAGGGTGCGTTTGAGACACATGTGTCCGAAATCACCTGGACTCCGGCTGTTGATGCTAATGAGATACCGCAGCCTATTCAGCCTATTGTAGTCTTCAGGGGAGAACAGGCTCTAACGGCTGAATCTGCCGATGTGGAGAACACTGCAAACGGCACTCTTGTAATCCCGCAGGAAATTACAAACGACATTGTAGCCACTATCGTTTATGATCAGCATGTTCCAGGAACTGCAAAAGTGGAGCAGAAAGCGGTACTTCATCTCAATCAGTGTAAAGTGGGTGGACAGGCTCTTACTAAGTGGACGAATGCAAAGCATTATATATATGATATCAACTTTACATTCGGCACTGATGACCAGATTTACATCGCACCTTCAGTTGAGAAGTGGACAAGAGAGGATGTCAGCACGGAAGGTGGTGCTATAGAGCATAAGTAATTTGCCTGCGTTGTGGGCATCCGTCTTCGGTTTTGACAATGATAACTGATATGAAATATATGTTTGTTTTGGGCGTTGCCTCCGCATTGGCCTTTACCTCCTGCACAAGTGTGCGGGTAGAGAGGGAAGATTTGAATTCTGGCAGTCCCATATGCGTGACTGCCCGGGGTGACGGGCAGAATACCAAGGCTATGCTTGACGGTGACTCTTTCTGCCACTTCGCCAATGCGTTACAGATTTGGGATGTGTATATGGGAGGCAGTCCGGTGGCATATATTGACGGGAAGTATGTCGTGTCTGTCGGCGGTGAGGCCGGAGCTGTCTGGCCGTTCCGCAAAGGCATTGACATTGATTCTGACATTGAAAATTATTATTGGACGAAGGCGGGTGTCCATCGTTTTTATGGTGTTCTTGTCAATGACAAATCCGTCGATCCGGCATTGTCCCCTGCGACTTTGTGGGGCGACGGCTGCGGATTCGGTAAGGCAGGGGCGCCTCATGTTTTTGCGGTTCCGCAGACGGAGATGAATCTGGATTCTCCGCAGTTCGATTTCGTTTATTCCAATGTCGTGGAGCGTAATCTGGACACGTCTGCAGGAACTGATATCTCTGATGGAACTGATGTGAAGAGGCCTGTTGGCTTGACTTTTAAGCATTTGTTTTCGGCATTTGCGTATACTCTCAAGAATGAGAGTGCAGGGGACTTGAAACTGAAGGATGTTTCCCTGCAGATTCAGTCCGGCGGCGAGGCCGGCATTGACTATTCCGGTGCATGGACGAGGGATGCGGATATTTCCGGCTGTCCTTCCGTAACTTATACATTGTCAAATGTTTCTGATATAAAAGGTGTTGCTGACGGGGTGACTGTGAAGATTCTTCCTGCCAATGCTAAGGTGGATTTGTTCAATCATGTCGGCTCCGTAGTGGCGACTGCTTCGGACAAGGGGGAGTTCAAGTTGGCGTGGCCGCAGAGTCTGGAGGGCAAGACATTGAAGTTCAGTTATACGGTGACGGAAAGTGTCGGTCATATCGGATATGTGTATAACGGAAGGGGAAGCGGTTATTCTGTGGTCAATCCCACGCATAATCCCGGAAAGGGGGAGTATGATAAGTTATATGACTACTCATATGGCGGCTTCATGTATAAATATAATAAGGACCATAAGGGTGATTATGATGTGACTTTCAAGGAGGACTCTAATGGCTATTATTCCAAGACTACTTATTATATGGATGTGGAGCGTGACATTGACAAATCTTTCAGTCTTGACGCCATTACGCCTGATTCTCGCTGGGAAGCCGGCAAGCGTTATCTCTATAATCTGTCTTACAGCAATACTGTCATTGACCTGAAAGTCACTGTCATGCAGTGGAATGGCGGTCATGGCGGAGGTGTGGAATTCAATTGATGAAGCTATGAAAAGAATATTTGCATTGGCATTGACCTTAATCATTTTCGTCGCTTGTGCGAAGGAGACGGTTCCTTCCGCCGCAGGTGACGGGGAGGCTGTAACGTTGTCTCTCAATGTGTTGTCGGGGCAGCTTGACCGGGTGGTGGTCAAGGGCTGGGACCCGAATGATGCCAATGAGGTTGCTGTTCATGACCTCCGTGTGTACGTGTTCGACAAGATCGGTGTGCTTGTGGGTTTCAAGACTTTTTCGGAGAGTGACTTGAAGTTCAATGCTGACCGTAATTCTTCTACCGGTTATGACAAGTCTGCGGATATTTCTGGTATTCAGGCGGTTACAGGGGATGTGTATATTTATGGCATTGCCAATGCTGTGACGTCCCAGTACAGCATTACGGATGAGCGGATTCTGAATGCGACGAATTCGGACCTGACCAGGAAGGATTTTCTCGCGGCTGTATATTCGCGTCAGAAGGAGTCTGTAAATCCGATGGACAATTGTTTTCTCATGACGGGTTATGTCAATGATGGTAAGCCTGTCCATGTGTCGAAGTCCGGTACGGGTACTGGTAGGATTGATAATCCTGTTTCTGCTGATGCTCAGCGTCTTAAGTTGTTTAAGGCGGTTTCCAAGAATAAGATTACGGTGAAGACCGGGGAGGGGATTAGTTTCGACCCTGATTATTATGTGATTTGCAATGTCCCTCGACGGGTTCCTGTCATTGACAAGAATACGACTGCATCTTATTCGGATTTCGAGAATTTGCCGCGTACGGTCATGAATGAGCTGGAGGTGAATTTCTATCTTCCGGAGAATATCCAGACGTCGTCTTCTGCCATTTCGAAGTGGAATGACCGCGAGAGGAATGTCTATTCTGATGGTGTGAAGTCTTTTGTCAATGCTCCGGTGAATTCTACATATATTGTCATTTATGGCAAGTACAAGAAGGGGGATGTTTCTGGTAATGTGCACTATACCATCCATTTGGGTGATTTCGGGAAGTCGCTTTCGGATTTCAGTGTGGTGAGGAACTACAAGTATGAATATACCGTTACTGTCAATGGGGTGGATGATATTGTCGCTGAGGCGAAGGCTGATGGAAACACTATCATTGACAAGGATAATCCCGGGGCTGAGGGGGTGATCATCAGGACTGACAATGGTGAGGTTTTCGATGTGGACTGTCATTATGAGTCTCGTGTCTTTTCGTTTACGCAGGAGGAGATTCAGGGACTCAGGGATTTCGGATACATTGTGAAGTTCAAGACGGCTTTCGGTGAGACGGAGAGTCTTCTGGTTCGACCGGATGGCTTGTATGACCCTTCTGCGTATAAGGCTGCCGAGACTGATGCGGACAGGGATGCGGCGAAGGTCGGGACTTTCGATGGTGATTTCAATGCTGTTCCGGTTGCCGGGAAGGAGGCTTATTTTGCTGATCCTCAGGGCGGAAAGACGGAGCATGACTATTATTGGGTGCATTTCGTGAAGAATACCGGCGCGGATTCGGGTGTCGGTCAGAAGACTTATTCGGCCCGTACCGTGGCGGACGTCTGCCGTTTTCCGGGCCTGTCCAATACGATGAATGTCTTCAGGATGTTTGTCGATCTTATGGCAAATGCGGACAATGATTCGTATTTCAATGCTAAGGTCAATGGTAAGCGCGGCGTCTATTATACGTGTTTCATTGATGAGAATTATTATAGTGACAAGGATTGGACTGAGTATGCGAACCGGACTGAGGAGCGTGTTGTATATCTGGCGAATACTTATGAGACGAGTCCTGACAAGATGAGTTCTTATGCGGAGGCCAAATACGTGATTTCGCAGAAGCCTGTCTGGACTTTCTATAAGATGGACCCGTCGCTTGTGCCTTATGGGGTGGAGAGTGTTTCGGAGGAGGAGAAGGTCAAGGGTTTTGCTCTGAAGTATTCCAATTATTCGGGAACCGGTGAGACTTGGGATGGCCTTGCCACGACCAGGAAGAATGTTTCTGTTTTTTACCCGACATCCGGGATACAGAAGCGTAGTGACAATGCCCAGGATTTGTACACGGATGTTTTTATGGCCTGTATGAGCCGTAATCGTGATGAGAATGGCGATGGAAAGATAGAGGCTTCCGAGGTCAAATGGTACCTTCCTTCTGTGGGCCAGTACATCGGTCTTTGGAGTGGTGAGGAGATTCTGCCTACTGATGCGCGTCTGTTCAATCCGAATGACTGGGATGCGCTGAAGACGGCTTATCAGCAGGGAATCTATGATATGAATGGAAAGAAGCTTACCAATAATCCGGCTTTGAAGTTCTGGCATTATTTCACATCTTCGGATAAGGCTGTTCTATGGGCTGAAGAGGGCGTTTCGACCTCCAGCAAAGATCGTGTCAATTCTTATGGTCAGGCGTCCAAGGTCCGTTGCGTAAGGAATCTGCAGTCCAATGGTCAGGGTGTGGATGTGACTGCCGGCAAATATTATGTGACCAGGTCTGTGGATGATGGTACAGAGGTTACCATGCTTCTTGCTGAAGATGCTCTCCGCGGTTATCAATCGACGGCCATGAGTCCTTCCCTTGAGCGTGGTGAGAATACGACCAACAAACTCTACGGGAAATTTGTCGTGGCTTCTTCTGATTTGCCAGGCACGTTTGCCCGCGGCTCGATTATCAATACGGGCAACAATCAGCCGTTCATATCTGCCACGGCCGACGTGTGCAAGACCGCCAAGGGCGGTGCCTGGCGCGTGCCGAACCAAAGGGAATTGTCAATGATGACGATGTTCCTTTCCAATCCTTCCTGGTTCATGTGGAGCAATACGTTATTTACGGGTGTCCGTGCCGGCTATTATAAGGATGGCGTCGGTCAGGGTCTTATCTGGCTGAATACCGGCCAGCTTTCCCTCGAAAGTTCCGGCAGCGGCACTGTCCGCTGTGTCCGCGATGAGGAGTAGGGGAGTTATTTCTCATTGTTTGAGTTAATATTACTTAATGTGGTTTTGAGTTTGCATATCTGAGTCTGGTGATGACCGAAAAATGCTAAAAAAGGTGTTTCTGGGCAATTCACTGAGGGATAATGAGTTATTGTATATGCGTGAAAAAACTTCGAAAAAATATTGAAAAAAGTGCAAGAAAAATTTGGAGTGTAAGAAAAAATGCCTACCTTTGTAATCCCAAACGAAAAGAACGGTACTTCACCGAACTTCAAGTAAGGAAAAATACTTGGTGCCATAGCTCAGTTGGTAGAGCAAAGGACTGAAAATCCTTGTGTCCCTAGTTCGATTCTCGGTGGCACCACATGAAACCCTCGTAGATGAATTCTACGGGGGTTTAACTTTTTAATTTTACTGCAGCTGCGCTTCGCTTCGGCCGCGGGTCAGGGGGGGAACCCGGGCTCAACGTAAAAAGTAGGTTGATTTGCATTTCATAGTGCGTCTGAGGCACAAAGCAAGCGGAGCAGCCCTTGGGCTGATCTGCGCAGTTTGCTTTGAGCAGCCGGCCGGCGTATTTGCCGGCTGCGGTGCCGTGTGGCAGGCAAAGTAAGCATTAAAAAAAAGTTGGTAAAGATTTGTGAAGAATTTTCGAGAATAGATTTCTTTTCGAAGAAGGAGTGTACTGGACGTACACGACTGATAAAAAAAGGAATATAGACCGAAAAGACTCGCAAAGATTACCAAGTTATTTTTTAAGGATTACTAAGCGACTTATCAAGGTCATAGACTTCTGGCTGTCATCTTCCTCTGCATTCTGTCTCGCACTGCCGTACAAAAACAAGGCAGATGATAAGCTGACTCTGCATCACGGCCAGTACTGAGCATGGTTTGAAGGCACAAGAACAAGGCAGATGATAAGCTGACAGATGATGCACTTCTGTTTCGACCCTCTTGGCAGACGACAATTTAAGGTTCATCCCGCTAACTTGTTAGACACCAATATTATACAGAGTTTGCTTAGCTTGATCTACCTGTCAAGACCCCCTTTCAGACCCACCTCTTGGCATCCCACGATTTCCGTAAAAGCTTGACGTTCAGCATAAAACGCTAAACCACGTCTGTCAAGAGGGTCGAATACCAGACTGTCTTAAAAGTCCTAGCAAGAGTGAAATTGTTCGTATCCCTATACACTGCCTAAAGCAAATTCTTGATTTTCACTTAGAAATGTTTGACCATTTAGACAGTCTCCCCCACAACGAAGGACACCAATGCCGCCAGTTTTTCATACTCTGTTACCAATCGCTCATCGGTCACACAGTTTTCTGCATAAAACGCAATTTGTCCAGAAAACATAGCGTTTCCCGGACAAATAACTGAATTATATTTCTTTAATCAAGACTACTTTGGCTCCGACCTTTCCTTTAGCCAGGATACCTCTTCTTCTGAGAGACCTGTCGCCTGTGCTATAATCTCGCAAGATGCACCGAGTCGTATAAGATTTATCGCGATTTTGTCCGGTCTAATTCAGAAATCTCCTTTTCTGTCAGACCTGTCAGTTCTGAAATTGTCTCAGTCTCAATCCCTTTCTCCAACATTCTTTTGGCAATGTCGAAACTCTTCTGTTTTGCGCCTTCCTCACGCCCTTCCTTTATGCCTTCTTCTTTACCTTCCTTGTGTCCCTCTTCTCGCCCTTCCTTGAGCCCTTCCTCTTTGCCCACTTTATGCCCTTCCTCACGTCCTTCCTCGCGCCCGGTCTCACGCGCGTACTCGATCTGATTGTATGTGTCCCGTTCAGTATTCATGGATTTAATGTAATTGGTTCTGTCCTCGTCGTCAAGTTGGGCGAGTTCCGCTACATCGAAGAGTTTCGTGAATATCCTGTCCCTCAGTCTCTCCGGACGCTCCAGCAAGTTTGACATGTTCTTCAGTAGATACAGCCACTTGTCCAGGTCCGTCTCCAGTTCATCCTCTCCCTTGTCGAACTTCTCCACCTCCACGAAGACGAACTCCAGTTTGTCCGTCATCAGCTTTTTCGAAGTCGCCTCCATCAGCCGGT
>OHEU01000037.1_pt1 | contig 83640 bp, 78 predicted proteins | sample 1567341 | NCBI WGS metagenome assembly OHEU01 (sample SAMEA3879524, study PRJEB24766) | human gut metagenome | biome: human-associated habitat; feature: feces | place: USA | collected 1985/1987 | reverse complement strand
TTTATTGATAAACGGAATGAGCGCCCATGCGCAGGAGAGCCATTTCCAGTTTTCTATGCCGAAAACGGCGAAAAACAGCGTTGAGATAAGTATAACTCCGACCGAACCCCAGCAGTAAAAAGAGTGGAGGAGGCTCATCGCAGCTTCTTTATGCTCGAACGGGCAGGCTTCTACGATAGGACTGACAAGCACCTCGGTCAGACCGCTTCCGACGGCGTATATCACCGTGCTTATGATTATCCCAGTAAACGGGTCGGGGAGAAGCTCGGGGAGAAACGCAAGTCCGATAAGTCCCACGGCTGACATAAGCTGCGAGCCGACAACGCACCTGCGGTAGCCTATCTTATCGGCGAATTTTGCGCACAGAACATCAACGATGAGCTGCGTTACGAAAAATACCGATGAAATGAGCGCGATCTTTCCCAGCGGTATGCTGTAATTATTGTGAAAGGTGAGAAATAAAAGCGGAGCGAAATTTGCCGTAATTGCCTGCGTGACAAAGCCGAGATAGCAGGCGATGACTGTTTTTCTGTAATTCTGTGCCATAATATCAAACCTCAGTTTAAAATTTTATGTGAATATAATAATAACAGCGGCAGAATAAAATTTCTATAAGAAAACTGCCTAATACTAATTTTTAATCAAAGTGTAGACAAAAAATCGGCGCAAAAGCCATATATGCGAGCTTTTGCTTGATTTTTTGTACACTTTCAGTTTAAAAATTAGTATAAAATTATAATTATACTGCCAAAAGCTGCGATGAAAGTGAGAATTCTGATGCTTTCCCGATAATATCTTATCATAGCATAAAAAGATACGGTTTTCAATGCAAAAATTATTTTATAGTTGAAAAATATACAGCCGCCTGCAAACAGCACAACATGAGAGTTTGCAGAGCGGCTTTTATATCTCATAGGAAAGTGAAAATCTATGTAAAGCCACGGTGAAGTAAGTTTTTGGAAGATATGTGCAGAGGGAGAGGCGAAATATCGTAAATGCGATGATATTTTAAAAAAATGCTTCATTTTATCGGGTTAAATTGTAAGTAAACACGGGATAAATGCTTGTAAAATCCATTGACTTCGGCTCTCGGCGGTGATATTATTAGCCCGTAAGTTCAAAACGACTACAAATAATTTAAGGAGCGAATCCAAAGATGAACAAGAAAAAGATACTTACTTCTGTCCTCGCAGGCATAATGAGCCTTTCCGTTCTGGCAGGCTGCTCAAGCTCAAACGGAGATTCGGCAGCTTCTGCTTCTGTGCAGGAAAAGACAACAGCCGAAGCTGCTTCGGCAGACACGACAGCTGACAGCACTGACACTTCATCAGAAAATGTAACACTTGATATGTACTTCCCCGTTTCAGTAGGCGGCGGTCCTGACGTTCTCATCAGCAACCTCTGCGATGAATTCCACAAGGAATACCCGAACATCACCGTAAACCCCGTTTATGCAGGAACTTATGCCGAGACCCGTACAAAGGTTCAGGCAGCTATAAAGTCGGGCAACACCCCTGCTATTGCGCTGATGTTCTCGATCGACCTTTACTCGCTGCTTTCGATGGACGCAATTTATGACTTTGATACTTTCGCAACATCGGACGAGGACAAGGAATGGCTGAACGGCTTCTATGACGGATTTATGGAAAACAGCCGCTGCGGCGACCTCACCTACGGAATCCCGTGGCAGAGAAGCACAATTATCCTTTACTACAACAAGGACGCTTACAAAGAGGTCGGACTTGACCCTGAGACACCGCCTAAGACATGGGCAGAGCTTGAAGATTATGCCCAGAAGCTCACCAAGGTAGAAAACGGTGTGACAACAAGATACGGTATCCAGATACCCTCCGACAAGGCAGGCTATGCTTACTGGATGCTCCAGACATTCTGCAACCAGCAGAACGGCTTCAACCTTATGAATGATACGGGTACAGAGGTCTACTTCAACGACCCGAGAACCATTAAGGGACTTAACTTCTGGAAGAGCCTTTCCGACAAGGGCTGTCAGGCTCCCGGCACATCGGCATGGTCAACAACACCTACCGACTTCCTCGAGGGCAAGGCAGCTATGATCTATCACACAACGGGCAACCTTACAAACATCAAGAAGAACGCAACATTCGATTTCGGCACAGCAATGCTTCCTGCCGATGAATCCTACGGCTCACCAACGGGCGGCGGAAACTTCTACCTCTTCAAGAATGTTCCCGAAGAGCAGACACAGGCAGCTTACACATTCATCAAGTGGATGACGAACGACCCCGAAAGAGTTGCACAGTGGAGCATCGACACGGGTTACGTTGCAACAAGACCCGAAGCCTATGAAACAGAACGTATGAAGAACTACACCGCAGACTTCCCACAGGCACTCGTTGCAAGAGATCAGCTTGAATACGGTCACGCAGAGTTCTCCGTTTACGATCAGGGCAGCGTTCAGGATATCCTCGACACCGCTGTTGAAGCTGTAATGACAGGCTCTATGGACGCAGAAACAGCAATGCAGCAGGCTCAGGAGCAGGCTGACGCTATTCTTGCACAGTATAAATAAACCTTCTTCTTAAAATTCTTCTTTAATATATCGGAAAGAGTAACGTCACCGAGCGGTATTCTTTCAAAAGTTCGCAGATCGATACTGCGAGTTTCAAATGAATCCCCCTTTTGAATTTTTCATAGTCTCTCCTTTTTGGAAAACGCTGATAATTGCTACGGTAGAAATTGCCGCGTCAATGTCGGCGTTTTCTGCAAAGTATTACACTTTTTGAAAGTTGGTCGATATATGTCAGAAAAAACTTCAGAACGCACGAAAAAGCCGAAAAAGGAAAAGATCGTTCTCACAAAAGCCGACAGAAAACGCAAAGTCAGGAACTCCTTTATCGCTTATGCAATGCTTTTGCCTGCGTTCATATTTCTTGTAATGTTTACACTTTATCCGATAGGAAACAGTATATGGTCAAGCTTTTTCAGGGACAACCTTTCGGTGATAACTCCGCAGTTCATCGGCTTGAAAAACTATACGGGACTTGCAAAGGACGCTGTTTTTATACAGTCGTTCAAAAATAATCTGCTTATTGCTGCAGTGACCGTTCCCGTGAGCATCGCGCTGTCGGTCGCAATGGCTGTTTTCACAGACAAGATACGCTTCGGCAAAGGCTTCGCACGAACAGCGTTCTTTTACCCGACTATCCTGCCGATGGTCGCGGTTGCGAATATTTGGCTTTTCATCTACACGCCAAGCTATGGACTTCTCGGACAGCTCGGCTCGAACCTGCGTGTGCTTACCGACCCGAAGACGGCTGTATGGGGCATTATCGTGATGCTTATCTGGAAGCAGGCAGGTTATCTGATGATATTCTATATTTCGGGTTTGCAGGGCATCTCGGAAGAACTGTACGAAGCCGCAAAGCTGGACGGAGCTTCACCGATGCAGGTGTTTCGCTCGATAACATGGCCGATGCTCCGCCCGACGACGATATATGTTTCGATAATCTCACTCACGAACGCTTATAAAATGGTAGATCACCTTTACATTATGACAAAGGGCGGTCCGAACAACACCACGAATATGCTTCTCTACTACATTTTCCAGACGGGCTTTGACTTCTGGGACGCAGGCAGAGCTTCCGCAATGACAGTCGTTCTTGTAGTGATGCTGCTCGTGATCACGGGCGTTCAGTTCTTTGTGCAGGACAGAAACACCTTTTACAGTTAAGGAGTAAAATTTTATGTCAAATGAAAAAACAGCGGTAAAGCCGCTATCAATACGCATTTCGGAACGCTTGCGTGAAATGAGAGCCGAGCGTGAAGCGGAAAAGGCTCAGCCGATGAAGAAATTCGAGGTAACGCCGTTCGTTGTGATATCTTATATAGTAATGTTTGCGTTTGCAGTCGTTACCCTCGTTCCGTTTATATGGCTCGTGAAAACAGCACTTGTTCCGCAGTCGGATGCGCTCAGGCTTTTCCATATCTCGGCGCTCACGCTCGATAATGTAAAAGCTATCCTTGATTCTGCGCCGTTCGGACAGTATTATGTGAACACTATAGTAATGGTGGCGGCTGTGCTTTTTGTGCAGTTCATTTCGATAACGCTCGCAGGCTATGCTTTTGCGAGAATTGATTTCTACGGAAAAAATGTCCTCTTTATGCTTTTCCTAACGCAGATGATGGTTTCGGCGGACGTTCTCATTATGCCGAACTATAAGTTCATCAGCAGTCTTGGTCTTTCCGACACAAGAATAGGCGTTATCCTGCCGTTTTTCGCTTCGGCAATGGGGATCCTTATGATGCGCCAGACGGTCAGAACGATTCCGTATGAGCTTGAAGAAGCCGCAAAGATCGACGGCTGCGGAAAGCTTCGTATGCTCACTTCGATATATGTTCCGCTGCTGAAACCCGTTTATATCGCATTCGGACTTGTTTCCGCTTCGTACCAGTGGAACAACTTCCTCTGGCCGCTCGTAATGATAAACTCCGAGAGCAAGCGTCCGCTCACGCTCGGTCTTGCAATCTTCGCGATGTCAGCCGAAACGGGAGCAAACTGGAGCGCTGCCTGCGCGGCTACGCTCATAGTTGTTGCGCCTCTGCTCATCATTTTCATCATCTTCCAGAGGCAGTTTATGCAGAGCTTTGCAACTTCGGGAATAAAATAAGGAGGACAAAATGTATAATATCAGCACATATCCTCTCGGCGGGAAAAAGCTTGTTGATTTCGCCGATGAGTTAAAGAAAAGCAAGCTTGAAGATATCGGTTTCGAGCTTTTTTATGACAATATCCCTTTTCACAAGGCAAAGGCTTACAAGCGTTTTCTGAAAGGAATAAAGCTCGGTATGCACTGCCCTATGGAGGACTGCTGTCTGCTTGCGCCGAAAGGTTCAGCGGAGCTTAAATACACACTCGAAAAGCACAGGGAATGTTTCGCCCTTGCGGAAAAGCTTGGCGCAGAGTATGCCGTTATCCACACGAACAGCCTTTCTCCGAGAAATGAGAAAGAGATCATTGAGCAGAGGGCGATCTTACCCGAACGAATGGCTGTGATCGCCGAAGAAGCGGAGGAGTACGATCTTCGCATTGCGGTTGAAAATGTTGGCTTCAAATTCAATAACAGCCTTGTCGCAGAGTATGACGATTTCGTTTCGCTTGCGGAAAATGCCGACCTTGATTTTCTTATCGATATCGGTCACGCGAACGCGAACGGCTGGGATATTCCCACGCTGATAAACAAGCTTGGAAAGAGGATAGTCGGTTTCCATTTTCACGATAATGACGGCGTGAGCGACAGCCATTCACCGATAGAGAGCGGCACGGCTGACTGGAACGGAATTTTTGAGGCGATAAAAAAGTCAGCGCCGAATGCTGACAGAACTATTGAATATGCTGCCGCTTACACTGACGATATAATTCTCGGGATAAAGCTGCTCAAAGCGCGCTTGGATAATGTTTCACCGAAAGGAAAAGCCTGAAAAAATGAACAGAATTGATGTTGAAAGCATAATTTTTGACCTTGACGGAACGCTGTGGGACAGTGCGGACAATGTTGCCGCTTCGTGGAATATTGCGGTGAAGAAAATTGATATTCCGTGCCTTGACAGCGTTGAGATAACGGGAGAGGAGCTTCGCCGTGCAATGGGAAAGCCGATGGACGAGCTTGCCCGTCACTTTTTTCCGATGCTGCCCGAGGACAGACAGATGAAGCTTCTTGACAAATGTATGCAGACGGAAAATGAATATGTTGCCGAGCATGGCGGAAGGCTTTACGAAAATGAAGAATCCGTGCTGAAAGCGCTCTCGGAAAAGCATCGGCTTTTTATCGTCAGCAATTGCCAGAAAGGCTATATCGAGGCATTTTTACAGGCAAGCGGATTCGGAAATTTCTTCTCGGGTTTTCTCTGCTGGGGAGATACGGGAGTTCAGAAGAGCATAACGATACGTCTGCTTATGGAAAAGCACGGCTGTACAAGTGCGGCTTATGTCGGTGATACCGACGGTGACTGCAAGGCTTCGTTCAAGGCGGCTGTACCGTTCGTACACGCGGCTTACGGCTTCGGGAGCATCTCCGATGAAGGTCTTGTTGCGGCTTCGGCGGAAAGCTTTGAAAAGCTTGCGGAAATTTTTGCATAATTATACTAATCTTGCAAAATTTCTTTTGATGTGGTATAATGCATACAAAATATACCGCAAAAAGGAAGTATCGCAATGTACAGTATTCTTATCGCAGATGATGACTATTATCAGGGCGTAAGATATATGAATATGGAAATATGGGGAAAATTCGGCTTCGAGGTCGCTGCGGCTGTGCAGACCGAGCGGCAGGCTGCCGATTTTCTCAAAAAGAACGGTGCCGATCTCGTTCTGACTGAGGTGAACCGTCCCCAGCTTGACGGGATAAGGCTTGCGCAGGAGATAAAGCGGCTGTACGGCGGCACTTGCGTGGTATTTTTCAGCCAGCGCCCCGATTTTGAAGCGGCACGAAAGGGAATGAGGCTCGGCGTTCTCGACTACATATTGAAACCCGTGGACGAAAGGGAGCTTTCGCAGATGCTTTCGAGGGTAAAGGCTCGGCTTGATGCCGAAAAAGGCGGTGTTTTGTGTGAGCAGGCGGAAAATGTCCTCAAAAGCATCGGAAAAGGCTCGGAAAGCAGGTTTATACGCACAGTTTCGGCGTATTTGTGCGATAATATCTACCAATTCGTGACGATGAGCGACGCTGCCGAGTTTATGAACCTCAACAAAGACTATTTCGGAAAAAGCTTCATAAAAGAAACGGGGATAACGTTCGGTGAGTTTTACAGCCGTCTGCGCATAGAGTTTGCAAAGTCACTTTTGGAAAAGGGAACGCTGCGCAATTATGAAATTTCCGAAAAGCTCGGTTTCGGCGACCCCGATTATTTCACGAAAAAATTCAAGGAAGTGACGGGAATAACTCCGTCCGAATACAAGGCTTCCATAAAATGACCGTCGAAAAAGTGTATTATTGAAAAATGTTGCACAAAATCAAAGTTTACGTTAATTCTGAAAGAATTTCGCTTTGTTTAAAGGGTGGTGGGTGTCCAGAGGTGTTGAAGTCACTCTACGAAGCCACTGTTTATGAATTGCAGCTATCGTAGTCGAATGCACCTATTCCATTGAAATAAATTTCAATGGTCTGATGTCTTTTGTTATTCCCATCGTATATTGGTTTATGCACCAACACTTTGTCGATGAACTCCGACATGATCTCAGGAGTAAGGGAATCAATGTTTGTGTATTTATCTACAATAGCAATGAATCTGTCAGCATTAAGCTGTTTGCTGTCTGTGATTTCGATTTCTTTCGATATTGCAGACAGCTTATTTTTTATTTCTGCTTGCTCGCTTTCATATCCGGCGGCTAAAGTTGCTAAACGTTCCTTGCTCAGAGTTCCAAGAACAGACTGCTCAAAAATTTTCTTGATAAGAACATCAAGTTCCTGTATTCTTTGCTCACAGAGTTGCTTGTCTTTGCGAAGTCTTTTCACATCGTAAGACGTTCTGTTCGCATAGCTCTGAATGGCAACATTCAAGAATCTTTCTCTATCATTTTTGACGATAGAAAAAACTTTTTGAAGCTCATTCAGTATTAGCTGATTGATAACACATTCTCTTATGTAGTGTGATGAGCAAAGTTCCGATGAACGTTTATATCTGCCGCAATGATAGCAATTCTTTTTCGGAAAAACAGTGCTTCTTGTAATGTACATTCTGCTGCCGCAATCAGCACAAAAAATATAGCCGCCTAAAGGATCAGGCTCTCTGACTATCGGCACTTTTTTTCTGCTCTCCATTATTTTTTGAACACGTTCGTATGTGTCACGGTCAATAATCGGTTCTTGCGTATCAGGAAAAATAACATATTCACTTTTATCCAAATATATTTTTTTCTTGCTCTTATACGATACTTTTTTTGTTTTGAAATTGACCGTATCTCCTACATACTCTTGGCGTTTGAGCATTTCCCTAATGGTTTTGCTGTCCCAAAGGCAAGGATCGGCAGGAGTTGCCCTTGCAGAGATTTTTCCATGTTCCCTTGCGTAAACAGACGGAACAAGGATTTTCTCGGAATGAAGATACTTTGCTATCTGAGAAGTTCCCTTTCCGTTCAGAAACAGTTGGAAGATTGTCCTGACATTCTGAGCAGCTTCTTCATCAACGATCCATTCCTTTGGATTATCGGGATTATGTTTGTATCCATAAATAACATTGTTGCAAATTCTCTCTCCCGACATTCCTTTATTATGAATGACAGACTTTACTTTTTTGCTCGTGTCCTTGACGTACCATTCATTCATAATATTTCTGAATGGTGTGAATTCGTTGTCACCCTTTACCGAATCGACATCATCATTTATAGCAATGAAGTGAATGTTATTTTCAGGAAAATAAATTTCAGTATAATAACCGACCATAAGATAGTTACGACCTAAACGTGACATATCTTTAACGATTATTGTGCTGATTTTTTTTGATTCACATTCAGCGATCATTGCCTTAAAATCAGGTCTGTTAAAATTCGTTCCGGTGAAACCGTCATCAACAAAAAATTTTGTATTGACTATCCCTCTGCTGTGTGCATAGTTCAGCAACAATTTCTTTTGATTTGCAATGCTGTTGCTTTCACCATCGGGTTCATCACGAGAGAAGCGAGTGTACAGTGCTGCGTAAGTCGAATGGTTGTTTGACTGATACATGATAAAATTCCTCCTATGCAGTCAAACAAAAGAAAATTGTACAAACAAATTATAACATATACTTTCTTTTGTTGGCTGCGGACAAAAGTTAAATTTTTATTGCAATAGTATCAATTTCCGCTTTAATAAGCTTTTCTATCTTCTCTGCAACTTCTTTTGGTTTGTCGGAGGAAAAGATTGACTTAACATAAAATGTACTGTCATCAATCTCATACTTACTGCTGACACATTCATTGTTATTGTTTTCTTTCATAACCAAACTCCTAACGTAAGATTTGAACAATACAGAGAAACAGCTCGTCATGCTGCTATCATAAGTCAATGCAAATGCAATGCTTCTTCCCATGCTTGTGGGTGAGCCGCACAATGCGGTGAGGCGTTCAATGCGGAAGTATCATTATACAAATCTTTCGGCTGCCGTTCCGATTCATTGACGTGAATCGTAAGCAAAGCGTGGCTGTCGCTCATTCCTTAATTTCACCGTAATGGTTCATCATGGTTTGTTGCGTTTCCCAACGGAACAGGAGATCTTGGCGGACACCGAAATGATTTTATGTACTCTGTAAATGTTCGATATTAAATTTTCAAGATACTGTATGTATTAAAGAGGATAAATTTTCTCTCCTCTATAATAAATAGTGAAATTTTCAAGCGACTGTAATTGAAATTATGCCTATTTAACAGAAAGTTAATAAAGATTTGGTATAGTGCATAATTTTACGCTTTATCCATTGTTGACTATGTAGTCCTTTAATTTGGATAAAGCGAAATCAATTTCAGAATGGATTTTAGTGTGGCTTACTCCGTATTTGATTGCCAAGGTTCTCAGGGAGTAATCATTGAAAAAGTAATCCATTATCAAACCCTGTTCCCTTACGGTCAGAGTTTTGATAGCATGACGGAGCATTGCAATTTCATGTTCTTTCTCGACCGTCTCCTCTGTGTTATCCTCAGCAGCTATATCATATGCACTGTTATCGTCAAGCGATATTTTTTCATATTCAGCCTGCCTGCGTTTGAGATAACGTTCCTTATTTCGTTTACTCGCATACGCTTTGTAAACTGTTTCGGTACTCGTTACGGGAGTACCATCTTCAAGACGGAATTCTTTTTTGCTTTTGCTCATAGCGAAAGACCTCCAAAAATAAATTTACGGTTCAAACCGCAAAAAGTATGGAAGATCTTTCTATATTCATTATACCTTAAAGCAAATGTTATGTAAATACTTCAAAATATATTTTTTTGTTTTAACAAAATGTTTCCTATTTACAAACACCATCATTTTTCACTATAATATATATAGGGATTCGTCCCCTGCCTATATTGGGCGTGTGGGGGTAAAAGTATGGGGGTGCATACAGTGGGGTAAAGCTATAGCATTGCAAGAGGGGGACGAAGTTGGTTTCTAAAATAGCAAGCAACGCAAGTGGGTGTCCACTCGCCGATTTTCGATAAAATCGAAAATATTTTTGGGAGGTTTCCCAAGCCCTCTGAGATGACAGGAAAGGAAAAAATAATGAGCGAAAAAAATGATAAAAAGGAAAGTCAGAGAACCCGAAAGAAAAGAATATTTTTCAGAGTAGATGATGAAGAACTGAAATTTATTCAGGCACGAATGAACTTGCTCCATATTAAAAACCGTGAAGCGTATTTGCGGAAAATGGCGATTGACGGACAGTGTATAAGGTATGATTATTCGGATTTGGAAAACGAGATCCGAAAGAACAATTACCTTATGAGTAATGCTGCCAAGAACATAAATCAGATTGCCAAGCGTATCAATTCAACAAGCGATTTTTACGAAGCAGACCTGCTTGATCTACAGGAAAAAGTTGAAGCTATGATGAAACAGCAAGTTGAAATCATGAAGCTTTTCATGAACGTGACGGAGGAGTAAACGCATGGCGTACACGAAAATTCACCCGATAAAAAGCACGGTTGAAAAAGCAATTGCTTATATTACAAATCCCGAAAAGACAGATGAAAAAATTCTTGTTTCATCTTTTGCTTGCTCTGAGCAGACTGCTTTTTTAGAGTTTGAAAAGACAAGAAACAAACATCATTATTCCGGAAAGAATCTTGCTTATCACTGCATACAATCATTTAAGCCTGACGAGGTTACACCCGAACAGGCGCATAGAATCGGAATACAAACTGCGGACGAATTATTGAAAGGAAAGTATGAATATGTTATCTCTACTCATGTAGATCGTGGGCATATCCATAACCATTTGATAATATGCGGAGTGAATTTCGAGAACGGCTTATCTTTTGGAACGGAGCATGACAGAAAGAATAATCCGGCATGGAAACAGTTAAGAAAAATAAGTGACGATATTTGCATAGAGAATAAATTATCCGTCATTGAAATGCCTGAAAAGGGTTATGGAAAATGCTACTATGAATGGCTTCAGGATATGAAGAAAAATTCATATAAGAGCAAGCTGAAAAATGCTATTGACAGTTGCGTTATGACTTCCGACAGCTTTGATGATTTTCTGAACAGAATGCAGAACGAAATGAATTATGAATACAAAATCAGAGGACATTCATTGTCATTCAGAGCTGAGGAACAGGAACGCTTTACAAGGTGCAGCCGTAAAAGTTTAGGTTGGTATTACGACCCTGAACAGATAAAAAAACGTATTGACCGACAGGTAAAAAAACGTACTGCAAGCATCTCAAAAGATACCGGATTTTATCAGATAAATGACGATAAAGCTGTAGGTCTGAACAGGTGGGCAGCTTTAAAAAATATGCAGGAAGCTTCACGGTTACTGAATTTTCTGTCCGATTACGGAGTTGGTTCTGTCGAGCAGCTTGATGAAAAAATATCGGATATGTATGACCAAAGATTTGATGTTGTTCAAAAACTGAATGATTATGAATCATCAATCATTGAACAAAGAGAACTTCTGAAAATGCTAAATACCTATTGGGAAATGAAAGCGGTTCACGATGAATTTCTGAAATCATCTTCAAAAGAAAAATTCATGCGTGAACACAGTAAAGATCTTTCAATCTTTAATTCCTCCAAGGAATGGCTGAGGGAAAAATATACAGGTACTACCCTCCCCAACAGAGCTGTTCTCGAAATGAAAATTACGGAAGAAGAAACTCAGAGAGAAGCATTGCTTGAGAACTATCATGACATAAAAAAATCACTTAACTCATTGGAAACTGCCAAGGAAAAAATTGAAAGATATTTTGAACTTGAACGAGATGAACGCAAAAAATCCAAGGGCGAACTTGAATAAGTGTATTTAGTTAAATATTAAAAATATATGTACATACTATTGCTATTTTATTAGGCTTATGCTATAATATGTACATAGGGAGAGGGGGTATAATTAAATCCGAGAGGAGCGGTAAATTTCAGCTACAACTTTTAAAGACAGAACGTAAAAGGGGCAGTACTTGATATTAAAAAAGTCAAGCAATTTAAGAAGTATTCGCTTTATACTTCCCCGTCCTCAAAAGCAGAAAGGTGAATATCTTGAATACTAAAATAGGAATAAAAGAACAGGTTCTGAATGAAATTATTTTTTCTATCACGTCAGGAGAAAAGAAAGCCGGTGACTGTCTCAGGTCAAAAGATTATAATGCAGGACGGCAGATGAGTGCGATTTACAAATGTCTGATTGATGCAGACATTGTAAAAATCAATTCTGCTAATTTTTATGTGCTTACCGATAACTGTTCTGAAAAGGCTCAGGCACTATACTTTGATAAGATACTTGACTTGATTTCTCTAATCAGAACACTTGCCGAAGCCGCAAATTTATCGCCGGAGTGTTTGGCAGACTTATTCAAAAGTGAGGTGAATAAGCAGAAATAAAAAAATTTTAATCATATATAGGGAGGATTTAAAATGGGGCATAAAAACACAGACATTTTAAAAAAATTACAGCAGATTTTGTGTGACTATCAAGAGGACTATGAGAGTAACAACGACAATATGTGGAAGAAAGAATTTTTCAGAAACGGTAAGTGTATTGATGAAACCGCAAATGAATTAACAGTTCAGATAAATGAATATGCTTACTCTGCTCAGAATCTTGGATTTGTTCAGGGAATGAACTTTGCACTTGATATTATGAGAATTTCGGGCAAAGATGAAAATCGAGAAGTTCTTGAAAAAATCATTGAGAGCATTGAAAAAATAGGTTCAAAAGAACGGGGGGAATAATGATGTCAAAGATAATTTCAGTATGTTCAGAAAAAGGCGGAGTTGGAAAAACCACTACCACGGTAAACGTTGCAGGAGGTCTTGTGCAGCTCGGCAAAAAGGTTCTTGTCATTGACCTTGACCAGCAGCAGAACGCAAGCCGGACCCTCGGCTACATTAAGGACGGTAAGCTTACAGTTGCCGAACTGATTTACAATGCTGTTGCTGATATTGATACAAATCTTTCGGACGTAATTCGTCATAATGGAAGCGGTATCGACTACATACCGTCCTCGCCTATGCTCACCAACATCACAAGCACTATGGCAAATGATGAGGACAGCAATTACATTCTCAGGCGGATTCTGAGCAATGACGTATTCGCAGAATATGATTACATACTGCTTGATTGCAGAACGCTTCTCGACTTGCTTGCAAGCAATGCAATGAACGCAAGCAATTATGTAATTATCCCTGTTGAAAGCGGAATTTATGCTTATGAGGGTCTTGACAAAATGCTGAACAAGGTTGCTTCCATCAATAACAGTACGAACCGAAATCTGCGTGTTCTCGGAATACTTTTAAATAAAATGCAGCGCACAAATGTAAGTGTTTCACTTGCCGATTCAATTCGTGATGAGTATGACCGTATCACATTCAGAACTGCAATTCCATATTGTCCGGCACAGACAGAAAAGGCGATCATGAATCAGAAAAGCAGTGTATTTGATAAGAGCAGCTCCCTCGGACAGGCATTCAGACAGCTTGCGGAAGAAATTATAAAAGATAATGTATGAATGCGAAGTGTGTCACCGTGACACGGAAAGGAAAGTTTGAGGTGATTATTATGATTAAGTCCTTAGTTGTATTGCTTTTATTTGCGTTAGTTATATACGCCTTTCTTACATTTATTTACTTTGTCTTTGATGTTCTCAAATGGCATGATAATGAGAAAAAAGAAGATGAGAAAAAAGAAGAAATCATTCCTTCGGCTGCCAATCAGACCGACGAACATGATGAGGTTTAATGTATGATTAAGTCATTAGTTGTATTGCTTTAAAAAAACAGAGCAGACCGCCAAGCTCCTACACTCACGGTTCTGCTCTGTAACACGAACGAAAAGTCCGATACGACTATTATATCGTATCGTTCACCTTTCGTCAAGAGGAAAGATGAATTATGGATATAATTATATGTTTTTTATATTGTACCGCAATTATTTACGGATTGTATAGAATTCACAATCATAATAAAAGGTCTGAAGAAAACGGTGATATAGATTTTCAGCACATTTCGGATCAAATTGAATATCTAAGTGAACTGCGTGAAAAGCTTTCCACTATTGAAGAAATGATAACAGATGTTTCGATCTGCTCCCCCGATGAGCATGAAAAGATAATATCGTGTGAGTGGATAAATGGTGTTGGTGACAAATTCAGATATGATTTATGGGTTGACGGAAACAACAGTACGTCCGAGGAATTACTCAAAATTGCATATTCCGAACGCTGCCGACTGAGGTCTGCCCTGAACTCAGAAATTCAAAAAATGTCCGAACGTTGTAACGAAAACTGTAACGAAAACTATCCGGTTCCGAGGAGAGGGGAGACCAATTATGAATGATGTAAAATATTGTGTTAGGTGCGGTGCAATGATTTCTAATGTAAATAATGCGGACTGGTACAGTCATATCAGTGTGAAATACTGCCCTGACTGCCGAAAGGAATCTGACCGTCAGAAAACAGCTCTTAGGGTTTATAATCTTCGGCAGCGGAAGAAGCAGAAAGATAAATTTCGTGATGAACAGCTTGAACTGCTCAAAGTTGAAAATGAACTTCTGCGAAAAAAGGTTCTTATGCTCCGTGAAGAAGCAGGACATATCCGATAACCATTTGTATATTTTTCATGTGTCACGGTGACACACTCAGGGAGGAAAGAAAAAATGGATCAACTCAAGGAAAAAGAAACATATTATGATGAATCAATAGAAATGCCGACTAAAGGCAAAAAAGTAAAAGACTTCTTTGGCTATGCGCTTTTTGCAGGGGTATTTGCAATTCTTCTTTTAACAATCTTTATGATATACTATAGCATTGTTGGAAATGCAGATAAAAATGTTTCTGATTGGAATAATATTTTGAATGATAGAGCGCTTACATCAGAAAAAATAACTGGAGTAGTTAAAGACAAAACTAAGCACGAAGGCGAAAACGATAAAAGTTATACACTTATAATAACTGATGATGAGTGTATGGTTGATGTTACAAAAGCAGAATATGAAAGTATTAGTGTAGGGGATACTGTGGACTACTATTTATGCACAGCTGATTATCCCAACATAGTCAGATCTTCTGAGGAAGCTGGCGGCAGGGTAGTGATCAGAGAAACAGTATCAGCAAGAGCCTTATCCCAAGAAAAAGCTTCAAAAGAGGCTTTAAGTCTCGCTGAGAGCGAATCAGGTGAGTGCCCAAGCGAATGGGTATTTTGTCATAAGCATAAGTTGATTATCTATTTAATAATTGCAGCGATAGCCGCTTTAATTGCTTGGGCTATATATGCTCTTGTTCCCTGATTCTAAAATAATCTATGCACAACAGGAGGAACACCTATGGATTACCGATACAAATTAGCCAACGAAGGACTTGTGAACAAGCTCAGAAAGTTCAAGGAGTATCTTCTTAACGATGATGTTCCAGAGTGGCAGCAGCTCATAGCAACTGCCGGATTTGTAATGGACGTTGTAAATGAGCTTAAATGGAAAGAACACGCTGAATATCACGGCACAAGCGAAAGATGTGTTATAGAGGCTGATGATGTTTTCGATGAGATAATGGCAGCGGTCAACTATGAGCTTGAAAAGCCATACTATAAAAAGCTCGATAGTATGTGGGATGATTGGAACAACAACAAAACAGGCAAATACGCAAAAATCAATACTATGCAGGAAATGCTTGATATTATCTGTGACTGCCTTGAAATCGAATATCCCGGTCTTATAGAACTTGAAAAGAAATATTTCGGACTTAGTCTGAAAAGCGATGAAAACGATGATGAATCACAATGATATTCAAAGACTTAAAAGGGAAAGGAAGAAGCAGAAAGATAAATTTCGTGATGAACAGCTTGAACTGCTCAAAGTTGAAAATGAACTTCTGCGAAAAAGAGTTATTATGCTCCGTGAAGAAGCTGAACATATTCGATAACTATTTGTAAATATGAGAGCTTTATCTGTAAAAATTTTATGATTGAGGTATAAAATGTTTAACGTTGATTCTATTTTAACCATATTGGGTGTTTTCTTTATTTCTTGGGCGTTTTTTCGTTATGAGGTTTCTTTTTTCTTTTCTATGATTAAATACCACTACCATACTTTTTTGTCTATAGCTTGTTTGTTCCTTTGTACCTTTATCTATTTATGTTCTCTTGGAATTATAATTTATGAGGTATAATTTATATTTGAATTTTTTCACAAAGTTACAAAAGTCATGCGGACGAAAATTATTTTGATTCTACTAAGCTTATGATAACAGGAGGTAAATGCAATGGGTAAGATAGACTTTACAGCTATGAAAAACAGCCGTAAGGCTATTGAAGATAAGGTTGAGGATAGTATCCCGACCGAACTGGAGGAAAGCTATTCTGATGTATGGGGCGGCAAAGAGAAAATCACGGTCATTGAACTTTCTCGCTTGAAGCCGTATATGGATAAGAACGGCGGTCAGCCGTACAAGATCAATCCCAAAAAGGTTGAACAGATAGCGGCAAGTGCAATGGATATCGGCATTATTACCCCTTTGCGTGTCAGACCAAAGGGCGATTTATACGAAGTGATTTGCGGTCATCATAGATATGAAGCGGCTAAATCTCTCAATCAGATCTCAGTGCCATGCATTGTTAAGGACTATTCGGACGATGAAGTTTTCAGGATTCTTACCGAAAGCAACATTCAGAGAGACAAAACGCTGCCAAGCGAATATGGCAAAATCTTTGCAAGATATATGCAGCTTAGAAACGATGATGAGACTACAGCAGGAGAAATAGCAGTCAAGTTTGATGTATCCCGAAAAACGATGTACCGCTATCTCGATGTGAACCGCCTTATTCCCGAATTGCAGGATATGACCGACACAGGTATTATCAATATCGGTGCGGTTGATTATATCGCAAAGCTTGATACGGACGTTCAGCTCGCTCTATATCAAGCTCTGAGCGAAGCAAAGGTAAGATTGTCTGTCGGTCTTGCAAAGCGTATCAGAAGCTTTACAGAGAGCAACAGCGGACTGGTAGAAGCAGAAGATATTCTTGCTGTTCTCACAGCTAAGGAAGATAAGAAGCCAACAGTTGATATGTACGCAAAGTTACGCAAAAAGTATAACATTTCTCTGTCCGACAGTGAACTTGATGAGCTGTCCTCACGTCTGTTAAATGAATATTTTGAGAGTGTGTCACGGTGACACACTCTGAAAGGAAAATGAAATGAGAAAAATTGATAATATGAACGACACTACTGATGTAAATGAAGAAAAAAGAGAATCACCTTTTTATTCTTTTTTCGACGCCGACCTTGTTTTCGACATAATTAAGATAGTAATACTTATTCTTGTGTTGGTTTCAAGTTTGTTTGGAATATCAAAATGTTTTAAACTCTTAGGTGAAAAAGTAAGCTACAACTCCAAAGCGAGCGTTTCAGCAGGAATTATTACGGATAAGGAAATAATTAACGGTCACACAAAAAGCGATGGAGGACTGGTTTATTATAACGGAAAATTCGGTTACGGCTTTAACAATAACCAAAGCTATGTTCCTACAGTTTACCGTATATATATCAGAGGAGAATTTGAATATGAGGGCAAAACACATCAAGGAAACAATTCTTTTGATGTAAGCGAAGATATTTATAATTCCTATAACATCGGTGATTACTTTGACAGCAAAGATTTGTTGAGAGATTCAGGTGAAAATCAAAAGTAAATTTAAATGTGTCACGGTGACACACTCTGAAAGGAAAATAGAATGAAAGAAAAAACTAAACCGAATTTAGTTAAATGCCCATATTGTGGCAGTACTCCTGTAATGGGAACACTTGTAACGACATATAGCTATGTATCCGAACATTGTTTGCGTGAAAATGGCATTGATATTGAAGATAAAAGCAATCGAATCGGGGCAATGTTAGGTGATATGAGCATTGAACCAACGATGAGGATCACAAAGTACAAATGCCTTTCCTGCCAAAAAGTGTGGGGAGGTTATAACAAAAAGGAATACATATTTGTCAGTGACGAAAATGGATTATGTTACTTTGAAAAGAGGGAGAAAAAATGACAATCATTAAAATAGTATCTTTTCCCTTTCGGCTTGTCTTATTTGTGATTATCGCACTGCTCACTTCTGTCATATGGGGATTTAATCATACAGTAGTAACCTTTTTTCAGGTCGGCAGTGCAATAGTATCAGCCATTGGAAAAGTATTTTCTGCAATGACGTTAGGCGGCGTTATTATCCAAGCAGTTTGGGAACTTATAGATAACGGAAAAATTGATTCATTAAAAAACACTATCATTTTACTGCTGCTTATAATAGGTTTGGAAGTCTTTTTTCAATTTCTTCCTGTTATTTTTCAGGCACTGTCTATTGCTTTTACTTTTGCGACCATGTGGCTGTGGGCATTTTCCAAAATGATCTTGTTCTGCAATGCAGATGAGCTGGATTATGTGTAAATACACGGACAGATAAATGCCACGTTTTCCCGTCATATTTTTTATATAAAAATGTATTGACAATATGACAACTATGCTATATAATAATATATTAAGAACTGATTGAGGGGGAACTTAATATGAGTATTAATGGCAAAATTAAAGAGTTCCGTGAAAACAGCGGATATACTCAGAAGAATATTGCAGACTTTTTAGGTGTTGATCAGAGTATGGTTTCAAAAATTGAAAAGGGTGAACGGTCATTGACATCGGATATGTTGGACAGTCTTTCCGCATTGTTTGGCGTCCCCGTATCATCTTTTTCAAACAATGCAGCCATTCCGTCAACCGCTCTTGCATTCCGAGCAAGCGACTTGACAGATGAAGATTTGCAAACAATAGCTTTCATAAACAAGATAGCTTTGAATGCAAATTTTATGACTGAAAAAACAGGTGAATGATATGATTGATAGATTGGAAATATTTCAGCAGGCTATTGCAGCGAGAAAAAAACTCGGTGAAAGTGATGTTTCTCCAATAGATGTTTTTGCTGTTGTTCAGAATATAGAACACCTTTCGCTTGTCCTTTATCCAATGGGCGATAATATCAGCGGTATGTGCGTAAAAATCGGTAAAGACACTATTATTGCTATAAATTCATCTATGTCAGTTGGCAGACAGAATTTTTCGATCGCTCATGAGCTGTATCATTACTACTATGATAACGATCAGAGCAGTATAATATGCAAAAAAGCCATTGGAATCGGCAATGAAACAGAGCAAAAAGCAGACTGGTTTGCTTCATTTTTTTTAATGCCGCTTGGAGAAGAAGTAATAAAAAAAGACGGCGAACCCGTACCCCTTGAAAAGGTCATTCAACTGGAGCAGTACTACAGAGTAAGTCATCAGGCAATGCTTTACAGATTATTAAATGAAAAGTATATAGATCAAAAACAGTTTGATGAATACCGCCGAAATGTTACCCGAACGGCTGCCATGCTCGGCTTTGACACATCACTGTATAAACCGTCACGTTCCGAAAAAGAGCGCAGGACATACGGCTATTATATCAAGCAGGCGCAGGAGCTGCTTGATAATGGCATTATCTCGGACGGAAAATATGATCAGCTTCTACTTGAAGCTTTCAGACCGGACCTTGTTTACGGTGATGAAGCGGAAGAGGAGGAGCTTAATGACTGATTCACTCTTTTTCGATAGTGACTGCATCTCTGCTTTTTTATGGGTCAACGGTCAGAATCTTCTCGTTCAGCTCTATTCCCGAAGAATCATTATTCCAAAGCAGACATACAAGGAGCTTTCAAATCCATGTGTTTCACATCTTAAACAACGTATAGACACATTGATAGAATCAGGAGATGCTGAGATATACGATATGGATATTTCTTCAAGTGAGTATCAGCTCTATGTTCAGATGACGACTGACCCCAAAAACGGCTATAAGATCATCGGTGACGGTGAAGCCGCTTCAATAGCCTTGGCAAAAGAAAAGGACGGCATTCTTGCAAGCAACAATTTAAGAGATATAAGCTTCTACATAGAAAAGTTCGGACTCAAACATATCACAACAGGAGATATTTTAGCCGAAGCTCTTGAAAAGGGATTGATAACCGAAGATGAGGGCAACGCTATATGGTCATCTATGATGAAGAAACGGAGGAAATTGGGTGCAGATTCATTTACCGAATTTCTATCAAAGAAATAATAGCTGCATACTAATGGCTTAGAGCAAAGAAAAAATTGAATACTTAAAACCTCTGATTATGCTGTAAATCAGGGGTTATTTTTTATATTTGGCTATTGACATTATTTTGAAAATATAAAGCTTATGTTGACAATATTTGTATATTCATACAAACTGTAAATAATTTTCAGAAAACCATTGACATACTGCTAACAGTATGCTATAATATAAGTACAGTAAAGAACAACACAAACACCGACAGGTAGAAAGACAAGAGGTAAAATTATGACAGTTATTAGCTCACAGAAATACTTAGATGATGAGATTATGGAAGAAAAGATTGCAGAATTTAAAGCAAACGGCACTACAGCTATTACAATTCCAGTAATCAGATCTTTTCTTCAAGATTCAGACGGAAACGAGTTATATATCATGATAGATATGCACCACCGTTTCGCAGCGGCAAAAGAACTTGGTATGCAAATTGATTTTGAACTCGTTGAAGATGAAATGAGCAGCTACAAAGATATTGAAGAAGAAAACGGCGAAGCAATCGCCAAGACATGGTATATGGATTCACCGTGGTATTATATCAACAATGATGTTGATGAAGATTTAAATGACGTTTATGTTTGGTAATATATCCAAAACACATAACCGAGCGGAGCGGTTAATCTCCGCAAAAATATATACGAAGCAATATTAAACGCCGACAGGCAGAAAGACAAGAGGTAATAATCATGAAAAAGTTTTACGTTGAAATGACAGAAGAAGAAAACGGATATTGCTACACAGGCGAATGGGCTTGCGCATTCCCACAGGGATACGTTGAAGCAAACAGTGAAGAAGAAGCTATCGAATTTGCTAAATCCTATGTATCCGAACACGGAGCTGACGAGAACGCTTATATCTACAGAGCAAAAAAGTATTGGAACTAATAAGCCAAGCGGAGCGTTTTCGCTCCGCTTAAATCTATTTATTTAAAACAGGAGGACTATTTTATGAGTAAACCAACTTCCGCAGTTAAAGACAGGTGGAACAAAGCAAATTACGATCAGCTTAATATCCGGCTTCCAAAAGGGAAAAAGGCAGAATTGCAAAAAGCTGCCGAAGCGGCAGGAATGTCGTTGAACCAATATTGCACAAGCAAATTATTGAAAGATATTATTTTATGCGATATTTCAAGTAAAAATAGTTAAATATTGTTTGAATTTAGAAGAACAAAACGGACAAGGTTGTTTCCTTGTCCGTTTTGTTAATCCCAATTTGTAAAAGAATCCACTCTCCAACCATTTTCGGTTAGAATAATATTATAATCATAAGCATATTCCCATTGAATGGATTTATCATTCGGGTCAGAATAATGTGCTGTGCCTACTATCGTTATTTTATCATCTGTTTGTTCAGAAACATTAAATTCAATCTTATCAAAACAGGTATTTCTCACATATCCAAAGCTTGTATAATAGCATAATTCGCCATTATAATTTTGATAAATACTTGTTATTCCATTAGTTGTTCCGTAAAGATACAAATAGTGAAGACTTTCTGTTTCATCTCCAAGTAATTCATTTTCTGTGAAATTCCCTGTAAAGATTTCAAGAATGTATTCTCTAAAGCTTTCATACGATATTCCTGTGAGGGCATATTCACTTTCGTACTCGAATTCAGCAGATTTATTCTCAAAGATAAAATTAACGTTTTTATCGTGTTGGAAAGTTTCTTCATTTACTTCAAGGAAATATTTATAGTAAACATTAGATGCTTTTTTTAAAAGCACACATATTTCATCATCAATATTGTTATATGATATATAGTTTTTTTCTGACATATCGTTATAACATTCAAACGGAATGATTTCATCACTATTCTCAACAATAGTAGTTTCTTTTAAAGTATCTTCAGTTTGTATTGCTGTAGTCATTGGTTTAGTAGATATGCTCGTTTCGATAGAATTTTGAACAGATGAAGAAATATCTCGCACATAATGTTCTTCTTCAATTGCGATAACATCTGATAAAACACTATCTGTCGTACGGTTTAATGAACAGGCAGTGAATGCCAGTGCGAAAAAAATTAAGGCGAAATATTTTTTCATATAAATTACTCCTAACTTATGGTTATAACCTGCTTTACTTGTGATTGCGTATAATTATTCTTGGTATAAGAATTTTCCCATGTTTTCCCGTTACCTGAAGCTCCGTTTGTACCGGGGTCATATATAACATATCCTGCTGAATTAGATGATTTTGTTAAAACAACATAATGTGGTACATCGTTACCTTTTGAATCCTTTTTTATAAATTTAACAATTACTCCGTTTGGATTCGATGAAACTAAATTAACAGCATTATCCCATGTGGCAGTATGAGAGTTGTTGACTGTTTTACCAAAAGCAGAGGCAATAGTACCCCAGTTATTTATATATGCAGCTAATGATGTACTGTTTGAACTTGTAACTGATGTTAAACCTGCATTAACCATTGCCACAGTAAACGGGTCTGCATAAGCTTTTCCATAATACCCAGTTCGATAGTCCGTTATATTGTATGTGGTTTTCGCTCCTTGGTTATTTAAAACCATTGCTATACAAGCAAGAGCGCACCCCTGATACATCAAATCGCCCTTTTCTCCGTTTATCATAAACTTTTTGCTGCCACTCGTTGTAAGAGTATCCAATTTATATGTGTTCCAACGTTCGTAACTTCCTGAAACAGCATCTATTTGTGGATACCAAGAATTTGCTGTTGTGTATGGATATGAAGCATAAAGCTTATATGATGAACTGTAAGTAGTAGACTGAGTAGATACCTTTATATAATAAAGAGTGTTGGCATTGACATAGTATCTGATACTCTCGCCCGCAGTAACACCGACATTACTTGATGTAGCTAATGTGTTGCCAGAATTGTTCAGCAATGTCAGCTTATAATCACTGCCTGAAAGTCCGAGCTGAATATTAACGTAACCTGTTGCAGGAGCAAAGTAACTAAAGTAATCAACGTCAGAACTTGACGAAAGTCTTCCTGAAACCACATTGTTACAAGTAATATTATCGGCAGTCTGAATTGTGTTATTGCTTTCCGTTTCATTTAACAAGGTAGTATTAGCTGCCGAAGCACCCATGCCCACCATAGAAGAAGCAGCCATTACAGCACAAGCTACCATAGTAGCAATTCTTTTTGTCATTTTCATAGTAATTTCCTCACTTTCTGATTGTGAGGAGAAAACCGTTCTGTCTATCCTGATGTATTTTTATAGTGCGTTTGAAGTCTGCGTTAAAAAATTTATCTCTTATTGTATTTGGATTTCTCCAAGATTTTTGTGTTTGTTTGAGATCCAAAAGCCTGAGCTAAGCCTATACAATCAATATAACCATCACCTTTCTGATACAATGTGTCACCGTGACACGCTTTAATCTACCCAAACGCTATTAGAGGTATTCGTTACACTTTGAGAAGAACCGAACAGACCGCTCTCTTTAGCGTAGTGAGTTAGGGAAACACGGTAATAGTAGCCGCCCTTTACCGACACGGAATAGTTATTAAGATAATAACTGCTGCCCGATTTCAGCAAATCATCAACAGATTTTTCCTTTTTCCAGTTGACCTTATCTGAGCTGTACTCTATAGAAATATCTTTGTAGCCGATTGATTTCATGCTTTCAATGGCTTTTATATCAGCCGCAATGTAAATCTGCTTTCTGCCTGATGAAATACTGAGGGAACAACTGCTTATCAATCCTGCTGTTCTGCTGTCCGATACGCTTGTAGGGGCATTAGAAGCCGCTTTAACAGGCATTGTGGGTACAGTGTAGGTCAGAACGCTTGCAACACTTAATGCTAATGCTTTTTTATTCACTTTTATTTTCCTCCTGCTGTCATTTTATTGAAGCTACCATTTTATCACACTCATCATATGGAACGTCAACAGCAAACATTACAAAGTTGGTTTTGCCCTTTTGATAAGTTATAGTGTATTGGTTATCTTCCTTTGAAATTATCGCTGTAGAGCCGTTTACTTCTGTTTCTGAGAGATTATACTCATCACTCGGAATAACTATATCGGGAACTGCTTTCAGATATTTATCATATGACAATATAAATTTCTGTTTGTCATTTTCATAATGGAATGATACTGAACTTGAGAAATTTTCATTAACATTGGTATCAACATCTGTAAGTACAAATCCCTCCGGAATATAGTGCGGAGTTTCAAATTCTATGTCATATTCCGCAAGCTTGGCAATAAGTCCATAGGGATCGTCCTCTGATGTAGGGAGAACGATTTTTTCAGGCTGATTGCCGAAGTCAACGGAAAATCCGCCCTGTGTGAACTTGATAACAGCCGATATAATATTCATATCGTATGCCAGTACAGTTATGCAGTTGGCTGCCAAAACAAGAACCATACAGCAAAGTACGGGAGCAAACCTTTTCATGACACTAAAAGGCTTTTTGGACGTTTTTTCGTAGTTTCTTATTCTCTTATACAGCTCACTTGTATCAGGCTGTTCCGAATCGCTGTTATCACCCGTCAGCTCATTCAGTTGAGCGGTGAGCTGCTCGATACGGTCAAAGTCACGCTTGCGAAGCGGCTTGGCTGTTTCCTTATCCAGTTCGCTTCTGATGTAGTTATACGCTTCCATTGTAAACTCCCTGTCGGCGTTTATTTTCTCTGCAAGGTCTTTCATTGGCTCTCTGCTCCTTTGCTTAATAAATGTTTGAAAAAGCCTTATTTCTTTCAAAGCAATTTAAGTTTGTTGTATTTTTACAATTTCACTTATTGATTTTGTTCATTCTAACGGCACTGTCCAAAAGCTTTTTCTTGATCCTGTGTATGCGGATATATAATCCGTTCATTGAAATATTGTTCTTTCTTGCGGCTGCTGCCTTGTCACCGTCATAGTATTCGGTGATAAGTGCGAGTTCTTCAGGTGTCAGGAAATCGAATGTGCTGTCTGTAATTTCGGAAATTTCAGACACGGCAGCAAGTTCCGACAGCTCATCAATCGGCTGAAAAGACGGATTCTTTCTTATGTATGCCTTTATCTGATTATCTGCGGCTCGATAAAGCCACAGCTTTATGTTGTCTCCCATTTTCAGGTGATTCCGTTTTTTGTACAGAACAAAAAACACTTCCTGCGTTATATCCTCAGCAGCCGTTTTGTTCCCATTCAGTTTATATTTGCAATAATTCAGAATTACATTGTAATATCTGCTTACAATTTCATCGTACATAAAATTGCTCCTTTGTTCAAGAGATATAAATATACACCATTTAATATAAATGTTTTAAAAACGGCATTTTCTTTCATTATACACTATTTTTTCTGATTTTTGTAGATATGCACAAAAAATGTTATATATAAACAGAAAAATCCCGAACAAGCTGACTTGCTTGTTCGGGATAAAATCAATGCTCCGGCAGAGAAAGGCTGTCGGAATTTTTGCCTGATGTTGGCTTGAAATCATCACTCATGATTTTTTCACGGGAAAATAACGCTGTATTGCTCCGGTCCGTATCTTTCTCAGCAGTCTTTACCTTTTCGGCAAAGGTTCTGATGTGCATAGCCATTTTACTGCTGAATGCAAGATTTAAAGGCTTGACACATTTATTTATGTCAGCAGGATAATTCTTCTGCTCGTTTTCGCTGATTCTTGAAACTGTCAGCTCATCAACGGAGCAATGACCTACTTCCTTTCCGTCAGAAAATGACGTGATCTTGTTTTCGGCAGAGCTGTCATAGGATATTCGCAGCTCTTTGTCATTCTGTCTCCATTTGATGTTCAGCGTTTTCGGCTTTTCGGACTGCTCAGGCTGTTCCTCAGAAGCCGCAGCCTGAATGCTGTGAGATGTGCTTTCAGGCTGTTCAGGTAGGATTTCTCCATTTACCTTATCCGCATTTATCTCATCGGTAAGCCGTTCAAGCTCCTGCTTTTTTTCCTCAAGCTCTGATTCATACTCAAACGGCTGATTTATCTCTTTTTTGCTGTCGGCAAGCTCGACCTTGAGCCGTTCCAGTTCATTGCAAACCTTGTCTATACGCTTGGGAACAGAAGCAATGGTGTTGTCAATTCTTGTGATATTACCGCTTTCACTGCTGCCGAATTCAATAGGATAGCTGTTTGCACCGTTCAGATTGCCATAATATCTCTTACAGAATCCATCATACGATACATCAATCTTAAATCCTTTGTACTCGGCGATTTCTGTCATTCCTTTAGGATTACCCATTACTGCTATTTTCATAGTCTTGTCAAAGGCTTCCGCAGCTTCTTTTTTGTCGGTATAAACCGTATCACCAATTTTCATTTCAAAAACTTCCTTACCGTCAATATCCTTTTTCGGTTGGAAGTTGTTTATTGTTTTCGTATCGTCAGAAATGTTTTTGATGATTTTTTCTATGTTGGCGATTTTATCGGGCAGTTTGTTTATATTGTCCTCAATTTCGTATTTGTTCTCCAAATATGTATTTTTGAGCATATTCAGACTGCGGATATCCTCACGAAGCTCCATTTGCCGCCTGATACGCTCATCACCGATAGCTGCCATTTTGACCTGCATGAAATCCACAGCCATATCGTCAATATCATCACAGGTTCGGGCAATAGCCTTTGAAGTGAAGATCTGTGCGATACTTTCCTGCTTCTTCTCGACCATTTGATAAAGATAAGCGTCAAATGTGCCTTTGGTAACATATCTGAAATTATCAACCTTTTTATTTTCATTGCCCTGCCGGACCATACGTCCCAAACGCTGTGTAAGGTCAGCCGGTCTCCACGGACAATCAAGGTCATGAAGTGCAATAAGCTTGTCCTGCACGTTAGTTCCTGCGCCCATTTTCTGAGTTGAACCGATAAGTACACGGACATCTCCGTTACGAACTTTTGAAAACAGCTTTGCCTTTTCCACCTCACTTGCAGCGTCATGAATGAATGCAATTTCCTTTTCGGGAATACCTTTTTCGATCAGCTTTGAACGTATATCGTTGTAAACGTCAAAACGTTCTCCGTTTTTCTTTAAATCTTCCTTTGACTGAGGAACACCAAGATCGCAGAAAACGAGCTGAGTTGATTTCTTTTCGGCAGTTTTCTCCCATATATCGAAAACGTTCTGAACGCAGGAATTGAGCTTTGTCTGAGGTTCGTCCGCAAAGTTGATATCAAAGAGACGTTGGTCAAGACCGAGTTTTCTTCCGTCTCCTGTTACCACAAGCATATTATCTTCACTTCGGGAGACAGCACCTTGATTTATTCTTTCGGCACGTTTCGCAAGATCTTCAACGACTGCTTTCTGTACTTTTGTTGGTTCGACTGAAACGATATGCTTCTCACAGTCGGGAACATCAAGATTGAGCTGATCTGCCATCTTTATATCCGCACATTCCTTGAACATAGTTACAAGTTCAGGAACGTTCGTGAATTTCAATCGGGTTTTCATTCTCCAGTCGCTTCCGCTTGGTGATATTTCAGCTTCTGTAGATTTTCTTGTGAAATTTCCTGCCCATGCGTCAAAGCTGTTCAGTCCTGTTTCTTTCAGCAAATCGGACTGCAAATACTTCATAGTGGTGTACATTTCGGAAAGGGCATTCGTCACGGGCGTTCCTGTACTGAAAACCACTCCCTTGCTGTTCGTTTTTTCATCAAGGTACTGACATTTCATGTACAGATCCTGAGTTTTCTGAACATCGGCATTGGTTGAAAGACCTGATACATTCTCCATTTTTGTGGAAACATAAAGATTTTTAAACTCATGAGCTTCATCAACAAAAAGCTTATCTACTCCAAGTTCCTCAAAGGTTACTGCATTATCCTTAACTGTACCGTTAGTGAGTTTTTCAAGTCGGTCTCGGAGTTTGGCTTTTATCGCTTCAAGCTGTTTTACGGTATAACTTTTGCTGTCTGTCTCATTGGCTGCGTCAAGAGCTGCCATTACTTCATTTATCTGATTACGGATAAATTCTTCTTCACGTTTCGATGAAAGCGGTATTTTTATAAGCTGAGAATGACCGATAATTACAGCATCGAAATTGCCAGTAGCTATTCTTGCGCACATTTGTCTGCGCTTCTGTGGCGAAAAATCGTCTGCCTTTGCCACAAGAATATTTGCATTGGGGTAAAGCTTCATGAAGTCAGAACCTATCTGTTCCGTCAGATGATTTGGTACGACAAACATAGACTTATTGTGCAGTCCGAGACGTTTTCCCTCCATTGCCGTAGCGATCATTTCAAATGTTTTTCCGGCACCAACCTGATGTGCAAACAGTGTATTTCCTCCGAAAAGTGCGTGTGCTACGGCATTTTTCTGATGTGGTTTTAAGGTGATTTCGGGATTTGACCCAAAGAAATTGAGGTAACTTCCGTCATATTCACGGGGACGAATGCCGTTGAACTTTTCATTATAAGTTTTTACAAGTTCATTACGTCTTTCGGGGTCTGCAAAAATCCACTTTTTGAAAGCCGCATTGATTTGCTTTACCTTATCTTCCGCAGCCTTTGTTTCCTTTTCAAGAATCATGGTCTTTTTGCTGCCTGTAACCGGATCGCTGACTGTTTCTGTAACGGCTACCGATTTAGCATTGAGGATTTTTTCAAGCAGCTCATATGCGTTATAATCCTTTGTGCCGAAATTCTTAGTCGATTTCAAGGAGTTGTCAAGACGGGCATTCTTTATTTTCCATGAGCCTTTTCCCGAACCCGAATAATTAACCGTGATTGCATTTGGATTTTCCTGTGCAACATTGCTGTCATATTCTTTAAAGCGAGTAGGTGTTTCAAAAAGCTCATACATGAATTGCTGAATGACTTTTGTATCAATCCATGTCATTCCAAGCTGCATATCTATTTCCGTTGCTTTCAGCGGTTTTGGTATAACTTCCGTAAGAGCCGCAATGTTATCCGCATATTCGGGATTTTCGGATATTTTAGCTTCTGCCTGAGCAATTTTCTTATAAATATTGCCTGACAGATATTCATCACTGGTCTGATAAACGGTATTGTTTTCCGTGGAAAGTTCGGGAACGGGGAAAATATCGCCGTGCAGATCATCAACTATCTTGTTTCGCTCAAAGCCTGTGAGCTGCTCCATATAGTCAAAATCAATCCTGCCCTTTTCGGACATGGATAATATCAATGCTTCATGGGACGTTTCAACGTGTTCCGCAACTTTGTGGGGACGAATGGTTCTTTCGGTGAATATTTCGGTTTTTCCTATAAATTGTCCGTCTTTCAATTTTTCGAGGGACTGTAAAAGAGGAAGTCTTACATCATTTTTGAAAGCATTGCTGTTCTGAGCTTTCCTTGAAATTCCGCTCGCATTTTTGGAATTGGGAGTTTCTATCGGATTTATTCGACCGAATTTCTTTACAAACTTATCATATTTCAATGTCAGCTCAGCTTGCAGAGATTTTATTTCACTGTCCGGTCTGTCCTCAACCTGTGCCTGTAGCAGCTCACGGACGGTTTTGCCCATACCGCACATAGCTTTGCGGCGTTCAGCAACTACTCCGTGCTGTTCACTCTCTTTCAGCGGTATCAGATTATCGTCCACACGGTAATACAGCTTATCATCAACTACTGTATAGGTCAGATTTTCAATGTCAGGAGTTGCGGTAAGATATAGATCCGTTTGCTTTTCATCAAGCTCCTGCTGAAATTCAAGGGGAACATATTCGCCCTTGATGTGCTTCATAGCATTGTGAAGCTGTTCTTTAAGGTCTGCACCCTGAATAGGAGTACATACAATGCTGCCGAATCTTCCATTGTCGGAGAGATTTCCCAAAACCATGTCAGGATTATCCGCAAAATAGCTATTGATTTTTAAACCGTCAGCATTTTCCTTTGTATGAACCCAATCGCAGGATTTGTCCATAGGCATATCGCTTATATTAAGCGGCTTTTCACGCTTTTTCAGGAAGATAATATCCGTTGATGTCTGAGTTCCTGCATTCTTCTGAAAAGCATTATTGGGCAAGCGTACTGCGCCCATAAGCTCGGCTTTCTGTGCAAGCATTTGACGGACTTTTATATCTTCCTTGTCGAGCGTTCCCGTTGACGTGATAAACGCAACCACACCGCCCGAACGAACGCTGTCAAGAGACTTTGCAAAAAAATAGTCATGTATCAGCATACCGCTGTAGGCTTTGGTCTTGTCATTTACACCGTGATTTCCAAACGGAACATTGCCGACAGCCAAGTCAAACGAGCCTTTGGCAAGTTTTATTTTCTCAAAGCCATTTATAGCAATGTCAGCTTCAGGATAAAGCTTTTGGGCAATACGTCCTGATATGCTGTCTATTTCAATTCCTGCGAGATTGCTGTTTTCACGCATTTTATCGGGCATAGTTCCGAAGAAATTACCAACACCCATTGACGGTTCAAGGATTTCTCCGCCTTTAAATCCTATATTTGAAAGTCCCTCATAAATTGCCTGTGTAATGATCGGCGAGGTATAAAAAGCATCGTTTACGGTTGAACGGGCAGCTTCATATTCTTCTTCCGTAAGGAGTGATTTAAGCTCATTGAACTCTTTTCTCCACGAAGCTTCACGTTCGTCAAAGGCTTCCTGCAAGCCGCCCCAACCAACGTATTTTGAAAGAATTTCCTGTTCCTCCGGAGTTGCACGTCTGTCCTCGCTTTCAATCTGCTTTAAGGTCTGAATTGCAAGCAAATTGTTTTTGAACTTGGTTTTTGCGCCGCCCTCGCCGAGATTATAGTCGGTTATGGTGAATTTCTGCGGCTTTTCAGGTGCTTTTATCTCAGATTCGGAGTGAAGCGGTTCATCAGACTTTGCCTGAATGACCGATAAAATCTCATCATCGGAAAGTGATACAAGGTCACTGAAATCAAGTACCGACAGAGCATTTTTGTTCATTTCTGCAAGGGAGTTATACTGCTCATTACGAACAACATTGCCGTCATACTCATAAATGAGCCTGAACTGTTCCAAATCCGCATAAACCTGTATCGGTAGATCATGCTCTTCATCAGTAGTATAAGCAAGAGAAATCTTTGAAATATCAGAAAAGTCAGACGGTTCATCAAATTCACTGTCAAGATAGTCCGTAATAAGCTGCTTGGCAACATCAAGGTCAGTATGCTTATTGTTCTGTGCTTTTTCTGTAAGATAGGCTTCCGCTGTTGGCAAATAAGTTTCAAGTGTGCCTGTTTCGTCAGCTTTGATCGGATTTATATCAATCGTGCAGCCTGAAAGTGTAAATTCTTCATCATGAATGATATTGAAAAGCACATCTTCTTTTAGGTCAGAGTCCACTTCAATAACCACATCAATGTCAGAATCCGCATTTTCAAGCCCACGGGAGCGTGAACCTGTAACGGCTGCACCGTGAATATCAGCATTTACTCCATTCTCCTCAAAGACTTTCTGTACAAAGTCTTTGACCATGTTTTCAATTTCAAGAGGTTTGAAGTTGTAGAACTTGAAATTTTCCTCAGTCTTTGCTCTGAAATCAGTAATTGCAGACGGTTCGGGAATGCTTGATACAATGCTTTCTTCCTCAATGAAATCGGGGAAATCCTCAATATCCGAAATATCATCGAATAAGGACATCTGACGTGACATATTTTTTTCTTCATCAACAATCTCTGTGCTGATAGTGGTCTTATTTTCATGCTCAAACGTCTTTTCGGGTTCATTCGTCTCAATTTCCGAGACATTGAACTTATCATTTTTAATGGAAAGATACATACTTTCAGGCGAGATCTCACCGTATGAAACAAGAATGCAATCTTTGATTTTTTCAGTATCACCTTTCAGTACAAATCCTTTATCATAATCGTTTTTTTCATCATCGAATTCATTGTACTCGATACGGAGGTCTCTGATTTTACTGTTCTGAACATTCTGAGCTATAAAAGTTTCTGCTGTTTCGTCCGCAATCGTGAGGTGAATTATATCATGATTCTCCAAAGCTTCATATATTGCTTTGTTTTGTTCATGGTCAGCATTGCGCAGTTCTTCAACGTTGCCTATATATTCAAAGTCATATTCCTTGGCGAATATATTCTTATCACAGCTGATTGCACCGTTTTTCATGCAAAAAGCAGTATCATTCAGGTCATATGTGCCAACTTCCAAACGATACTCTGAGCTTAATTCAACAACGCCGTATCTTTCTGAAAGTTCGGGATTTTCCCTGTCGGGAGCGATTTTTATAACATCTCCGACATTCAGCGTAATTTCGGGTTCAGCCTTTGAAATTATTTCAAAGCCTTTTTCATTCATTTCTTCCTGCCAACCGTCATACGCATATACATCACTTGTGCCGAGCAGAATTCCCCCGTAATCGGGAGCGTCCAAATCCTTTAAACTGATACGCTTTTCATCTATCTGCTCAACTTCTCTGCGTTTGCCGTCATAAAGAATAACATCTCCCACAGACAGATCATCAACAGTAGGTCTTGATTTATCAGCGTTTATCAGCTCGTGCATTTTTTCATAATCTTCGGGAGACATACTGCCGTCAGCGACATAAGGATTAAATTTCTCATCTGCGCCCTTGCTGTAGTTCTCCGAAAAGGGAAGTCCCTGTTCCTTGGCAAACTGACGTGTTTTTTCAATCTGCTGTTCTCTTTCTGTGAGAGTTATATCCACATTTTCGGCTACGACAGCCTGAATATGTTCTTTTATGCTGCTGTCATTCTGAAAGCTTTCCCAAAGCTGTGACATTTCAGAGACGGAATATCCAATGTCACGGCTATTTGAAATAGCCTCTGCCCAAATCCTGTCTATACCGCTGTTGACTTCAAGGCGGTAATTCTGTTCATCGGAGTTTCTGTGAGCATTGAAAATCTTATTATCTTCAGATAAAATATTTGAAGCGATTTCTATAAATTCGCTTTGAGAGAGTGTAACATCATTGTCGGGAGAGGAAACACTTGCAATAATACTGTCAAGAGCTTCTTTTTGCGGCTTGCTTACGGTAATTGTTGCCGTATCTCCCTTTATAACGCCCGAAAACTTCACACCTTGCTTTTCAAGCTGATCTGCGACTTCGGCAGCTATATCCTTGCTGATTTTGGTGTAGGTCTTTTCGGGAATATATCTGAATGTAGTATTGCCGAGAATGATATCTCCGTTTTTGGAGCGTTTGGAATTTTCAAAGCCGTCAGAATGTTCCTTTGGCTGCTCATCGGGAATATCAGCCGATAAATCAGAAACGGCAGAAACCTTTTCAGGCTCTGCCGCTTCATCTTTTATATTGCGTAAACTGTTACCGGAAGTATCTCTTCCTCCGCTTCTTTCCTGTATCTCTCCGACAACTGGAGTATCTGAAGATATTTGCCCGAGAGAAGTGCCGCCTTGTACTCGTCCGACTGTTTCTTCTTCTCTATGATATTCTCCATCAGCTCCAAGACTTTCTCGTTCATTTCCTCGCAGTGTTGCGTTATATCCCCGTTCAGCATTATCGCTTCTATCAGACACGGTGTCTGCCATATGAACTTCAATCTCAGAATGCCGTACTTGCCCATCTCGGCTGTCGGTCTCGGTTCGTGTATCTCTATCAGCGGTTCGTATGTCAGATTCTCCTCGTTGAGTTTGCTCCACTCGTTCAGTTCCTCGTCGTACTCGTACTTCATTGCGTGTTCCCGATAATCCGCTTCCCAGATCCACTCCACGCCGTTCTCGTCCGTAAAGTTCTGCCCGATCTTCTCTTGATTTACTGTTACCACTTTGTTCCTGTTCATTCAGATCATTCCTTTCAATTATAGCTGATAATTCCTGACCGCACCTGTTAAGCACGATTCCAATATTGGCGATTTCTCTTACAGAAAGGTTTTCTATGCCCGAAAATCTTTCTGTATTCTCGGAAATGTCAAGTTGATACTGTTTGCAAAATTTGTATTCGGCAGTCTCCCTGAAAAGTCTTTTCTGCTCATCGGAAAATGAAACGTTATCGGATAATCTGTCAATCACGGAGTTAAGTTCGGATTTAAAATTGTCCTTATGTGCGTCAGGTATTGCAACACGTTCAGGCTCTTTGGGGAAAGCAGTCTGACTTGTATCAAAGAGGTATGTTACAGATTGCTTTCCGCTTTTATCTCGTGAAAGCACAGGTATTCCTTTTTCATAGCGATTAACGTGATTTCCGTCATTTGTTTTCCACTCGCCGAATTGTCTGCAATCTGTAGCCTTTGAATTACGGGCGTGTATAATCAACTTTGACGAAAATTCAAATTCGCTTTGATTTTTATTAACCATTACTTTCGCCGAAAAGTCAAGAAAATCTCTCCATGTATCGGCTGATTCCTGCACTTTTCGTATTTCGGAAACATATATTGCCTGCGCTTCGCTAAGCTTATCATTTGGCATTTCTATTCCTCCATTCTATTGTAGCACATTAAAGTGATAAAGTCAAGGCTTTTTTGCCTTGACTTTATCTTTTGGCATTTTATACAAAGTATATTAAATGCTTAAATCATGCTTTTTGTTATTGCTCTTTTCAATATCCTCGTTCGATTTTTCGGATAAAGGCTTAAAATCATTGCTCATTATCCTGCTTCGTGATAAGAGAGGTTCATCGTGTGAATCCTCACGTTCCTGTTTGACAGGCTTTTCAGGAGGAAGATTGTTAAGCATACCGTCAAAGTAGTTATCGTTTTCTTCAAGCAAATCCTCCAGTTCACGCAAAGGGTTCTCTTTCTCCTTATTCTCCTGCGGCTTTATTTCAGGCTCGGCAAGCTTAATTATTTCGGGCGGCTCAATATCCGCAATTTCGCATATTCTTTCGGTGAGCTGTTCAGCGGCAATATTGCCGTTATTCTGTTGAAATTCAGAAATAATATCCGATTTTATATCCACGGGAAGTCTGTTAAGCTCAGACAAGGCAATGCCCGTAACGGCTGCCACTGCAGTAATTATTTTCTGCTCGGTATCTTCCGTCACATTCGGCTCTTGTTCTTCGGGTAAGCGTTCCCGTTCCATAACAGGATCTATCTTTTTCTCACGGTCAACAGTCTTTTCTTCCATTACTTCCGCTATGGCTTCATTTCCTGCTTCTACGGAAACAGCAACAAAGTTGTTGATTATGCCTTTTTCTTCCTGATTATTGGCATTTACAAGCTGTTCGTTTATTTTATCGGCAGTCTTGGCAACTGATGTTTCCACTTCCGATTCTGTAAATCTGCCGTTTTTCATATCGTCCAAACTGCCGTTAAGCTTGTTTAATCCCTCAATTTTGGAAGATAATATGTCAGCCTTTTTCCTGAGAGAATGTATTGTTTGTCTGATATTAAGCCTTTCGCTATGGGGAATTTCGGGAGAACTGTATTTAGCCGAGAGCATATCAATTCGGGTATTGGTCTTGTGCAGCTTATTTTCGAGACTTTCACGGCGGACAGCAGAAAGGTTTTCAAGTCCTGTTATAAAGCCGGTATGCCTTTCGACTTTATCCTTACTGCTTAGAGCCGAAAAAAAATCCTGCACCTTGTCAATCGTATCAATTTTTCTGTTGACCTTTCCGAGTTTTGAGGTGACTTTATCTTTTTTGGCGTTCTGAGCTTCTATTTTAGCTTCATGCTTTGGAATCTTTTCAGTTTGTATCTGCTCAATTTTAGCCTGCTGTTTGGAGATTCTTATATCAATAAGCTTGCCGATCGGTGTATTGCCAAAGGCAAGCTTGAAAGCAGCCGATGTTTTCAGAGACAGCTCAATATCCGATATTTTATCATTCAGCTTTTCAATGCGCTGCTGTCTGTCCGCAATTTTACTGTCAATGCGGTCAATCTTGTCAAGTAAATCGGCTCTCTTATGTTCCTGTCTGTTTTTTGCAGATGAAAGCAGAAAATTCACTTTCTGCTCTTGGCTCATTTCTGATAAAGCCTTGTCGCTAACAGCTTCCTGATTTTCTTTCCGAGACTCAGGATTTGAGACTGTCTGCTCAGACTTTACTTCTTTCGGGATATCGGGTACGGAAAGCTCCTGTTCTTCTCTCTTTCTGAGTAAGGCTGTTTCTTCACGGATCATTGCATTTACTTTATCGACATTATCCTTTGAAGCGGCTATGACCAAACCGTCTTTTGCAAATTTTCCCGAAAACTGAATGTTTTCATGCTGTAAGCGGTCAAAAAGATTTACGGCGATTGACGGTTCAATGTTGGTAATATGCTCCTTATCGGGGATTTTGCTGTATCCTGTATTTCCAAAAATAACAGATGATTGAATTTCTGACGATTCTTTTTTCTCTGATGGTGGAATTTCAGGCTTCACTGGATTGGCTATTTCAGACTTCACTGAGTTTGGAATCTCAGGTTTATCTGAGATTCCTATTTCGGGTTTCTCAGATTTTGGAGTTTCAAGCTTTTCTGAGTTCTCAATTTCGGGTTTCTCTGTACTTGTGATTTCCGGCATAATATCATTCCTTTTATTTTCAGTATCAGCTGTCTTGGTTTCAATATTCACATTATTTTGTTTCTGTACAACTGTTTCGGGCGGTCTGACCGTTATGGGCGGCTCTTTGTAAAATTTGGGATCGTTATTGAATTTTACAAGCTCATCATTATAGTCATGAGCAAGAGTAGCTCTCATATCATTTACCTCATAACCTTTTTCACGGAACTTTTTCATAATGTTCTCCATGCCGCTTTTTCCTGCATCATCATCATCAAAGCATATATTTATGGTTTTAACATCATGTGTTTTACAGAACTGTTCTAAGGCATTATCAATTCCTGCGCCGCCTGTTGATATGTAGGTCTTTTCCTTATATGCTCCGCTGCCGTTGAATTTATCCTCCAACGCAGCAAGGCTAAGTGCGTCTATGGCAGCTTCCGCAACATAAACGGTATCGGTACTTTTGCCCTCCAATTTAAAAGCAAACTTTTTATCGCTGCCCGAACAGTCTCGCTTGAACGGTTCTTTTCCGTCAGGAGTAAACGTTCCACGCCTTGCGGCATATTTGGCTTGCTTATTATCGTCATATCCGACAAATACAGCATTTTTTCTTTCGTCCTGATAAATCGTGCCATTTTTAAGACAGTCATTTACGATATTTGCAGGAATGCCCCTTGTTTTCGTAAGATAAGCATATACATTCTTTGAAGTATCGGATTTTTCGGGCAAATTAAGCTCTTTGGAAACATTGCTTATAGGTTCTGATATATGCTGATGAAATTTTGGCTTTTCGGCTCTTTCGCCATGCGGACTTTCACCAAGTATGAGCTGCATGGAGGATTGAAAATCAAGGTCTCTTATCTCTTTGCACCAGTCGAGAGCTGAAAGCGGCTTTTTACCAGTCTCAGAGTTATAGAAAATTCGGTTTAAATTTGTATCAACTGTAAGTGAGGACGGCTGTCCTGTTTGCTCTGGATTTTGGCACTTTAAATATCTTCCATGCTGCTGAAAAACGTATCCCTCAGTTTTTTCAAGAAACGTGCGGACATCAACATTTTTTGCACGTTCTACCTGTTCGTCAGTAAATTTTGGCATATTAACTCCTTTCGCTGTGTGTCATCATGACACACGAAATACATAAGCTGTCAGTTAAATGTATGGTCATTCAGACATTTCCACCGAAAACGTCTGTCGTTTGGAATGATTATATTCAAATCTTCAAGCTGAAAACGCTTGTCAAAGTCATGAACGGTATGATCGGGTTTAAAAGTAATTGGCGAGTCCTTATCCCATTGCATAAGAAGTTCCCAAAGGTCAGGATAGCTGTGTCTCAGCAGCCGAAGCTGTTCAACACTTTGGTTATGGCAAAACCAACACCCACCACGGGTTGATGATTCATATATCGGTGAAAGCAGATCATTCTTTTTACACCAGTCATAACACATTTTTTCCGTCCATTTTGCGGCAACAAGCGGAGATAATTTTTTCGCCGATAAAACTTTAAATCTTTTGGGTTCATCATAGGCTATTCCAATATAGGAAACAGCATTTTTATCAATTTTATTTAAAGCTGCAACTTTAAGCTTGCTGTTGCACCAAGCACCTTTTATCATTGGAAAGCCGTTTATATGCCCTGAATTTATGCTTTTTCCTTTGTTTTTTACATAATGATAAAAGATTTCCTCATATGTAATTCCTGCTGAAACGTGTTCAACGGTTATTCCGTATCGTTTTTTTATGATTTTATCGGCTTTATCCTTAAATTCCACCATTGGCGGCAAATCGGCAGGAATAGTTTCAGTTGCCCATATTTCAGCGTGAATTATACGGTCAAGCTGCCACCCCAATTCAGCAATAGCTCCCAAACAGGCAAGACTGTCCTTGCCATAGCTCAAAGAAAGAATATATTCCATTTTTTTCAGTCCTTTCATTTTATTTCGGAATAAAACCGAGAATATGCGCTATAACGTCCACAGTCCACCCGTTTCCGATACACTTGTATCTCTGAGTATTGGACACTCCCTCCGTGTAATTATCGGGGAGAGTTTGCAGACGTTCCGCTTCTATCGGGTAAAGCTTGCGTATGATATAATCGCCGTCAGGCAAGTCAATTTTGTATAATCCTGTTTTTGCTCCGCCGCCTCCGCCATTAGCTTTCATTGAAACAGATTTTCCATAAACAGAATAAATTCGTTCGCCCAAACCGCCTTTCCCAATATGTCCTATCCTTACAGGCACGGCAACCAAATTGTTATATACAAAACTGTCACTTGCAGTAAAAGTAGGGCATTTTCCCTGTTTTATACCACCTTTATTGTATCCGTGTCCCCTCTGTAATACGACTGGTTCGGCAATCATAGTATGCCTATGGCGTTTAAGTGTGTCCTTAAACGTTGTGCACTGACACCTTGTTGTATAAGCGTAGGACTTATCCTGCCACGGAATACCGCTTACCAAAATATCTTTTAGATAAATTTCCTTATCCTGCGGCTGTGTGATATTGGGAATGTTTGTCCAATAACATCTTTTTCGTTGCTGCGCAGATACCAAGGCAGAGTTTATCATTATCGGCTCAACTCCCAAGAATTTGGATATTTCATCTTTAATATTCTTGTGTATGCTGTTATTATTTTCATACAGAAAATACTTTGAATTACTTTCTTCCAATGCCCGAACATACTGCATGAACAATCTGAATCCCTCTCCGTCAGCAGTTGTTTCTCTTCCTTTTTTGGCTACGCTCCAGTATGTACACGGTGAACCGCCGATAAGCAGATCGCAGTTCTTGTATTTTCTGAAATTTCCGTAAAAAACATCACCGTGATAATCAATTTCGGGATAATTTCTTTTTGAAATTGCTGTGGCGTATTTGTCAATTTCATATGCGTGATACTTTTCGACAAGTATTCCCGAACGTTCAAGTGCGACCATTCCGCAGGAAATACCGTCGAATAAGCTTAAAACGTGCATAGGTCATCTCCTTTGTACAAACGAAAAGGGAGCATACATACGCATACTCCCTTAACGTCATTTTAAATTTTATTGCAGAGATCAGTAGTAGATCGGTGACTGTCTGAGTTCCTTGTCGGCAGTAAGAACCGTCACACCCTTTCCGAATGACTTTTCGGATATATCGGTGATATTCTCATTGATGATTACGGTATTTGCTCCGACAGTTTTGGCTATGTTATAGCCATTGATTGCAGTAACAGGCTTTCCGTTTATGTGTGACGGAAGTCTGAGCGTTCCGTTGAACACAAAGCTTCCGAGAACATTTGACGTAGGATAATCCTTTATCTTTTCTGAATGCATGGGGGAGCAGCCTGTTATCGTAAGTTCACCATTGTCATTTTCCGACCACATGATTACGACAAATTCAAGTGAGAAAGAATTCTCGTATGTAGCAGAATAATTTTCCCTCTCAAAAACTGTTCTTTCTGCTGCCGAGCAATTCATTGCAGGAATAGCGGATATTCCCATTGCTGCCGAAAGTGTGAATGCGAGTGCCTTTTTTGTGATTTTCATGATTTTTTCTCCTTTGTTTTTATATTCTATAACCCCTAAAGGGTCATATTCTGAAAAGAATGTGTGTCACGGTGACACAGGAGGTTATTTCTGCCCTATGATTTCCAAAGTGATTGAAAGGACAAGATAAGCGAATCCTCCGTATTTCAGAAATGCCGAGAAAAATTTTGAAATGCGTATTTTCTGCTCACATTTCATTTTCTCTGTTGGAGACATGGTTTTGCTGTTAGCTTCAATAGCTTTTATCTGAGAATTTTTCGTTTCATTAAGTATCATTGAAGAAATCTGACAGATCAGAAAAAGAATTACTGTGCTTGTCATAATTTTTTATAGCTCCTTTCTGTGTCACCGTGACACATTTTATGTTGCCGATTTGGTTTTCCATTGAAAATATATTTTCCCCTGATAGTTATTTTCAATGATTTCAGGTACAACAACAGTCTTTTTTCCGCCTGCGGTATAAGAAATCTCTTTTCCGCTAAGAAGATTTTTAAGTTGATTTTCTGTCAGCTCCTTGCCGTAAACCTTGCCAACATTCATTCCGCACTTGTTTTTGCAGTGGAAACCATATTGACCGCCGATAATATCTCCGCCGCATTTCGGACACTTGCCCAAAGCTGTGCTTTCACTTTGTGCAAAGACAAGATTGACGTATTTGCCCGTATCTTCAAGGCTGAAATCTGCTGTATATTCCTTACCGTTTTTGGAAACGGCTTTAAGTTTTGTTTTTCCGAGGGATAGAAGCTCCTCCATTTGCTTTGCCGAAACTGTAGTATTCGGATATTTCTGATTTTTCCATACAGAAAAACCGCAGCCGTCCTTACCGCTTTCGCAATAGTAGTTCAGCTTTCCCTCTATAATATTCTTTCCGCATCGGGGACACTTGCCCAAAGATGACTTGCCGAAATCCGTACCCTCCGCAAATTCGGAATAATTCCCCGTAAGTTTTCTGACGAAGCTCTCAATTTCATTCATAAAGCTGTCCGGAGAAGCCTGTCCTTTTTCCATATGTTGAAGCATTGTTTCCCAAACAGCAGTAAGTTTTGGTGACTTGACTTCATCGGGAACAACTTCAATGAGCTTAATTCCTTTTGCTGTCGCATTGATTTTCTTCCCGTCACGGACAATATATTCTCTTTTTTCGAGATTTTCGATTATATCCGCTCTTGTAGCCGGAGTTCCCAAGCCTTTTTTCTCTACATCGGAATTTTCATCATAGTCGGTATTTCCGGCTGTTTCCATTGCTTTGAGCAATGTATCTTCTGTGAAAGCTTTGGGCGGTGAGGTAAGGTGTTCCGCTGTTTTGGTGCTGACATTTTCAAAATACTGTCCCTCTGCTATTTCAGGAAGCATTACTTCTTTCTCCTCAACTTTTTTCTTGGTCAGGACTTCTTTCACATGGCTCTCGATCACCTTGAAATCATAGGCAGTGAGAATTTTCTTTCCTGTTGCGTAAAATTCTGAGCTTGCAGCACTTTCAGATGTTACCGAAACCTTTACCGATTCATACCTGTGCGGTTCTGATGTTGCGATAAGAAGCTTTGCGGAAATGAGCAAAAGAATATTTTTTTCACCTGTCGGAAGTGCGGCAAGGTCAGCTTTTTTTATTTCCGCTGTCGGAATTATAGCCGTGTGGTCGGATACCTTTGAATTGTTTAAACACCTTTTAACTCCTGAATGGTCAGTGTTTTCAAAGCTTATTCCACAAGATAACTGAGGAAATGTATTTCTGATACAATTAAGCATATCCAAAGCAGTCTGTTCCATATCCTCAGTCAGATATTGGCTGTCGGTTCGTGGGTATGTAGCCAATTTTGCATCATAAAGGGACTGCAAATAGTTTAAGGTCTGCTTTGCCGTATATCCGAAAAGTTTATTTGCTTCTCTTTGTAATGTGGTCAGGTCATAGAGCTTTGGCGGATTTACGGTCTTTGTTTCTTTGGTAACTGCTGTAACCACAGCACTTTTCCCATTACATATTTCCGCAAGATTTCTTGCGAAGCTTTCATCGTCAATTCTTGCTGTTGCAGCGATAAAATCTCCGCAGTCCATTTCGACCGTGTAATACTTCTGCTTTACAAAATGTGCTATATCATAATCACGCTGAACCACCATTGCAAGCACGGGTGTCTGAACACGTCCCACGTTCAGAAATGTTCTGTAACGGTTTGAAAACAGACGTGATCCGTTCATGCCTACAAGCCAGTCTGCCTTAGCTCTGCACAATCCTGCGGAAAAAAGATTATCAAATTTGCTGTACGGCTGTAAATTGTTCATTCCCTCACGGATAGCGGAATCTTCCATTGATGATATCCATAAACGCTGTACAGGTTTGCGGCAGCCGAAGAAATTGTACACATATCTGAAAATACATTCACCCTCACGTCCTGCGTCCGTTGCACAGATAATCTCATCGACAGAACTGTTAAAAATAAGTTCTTTCAGAATTTTAAGCTGTTTTATTTTGGCGGTGTCCGTTTCAAAAATCCATTTCTGCGGAATTATCGGAAGATTATCAAATGTCCAAAATTGTTTATACTGTTCACCGTAACTATCGGGAAGAGCAAGCCCTACAAGGTGTCCCTGACACCATGAGATCATGTAATCATCGCTCTCCAAATAGCCATTCCTTGTTGTTTTTACGCCAAGGACTTTAGCTATTGTCTCTCCGACACTCTTCTTTTCTGCGATTATGAGCTTCATTCGTTATCTACCTCCAAATTTTTTGATAAGAAAAGTCCGCCCCACAATAAAACAGGGCGGACTGATGTGTCACGGTGACACACTTTATATCCACAATTCACGATTGAGAGAAAAAGCAGTCTCCAAATTGTCCATATCATAGCTACAGCTTTTCTTGCTGTATGACTGTATTTCATCACTGGTTATTGATTTAATGCTGTCCGATGAATATTCGACCACATTGCCGTAAATGTTTTTCGCAGTGATTCCGTGGTATTCAGACAGATGTTCTGAGAAGCTTTTGAAGTCTGTAACTTCTTCATCTCCCAAGGTATCGGAAATTGCTTTGATAACGTCATTCACTTGGCGGTGCTTTCTGTAGTAACAGCATAAAACAGCTCCGGCAAATGCGCCCAAAGCGGTAATTATCTGCACTTTCAAGGAATTATTCTTCTTCATAGGATTCCTCCGTCTCATCATTTTCATAGATTTCGGGTTCTTCCTCTGTGTAATCATCGGAAGTGTTTTCCGAATCATCATCGTCAAACTTTTTCTTGCCGCCCGATACTTTCTTCTTTGCGATAAATATAAATACGATAACACCAACACCGCCGACTATGTAAAGAACCATATTGCTGTTTTTCTTTTTCGTATTTCCATCATTCGCTTTTTCGGTATCGTCTTTTTCGGATTTGGCTGCTTCCGTTTCGGTTGTTTTATTGTCCGATTCCAATTTCAGGGCGGTTGTTGTACTGCTTCCCTCAAGAAGATATTTCAGGTCTGCTGTATCAACGGTATTGAGGAAGTAAACATTCTGATTATCATTTTCATAGTCAATGACAATATAGAAAACGTGTCCGTCCCGTGTTGTGACTGTAATAAAATCACGTTCTTCGGGGGTCTTTTCAGCCTTTTCAACGAGATAACCGTTAGGTTCTGTATTTGGAGCAGCAGTGGTCACGGTTGTTGTAGTCGTTGTGGTCTGAGTGGGAGCTGTCGTTGCCTGCTGAGGAGTGATGCCCGAACTCGAAGATGATGAAGCATTGCTTGCTTTAGGCTGTGCCTGAAGCGTATTTATAAGGCTGTACAAATCGTTGAGAGACATCTGCAAACCGTCAATTTCTCCGTTCAGATTCTCAACATTGCCGTTCAAGCCGTCAATGTTGTAACCGTTGTCCTCAAAAAGCTGTCTGATCTCATCAATCTGAGCCTGCATATCCTCATTGTTTCTGAGAAACTCCTCCAGAGAGACAGTTGCGTCCTCAGAAGTATCTTCAATAACTTCCTCGGAAGTTATTTTCGCCTGCTGTTCTTCCTGCCCTGTTGCCCAAGCGGTTGTCGGCAGAACATTTACAAGGGACAGAGCTATGAAAAATGATAAGATTTTGGTTTTCATATTATTTTTTCTTCTCCTTTCAGGTCACTCATTGGCTGTGACTTTGCCATATCTGACGGCGATTTCTTTACAGAAGTCAAGTCCGAGATCATTTCCTGAATATCTTCTACAGATAGATCAGCATTACGGATAATAGAAATTATCTCCGTGTTCTCGGCTTCAAGTTTGGCTTCTTTCAGAGAAGCCAACTTCTCTTTCTTTTCCGCAATCTGAGCTTCAAGCTGCTGTATTTCAGCAGAAAGCTTATCGACCTTTTTCCTTGTTGGTGAAGTGCTTTTCATATAAAATTTCCTTTCAAATCAATCTGAAAATATAAATATTGGGTTGATATAGTTTCCGTCTTTGTCAATAACGGTAATCTTTAGGGTATTGCCTGTTGCCGTGGAAATGGGTGTACCTTTTACTCCCGTTGATACATTCGGGACGGTTGCACCCTCATAGTACAGAGTTCCGTATTTTTTGTTATAAACCGAAAATCCGTTTTCGGTAGCGGTTATTTCTCCGTCCATGCCGCAAATAATTTGCTGCCCCGGCGAGGAGTAAAGAACTATGCCGTTTTCAAGTGACATATCGCCGTAAATATCATTGTTATACCCCGGATATCGTGCTATCTCTGCTTCTGCGTATGGTGTTTTAATCTCTTGGTGTCCCATGTTATACTCAAAATATCCGTCAAACAACTCCTGTTCATCTTCATTCATAGCCAATACACGGTTATAAATCAACTTGTCAAAATTATTGTCTAACCAACGCAGATCTGTATCCGTCCAATAACTGTCAGGCACGTCCATTGCATTTTCCTTTATGGCGTATTCAAGAATATAGTAGTCATATTCAAAATAATCCTGCTGCTGTTCGGTATATACCCAGTATTCCTGATATTCACCGTCAATGTAGTCGAATACAAGTGTTATCTGCCAAAAGTTTTGGAAAGTTATAGTCTGCATATCGTCATACTCTGTAGTTTGCCCATTCTCATCGGTATAAACGCCGACACAATCAAGTGTGTTTTCGATATATCCGTTAATTATAGGCAGTTCAATATGGGTGTATGTGTTTGCATAGTGCGTATATAATTCCGATTTCAGAGGGTTTGGAATATCTGCACCCTCCGGACGTTCCAAATTATATTCTGACGAGCCAAGAGCGGAATAATAAGTATTTTCATTTCTGTAAGTTACTGTTGTAACATTTTTCCGTATCTCATGTACTTCGTTTGTATAAAATTCATACTGTGAATTGAAAACGTCCTCAATATATGGTTTTGCCTGTTCAAAATTCCAATCGTCCCCACCATTGTCGCTTAGTGCTTTTACAGCAACATAGGGCACAAGCTTTTCGGGAGAATGAGAAATTTCGTTTATTTCCGTAAGGCAGACATACTTATTGTAATCGACATAATAGCTGTCGATATTTTGGTGCATATGTATCATATTCTTTGCAAGTTCCGTATAATAGAGGTCACATTGTCCAAGATCTACGGTACTGCAAGGACTGATAAGTATTTCTGCTGCCGTTCCCATTCCCGATTCTATCGGAGTTCCGCCGCTGCACATTGTAAGACTGAACACAGGATAAAGTATCATAAGTGCTATTATAGCGAGGATTACACCGACGCCTTTTGCCTTTCTTGCAGCAAATCTTTTTAAATCTTCCAAAACCTCAGAAACGGCGTTTTTCTTTTTCTTTTTATAGACTTTTTTCTGATGTTTCTTTTTTATTTGGTTCTTTTGCTGCTGTTTGCTGTCGGACTTGGAACTTTTCTTTTTATTTTCGGGTGGTTTACTGTCGGGGGATTTTTCATATGGCTTTACGCTTTCAACTGCATTTTCAATGCCCTTTATATTTTCAAGCTTATGAAGCTTTTTTTCATAATGCCGTTCTGTCAAATCCCTTTCCTTTTTGTCAATCGCTTTAATAAGTCGTGTTGCTGACTGTGAAGCCGTTATTGCAAAATTTGCAGCTTCAACACCTGAGTTATCTCCGCCGTCTCTCATTGCCTTACGGCGCATACTCATACCGACATCACGAACAGCCAGTCCCTCAAGACCTTTTCTTGTTTCCCATGCCGTCATAGGGGTAGGTTCAGTAACGTCCACCCTTGTAAGCATAACTTTGGAAACGACCTTGCCCTTTTGGGGAATGAACACCTTTTGCCGCTTGAAACGGTATTTGTGATTCTGAACGGATTTCAGCTTGCGTTTGGTTTTCTCGATATCCTTTTCGGTTTTGGTCAGCTTTGGCTTTTCATAAATGATTTCATCTGTCTGAACCTCCGAAACAGGTATTCCTTTGCTTCTTTTGTAACTTTCAAGCCGTGCTTTTGCCGCTTCATATTCTTTTCTTGCATTGTATGCAGAATAATCGGCAGCCTTTTTTTCTTCGTTAAGGCTGTCCTTTGTTCGCTGATATTTGCTTTCCTCTTTTCCTGCAAGATAACGTGAAACGTTCGTATCGGTAATATCATTTCCGGCTTTATCTCTCCTGACAGCCTTTTTATACTTTGTATGCTCATTGAGAACCTTGTAAACGTCTATGGCTCTGACACCAATAACGTAGGCTGCCTGAGTGCTCTCATTTTCGGAGATACCTTTGTGAATTTCCTCATACAGTTTTTCCTTGGCAATTTCAATAGTAAATTTATTTACGCTTTTTGCCGTATTGACAGCGAGAGTTTCCATTCCTTTTGCCACCGAAACAGTTCCCGAAGCAACTGTTTTCAAAGGTTTAGGAACATTAACTCCCTCAATTTTGATTTTATCGCCCAAATCGGAAATCGAATGGATAACGCCGCCCTTATCGGAAATATCCTTAACGATTTTTGCAGGAATCACTATCGGAGCGGATACAATTTTGGCTGCGTCCGCAATACCTCTGCCAACAGAGCTTTCGGAGACTTTTTTTGCAAATTCTTCTGTCTTGTCCACAAGCTTTGCGGCTGCCTGAATCGGAACGATTATTGGCTTTCCGACTGTATTAAGGAATGGATTGTTTACTTCCGTGCTGAGTTCAAGTTTCCGATAGCCGAACAGATTGAATGCAATGTATTTTTTTCTGCTGCTCGGCTTTTTTAAATCTTTTGCCGAATTTACCGAAACCGTCTGATTGCCGTTATCGGTAAATCCGACTTTATATCTGACTTTGCCCGTTTCGGAATCAAACTGTCGATTTACTGTCAGAATTCTGCGCTCTTTAGGCTTAGCTTCACGGCTGAAAGAGTATGAAACACGTCCGTTTACATCAACCTCACGACTGAAATCCGCACCTGTCTGTTCCTTATATCCTATCGCTTTTTCGGCAAGCTTCTGTTCAAAGGCTTCATCAACTGACTTGATTTTCCTGTCAATGTCATCTACAGACATTTTGGCAGTTTTAAGCTTACTTTCGGCACTTTTAACGGCAGCTTCCAGTGCTTCCAACTGTTCATCACGGCTGCTCAAATCACTCACCTCAAATCATACTTTCCTGCGGTTTGGTGGACATAAGTCTGTACAACTTTGTATCTGTCGGGAATTGGTTATTAAATGGCAGAATACTTCCGCCATAGTAGATCAGACCGCTGCCCCTCGGCACAGTGCTTTCTATGTACTTCTGCTGTGAGGGGGATATTTCCAACTTTTGAGCCAATACATCTATATCTCCGCTTGCCTGTTTAAGCATTATAACGAATGATGAATTGTCAAAGATTGATTCAACCTCTTTTGATGACAGAAAGTCATTAACGTTCTGCGTAAGTCCTGTAGGAATGCCGCCCCATTTTCTGAAACGTTTCCACATTTCTACCGAATACTTTGCTGTCTGTTCCTCTTTAAGCAGAAGATGAAACTCGTCCATATAGTACCAAGTGGATTTCTTTCCTCTGTTCATAGACACTCTGTTCCATACCTGATCCTGAACTATCAGCATACCGAGCTTTCTGAGCGTATTTTTCAGCTTTTTGATGTTGTAACAGATAATTCGGTTGTTCAAGTCAACATTTGTGCGGTGATTAAAAATATTGAGTGATCCGCTGACATATATTTCAAGGGAATTTGCCACACGTTTTGCGTATTCCTCACCCGTATCATAAAGTGCTTTCTGCAAATCACCCAAAATCGGCATATTTGCCTTGAACTCTTCCTCAGACGAGTTCTCTGTTTCGGAGAAAAAGTTAAGATACAGATTTCTTACGCAGCGGTCAATAATTGAAATTTCCTGTGGGTCAAGACCGTTTCTTCCTCCTGCAACAAGTTCGCAAAGAGAGATTATAAATTCCGATTTTACACCGATAATATCGTCCTCACCGCTGTTTCGGTCAATATCCATGGGATTAATGTAATCAGAACTGTCAGATGAGATCTCAATAACCTGTCCATGAAATTCCCTTACAAGAGGGTGATATTCATCTTCAGGGTCGCATATCATGATATCATCATTTGTAAACAGAAATACGGGTGTTATTTCGCATTTTACTTCAAACGACTTACCTCCGCCCGGAGTTCCCAAAACAATACCGTTTGGATTATCGAGTTGTCTTCTGTCTGCCATAATCATATTATTTGAAATCTGATTGATTCCATAGTACACGGATTCGCCGTCCATGAAAATCTCTTTTGTGGCAAACGGCAGGAAAATAGCCGCTGAACTTGTGGTCAGGCGGCGCTCTATTTCAATCCTATTTTCGGCGAGCGGAAGAATTGAAGCCAGTCCAAGATCCTGTCTGTAGTCAAGGGGAATGAGCTGTGAATTGGCTTGCAATACTATTCGGTTCAGTCTGTCATTGCAGACACCGAGCATTTTGCTGTTTTTGGCGAAATTGGTCACAAGAATAGTGACAATGAACATTCTCTCATTTTTATTTTCAAGATCATCAAGCATGATTTCAAGCTCTTTAATGTATGTTTTCATGTCGGGAGGAAGAATATCCATGTCATAGCCTTGCTGAGCTGCCTTTTTCTGCTCATCAACTTTCATCTTTTCAACGTTGGACAATTTCAATTTGACGAATTTCTTTGCTTCAAGATTATCTACAGCAGTAAAGTGCATATTGAATGCAATCGGATTTTCGGTGTCCATAAGGTCTGAAAGGAATCTGTCTGACATTTCCGAAGCAAGCAGATTGATTGAAAACGTAGAACCGCAGAACTTTCCGCACCTGAATTCATCTTTCTTTGAAAAGTTGAATGAGGACGGAGCAATATAATCTTTGGACATAAGTCCTGCTTCTGCCATAGTGTCAAAATTGCAAAGGAACGGTTCATTGGAATACTGATGAAGCATTTTGTACATTGCAAACAGTCTTTCTTCTCCGTTCAAAGGTACAGCCGCAACACCAAATGATTTAAATGTACGGATAACATCTCTTTCAATACCTGTAAGCTGCTGACGTGCTTTATTTATACTCTTTTCTCTTATGGAAAAAGTAATATAATTTACACGAATGAACCCGTTATTTCCTTTGGCAAGCTTATCACGGAGCATATCGCAGTATTCCTTGCGAATATCGTTGTACTCATCATTACGTTCCGGCAAGCTGATAACGTCCTCAAAATCATCATCATTGGTTACATTCACAACAGATATCTGAAATTTCACGTTACTGTCAAAGCAGTTCAGAAGATTGCAGTATTTGGCGAAAATGTTCTTCTGCTTTGAAATTTCCGCTATTTCATAATCTGCGTCATAAAACTGAACTGTTTTGCTGTAACGTGTTTCCGTTGGCTTCTTTTTGCCAAACAGATAATTTAAGAGCGAAAAACGTTCAGGTTCGCTTGCAATAGCAATACCGTCCTTGGTCATATAGTCAAACGGTATGGACTGCTGTGCTGTCTGTGGCAGCTTGACAGCCTGTTTCCTTTTGTTTTTTTCCGAAACCTGCCGTTTTACAGTTTCATATTCGGATTTTGAAAGGGGAACGGTATTTTTACTTTTTGCTTTTGACTTTTTTTCTGCCTGTTTCAAGCATTTCAACCTCCTCTATATATTCAATCTCTTCCGCAATACTACGATAAATATTCTCGGTTTTATACGTTCGTATCTGCGGACAAAGTTTATAACGAATAAAGTTCAATAGTATCTTCTCAAGCGTAAAGCCGTTTTTTTCATACATTCCCATAATGAAAAAAGGGCTGCCCAAGCAGAAAAGCAGCAGTGCCGAAGTGCTTGTCCCAAGCGTTTTATATGTCAGCCAAAATACAGTAAACCCTAATGCCAAGCCAATAGCATTGAATATGAGCTGACGTTTTGTCATTTTAAACATTACCGTGTCCTTTATGCCGTTCATATCCTTTGGGATTTTCATATATAAAGCCATTTTTCAACCTCCTTAATGTGTGCCGCAGATTGCCTTTGATATACTGCCCGATTTCAGAAGCATAAAACAGCAGACAACGCCATAGCATATCCACTTTATCAATGCTCCCGATAATGAACTCAGGTCTTGCAGTGCATTCACTACTTCTGTAGTGAACAGAATCACAAAAATTGCAAGAATAATTACTATGAAAAACGCTTGTAAAGCAAGTGCAAGCATGGTTTTCAAAAAAGAAAATCCGACATGACTCCATTCTTTGTTTGTCATTGTGGCAAACGGCAGCGGAGCAGCACAGAAATGTATCAGTATTTCTATCATTCTTCCTGCTGTTACTATCATTACTATAACGATTATTGCCAAAGAGACTGTATATACCAATAATGATAAAAACAATGAGCACATCAGATCTCCTATGCTGTAGTCATTATACCAATGGAATATATTTACTCCGTCACTGGGGTTAAATAACTGGGTCATCTGCTGCTGTAAGTTAAATGATTCGGTGTACAGTTGATCTATAGCTTTTTGTGCTATCTCTGCGCCAATCTTTATAATAGCGGTAAAAATCGTAAATACGTTGTTCATGAAATATATTGCTACCCACGCTTTTACGATAAACCGAAAGAAAATTGACGTGTCAAATTCTCTGAAACTGTTTTTATCCAAACAAGCTGTAATCAGTTCATAGCATAGAATAATTGACATTATACCTATTGCTATGGGCATGATAGCCGCATTGGAAATGTTTTGGAGAGCTGTGTATAATGAGCTGTTCCATGTATCGGGTGTCTGAGTAACATTATCCTCTACAATAGTTACAACTCCGTCAATATTTTCAGCAGCACTCATCAGACTTTTTTCTACTACCGTGCCGAGTATTTCCTGTAGAAAATCCTGAATCCAATCGCCGATCTTATCGGTTACACTTTCTCCTCCGAATAAGCCCAAAAAAACACCTCCTAAATATTATGCCGCCACGATAATTAAATCGTGACGGCTGAATTTAAAGTGTGTCACGGTGACACAGTTGATATTTTATCAGGACGTTGACATAAGGTCATTAAGCTTAGGAATAAGGATCTGAGCAAGAAGAATAATTCCGCCGCCGCCCATGAGCTGCTTCATACCCTGAGACTTTCCGCCTGCGTTATCTGAACCATATGCTTCAAGGAGATTTACAATTCCCCAACCGCCTAATCCGGCACCGATAAGTGTAAGTACAATTCTTAATACGTCAACTGCATCTGTAAAAAAACTCATTTTTTAAATTCCTCCATAAAATTGTCTTTGTGACGATTAGTAAACCATTCGGGATACGATCTCTATTTCGTCTGTTTTTTTGACTTTAAGCTTTGATTTGACATATCCCGTTATGTCAAATGTGTTTTTCGGATTAAAATCCGACAGTTCTTTGTAACGGTCGTGTTTGGTAATATCGTACTTATCAGACAAAAAGGCACGAGTACCTCTGATCTGCATGATACACTTACCGCCGTCCATTACTGCAAGTTCGTCCTGTGACATCAACTCCCTTCCTGTTCTGTTATAGTTAGTCCCCGATGACTGCGACTGTCCTCTTGTTTCCGAAGTGGTAAAAAGATCAATGGTCTGCTTTCCTAAAATCTCAGACAGCTCCTTAAGCGTTGACTTTTCCTTACCACCAAGGAAAATCTCGGTGTCACAGTTGCCGATAATTGTATCGGCATTATCTTTGTAAATCGCTTTTAACTGCGATTTGGACTGCAAAATTATACTTGCCGATATTTCACGGCTTCGTATGGTAGCAATAAGTTTATCAAATTTCGGTATCTGACCGATATTTGCAAACTCATCGAGAATGCAGCGGACGTGCGTAGGCAGTCTGCCGCCGTATTTATCGTCTGCAACGGTACAGAGCAGATTGAAAAGCTGAGTGTACATCATTGCAACAATGAAATTGAATGTATCATCTGTATCTGAAACTATTACAAAGAGAGCGGTTTTCTGATTTGCGTCTCCAAGCGTGTCAAGTTCCATTTCATCATAAGCCATCATTTTTCTGACTTTTTCTATATCAAACGGCGCAAGTCTTGCACCACATGAAATCAGTATTGATTTAGCGGTTTTTCCTGCCGCAAGCTTGTATTTTTTATATTGTCTCACAGCAAAATGATCTTCACCCTTTTGCTGCTCGACCCTTTCAAACGCAAGATCAACACGGTTTTTGAAAGTTTCATCGTCCTCTCGTGTTTCACACTGATTGATGAGCCAAAGGAGAGTTCCGAAATTCTTTTCTTCAGCAGGAAATTCGTAGTAAATGAGTGCGATCAGCGCACAATAGAGAAGTCGTTCTGATTTTACCCAAAAATCTTCTCCGCTTTTGCTGCCGTCACCCTGAGTATTGCTGATGATCGTGTTCGCAAGATTCAGAATATCTTCCTCACTGTGAATGTATGCGAACGGATTATAGTGCATGGATTTGTCCATGTTTATTGTATTGATGATTTTTATGCGGTATCCTGCCTTTTGAAGCATTTTTCCGCATTCAAGAACTAACGTACCTTTAGGGTCTGTCACAACATAGCTGCTGTGCATTTGCATAATGTTAGGTTTTACGAAAAATCTTGTTTTACCGCTTCCCGAACCACCTACTACAAGGATATTTTTGTTTCGTGCAAATTTAACATTAGGCACTCTGCTGTTCATAGTCAGGCTTTCGGTTTTTGTCAGGATAATATTATTTTTCGGATTTTCAGAATCCACATATGGCTCTATATCCTTTTCAGTTCCCCACCTTGCAGAGCCGTATTCTTCCTTATCCCTGAAATTTTTCCTGTTTTTCTTTTTGAAATACAGAAAAACTTTAAATGCCGCTGCCGTCACAAGACCTGCCAACAGGTCTGACTTGTTCAAGCTCGGCATTGGGTCTGAAAACATGGCATTTACGGCAGTTATCATTTCAGCGGTAAGTCCGTTTATTCTGTATGCACAGTAAATTTTGTTTCCTGCCCATGCAAAAATGAGCAGAGGTATAAGACCGAGCAGCGTTTTTTTGTCAAACTTGGCATTTCTTTTGATAAGATTTTTTAAGTCGGCAAGCATTTTGGCAGGAATACTGTCTTTAGGAAAAATGTTCATTTTGCTGTCCTCCCCATATAAATGCTCCTATCAGTCTTTTTTGCCGCACTCTGATTGGCAAGGGTTCTATACTCCATAGCCGTACAAAATGGATTGTGGTGCATTGTGAAGCATTTTGAATAGCTTTGAGCAAACAAGTAAAATTTTGCTAACAAAATATTCACCTCTCAAGCTGTTTTGAGGAACGTTGCTTTTGATGTTCTCTCTCTTTGGTTCTGCTGCGCTCATTCTCCATTTCATGGGACGGCATTTGAATTTCAGAAACCTTTTTCTTACTGAGCAATGTTTCCTTTTTGTGTGTCTGCTTGTACGAATATTCCTTAAAAGCCTTGTGCATAGTTTCCAAATCCTTGCTATGAAAGCAAACAAGGTACTGCTTTTTTCCGTTTTCCTCCTGAATACGTTTCAAGGCGTATGTAAGATTATATTTTTTGGCTATTTGTGCAAAACTGCCTATATTGCTGTCATTGACCTCAATATTGTCCACTTTGCCCGTTTGCATAAGCTTGTTAAGGCTTGTCTTTCCCTGCGGCGGTTTATTGAGGTCTTTAGTCATTTCCTCAATGGCTTTCACAAATATTTCAGGTGTAAGTTTTGCACATTCAACAATAACGCCGAAAATTTTTCGATTATCACTATCCGACATTTAAATTCCTCCATTTTTGAAGCTGTAATCGAGCTTTCTGATATCATTATCAGTTTCAAAATCGTAATCGGAAAGCCAGTTCCATATACAGCTTTTCAGATATGCTTTTTGGTGCTTAATGGTGTTTTCGGCAAGAATCGTTTTCCATTTATGCTCAAAGCTTATGAACCAGTCGAAAAGCGATTTCTCCGTATCTTCGATAACATCGTTAAGGCGGTCGATTATTTCATGATATTTTACCGTCTTTCCCTGAATTTTAAGCATATCCTGTGCTGTCATTTCGGCTAATGTGGATATGACCGTATCAAGAAGCCGCTTGCTTTCAGCCTGCATTGAGGGAACATAGTAGCTATAAGCAAAGAGAAATTTCAAAGCTTCTTTCATAGCCTTTTTATCTGTTTTCAGCGAATAAGGTATCTGACATATGTCCGTTCTGCGGTCTTTTTCGTCCATTTCACGAAAATCATTTTCACTTTTGGGGATAAAATCCACTATGCGTATGTCATAGCCGATTTCACCAATGACCTCGTAAAAGGTCATTGATTTTTTCTGTTCGTCATTCTGTCTGTCAATTACTGACGGATTTGAATTTGCTTTTTCAGATAGATTGACTGAATTATCAGATAGTATTTGATTTTTTAGTACTTGATTATTTAGTATTTTATTATCATGCCGCTTTTTCAGATTTGGAAGAACCACATCTGGATTTTCCAAATCTGGACTCTTGCTTGACTTTTCCTTTTCTGATGAAGTATCAATATCCCTAAAAATAGGTTCATCGCTGAACATATACTCCCACTCCACGACCATTCCACGTTTATCTGTAATGCGATTTCTTTTAAGATAACCTAAGTTCTCAAGAGAATGCAATGCTGTTGACACCTTTGTTTCACCGTCAGGAAGTATTGAAGCCAAACCTTTAACGCTGAATTTCCAACCGTCTTTCATAGACAGCATTGTCAGAAGCAGTCCTCTTGCATTTATCCCTAACTTTTCGTCACGGATAAACGCATTATGTACGATAGTGAAATCTTCATTTATCTTTTTTTGTAAAATGGGCATATTTTACCTCCCAATGCCAATAATCTGCATATCATGTATTTTGTTCTTGTTTACCGCAAAAATGTTTGTCGGCAGCTTGAACACATAGTTTTTTTCACAAAGTTCCGACAGAGCTTTTTCAACTGTACTGCGGTTATCACTTTGAAATGTGGTACACAAATGTTCAATCGACTGGTAATCAGAACATGGGTCGTTCAGCATAACGGCAAGCAATCCCCGTGCTTCAAGTGAAAGCGTATTGTTCACAGGTGCGATGATACCTGTTTCTCTTTTTGCCTTAGTCATTTCATTTTTTCCTCCGTTCAGTTTTATAATTTTCACAAAAAAAAGGACTTCCATTTCTGAAAGTCCTTTAAAAACAAAATAAACCAATCATTTCGACTGGTTTACTTGTTTATATTATACAATTTTCTTTTTGCTTGACTGGTATGTTTTTGTTAGTTTATATTCTTCACAGAGTGACCTCTATGGGGCAGCGCCACCTTGTCGCTTCCGCAGAAGCGAAACTCCCTAAACTATGGCTAAAGGCATTGCCGCAACAGAACAATATCTAACAGCTAAAAAGGCGCAATTCACACAAAAAAAGGTAAAACGAACTATGAGAAATCAAGTTTCGTAAAGCCAATAATGTGAATTGCGCCAATTTTTTTCAAACAAACTGTCCTCGGCGTGAAATGCGCAGAGCGAAAGTGATAAGCATTTCTTGCCGACAACATTTGAGCGGCGGTGGGATATGAGTGGGAAATCGGTTTTTGCGGTTTCACGTTCATATTGCGTAGCTGTTAATACTGCGTTTTACCATTCATACAGCGTTGAAGCTTCAAATCCACTCACTTCGTTCGTAGATTTTCGCTTCGAGGACAGTTTGTTTAGGAAAAAAGAATTGGCGCAATTCACATTATTGGCTTTACGAACTTTATTTTTCATAGTTCGTTTACCATATTTCGTGTGAATTGCGCCTTTATATTTGATAGTGATTACGCTATTGCAACTGACGTTATGCTGTCAGTTTAGGGAGTTTCGCTCTCCTGCTAAAGGTCAAATTGACCTGCGACAATGGGACGCTGTCCCCTCAACCCCTGCCACCCTTTGAAAAGCGTGGACGTAAACTTTGATTGGCTTCGCAGTTCTCATACAAATGTAAGCTCTGCAAATAATTCCGCATTCCGAATTCCGAATTTAAAAAGTAACCTTTTCCAACTTCTCAAGGTCATAAGGTGTTTCCTGATATACGCAGTAGTTGAGCCAGTTGCTGAACATAAGGTTCGCGTGACACCGCCATGTGAAATTCGGCGGCTGTGACGGATCGTTATATGGGAAATAGTGTGCAGGGACGTTTATATTCAGACCCTTATCGAGGTCACGGAAATACTCATTCTTCAGTGTGAATCTATCATACTCACTGTGACCCGTGACGAAGAAAAAGCGCTCGTTTTTATCTGCGATTATATGCACTCCCGATTCCTTGGACGAAGTGAGTATTTTCAGTGCGCTTACCTTTTCTATATCCTCTCTGCGAACTTCGGTATGACGCGAATGCGGAACATAGAACGTTTCATCAAACCCTCTTACGAGTGGATGATTCGAAACTTCGACCTTATGCGGAAAAATTCCGAACATTTTCCGCGGCAGTTCATATTTCGGTATGCCGAAGTGGTAATAAAGTCCTGCCTGTGCCGCCCAGCAGATATGAAACGTTGAAAAGACGTGCGTTTTTGACCATTCCATTATCTCGCAAAGCTCATTCCAGTAGTCGACTTCCTCGAACGGCATCTGCTCCACGGGCGCGCCCGTTATGATAAGTCCGTCAAAGCGCTGGTCTTTCACGTCCTCAAACGTCTTGTAAAACTTGATAAGATGCTCCTGCGAGGTGTTTTTCGACTTGTGGGTAGCGGTCTGCAAAAGCTCTATATCGACCTGAATAGGCGTATTGGAGAGCAGACGGAGTATCTGCGTTTCCGTTTCTATCTTTTTCGGCATAAGGTTGAGTATCGCTATCTTCAGCGGACGGATATCCTGCCTGTCTGCCTTTCCGCTTGGCATAACGAAGATATTTTCATTGTTGAGAACGGAGAATGCAGGCAGATTATCGGGTATTTTAATGGGCATTTCGGAGTTTCCTCTCTTGTTGAAAAATTTAAGGCGCGTTTGTCAGTGCTGTATCTGCCCGGACTCGGTCGCTCGGGACGGCAGGTATATCGGAAAGGTCAAATATTGGCGAAGTCACAGGGCTTTCGGTATTTGAGACGCAGGTGACGGTCTGTTCGCTTTCCTCGGGTTCGGTCTTCGGCACGGTCGTAACGGCTGTTTCACGCTGTCCCTGAGTTTCCTTTGAAACAGCGGTAACACGTTCCATTGCCGATGTTGTTTCGATGTCCTCCCTTGAAACGGCAGTATCGCGAACCATTCCGCCCACAGTCTGAGAGGCTTCCTCACGGATAGACGACTCCATTTCGTGGAGCGACGAGATATACTCGCTGTAGGTTTCGGGACGCGATGTTTCTATCGAAGTGACCGTTGTTAGCACGGCGGCTTTATTTGTTACGGTCTGTCTTGGTGCATTGGAGGGATAGTAGTCCTCACAGCCCGAGAGTGACAGCACAGCAAAAATTGTCAGAAAAAGTAAAAGTAATTTCTTCATAATGATTCTATTATATCACAGCTTGACAGTTATTTCAAGGGTTATTTCCGATAAAACCGTACTTTCCCCATTTTGCGAAAGTTCTGTAGCCAAGCTTTGCATACCAGTCGGCAACGCCGGTATAGTGAATGTAGCTTACGTCAAAGCCCTCATCGGCGAGAATTTCCGTGACCTTTGCGACCATAGCAAGACCTATCCCCTTTCGGCGAAATTCGGGAACAGTTCCGACACAGCCGGGACCGCCGACTTTGAGCTTTCGCCCATTCACGTTATGCTCGCCCATATTGTCAACAAGGCAGAAGCTTGCGATCTTTCCACCGCAGTAACCGCAGTAAACTCTTCCGCCGTCAAAAAACTTCACCCAGTCTTTGTCCACTTTTTCGACCGCCTCTTTGAGCGCATCGGCTTCGCCTTTATAAAAACCGAAAGAAATATCCTCGCCGAAATCCTTTTTATATGTGAAATTTCTGTCCCCAAGCGGAAGAAGCATCTCCTCATATACCGCGTCATCGGGCAAATTTTTTACACTCCCGAAAAAATTCGGATACATACTGTTGAAAAGCTCGATGCCGTCAATATTCACCACATTCATTTTTTCACAGCTCCCTTTCTGCAAAAACAAAGCCGCTTCTGAAGCCAATCAGAAACGGCTGATCTCTTTTATTTTTCAGCGATCATTCAGCTTTGAGCTTTCTGCGGAAAAGCTTTCTGCCGACAGCTTCGTGCAGTTTTGCCCAAAGATTCGATGTGACCTCCATTGCACCGCAGAGCTTATCGGTGAAAACAATAACGAGAGTTTCACGATATCTCGGGAGTGCGCAAAGATTGAGCGGAAACATATGCTTCTCAATAATATCGCTCTCGAGCGCGGAAACATAGAAGTATTTCTGAGCATTTTCGAGCGAAGTCTTTGCGTGGGTAAAACCGTGAAGGCGCTCTCCCTCGGCAGGCTTATGCGTGTGCCAGTCATAGAGGAAGAGGTCGTGCAGAAGTCCTGCCCTTGCACCCGCTCTCTTATTAAGGTTGAAAAGCTTGCAGAGCCTGTAGTTGAAGTATGAAACATTCAGGCAATGCTGAAAGCAGGTCGTTCTTCCGTGGTGGGTGTAATTTTCCATCTGACGGACAACACTGCTTTCGAGAAGGTCGGCAACGAGCGTGTAGTATTCGCTGTCTTTATTTTCGAGATCTGCCTTGAAACAAATGGCTTTTAACATCGTACCTTGCCTTTCATGTAATTGCGGAAAACACCCTGCCCCACTTTGACAGGGGTTATCCTATATATGTATCGTAAATATATCCAATTTTATTCCTGCCGAGAGCAATTTTTGCGGCGTTCCGTATTATTTATGCGGAAAGTATAAATTTTATCGGCATTTTTCCTAATTATATATTAATATCGCCGCATATACAATTGCCTTTTTAAACATATTTTTTAAACTTTTTATTAATCCAGTTGTTCAAAATGCCAAAAATCACAAACCTGTCCATATTACGAAAATATGACGGTGAAAATCTTTCGATTTTTGGCATCAGTTTTTTCGTCATTATATGACTTTGCCTTAGTAAAATTGCACTAATTATCACTTGAAATTTATCCAAAAATTTCGGAAGAAAGTTTTTTCAAAGGTTGCAAATCGGTTACAGATGGTGTATAATATCATTAAAGTGGTGAAGTATCCCACAAAGTGGGTCAAAGTGGTGAATTTCCACCGAGTTTTCCACACGGTGTTGAAAACCGATGTGTAAAAATGTGTGGAAAACGTGCAAAACCTGACCCAAAATACCGAATATAACGGTATTTCGACAGATAAGAATGTGGAAAACCTTTTGAAAACGATGTGGAAAGGCGGTGAAGAACTTGGGCGGAAACAGTTTGATGGGTACTTATGAGCATACGATCGATGCAAAAGGCAGAATGGCTTTCCCCACAAAGCTCCGTGAACGCCTCGGTCTCAGCTTCATCGTCACTATCGGTCTTGACCGCTGCCTTTATGTATTTTCCGAAGAGGAATGGGAAAACTTTACTGAAAAGCTCAAAACACTCACAGGCGAAAAGGCTCGTTCCGCAAAGCTTTTCATCGTAAGAGCCTGCCCTGTCGAACCCGACAAGCAGGGACGTATCCTCATTCCGCAGCAGCTGCGCGAATACGCAGGACTTGACCACGATGTCACCGTCCTCGGCGTTATCGACCGTGCGGAGATCTGGGACAGCGCACGTTTCAACGCAATGAGCGAATCTATCTCGGAAGAAATGCTTTCGGACGCTCTTTCGGACATTGCATTTTAAGGAGATCGGCTTATGAGTTTTTCACATATTTCAGTTATGCTTGACGAATGTATCGAGGGTCTTGACATCAAGCCCGACGGCATTTATATAGACGGAACGTGCGGCGGTGCAGGACATTCCTGCGAGATAGCAAAGCGGCTCACCGACGGCGGCAGGCTTATCGGCATCGACCGTGACCCCGACGCTGTTGCGGCGGCGACCGAAAGGCTCGCACCTTACAATGCGGTCGTCAAAAAGGGAAACTTCTCCGATATGAAAGCTATCGCGGCAGAAGAAAACGTTGACAAAGTTGACGGGATCTTGCTCGACCTCGGAGTTTCATCGCACCAGCTTGACACGCTCGAACGTGGATTTTCCTACCACGGCGATGCTCCGCTCGATATGAGAATGTCGCAGAGCGGCGTTTCCGCAAGGGATATCGTCAACGAAGCTTCTTACGAAGAACTCCGCAGGATATTCTGGGAATACGGTGAAGAAAAATTCTCCCCGAGGATCGCAGATACTATTATAAAAAGACGTGCGGACAAGCCTATCGAAACTACCTCCGAGCTTGCCGACATTATCTGCTCGTCCATCCCCGCAAAATTCAGACGTGAAAAAAATCCGTGCAAGAAGTCTTTTCAGGCTTTGCGAATAGCCGTAAACTGCGAGCTGGACGAGCTTGACAAGGCTCTTGACGACGGTTTTGATATGCTCAACAGCGGCGGCAGATTCGCGATAATCACTTTCCACTCGCTCGAAGACAGAATAGTCAAGCAGCGTTTTGCAAGCTTCTGCACAGGCTGCACCTGCCCTCCCGATTTTCCGCAGTGTATATGCGGAAAGAAGCCGAGGGGAAAACTCGTCAACCGCAAACCGATAGAGGCAACCCCCGAAGAACTCGAACACAATAAAAGAAGTCACAGCGCAAAGCTTCGCATCATCGAGAAGCTTTGAAAAGATAAAGAAAAGGATAAAAAATGAACAGAGGAAACGCAGCATACGATCTTTCAAAATATGAAAACGCAGCACCCAAGCTTACGGACGGCGAAAAGTCAAAAATAGTTGTCCGCAGGGCAAAGCCTAAGCCGACGGCTTCAGCGCCGAAAATTCTTATAACCGCAGTAATGGCGGTGCTTGTTCTGAGCCTTGTGGTCTATCCGAAGGTCCAGCAGGCAACGGTAATGTCCGATATCAACAAACTCAACGATCAGGTGATGATACTTGAGAGCGAAAACGTCCGTATGCAGACGGCTATCGAGAGCAAATCCGCGCTCAAAGCTGTCGAGGATTATGCCGTTGACGTTCTCGGAATGCAGAAACTCGACAAGTCGCAGATAGAATATCTGAGCATTGAAAACGGCAACGTCATCGATATTCCCGAAGAGAACGAAAACTTTTTTGTAAAGATAAAGCACTCATTTGAAGATTTTCTGGAATATCTCCGCGGATAATCAAATAGAATTTTACAGCAGACTTTTGTGAACAAGCCTATTTTCCCGAAAAATCTGCTGCGGCAATAGGGTTGTACCGTAGAAAATTGGTGCAGCCCGTATTTTGCTAATTAATACTATTTTTTTAAGAAATAGTATCTGTCGAATATTCCCCTCTTGCCCCTTTGGAAAGGAAGATCAAATTTGTCGCTGAAACCAACCAACTCCATGAAAAAGAAGCTGAATCTTGCCATTTTCCCTGCAATGATAATCTTTTCCGTTATTATTGTGGTGAATCTTTTCGGGATATCTATTACCAACAACGGCAAATATCAGGCCATGGCGAACAACAACCAGTTCCAGAGCACAGTCGTGAACGCGAACCGCGGCTCTATCTATGATGCAAACGGAAAAATTCTCGCCCAGTCTGCGACCGTTTATTCGATAGTCCTCAACCCGAACCGACTTAATGATGCGGATAATGAAAAGGTAGTGGAAGAAACGGGCAAGACCGAGCGCCAGCGTCAGATAGATGCCTGCGTGACGATACTTACCGAAGAGCTTGACAATGTTACCGCCGGTGAGATACAGAAAAAGCTCTCCGACCTCAATTCAAAATGGTCGCTCGTTGCGAAGAGGATAGAAAAGCCTATCGCCGACAAAATTCTTCTCCGCGCTTCGGACGAGGGACTTGGCGACCTTATCTATACCAATGTTGACACAAGACGATACTATCCGCAGGGAACGCTCGCGGCTTCCGTTATCGGCTTCACCAACTATGAGGGCGACGGCGTTTACGGCGTTGAATCCTACTACAATGATTACCTCAAAGGCGTTGACGGAAAGATAATCTCCGCCGTTGACGCAAACGGCAACGAAATGCCTTATAAAAACGATAAGATATACGATTCGCAGGACGGAAACTCGCTGTATCTTACCCTCGATATGACGCTCCAGTATTACGTTGAAAAATATCTTGAACAGGCGGTTATCGAAAACAACGTTCAGGAACGTGCCTGCGCTATCATTATGGACGTGAACACAGGCGCGATAAAGGCTATGGCTACTGTTGAAGGCTTCGACCTCAACGACAGAAACTCCATCTACTCAAAGAAAGACCTCAATTACCTTGCAGGACTTGAGGGAACGCCGGAATATGACGAAGAATATGCTTCGCTCCGTGAAAAACAGTGGAAAAACAAAGCCGTTACCGAGCTTTACAACCCGGGTTCGGTATTCAAGGTAGTAACGGGTTCCGCTGCTCTCGAAGAGGGCGCTATCACGCTCGATTCTACTTTCACCTGCAATCAGGCCATCGATGTCGCAGGTCAGATAATCCACTGCTGGTCGAGATATTCCCACGGTGCGCAGGACTTCACAACGGCTATGACAAACTCCTGCAACCCTGCTTTCATTCAGATAGGTCAGGCGCTCGGCAAGGAAAAATTCTGCAAGTATTTTGAAGCTTTCGGACTTACCGAACCTACGGGCATCGACCTCCCCGGCGAAGCGGACAGCATCTATGTAAAGCCCGAAAATATGGGCCCCGTTGAGCTTGCTTCAAGCTCATTCGGTCAGACAAGCAAGATCACACCTATCCAGATGATAACCGCTTATGCGGCTGTTGTAAACGGCGGTTATCTCGTTACTCCCTACGTTGTCAGCAAGATAGTTGACACGAACGGAAATGTTATAAAGACTACCGAGACCTCGATAAAGCGTCAGGTCATCTCCGAAGAGACCTCCGCTCAGATGCGTCAGGTGCTTGAATCCGTTGTAAACAACAAGGGCGGCTCAAACGCTTATATCAAAGGCTATTCTATCGGCGGAAAATCGGGTACTTCCGAAAAGATCGACAAGATGAACCAGACGGGTGCGTCCGACCTTTATGTTTCGTCCTACTGCGGCTTTGCCCCTGCGAACGATCCCGACATCATTATGCTCGTAATGGTAGACGAACCGACAGCAAGGGATCAGAACGGCTCGCTCATGTACTACGGAAGCGTTGTTGCCTGCCCTGTTGTATCGAATACTTTCAAGGAGGCTCTCCCCTACCTTGGATATTACCCCGAATACACCGATGATGAGCTTGAAGAGCTTGGCGTTACAGTTCCTAACGTTGAGGGTCAGACTCCCGAAGCCGCAGGCTCTACTCTTGAAGCACTCGATCTCCAGTACACAGTCATCGGCGACGGCGAATATGTCACTGCTCAGATACCGTCACGCGGAAGCTCGCTCCGCCGAAACGGAAAGGTCATACTCTATACGGAGGATAACCCCGAAACCGATTATACGACCGTTCCGAACGTTATCGGAATGTCGCTTTCGGACGTAAACTATACCCTTACACAGGCAGACCTCAACTTCAAAGCAGGCGACGGTGCATCGAGCCATGCAGGAGCGGTCGCACACAGCCAGAACTACGCCGAGGGCGACATCGTGCCAAAGGGTACTATCATCGAAGTTTATTTCATCATCAAAGACGAGGGATAAAATACTCGAAAGGCGGTTTTTTATGAAATTAAGCGAACTTATCAACGACACTGTCGATACGATGCCGTCAAAAGCATCATTCACGATCGGCTCGGAGGATGTTCTCGGCATCACCGACAACACCAAGGAAGTCGAACCGGGCTTTATATTCGTATGCGTAAAGGGCAAAAGCTTTGACGGACACTCCGCTGCCGAAGAAATGCTCGAAAACGGTGCTGTATGCGTTATTGCCGACCATGATCTCGGTCTGAAAAAGCAGATCGTCGTTTCCGATACAAGAAAATTCTACGGTCTGCTCTGCGCAGCCTGGTTCACCCACCCCGAACGCCACCTTAAATTCATCGGCGTTACGGGAACGAACGGCAAGACCACAATGGCAACGCTCATCAAGGATATCCTCACACAGAACAAGCGCAAGGTCGGCTTTGTCGGCACAACGGGCGTTCTTATCTGCGGAAAGCCTTATCAGTCCGATTCCTCAACACCGACGACCCCGCGTGTTTTCGAGCTTTTCAGCATCTTCAACGAGATGATGAACCGCGGCTGCGACACAGTTGTAATGGAGGTTTCCTCATTTGCACTCGAACAGAACCGAATAGGACCTGTTATCTTCGATATCGCTGTATTTACGAACCTCACGCAGGATCATCTCGATTATCACGAAACAATGGAAAACTACTACGCAGCCAAGAAGAAGCTTTTCACCGAACACTGCAGGGCTGCTATCATCAATATCGACGACAGCTACGGAAAAAGACTTTACGAGGAGATAAAAGGCTGCGGCTGCGAGCGCATTTCCTACGGTCTGCATGAGCGTGCAGACATCACCTGCGAAAAGATACGCACAGCCGATACCCTCACAAAATTCTGGATAAATATCCAGAAAAAGAGCTTCCCCGTTACGCTCAATATGATAGGACTTTACAACGTTTCAAACGCAATGGCCGCTATCGTTGCCTGCGTAAAATCGGGCATCGGCATAAACAATGTTCTCCTTTCGCTCGAAAGGGCAAAGGGTGTGAGCGGCAGATGCGAGATCCTTTCCGACAAGAACGGATTCCTTGTCATAAGGGATTATGCGCACAGTCCCGATGCGCTTGAAAATATGCTCCCTGCGCTGAAAACGCACACAAAGGGCAGACTTATCTGTCTGTTCGGCTGCGGCGGCGACCGTGACAGAACAAAGCGTCCGCTTATGGCAAAGGCTGCCGAAAAATATGCAGACCTGCTCATCGTGACATCGGATAATCCGCGAAGCGAAGATCCCGATGCTATCATCGATGAGATATGCGAGGGACTTTCGGGTCTGAAGCCTTATATCCGCATCACAGACCGAAAAGCCGCTATCAGGCGTGCTATCGCCATTGCCGAAAAGGGCGACGTTATCGTTCTCGCAGGAAAAGGTCACGAAGATTATCAGATACTCGCCAACGATGTCCATATCCATTTTGACGAAAAAGAGATCGTTGAAGAGATAATGAAAAACTATAAAAAGCCGCGCTTCAACCCAGATCTTCATGAATATATCACCGTAAATGATATCCTCGAATGTACGGGCGGCAAGCCGCAGGGCGTTCACGATTACAATATGAGCGTTCACGCCGACGCTATCTTCTCCGATACAAGAGCAGCCGTAAAGGGCGGTGTTTTCATCGCTATCAAAGGCGAAAACTTCGACGGAAACGACTTCGCAGCAAAGGCTGTCAAGGAGGGCGCTGCTTTTGCGATAACCGAACACGCAGTCCTCAACACGCCGTGCATCGTTGTAAAGGACACCCGCAAGGCTCTGCTCGACATTGCAAGATTTTTCCGCAGCCAGTTTCACCCTATCGTTGTCGGTCTTACGGGCAGCGTAGGAAAAACGACCACCAAGGATATGATCGCGCTCGCTCTTTCCGCTGAACACAGCGTTTACAAAACGCCTGCGAACCACAATAACGAGATCGGCGTTCCGTTCTCACTTTTAAAGCTCAATTCAAGCTGTACTGCGGCTGTTATTGAAATGGGAATGTCAGGCTTCGGCGAGATAGAACGCCTTTCAAAGTGCGTTCGCCCGACAGTCTGCCTCATCACGAACATCGGCCTTGCGCATATTGAAAAGCTCGGCTCGCAGGAGGGCATACTTCAGGCAAAGCTTGAAATTTTAAAGGGCGCAGACAAGGACGCTCCGCTCATTCTCAACGGCGATGATAAGCTTCTTTGGAAAGTCCGCGAGGACTACGGAGAGTACAGAAAGGTCGTTACCTACGGCATCGAAAACAAGAACTGCGACTACACCGCAGAGGACATAAAGACCTACAATGACCGCATTTCCTTCAATGTTTGCCGCAATGGCGAAGTTATCACAGATGTTACGATATATTCGCTCGGCAGACACAATGTTTACAATGCTCTTGCGGCAGTAACGACCGCCGCCGTTGTAGGCTGCGACCCTACTTTGGCTGCGGAGATGCTCAGCGGCTATCAGCCCGATCAGCTCCGTCAGAATGTGCAGAAGCTCGGTCAGCAGACCGTTCTCGTTGACTGCTACAACGCTTCACCGACATCGATGAAAGCCGCTATCGATATGCTCTGCGACATCAAGCCTGCTGAGGGCGGCAGACACGTTGCCGTTCTCGGTGATATGCTCGAGCTTGGTGAAAAATCAGCTGAATATCACGCCGAGATAGGCGAATATGTTGCAAAAAAGGGCGTTGACCTGCTCGTTTGCTACGGAAAAGAAGCCGAAAACATCGCAAAGCGTGCCGATGAGCTTGGCTATCACGCAGGCTGGTCAACGGAAAAATCAAAGATACTCAACTTCCTTAAATTCAAGCTCCGTCCGGGCGATGTTGTGCTTTTCAAGGCGAGCCGAGGCGTTCATCTTGAAGAGATAATCGACGAATTTTACAAGGACTGCTAAGGAAACCGCCGCTTGGCTTTTCCAATATTAAAATAAAAGGAGAGCGTCACAATGCCGTTCTGGATAAATCTTATCGTTGCACTCACCGCTTTTGCGGTTTCGGCAGTAATGGGCAAATTTCTCATTCCGCTGCTTAAAAAGATCCATTTTGGTCAGACTATATATGATAAAGGCCCGTCCTGGCACAAGGATAAGCAGGGCACTCCGATAATGGGCGGATTTATGTTCGTATTCGGCTCGGCGATTGCGATCGCTGTCGGCTATGCTTTGTACCGCTACAGAACGGCTGATGTCACACTGCCCGACAACACGGGACTTTACCGCCTGCTCGCAGGATATATCTTCGCTCTTCTGAATATGGTGATCGGCTTCACGGACGATTATATCAAGGCTGTAAAAAAGCAGAACCTCGGACTCAAGCCGAAGCAGAAAATGGTGATGCAGTTCATCTTCTCGGCAGCTTTCCTTTATGTTCTGTATGTCCTCGGCGACACGAAAACAACGCTCAATTTCTACTGGGCAGAGCTTGACATCGGCTGGTTCTACTATCCGTTTATGCTGCTCGTTATCGTGTTCCTCACGAATGCCGTAAACCTCACGGACGGCATTGACGGACTTTGCGGTTCGGTAACTGTAATTTCGATGATATCGTTCGCAACGCTCTGTTCCGCTATGGGAAACCACGAATACTCCATATATTCCATCGCTGTTGCAGGCGGCTGCCTTGGCTTCCTCGTATGGAATCTTCACCCTGCAAAGGTATTTATGGGCGACACGGGTTCGATGTTCCTCGGCGGTGCTGTCGTTGCGATAGGACTTGTGACAAGGCAGCATCTTCTGCTTGCGATGATCGCGATAGTATATATCTGCGAAGCACTTTCTGTTGTAATTCAGGTAACTTATTTCAAGCTCACTCACGGAAAGCGCCTTTTCAAAATGTCACCTATACATCATCACTTTGAGCTTTGCGGCATGAACGAATATCAGATAGTTATAAGCTTCTCCGCAGTCGGACTTATCGCAGGCGTTATCGCAAACCTTATCTACAAGCTTTGCTGACACATCTTTGCTGAAAAATAAGAAAGGAATGGTCGTTTTAATGGCAGCTTCATCGGGAGCTATCCCTCAGAAAAACCACAAAAGAGCCGACCGCCGCAAGGAGATGACCTCAGAGGGCGTTTCACGCGGATATTCGGAAAAGCCGTTATCGGGCAATATTGATTACCCTTTTCTCATAATCCTTATGACGCTGCTTGCACTCGGTATCCTTATGATGTTCTCCGCAAGCTATGCCTGGGCTATCCAAGAGGGCTTGGAGGGAACATATTATGCAAAAAAACAGATCGCAATGGCCGCAGTCGGCATCATCGGTATGCTCATCGTTGCGCATATAGATTATCATATCCTGCGCAAGCCGATAATAGTTTTCGGACTTTTCGGAGTGGCTTCGCTGCTTATGCTCATGTGCCGCATCGGACCATTCAAGGACCCTCACCATTACTCTTACCGCTGGGTAAAGTTCGGTCCTCTCCCCTCTTTCCAGCCGTCCGAGATCATGAAATTTGCGGTAATAGTTCTTTTCGCTTACCTTATCTCGATCAATTATTCCAAGCTCAAATATGCGAAATACGGTATTCTTCCGTTTATGATGTGCCTTGGCTTTGTCATCGGACTTATGGCGATACAGCCGCATATTTCGGGTACTATCATCATCTGCGCTATCGGCGTTGTGATGATGTTCGTCGGCGGAACAAATATCAAGCATCTTATGATACTCGGAATGATCGGCGTAGTAGGACTTGTGCTGCTGGTATTGCTGCTGTCGGCGAAGTTCGGATTTACCTACTTTGAGGACAGAATGATCTCCTGGCGTGACCCTTTCAATGAAAATGCCCCTGCGGAAACGTGGCAGACGAAGAACTCACTCATCGCGATAGGCTCGGGCGGATTGTTCGGACTTGGGTTCGGAAATTCCCGTCAGAAGTTTCTTTATCTCCCCGAAGCAAAGAACGACTTCGTTTTCGCCGTTGTGTGTGAAGAGCTCGGCTTTATCGGAGCTATCGTCGTAATAGTTCTTTTCCTGCTTTTCATCGGAAGAGGATTTTTCATCGCATCGAGAGCTTTCGATAAATTCGGAATGATGCTCGCAACGGGACTTACCGTTCAGATCGGTATTCAGGCGCTCCTCAACATCGCCGTTGTCACGAACACTATCCCGAACACGGGCGTTTCGCTCCCGTTTTTCAGCTACGGAGGAACGGCACTCATCATGCAGCTTTTGCAGATGGGCGTTATCCTGAGCGTTTCGCGCTATACTTCTTCAGATGAATAAAGATCCGAAAGGAATGGTCATAAAATGAAAGTTATCCTTGCAGGAGGCGGCACGGCAGGACACATCAACCCTGCTCTCGCTATCGCCTCGATAATATCCGAGCATTATCCCGACACGGAATTTCTCTATGTCGGAACGCCGAACGGAATGGAATCCCGACTTGTCCCGAAAGCAGGCTACAACTACGCTTCGATGAAAGTAAGCGGATTTCAGCGCAAGCTTACGATAAAAAACATCGCGCGAAATGTGAGGACCGTTGCATACCTCACTATGGCAGGACACCGCGCAAAGCAGATACTGAACGAATTCAAGCCTGACCTTGTTATAGGAACGGGCGGATATGTCAGCGGTCCTATCGTTCTGAAAGCAGCCGAAACAGGCATCAAGACCGCTATCCATGAGCAGAACGCTTTTCCCGGAATGACAACAAAAATGCTTTCCAAAAAAGTTGACCTTGTAATGCTCACCGTCCCAGAAGCTATGGAATATCTCGAAAAGGATATCCCATATACCGTTACGGGACTTCCCGTAAGAAAGGGCTTTTCGGGCATGACAAGAGAAGCCGCAAGACGTGAGCTTGGCATTGCCGAGGGCGATATCGTCGTTCTTTCGACGGGCGGAAGCCTTGGCGCAGGCAGGATCAACGAGACCGTTGCCGAGCTTATGGAATGGGAAACGAAGAACAATGTTCCGATAACCCACATTCACAGCTACGGCGGAATGGGCAAGACAACTTTCCTGCCCGACCTTGCCGCAAGAGGTGTTGACTATGAAAACAACTCCCGTATACGTCCGAAAGAATACATCGACAATATGCCCGTTTGCATGGCTGCCGCAGACCTTGTGATAAGCCGCTCGGGTGCGAATGCTCTCTCCGAGCTTGAAGCCATGGGCAGAGCATCGATACTTATCCCCTCGCCGAACGTTGCGGGCAACCACCAGTACCATAATGCAATGGTTCTCGGCAAGGCAGGTGCGGCTATCGTTATTGAAGAGAAAAATCTCACGGGACAGACCCTCATCGATAACGTGAACGATCTTTACCGTGACAAGGAGCGCCTTAACCGCTTTGCGCAAAGGGCAGCTTCGCTCTATGTTCCCGATACTCCCGAAAGAGTTTTCAAGGCTCTCGATGAACTTATAAAAAAGTGAGTTTTTAACAGTTTTTCTTTTTCTGCATAATATAAATCAAAAAGCAGAAAGGGAGAAATGTTATGCAGAAGCTTATCATAAACGGAGGAAACAGACTGAACGGTGAGATCGCCGTTCAAGGCGCAAAAAACGCAGTCCTGCCGATACTCGCCGCCGCAGTCCTCTGCAAAGGCGAAGTCGTTCTGCATAACTGTCCGCGGCTCTCGGACGTTTACTCCGCCATGAGGATATTAACATCGCTCGGGTGCTGCGCAGGCTTTGACGGTGCTTCGCCGAACACGGTCTGCGTGAACACGGACGGCTTATCCCATGCCGATATCCCCGACAGACTTATGCGCGAGATGCGCTCGTCGATATTTTTTCTCGGCGCACTTGTCGGAAGAACGGGCGGCTGTAAAATAACACTCCCCGGCGGCTGCGACCTCGGTCAGCGTCCGATAGATATACATATAAACGCCCTGCGGAAAATGGGCGTGAACGTAACCGAACAGCATGGCGAGATAGTCTGCCGATGCGAAAAAAAACTCAAAGGCGCAAAGCTTTCGCTGCCTTTTCCCTCTGTAGGCGCAACGGAGAATATTATCCTCGCGGCTGTCCTCGCCGAGGGCAGAACGGAGATAACCAACGCTGCCCGCGAACCCGAAATTGCCTGCCTTGCCGACTTCCTCAACCTCTGCGGAGCGGACATAATCGGCGCAGGCAGCAGCACTATCGTTATCTGCGGCAAAAGGGAGCTTCACGGCTGTGAATTCACCGTTATGCCCGACCGTATCGCCGCAGCGACCTATCTTTCCTGCGCGGCTTGCGCAAAGGGTGAGATAATACTGAAAAAATGCTGCCCGAAGCACCTCGATGCGGTGCTTTCCGTGCATGAACAGCTCGGCTGCAGCATAAGCTTCACCGAAGATGAGATATTTTTCAGCGGAAAAGAACCTCTCCATTCGATAGATATAATACGTACAATGGTCTATCCCGGTTTTCCGACCGACTGTCAGGCTTTCATAATGTCTGCCGCCTGCGTTGCGCAGGGTACGACGGTCTTTGTCGAGAATATTTTCGAGAACCGCTACCGTCACGCCGAGGAACTCCGTCGAATGGGAGCGAATATCCGTACCGAGGGCAAGGTCGCCGTTGTTGAAGGCGTGAAAAAGCTCTACGGCGCAAAGGTCTGCGCTCCCGACCTGAGAGGCGGTGCAGGACTTGTTGCGGCTGCGCTTTGTGCTGACGGAAAGACCGAAATTTCGGGCGTTAACCACATCGACCGAGGATATGAGGACATCGAAAACGTACTGACAGATGTTGGTGCGGATATAAAAAGAATCAATACATACGGACTTTAAAAGAAAGAAGGGATCATACTGTGGCAAACGGAGGATCAAAAAGCGGATATTTAGGCATTGCTGCGCTTGCCGCTGCTGTGATTTTTCTCATACTTTCAACGACAGTTTTCTTCAAGATAAACACGATAACGATCAAGGGCAGTTCCATTTACACTGCGGAGGAGATCTGCACCGCTTCGGGAATAAAAAGCGGAAACAATCTCATTCGCACGAATATGAGCAAGGCTGCCGCAAACATTGAAAACACACTCACCTACATAGAAACAGCCGAGCTGAAGCGCTCATTTCCGTCGGGCGTTGTCATCACCGTAAGCCCCTGCCGCGAAACGATAAGCGCCGAATACGAGGACGGTTTCTGTCTTTTAAGTGAAAAAGGCAAAGTTCTGAAAACCTCGGAAACGCCTTTTCCCGACACTATCGTTATCTACGGCGCGAGGACTAAGCCCGTCACCGAGGAATTGGCTGAAACCGAAGCTTCGTCAGGCACGGGCAATGTCACCTCCGCAACGGAAAAGGACGAAGCCATAACGGAGGACAGCGGCGAAACAACGCCTATCCCGACGGTGGGTTCACATTTTGAATGTACAAAGGCTAACCGCACGGAGATTTTCTACCGCCTTGTAAACGTTGCGAGAAGTTCATTTTCGGGTCTTGCAAATGACTTCGATATGACCGATCATCACAACATCAGCTGCGTTTATGACGGCAGGATAACCGTTGAATTCGGAGCTGTCACCGAGCTTGACTACAAAATAAAGCTCGCTTCGGAAATTTTGAAGGATAAGATAGGCAAAAAGACCGAGGGAACTCTGCGTATGCTTTCGGGCGGCGCATCATTCATCGACAAGGCAGGCATCGAGCAGAACGAGCTGACCTACGAGAGCAATCTCGCCGCTCAGAATGCCCCCGAAACAGAGGCGGCAACGGACGAAAATACGTCCGAACAGACCTCTTCGGACGTTGTTCATTTTGAATAACTCATATTTAAAATAATTTAATCAAATTATTAAGTATTTTTCAAAAAAAGACTTGCAATAATATGCAAATTATGATAAAATGTATATTATATTAATGTGCAGTTTCATATACTGTTTGCAGTTATATTCATATATAGGAGGAAGTTAAAGCATGGGCGGTTTTGTTCTGGATAATGAAAATGATATGTTTGAGCCCGAAGTCAACATAAAAGTCGTAGGTGTCGGCGGAGGCGGCGGCAACGCTCTTAACTGCATGGTCGTTGCAGGCATCAAGGACGTTGACTATATCGCTGTAAATACCGATGCAAAGGCACTCCACTCCTCAAAGGCTTCTCACAAGGTTCAGATCGGTGAAAAGCTCACCCGAGGAAGAGGCGCAGGAAACAAGCCTGATGTCGGTGAACGCTCCGCTCAGGAAAATAAGGACGAGATCGCAGCTGCTCTCAAGGGCGCACAGATGGTATTCATCGCAGCAGGTATGGGCGGCGGCACAGGCACAGGTGCAGCTCCCGTTGTTGCGGAGATCGCTCAGGAGCTTGATATCCTCACTGTTGCCGTTGTTACAAAGCCTTTCAACTTCGAGCAGAAGGCTAAGATGATACAGGCGGAAAAAGGTATCGAAGAACTCAAAAAGCACGTTGACTCCCTCATCGTTATCCCTAACGAAAGACTTCTCGTCGGCTCTGAAAAACCGCTCACAATGAAAGAATCCTTCGCAATGGCTGATGATATCCTCAAGACGGGCGTTAAGTCCATAGCTGAACTTATCACAGTTGAAGGTATGATAAACCTTGACTTTGCCGATGTTGAAACAACAATGAAAAACGCAGGCTATGCTCACATGGCTATCGGTCACGGCTCAGGCAAGGACAAGGCTCAGGAAGCTGCAAATGCAGTTATCACTTCCCCGCTTCTCGAAACTTCTATCAGCGGTGCTACAAGATTGCTTGTTAATATCGTTATGTCCGAAGATGTTCTCGCATCTGATGTTGATATGGCTACAAAGCTCATATCCGAGGCTGCCGATCCTAACGTCAGCATGATCTTCGGTACTTCGTTCGATGAAACTCTCCAGGACGAGATAAACATCACCGTTATCGCCGCAGGCTTTGTCGGAATGGACAATCCCGATGCTGTTTCCGAGGAAGCTGCTCCTGCTGAACAGGCTCCGGCTGCTCCCGAACAGAAAGCAAGCAGTGCTATTGACGATTACTCCGCACTTTTCCAGATCTTCAACGACCGTTAAGCAGGGATGCCCTGCGGCAAGTTCGCGCTGTGCTTCACTTCGTTTCGCTTGTTTGCGTTGAAATCAATTTGAAGCCGCAAAGAAACAATTTAACATTTAAGGGGCGCACAGGACAGGTGCGCCTTTTTATTTGATTTTTACGCAATTACGGTCTGAGAATTTTTAAATTTTTATGTAAGATATTCCCGTTTCAAGCCTTATTACAGCAAAAACCATTTGACTAAAAAGCAGAAATATGCTATAATAAATAGAGTTTTGTCCGAAATAACATCGGGCGGAAACACAATTTAATATAAAAACGTGGTGATGCCAAAGAATGAAATTCGATGAATTTATCCATGATAATCTAAAGATCATACTGATAGCAATTGCCGCTCTTTTCGCCGTAATTGTCGGTGCGGTCGCTCTAAGCGTCGCATACGGCGGCGAAACTACCCGAAATCTCACGATAAGCGAGATAAGCGGCGACGTTGTGATAATACGCGGTGAAAAGCAGTTCTACGCCAACAAGCGAACTGTTCTGCAAAGCGGCGATGTTATCAACACTGCAGAAAACGGAAATGTCCGCGTCAGGATAGACAGTGACAAGTTTATTTCGGTCGAACCGAACAGCGCTGTTTATGTTTTCTACACCAATGTTTCGGACAAGGGCGAGGTTTCCGTCAACATTGCAGGCGGTGCAGTCACCTGCCAGCTGAACAAGCCTTTGAAAAAGAGCGAAAAATTTCGTGTTCTCACCCCGAATGCCGCAGTAAACGTCCGAGGAACGGTTTTCCGAACGGAATTCAGCTACGAGAGCAAGTATATGGGCTATGAAAACGTAATGCTCACCCATGTTCAGGATTTTGAGGGTCAGGTCCTGCTCCAGCTTTACGGAACGGACGGCGAAAAGGTCGAAGAGCCTATGCTTCTCACCGAGCGGACGGGTGCTGAAATGATATCGGCGGACAGCTTCGCGCAGTATGGTTATCTTAATTATGATATCAATATTTATGACCTTAAAGAGATCACAATAAAGGAGCTTATAAGGATAAGCGGTGAAAAAACGCTTGCCTACAGCCTTGAAGAGCTCAACTCCGCTTTCCGTGCGGTCAGCCAGAGCAACGCTCTGACCGAAACCGTGACAGTTTCGCAGGAAACAACGACTTCGGAAACGACTGCTCCGCCGACCGGAACAACGACAACGCGCGAAACTGCGGTCACAACTCCCGGCACTGTCGAAACCGTACCGCCCGAATCGGGTACGCAGATCACTCCGGGTACAACGCTTGAAACTCACATCTACACAACATTCCCCGGTCCGAAATGGTGGCAGATGCCCAATCCGAATCCCGACTCTTGGGACGATTACAGCGTTGATGATTATTTTGACGACTATGATCTTAACAACACAAGTGAAGAAACCACAGAATTTGAACATTGACCGAAAGGAAGTATAAAATGAAAAAGCTCAATATACCGCTCATACCTGTTATCACAGGTTCGCTCGCGCTTATTGCGGTCATTGCTGTAATGATCGTTCTCTTCGGCGGAAAATCAAGCGCAGGACTTTACATAACCGAAGCCTCGGGAACTGTCAGCATAACCTCCGCCGATGAATCCGTTCAGGCTGATTCGAGCGCCGCACTCAAAGAGGGCGACGTTATCACGGTCGGAGAAGGCGCAAGCTGCAGGATCGTGTATAGAACGAAGAAAAATGCAGACGATATCTATATGGTGCTTTCCGAAAACACCCAGGCAGTTCTCACTGCCGAGCCAAAGAACAAGGACGGCGGCGAGCTTCTCCTGAACCGCGGTTCGGTAATATGCAACTTCACCGAGCTTGACAAGACTCAGATAAACATTCGCACTGCCGATGCGAAAATTTATCCATCGGGAACCGTTTCCAAGATCGCTTGGCTGACGGAGGATTTCAGCTCTTACACCGATGTTTATGCTTTCATGGGAAATGCGAAAATCCAGCTTTACGATGTTCAGGGCAACACTGTAAACACCCCCGAATTTCTTGCTGAAAAGCTCGCAGGACGCGTAACTACGAACGATCTCGGACCTGTTTTCTCCTATCTCAACATTCAGTTCCCACTTACCGACCTCACGGCAAAGGATCTCAAAACGCTTATCACGATAAGCCAGCTCAACGAAAACTTCACCTACACAACAGATGAGCTCAAGGCTGCTTACACCAATATTTCGGGTCAGGAATATGTCGAAGAAACCACTGTCACAACATCCGGCTCCGAAGTGATACAGACTGCCGAGCCTATCGAAACAACGACTGTCACGGAAGAAAGCCTTGTTACCGATAAGCCTAACCACGAGATAACTCTGCCGAACAACACAACACCTGCCGCGACAACGACAACTTCAAAACCTCAGCAGACAACAACCACTGCGGCAAAGCCTGCCGAAACCACAAAAGGCAATAACGACGACATTGAAGAAACTCCGGAGCCGTCCTCCCCAAGCACAACTCACACCGTTACAATCATCATCGGCGATGATGAGATCGTTCAGGAAGTTGAACACGGCGGTTCTGCCGATATGCCTGCCGAACCCGAGATCAGCGGCAAGACCTTTGTCGGCTGGGACAAGGACTATAACAATATTACACAAGATACCGTTATCACGGCTATCTTCAAGGATAATGACAACAGCGGCAATAATAACAGCACAGGCAGCGAAACCTACCATAGCGTTACTATCGTTATCGCAAACCGCGAAACGACCATTATCGTAAAGGACGGCGATCCCGCACCTCTTCCGAGCACCGTGAATATTGACGGCTACACCTTCAAGGGCTGGGACAAGGATTACTCCTCTATCCACTCCGATATGACGATAACAGCTATCCTTGAACCTAAGGCAGCAACTCAGTACACGGTAACATTTATGGTCGGCGGAATTCCTTATCTTACCTTGGTCGAAGCAGGCGGAAATGCCGTAGCTCCTATCACTCCGACAGTCGATGCAGATGGCAACGAGTTCATCGGCTGGGATAAGTCACTTCTCAACATCAATTCCGATATGACTATCACAGCTATGTTCGCTTCGCCCGAATACACCGTAACATTCGTTGTTGAGGGAATCAGCTACCCCGTTAAAGTCAAGAAGGGCGAAACCGCATCTGTCCCCGTAAATCCTACGACAGACAGTATGGGAAGAACTTTCATCGGCTGGGACACCACATTCACAAATGTTCAGGGTGATATGACCGTAAACGCTATCTTTATGTAATACTGATTTTTTATCAAAGTGTAGACGAAAAAACGGCTCAAAACCCATATATGTGAGCTTTTGCTTGATCTTTTGTACACTTTCAGTTTAAAATTCAGTATAAATTCACTCAAAAGGAGAAATTTCAATGTTCAGTATAAAAGCTATAAAAAAGACGGCTGTAATTATGGCAGCCATAATGAGTGCAGCAATGCTTCTCAGCGGCTGCAAAGGTACAAGCACGGTAGATGACGATAACGCGCTTGTCAATGCGATCAAGGATCAGGACGCAGCAAATGCTGCCAAGCAAAACGACGCAGTTATCCACAACTTTGAAATGCCCGAGATAGGCGAAAAGATCGCTGTTATCACCGTCAAGGACTATGGCGACATCAAGATCAAGCTTTTCCCCGAAGTCGCATCAAAGGGCGTTGAGAACTTCACGGGACTTGCCGATATGGGCTACTATGATGAGCTTATTTTCCACCGCATCATCAGCAATTTTATGATACAGGGCGGTGACCCGAAGGGCAACGGCACGGGCGGCAAGAGCATCTGGGGCGACCAGTTTGACGGCGGAATTCCCGAGGGACTTTACCATTTCAGCGGCGCAGTCGCATACGCAAACAGCGGCTCTACCTCCACAGATGGCAGCCAGTTCTACATTGTAAACACTCCCGAGGGTTATCTCCAGAACACCTGCGAGGAGCTTATGCAGTATGACCCGTCAACATACTCATGGCCACAGAACGTTGTTGAAATGTACAACGAAAAGGGCGGCACACCGTTCCTCGACGGCAGCTATACAGTTTTCGGACAGGTTTTCGAGGGACTTGACATCGTTCGTGAGCTTGGAAACGTTGAAACGGACGAAAATGACAAACCTTTGAAGCAGGTACAGATGGAATCCGTAAAGATCGTTGACTACGAGGGCTGATAAAGCTTAACAATATGAAATGCCTTTGCTCGGAGATATTCGAGCAAAGGCATTTTTCGTGTTTTTTAAACTTTTTTGCAAAAACCCCTTGACAAAATTACCGTAATGAGCTATAATAATATAGTCGTCGGGGTGTGGCGCAGATTGGTAGCGCGCTACCTTGGGGTGGTAGAGGCCGTGGGTTCAAGTCCCGTCACTCCGACCATTAGACCTTGCAGATCGTCTGCAAGGTCTTTTTTGTTATTTAATCCCTTGACATTTTCTCCATTGTATGCTAATATTAGCTCAGACGATCAATTTTATCAAAAGAGGTTTATTTTATGCTTTGGAAAATGACAAATGTAGTGCTTCAAAAAGGATCTGTTTTTCCCTTTTACGGGGATAGTGCGCCCTTTTTTAAGTCAGTTTGTCACAGAAAATGCTTTGATATGAATTTCCGATGAGTTTTTTCCTGCAAATTGAATAATTTTGTGTGCATTATCTTCTTAAACGATTTTCGAAAATTCGATTTAAGGAGATTTTTTTATGTTAGGAAAAAGCTGATTAAAGCGAAGCGTTCGTTTTGCCATTTTGAGAAATGTACGAGTTTACGCCTTTGAGGACATTTTGAAAAATGGAAAAAACGTATTAATCAGCGTTTCCTTAGATATGACAGTACCACTGCTATTCCGTATAATTGGGGGAACACTCCATGTTTCTGCATTTACAGAAATTGAAAATCAAACACGGTCACGCTATAATATATTTTGTTGATGTTATCTTCAAATATTTTTTGTAACAAAACGTTACTTGCCTACTCTTATTGCTGAAAGGAGGCGTGCATAATTGAATACCCCTAATTTTAGTGACATATATACCTTATATTTTGAAGATGTATATAAATATCTGTTAGCTCTTTGCCACGATGAAGAACTTGCAGAAGAATTAGCGCAAGATACTTTTTTTAAGGCTATGAAAAGCTATGAGAACTTTCGATGTGACTGTAAAATAACGACTTGGCTGTGCCAAATTGCGAAGCATTCATTTTTCTTGTATGAGAAGCACAGGAAAAGAAATATTGACCTTAACTCTGTTGAGAATGAAATAGTTGATACTAATTCCATAGAGATTTTGTTAGGACAAAGAGAGCAGGCGTTTGGAATACATAAACTGCTACACAATTTACCAGAGCCATATAAGGAAGTCTTTTCTTTACGGGTGTTAGGAGAATTAAGTTATCAGGATATAGCAAAACTTTTTTGTAAAACAGAAAGTTGGGCAAGAGTAACCTTTCATAGAGCTAAATTAAAAATCATTGAACAAGTAAAGGAGGAAAGTTATGAGTAAAATTTCATGCGACATCATTCAAGATATGTTGCCGCTGTATTATGATGAAGTTTGTTCAGCAGACAGCAGAAAAATGATTGAGGAGCATTTGCAGGAATGTGAAAAGTGTTCCAATATTTTTCAGAAGCTAAAAACAGAATGTGTGGTTGATACAAAAGAAAATGCTGAAAGCATACAAAGCAGTGTCATAGGAAAGATGGCACATTCATGGAAACGTTCACTATTAAGGTCATTTATCATAGGAATTGTAATAACGACTATCGTCCTTACAGCGATATTTGGAACATATTATGCCTTGTTTATAAGACAAAATAGCATGGTAAACCCAGAGCAAATTTCAATCTCGGCATATTCACTGACCGATGAACAGATTACTTTTAGATTAGAACTACTTGACGGATACTGTGGAGGAACAATTAAGACTTACACTGACGAAAATAGAAACTTGTATATTTCGGTATTAAGAACGGTTATCAAAGAAGGATTATCCGATGGAGAAACCGAAATAATGAATTATGGGTTTAACCATGAAAAAAAGGACTACATTGCTGTATATTACGGAACACCTGATAATTGTGAGCTTATTTGGAAGAAAGGTGATTTATTACCTACTGCACCAAAAGATATTTTTGAGTAAAGCTGCATAAGATTTGAGGGTAGCTATCTTTGTGTGAGGTAGCTACTCTTTATACTTTAGAGCTTAAAAAACTGCAAATCATGTGTAACATTCTGTGATAGTGCTGCTCTTATGGGTGAAAGGAGGAAAACACTATACTATACTTATCAACTTGCAAAAAGAAAGGATTTAATATTATGATGAAACAGAAAAAAATAATTGTTCCTATTCTCACTCTTGCCGTAATGCTTTTGATGGTTGGTGGCGTATATGCTGTTTTTTCTTCAACTCAACCTGAAAAAAGCAAAGCTGAAAATGTTCGGGATACCACTGACCAAGACTATGAAAAAGGGCTTACGGAAGAACAAAAGGCATTTAATGAACTAATCAACAAACATATTTACGAAGAAACTGCTAATAACTTAGAACAGTATGAGCAATACGGTTTAACCTATAATTCTGACGAAAACCAGCTGTTTTTTAATGGTAAGTTAGTCTGCTATTTTGCTGATAACCGGGCTACCGATGGAACTTTTGAAGGAACTGAGGTACACTCTGCAAACGGTGATATTGGCATTATTACAGAAAGAGATAGAAATGGAAATATAACTGGTCTAAAACAGATGGAAATCCCAGAATTAACAGATTTTCTTGAAAAGTCGTGGAAAGAAAAATAATTTCTTTAGGTAAGTGATTAAAACACAAATAGCAAAACCCAGCCGGAGCAGTCAACGGGGTGGATTGTCCTGTAACACCCCAAATGGTGCTCAAGCCAGTGCGATGATATATTATCTGGCTGTGACTGCCTGTGCTAATGGGCTCAATGTGGAGGATTATTTTTACAGAATGCTGATTTCCGATGATCCTGTTTTGCCCTGGAATGAGTAATTGTATATGAATTTACCCCTGCCGTTTGTTCAGCAGGGCTTGCTTGTTTTATGAGACGTTGGAGGGTTTGACGGTTACGCAAAAAGCAGTACCGAACGCAAGTCCGATACTGCTTTTGTTATTTTGTCTTGGCAAGATTTTCATACCCGTCAATGATACCGTTGACAAGAGCATTTATGTCGCCGTTCGTAGTTTCACGGCAGATCGATACTCGGATAGCGCTGTCGGCAAGTCTGTCGGGAACTCCCATTGCTGTCAGTACGGAGCTGTGTGCGCCCTTTGAGCAGGCAGAACCGCTCGAAACATACACTCCCCTGCTTTCAAGGTGGTGAAGCATTATCTCCGAGCGTATACCCTCGACCGAGAAGTTCAGCACATACGGCGAATGATCGTCAAGGCTGGAGTTGAGCTTCACATAGGGCAGCTTTGCAAGGCTTTTTACCATATAATCGCACACGATCTCGGCGTTGCTGTAGGCTGTTGACATTGTTGGGAGCATTGATTTTACCGCTGCGCCGAAGCCTGCAATGAGCGGTACCGATTCCGTTCCCGAGCGGAAGCCTTTCTCCTGACCGCCGCCGCATATAAGCGGTGCGATCCTTATTCCGTTTCTCACATAAAGCGCGCCTACACCTTTGAGCGCATTGACTTTATGTCCCGAAACGACCACGCAGTCAGCCATAAGCGCCGCTGTCTTTATCGGCAGCTTCATGAACGCCTGAACGCAGTCGCAGTGGGTTATGCACTCAGGATATGTACGCTTTATCGCCGTAAAAATCTTCTTAACGGGGTTTATCGCACCCGTTTCGTTGTTGACATACATACACGAAGCGAGGAATGTGTTCTCATCGACTGCCGCAACGAATTCGTCTGCATCGATAACACCGTTTCGGTTCGGGGCAATGCGCACGACCTCATACTCGCCGCTTTCTTCGAGCCTTTTTATCGGCTCTGCAACGGAAGGGTGCTCGATTGCAGAAACAACGATCTTCCTGCGGCTGCGCTTGCCGTAATTTTTCGCCGCACCGAAGATAACAGTGTTGTTCGCCTCAGTCGCGCCCGATGTAAAGGTCACGCACTTCGGGTCACAGACAAGAGCCGCTGCGATAGCCTTTCTCGCCTCGGTAACCTCCTGCTCCGCTTCAAGTCCGAGCTTATGGAGTGACGATGGATTGCCGAATTTGTAAAGCATATTGTCAAGCACAGCCGACATTGCCGCTTCGCAGGGCTTTGTCGTTGCCGCATTATCAAGATAAACCATTGATCTCATTTCCCTTCAAAGATATACTTCTTTTATTATACAACATTTCGCCGAAAATTCCAACATTCTTTGCAAAATTTTTTCTTTCAGCTTTTTCAACAATGGAAAACTTATATAAAAGCTTTCAATTGTATCAAATAACGAATTATAATTTTTAGATACCCAAAACACTACGATAAGATATACAAAATGTACATAAAGTCAAGCGTGCGCAGCTTTTTATATGCCTAAAACATAAAATTTTGTATAAAGAGTTAATTACGGTTGACTATTTGCGAAAAAGTTGCTTCGGATTTATAATTAAATAATACCAATTAATTCAGTATGTATTGAATGAAAAGAGGAAGAAAAATGGCAGAAAACACAGTTAGCATGAAATCAGCTCCGTCTGTGAGCAGAAAAACTTTGTACCGAATAATAATCGTCGGTCTTATGGCTGCACTCGTCTATGCAGGCAACTATCTCCAGATCAAGATCCCGAACGGCGTTCTTGTAACAAGAATACACCTCGGCAACTCAATGTGCCTGCTCGCAGGTCTGCTGTTCGGCGCACTCAACGGCGGTCTTGCTTCGGGTATCGGCGCAGGACTTTACGACCTTTTTGACCCCGTGTACATCGTATCCGCACCGTATACATTCATCTCCAAGTTTGCAATGGGCATGACAGCGGGTCTTCTCCGCACGAACAACGAGAAAAAGCGTGTTATCACTGCGGCTGTCGTAGGTCAGCTCGTATATATCGTGCTGTACCTGCTCAAGACCTACGTTACGATGATAATCCTCGGCAACACTTCGCAGGCAGCATGGGCAGCAGTCGGCACGAACGCTATCACCTCGACCGTGAACGCAGTTCTCGCAGTAGTTATCGCAGTTCCGCTCTACTTCCTGCTCCGCACAGCGCTCAAAAGAACCGGTATCTTTGAGTTCATCAAGGCGAACGACAGAACGGAAAAGCATGAAAACAAATACTTCAACCCCGTTACTGTCTGCCTTGTTATCTTCTCGGTCGCAGCAACACTTCTCTACACTATCAACCTTGCAGCAACAAACAAGGTAAAGGCAGCGGAAGAAAAGAAAGAAGCAGCATATCAGGAACAGATAGACAGGCTCAACAGCGATATCGATGACCTCTACGCACAGCTCGGACTTGAAAGACCTCAGCCGGCGGAGGAAGCAAGTGAGGAATAATTCGGAATTCGGAATTATTTATGCTCCGTAAATAATACTAAACACCAATAAAATACAGGAAAAAATCTGCGCCGAAATCCTATAT
>OHEU01000036.1_pt1 | contig 86050 bp, 76 predicted proteins | sample 1567341 | NCBI WGS metagenome assembly OHEU01 (sample SAMEA3879524, study PRJEB24766) | human gut metagenome | biome: human-associated habitat; feature: feces | place: USA | collected 1985/1987 | reverse complement strand
TATTGCAGATATCCAGCCTCCGGATCTTGAAACAAGAATTGCCATTATAAAAAGAAAGGCAGAACTTGACGGAGTTGAAATTTCGGACGAAGTCTGCGAATATGTTGCATCTAAAATCAAGGCAAATATTCGTCAGCTTGAGGGAACAGTTAAAAAAATCAAAGCCAAATACTACCTTGACGGTGAAAAACCGACAATTAATTCGGTTCAGGGCATAATTTCCGACATTCTCAACAATGACGCTCCGCCCGAGGTTACCGTTGAACGCATTATTGACGAGGTTGCAAGAACCTACGGCGTTTCGGCAGACGAAATTCGTTCACAGAAAAACCGCAGTGCCAATATCAGCAACGCAAGACATATTGCAATATATGTTACACGAGAGCTTACAACGCTTTCAATGGTTGCAATCGGTGAAGAATTCGGCAACCGTCATTATTCTACCATTATATATACAATTCAGAAGGTTCAGAAGATGATGGAAAAGGACAGAAAGGTCAAAGAAATCATTGACGATACCATCAAAAATATCCGTGACAGATAGACTGAATTATTTAACATATTTTTCAATATCTTTTCCGTCTCTCGCCTCTGTCTATTTATGATCATAGAGCTTATCCTGGATAATTTAGGTTAGCGGGCTGAACGTTTTCCAGCACTTCATCAACATATTTGCGAGCCTCCCAACGTGCCATGGGCAGGTCGTGCAGCAGCCAGTTGCCACAATCTTTGGGTGCAGCGCCAGGAATTTCGCCTTCAAAGTTGGCTACAAAGTTGAAGGTGCGCTTCATCAGTTCAACAATATCTTCCGACTTCAGGTCGCCCTTCATCAGCAGATAGTTGCCCGTAAGGCAACCCATGGGGCCCCAATATACGATGCTGTCTTTCCACTCGGGGTCGTTGCGCAGATAGGTGGCCGCCAGGTGCTCGATGGTGTGCAAGGCTCCGGGATGCAAGGCGGGCTCGCGGTTAGGCTCTTTCATGCGAATGTCGAAGGTGGTTACTACCTCGCCTCCTACGTTATCTTTTCGGCTTACGTATATGCCGCGCAACAGGCGGTTGTGGTCAATGGTAAAACTGGGTATCTTATCCATAATATATTGTTTCGTTTATTGATTGATATTCTTGTTTATTGATTATTATCGAGGTAAGAGAAACAGCCTTCTTAAAAAGCATGTATCTTTCTGAAAAGAACCGTTCTCTGTCTTCAAAAGGAACGTTCTCTGTCTTCAAAAGAAGCGTTAGATAGCCTCAAGAAAATGCTTTGTAACCTGGAACGAGCCGTCGGCCATGCGAGCCCAGAAGTCGAAATACATCTGTGCTTTGTTGTCGCGCAAGGGCACATCGCTCACAATGCGGAACGACACAAACGGCACCTTATAGATATGACAGGTTTGAGCAATAGAGCAACTTTCCATATCTACGGCCATGGCTTCGGGGAAGTGTGATACGATGTCGCGCATCTTGGCACGTGAGTCGACAAACCACTCGCCGCTCACCACTAAGCCCTTCACCACCTTTACATCGCAGTCGAGGTGCATGGCTTTCTCTACCAGGTCGGTGGGCGAGACAAAGCGCTCAGGCATACCCATTATCTGACCATAGGCTTGCTCGGTACCACAATAGGCATCGTGGTAGCAACACTCGGTGCTTACCACCACATTGCCCACCTCGAGCGAGGGGTCGGCACCACCAGCACAGCCCGACGATATAATGAGGTCGGGGTGATAATTGTCAATCATCTCTACGGTACCAATGGCCGAATTCACCTTGCCAATGCCACACTTCTGTATCACTACCTTTTTATCTCCTATTGTTCCAATGTAAAAAACTTTTCCATGCTTAATCTCATCCTTGGGGTCGGTCAGCAGGGTGAGCAGCTGGGCCAGCTCTTTATCCATCGCAATAATAACACCAATTGTCATCATGTATGTATATGTGTATATAGTTATTTCTTGTTATTATCCTTCGCGCAAGAAGTCGAGCGTCTCGAATATCTCTTCCTTCGTGGCCGTTTGGTTAATACGTATGTCGCCTATGTTGCCCAAGAGGGTGAAGTTGATATGGTGGGCCGTGTTCTTCTTGTCGTGCTTCATGAGGGCGAACAGTGTTTCGTAGTCGTCGCACGTGATGGGCAACTTAGGATAATGGGCGTTGATGTATTGCACCGTTTGGCGTAACACGTCGGTGGGGAAGCCCACCTTAGCGGCACTGAGGTACAACTCGCACACCAAGCCATAGGCCACAGCATAGCCATGCAGCACAGGCTGCCCTTTTTGCATGGCCCACGACTCGAGGGCATGACCAATGGTATGGCCCAGGTTAAGGGCCTTACGTATGCCTTTTTCAAAGGGGTCGGCACTAACAATCTGCTCTTTCACCTTTACCGACTGGGCCACCATCTCTTGCAAAACATGCAGGTTGGGGTGGTCGAGGTCGAAACATAGGTGCTGAGCCCACATATCGTGGTTGCTGATAAGGGCATGTTTCAACATTTCGCCATAGCCCGAGCACAGGTTTTCGTGGTCGAGGGTTGACAGAAACTGGGTGCTAAGAATAACGTAACGGCTGTCGTTAAACACGCCTACCTCGTTCTTCAGGCCATTAAAGTTGATGCCTGTTTTTCCACCTACCGAGGCGTCGACCATGGCCAGCAATGTGGTGGGAATGTTGATAAAGTCGATGCCACGCTTGAAGGTAGAGGCAGCAAAGCCACCAAGGTCGGTTACCATGCCACCGCCTAAATTGATAAGGCACGAGTGGCGCGTAGCACCATGGTCGGCCAAGGCTTGCCACACGGCTATCACCTGATTGATGTCTTTGTGCATATCGGTGGGCGCTATCTCAATAACATGTGCGTTGCGCAGACTAAAAAAGCCGCTTACCACAGGCCAGCACTGGGCTTTTGTGGTGCTATCGACCAAGACAAACACACGGTCGTGCTCGCACTCAGAAATGGCTACTGCCAGTTCTTCCTCTAAATGTTTTGAAATAATAATTCTCTGCTCCATAATTCTTCTAACCTAACATACTTAATCGCGTACAAAGTTACAGTTATTCTGATAAACGGCAAAAGAAAGGTACGAAAAAAAAGCACGGCTAACTTCAAACAGTCGGCCGTGCTCAAATATTAGAACAACACTAATATATAGAAAAGGTATGAAGATTAAATCTTGCTAATAATACCCAGTTGGGTTGCTTCAAGGAACTTGATGATGCTGTTTATTTCTTTGCCAGCAGGCACCTGTTCCTTAACCTGGTTGATGGCATCAAACACGCTGGTTTGGCCATGGAACACCAAGCGATAGGCATTGGCAATATGGTTAATAACCTTATCGGGTGTGCCTGACGACTTTAACAGTGTTTCGTTTACGCCAGCATAACGCACGGGGTTATCAGTAGCCACTATAAACGGAGGCACGTCGCGCGAAATGCGCACACCACCCGTCACCATTGAGGCGCCACCAATGCGTACGTTTGAATTGACGATAACGCCTGATGAGAAGATGGCAGCACTGTGTATCTCGCAGTCGCCAGCCACCTTGGTACCGTAACCAAAGGTAACATAGTCGTCTACCTTGGTGTCGTGCGAGATGTGTACGCCCTCCATAAAGAAGTTACGATTGCCTATGCGGGTTTCGCCATCTTTAAAGGTGGCACGGTTGATAACCACATTCTCGCGGAAGATGTTCTCATCGCCAATCACAAGAGCGGTATCGTCGCCCTTATAGTTGAAGTCCTGAGGCTCGGCACCCAGCACGGTGTTCTGAAAAACCTTGTTTCCGCGACCCATGCGTGTGCCCTTCATAATGCTTACGCCAGGATAGATAATGCAGTCGTCGCCTATCACAACATCGTCTTCAATATAGGCGAAAGGATAAACGGTGACGTTCTTTCCAAGCTTTGCGCCAGGAGCTATATATGCTTTATCACTTATCATAATTTTATGTTTTAAAAGTTATGGAAAGAGAGCGGAAAACGAAGAGGCTAAAGCTTACACTTTTTTCTTACGAGAGCACGAAGCAAATGAATTTTTCACTCTTCGTTTTTCACTCTTCATTTCATTTAGTTTCTTCCTCCACCCAGAGCATAGTAAAGGTTTACCACAGCCTGCATTTTGTTAAAGTCGTCGGCCACCTTCGAAAGCTGAGCGTTCAGCAAGCTCTGCTGGGCGGTGATAACCTCAAGATAGGTTGTGCCTTGACCCTGTGAGAACAGCATCTTAGCATACTCAACGTTCTTGGTAAGGCTCTCTACCTGCTTGGCTTCGAGCTTGCTCTTCTCGTCAGACGAGTTGTAGAGCACCAAGGCGTTGCTCACCTCGCTACCAGCCGACAGCACGGCATTCTGCCAAGTGTTGTAAGCCTGCTCTTGCTGAGCCTTGGCCACCTTCAGGCCAGCGATAAGCTGACCATGAGCAAAGATGGGCTGTGTGAGCGATCCAACGGCGTTCCACAACATCTTGCCAGGGTTTACGATACCGCCACCACTATTATTGGTATAGGCACCCGAACCACTGATGGTGATGCTGGGATAGAAACGTGAGCGGGCCTGATTGGTGTTATAGAAGCACTGTGCCAGGCTCATCTCGGCATAATGCACGTCGGGACGGTTGCTGAGCAGCTGTACACCAATGCCTGTGCTAAACTCGGTGGGCAACGACTGGTTCTCAATCTTGCCACGAGCAATGGTTTGTGCGGGCTGACCCAACAGCAGCGAGAGCGAATTTTCTACCTCACGTATCTGACGTTTCAGGTCGGCAGCCTGTGCCTGCACTGAGTAGTAGTTCGACTCGGCGCTCTGCACGCTGGTTTCCTTAGCACGTCCCAGTTCCTTCTGAAGCTTCATCAGCTCCCAAGTATCCTTGGTCAGAGTGGTCATATCATCAACCAGCTCGAGCTGCTTATCCAGCATCATAAGGGTGTAATACATATTGGCAATGTTCGATATCAGGCCTGTCTTCACCACCAGCTGATAGTCTTTTGTGGCCAACAGGTTCATCTGTGCACTGCGCTTGACGTTGAGAAGATTGCCAAAGAGGTCGATGCTCCAGCTGGCCTGTACAGGCAACGAATAGGTTTTAGTAGCCTTATTGCCATCCCACGACGTGATAACGCCCTGGGGCGAGAAGGTGAACGAGGGCACGAAAGCCAGCTTGGCCACCTTCAGCTGCTCTTCCACCATCTTTACATTGAGGGCTGCGTTAAGCATGTTGGTGTTGTGAGCCAAGCCTTGCTCGATGAGCGACTGAAGCTGGGGGTCGGTGAACACACTGCGCCAAGGCAGATTGCCAAAGCTGGCGGTGTCGGTCACGGCCAGGGTGTCGGTGGTCGACTGTACGTCGCGCACCAGTCCCTTCGTGTTCACTTCAGGGCGCTCGTATTTGTTATATATTCCGCAACTGCCTAACAGCAAGGTGGCAGAGGCGAAAAGTATTGCTTTATTTAGTTTCATTTTGTTTCGTTATTTTGAAGTCTTATCAATCTGCTCCTGCAAGGCACCAGCCACATAGGGGTTTGTGTACTGACGTATCTCGGTGTCAACACTTGCATTGTCATCCTCAAACTCGATGGGCTTGATCTTCTCTTGCAGCATCTGGAAGATGTAGAACAAGGCGGGCACAATCATAATCTGGCAGAGCATACCTATCAACATACCGCCAATGGCAGCAGCACCCAGTGTCATGTTGCCGTGGTAACCTACGCCCCAAGGCATCAGCATAGGCAACAGACCGATAATCATGGCCAGTGAAGTCATCAAGATAGGACGCAAACGGGCTGCAGCACCCAGCACGGCCGACCATGAGATAGCCATACCCGTCAGGCGACGCTCAAGGGCGAACTGCACAATAAGGATGGCGTTCTTGGCCAACAGACCCATCAACATAATCAACGCAATCTGCATATAGATGTCGTTGTTATTGCCAAACAGCTTGGTAAAGATGAAGGCACCAGCCAAACCGAACGGGATAGAGAGAATTACTGACAGAGGCAGCAAGTAGCTCTCATACTGTGCGGCAAGGATGAGGTAAACGAAGGTAAGACAGAGCACAAAGATGATGCCTGTTGAGTTGCTCGACTCTTGCTCGTTACGGGTCAAGCCTGAGAACTCGTAGGTATAACCTGAGGGCAACGATTCCTTAGCCACCTCGGACATAGCGTTCAAGGCGTCGCCAGTAGAATAACCATCGGCAGCCGACGCATTCACGTTGATAGAGGTAAACAGGTTGAAGCGGTCAATCTCCTGCGGGCCGTATACGCGGCTCAGCTGTACATACTCGTTGATAGGAGCCATCGCACCCGACTGGGTACGTACATATATATTGTCGAGGCTCTTCAAATCAGAACGATCTTTGGGGTCGGCCTGAATATATACACGATACAGTTTACCGTAGGCATTGAAGTTAGAGGCATACATACCACCATAGTAGCCCTGCATGGTGCTAAGCACAGTTGAGGGGTCGATACCACTCTGCTTACACTTGGCCACATCAACATCAATCTTGTATTGCGGATACTTGGTGTTGTATGAGGTCATGGCGTTGCTGATTTCGGGGCGCTTGTTCAGCTCGGCAATAAACTTCTGTGTTACGTCATAGAACTTGTTTACATCGCCACCCGTGCGGTCCTGCATTGAGAAGGTAAGACCGTTGGTAGCCGAGAAGCCTTGCACCATAGGCGGCTGGAAAGCCAATATCTGGGCGCCCTTAATAGCGGCTGTCTGCTTGTAAATCATACCCAGAACCATACTTGAACCAAGGTTGTGAACACCGATATACTTCAGCGGGCCCTCCATCTTCTGGCGCTCTTCAAAGCTCTTCAGCTTGACAATAAAGGTACCCTGGTTTGAACCCTGACCAGCAATAAAGTTGTAACCCGTAATACGCATACGGCTTTCGATAGCGGGGTTGGTAGCCAACATACGGTCTACCTGATCCATCACTTCCTGTGTCTTTTTCATTGAAGTGCCCGGAGGGGTTGACACGGTACAGAACACGGTACCTGTATCCTCGTCAGGCACAAGGCCTGTCTTAGTGGTAGCCATGAGTATGCCCATCGCAGCGATGCCTACTACAACCGAGATAATGGCGATAATGGGGCGCTCAACAATACGACGCACGCCATTGCGATAGCGGTCTTGCACCTTACCATAGGTGGCGTTGAAGGCAGCATGGAAACGGTCAACCATCGACATCTTGCGTGCGGTGCCGTCTTCATTCTTCGGCTTCAGCAAGATAGCACAAAGAGCAGGCGAGAGAGTCAAGGCGTTCAATGCCGAGATAATAATTGAGATAGCCATGGTGATACCAAACTCGCGATAGAAGGTACCAGAGGTTCCACCCATAAACGATACTGGGATAAACACAGCCGCCATCACAAGGGTGATTGAGATGATGGCTCCCGATATCTCGTTCATGGCGTCGATAGATGCCTGTCGGGCCGACTTATAACCAAGGTCGAGCTTGGCGTGTACGGCCTCAACCACCACAATGGCATCGTCGACCACAATGGCAATGGCAAGCACAAGGGCGGCCAAGGTCAGAAGGTTCAGCGAGAAGCCAAACACATAGAGGAAGAAGAAGGTACCAATCAACGATACAGGCACGGCAATCAGCGGGATAAGCGTTGAACGGGTGTCCTGCAAGAAGATATACACCACAATAAACACGAGGACGAAAGCCTCGAGAAGGGTCTTGACAAGGTCTTCAATAGAAGCGAAGAGGAACTCGGTAACGTCCTGCATCACATCAAAATGAAGTCCGGGAGGCAAGGTTTTGCCCTGCTCTTCAAGCAGCTTCTTTACATTATTAGCAATCTCGGTAGCATTAGAACCAGCGGTCTGTGTCACCATCATGGTTACTGACGACTTGCCGTTCAGCTCTGATGCAACGGTGTAAGACAAGGCGCCCATCTCAACGCGAGCCACATCCTTCACACGAATGGTTTGACCATCTTGGGTCGACTTGATAATCATGTCGCCAAACTCCTCAGGAGTCTTCAAACGACCTTTATAACGGAAGGTGTACTGATAAGCATTGTCGCTATTCTCACCTACCGAACCAGGAGCGGCCTCAATATTCTGTTGAGCCAGCACACTCGTAAGGTCAGAAGGAATCATGCCATAGTTTTTCATCTTCACGGGGTCAATCCACAGGCGCATGGTATAGTCTTTCTGCGAGAAGCACTGGCACTCGCCCACACCACTAATACGCTTGATGGCTGGCACCACGTTAATGTTGGCATAGTTGGCAAGGAATTCGTCGTCATAACGATCATCATCGGCAGTAAGACCGAAGAGGATAACGGTAGACGACTGACGCTTCATTACCTGCACACCAGCCTTGGTAACCTCGGCGGGCAGCAAGGCCGAAGCCTGCGACACACGGTTCTGAACGTTTACCTGACACATGTCGGCGTTCATACCCTGCTGGAAATATACGGTGATTGAAGCCGAACCATCGTTAGTGGCTGAAGAGGTCATGTAGGTCATACCCTCAACACCGTTGATTTGTTCCTCAAGCGGAGCAAGCACCGAGTTCAGCACGGTCTCAGAGTTGGCACCCGTGTACGAGGCACGCACCATGATTGTAGGCGGCGCAATGTTCGGGTACTGCTCAATAGGCAGCGACACCAGTCCGAGCACACCCAAGATTACCACCAAGATAGAGATCACGGTGGAAAGCACTGGGCGTTTGATAAATCTATCTAATTTCATCTGTTTTCTATTTAAGAGTTAAGAAGGAAAGAACAACAAAGTTTAGCCCTATCTCTTTTCAAAAGCCATATTATCTTCAAAGCAGTATCATGATTATAACGATAGCTGCAGAAGATGACGCTGACCATGGAAAGGAGCAATAGCACTTACCTATACATTCTTAGCCTTTATTTTCTTTACTTTCCGAATGCTTTCTTCAGTTTTTTGAGGTCGCCCTGAGCGGCACCCAACTCTTCTGTCTTCTTCAGTTTCTCAGCATACTGAGCTTCGGTCAAAGGTTTGATCTCCATACCGTCTTGCAAACTTGAGATACCATTTACCACGAAGCGGTCGCCAATGTTCAAGCCACTGGTGATGATATAGTTTTTGCCATCGTTGTTGGGGTTGATGGTAACAGCGGTATATTTCACCTTGTTATCCTTACCTACAACATAAACGAAGTATTTGTCTTGTACCTGAGCCACAGCATCTTGAGGAATGATAACGGCCGATGAAGACACATGAGGCACAACGATAGAGCCTGAAGCGCCACTCTTCAAAAGATGATCAGGGTTGGGGAAGTCGGCACGCATTGACACTGAACCAGTGGTAGCATTGATAACACCGCTAACAGTAGCCACACGACCTGGCTGATTGTAGATAGTGCCATCGGCCAACTGCAGTTTTACTGCGGGATAGCTGCTGATGGCAGCGTTCAAACCGCCAGCGCCCTTTGTCATTTCCAGCAAGTTTTTCTCGGTTACAGAGAAGTAAACCTGCATGGTGCTAATGTTGCTCACGGTGGTGAGGGGCTGCTGAGACGAAGCGCTAACCAGCGCACCAACACGGTAAGGCAGATCGCCTACAACACCATTGGTGGGGCTTGTTACAAAGCAGAAGTCGAGGTTTTGCTTAGCCGATACGTAAGCAGCCTTTGCCTGTGCCAGCTGTGCCTTTGCACTCTCATAGTTATTGCGTGACGACTGAAGGTCGAAAGCACCAATAACATTGTTCTTAAACAGTTTCTCGTTATTCTCATAGGTAAGCTTTGCTGTGGCCAAAGCAGCCTTAGCAGCGTTTACCGAAGCCTTTGCCTGACGTACGGCAGCAGCGTATGTTACATTGTCAATCACAAACAACAGCTGGCCAGCCTTCACTGTTTGGCCTTCTTTCACACACAGTTTGGTGATGAAGCCCGACACTTTCGGACGTATTTCTACGTCTTGCATACCCTTAATAGTAGCGGGATACGTTGTTTGCAAATTGGCTTCCTGACCCTGAACGGTGCGAACAGCATACTCGTTGTCGCCGAAATCAGGTTTTCCACCACTTTTACCTCCACCACAAGAGGTAAGCACCGCAGCCATTACTGCAGCTGCAAGAATTAAAAACTTGTTTTTTTTCATACCTATTTAAATAATTATCTCTTAAAAATTTAATATTTGTTCTAACCTGTTATCCGTCTGCTATTTGGTTTGTTAGGCCATTCACTGGCCGACGTATCTTCGAGTATTGCCAGGTGCTTCACTTTTATCTTTATTAGTAACACCTTTTATTATATTGGCTACACCTTATATATTATAGCAGATATATTTATCTTTAACCTAATTTGTTATCACCATCTTTTTACCATCGGCCAAGCCTTAAGGCTGGACGACAAGAGAAAACTAAGTACTTGGTTTTAGTTTTCGGCTGCAAAGATACCAACAAAATATATAAATAAGGTAATCATCCCAATATATTTAACAAATATTATTCAACCATTAAGATATTTTCGCACCACACAGATAGTAGAGGTACAGTGAAGAAGAATATAAACAAAGGTTGCCAAACAAAGAAAAAGAGAAGGGAAAGAGGGTGAGAATGAGAGGGAAAGAGGGAAAGAATGAGAGGGAAAGAGGGGAAGAATGAGAGGGAAAGGTGGTGAGAACGAGAAAGTATTATGATGAAGAAGAGAGGCTATTACACAAAAGAGTAGCCAAATAGAAATGAAAAAAAACGGGAGCTTGAGATGTAAAAGAAACGGAGCTTGAGATGTAAAAGAAACGGGGCTTGAGATGTAAAGGGATGGGGCAAGGCCGTGAAGAACGTAAAAAGAAGAAGGGGTGTAAGATAGATGGGGCCATTAGGCCAGCCCCATCTGTCGTGCTTTCTGCATGAGCAGCTGCATAAGCGGCTCGCGTTCGTTCTCCACCTTATTGTCAAGCACCGCATCTTTTAGGCATTGTTTCAGTGCGCCTACTTCGCGGCAAGGCTTTAGGTTGAACATCTGCATAATTTCGTTTCCATCGATACAAGGCTGTAACAGACGCTTGTAGTCGCGCTCTTTCAGGTCGGCCAACTTCTCGCGCACCATGCGGAAATTGTCAAGAAACTGGCGTTTGCGCACCTGATTTTTGCTGGTAATATCGGCTTCGCACAGCGTCATCAGGTCGTCGATGTCGTCGCCAGCATCGTTCAAGAGGCGTCGCACAGCGCTGTCGGTCACCTCCTCATCGGCAATAGCGATGGGGCGCATGTGCAAATCGACCAATTTTTGCACATACTTCATCTTAGCATCCATAGGCTCTTTCAGCCGGCGGAAGATATCAGGCACCATCTTGGCGCCCAGATAGTTGTGGTTATGAAAGGTCCATCCCAATGCAGGGTCCCAGCGTTTGCTACGTGTTTTTCCCACATCGTGCAACAGAGCCGCCCAGCGCAACCATAGGTTATCGCTCTTTTGTGCCACATTGTCAAGCACCTCGAGCGTGTGGTAGAAGTTGTTTTTATGGGCACGGCCATTGCGTGTTTCAACAATATCCAGCCCTGCCAGCTCGGGTAAGATAAGCTGAAGAAGGCCCGAACGCTGCAAGTCGACAAAGCCACGGCTGGGTTGTGCTGCCTTAATGGTTTTGTTCAGTTCTTCGCTGATGCGCTCGCCACTAATAATTTTCAGGCGATGCGCGTTACGTCCCAACGCTTCAAACGTTTCGTCTTCGATAAAGAAGTGTAGCTGTGTGGCAAAACGCACACAGCGCAGCATGCGCAAGGGGTCGTCAGAGAACGTGATATCGGGGTCGAGAGGCGTGCGAATGATGCCGTCTTCAAGGTCTTCGATGCCACCGAAGGGGTCGACAAGTTTGCCAAAATGAGCACGGTTTAGCTGTATAGCCATGGCGTTGACGGTAAAGTCGCGACGGTTCTGATCGTCTTCCAGCGTGCCATCTTCGACAATGGGTTTACGCGAGTCGTGGCTATAACTTTCGCGTCGAGCCCCCACAAACTCAACCTCCAGACCTTTATATTTCACCTGTGCCGTGCCAAAATTCTTGAAGACTGAGATATTTGCCTTGCGTCCCATCTTCTTGCGCAAGGCGTTGGCTACCTGTATGCCACTGCCCACCACCACTACGTCGATATCATTTGAGGGGCGCTCGAGAAAGAGGTCGCGCACATATCCTCCCACAACATAGCAGTCGAGGTTCAGTTCATCGGCAGTGTCGCCAATCAAATGAAATATATCCTTATCAAGTATTTGTGCCAGTTCGGCATCAGTATAGAGCTTCATAACTTATCCTAAAAACGTTTTTTTCATGACTTCATGCCAGCCGTTACGCCCTCACAACCCACAATGTTTGCCTGAGATGTAGCGGTAAAAGACGGTATGAGTATGCAAAGTTACTTATTTTTTTGCATCCCACAAAACGTTACGCCCCCTTTTCATTGTTTGAAAGGAGGCGTAACACCACTATCTCATGTTTCGCAAATCTTTGACATACGAAACGTCAATCACTATAAAGGTCAATTTATTTCAGCATCCACTGTCGCCAGTTGGCCGCTGCTTGCGCCGATGGTATACTGGTGGGCGTTTGTCGTTTACCATTAATTACGAGCGATTTCTTCACCACATTATCTTTCACATAATCGTATAAAGCGCCCAAATTGGCAGCTCCTTTCGTTTCTTTCATCTTCTTTAAAAGATAATAAGTGAACATGCCGTGATGCTCACTATCAAGAGGATAAGCCGTTTCATCACCCTGAGCAGCCGACAACACCACCATATTGCCTTTAGCCTCACTGCTCTTAGCCTTGATGGCTACGCCACGAGCCGAGGCCAACATACCCTCACCACGCAGCGAGCCCGAGAAGCAAGCATCCATCAGCACCACCACCTGAGCCGATGGCATAGAGCCCAGCGACGCATAGAAGTGGTTCAAACTAAAGCACGTTGATAGGTCTGCTCCATAGCCATCAATCGGCATCAAATAGGCATCTTTCGAAGCCTCATCGGGCAAGCCATGTCCAGCATAATAAATAATAAATTTAGCCTTACCTTGATACGCCTCGGCAATCTGTTGCATCAGGTTCAGCTCTCGCTTAATATTAGTGTAAGTAGCGTTGCGCACCAGATGTATATTAGCCTTAGGCAGCCCAAGGGTTTTAGCACAATAGTCGGCAAATATCTGTCCATCATTCAGCGCATTAGGCACTGGGGCTACGTTTTGATAAGCTTCATTTGCAATAATCAGGGCAAAGGTATTATCATTAGTATCGGCGACAGAGGGTATGTTAACATCAATATCCGACTTTTTCGTTTCGATCTTTTGTGGCGAAGGATTGGGCTGCTGGGTGGTTGATGGCTGTGCTGCCGTTACCTGTTGCACTATGGTGATATGATTTACGGTTTGATCATTGCTGGCTACCTGGCCCACTGGTTGCTGTGCGCCCACTGGGCCACCTGTTTTCGGGTTAAGAGCAAAGTTGGTTACATGCTGTTGCGCACCGTTATACGCCTCAACGATATCAGCCAACAAGCACTTACCACCTTTCTTTTGATAGCGTTCCATCCATTCTTTATACCTACCCTCGTCTTTCGTCACCACAATGCCATTTTGATAAAAGGCGGCCAGTTGCGGCATAGCATCGGGCAAGCCACGTTCGGCAGCACGGCGATAAAGGCGGAAGGCCTCATTAAGATTTTTCTCACAAGCCACGCCTTGCTGGTTACACCACGCCAAATAATATTGGGCAGCCATATCGTTAAGGGCGGCAATGCGTTTAAACTCGGTGAAGGCATACTGCACATATCCCCCACGCAAAGCCTCAAGCGCAGCCTTGCTTTGCGTATCGATGTTCTGTGCCGACACTACCTGTGCCCAGCACAACAAAATGAATAGAAGAAAGCGCGTCATCGTAAAGAAGCACTCATAAAGGTTACTGCCCCGCCCTAAGCACAAGCCGAGGCAGCAACCGTGGTTCACATTTATTTAGTTTCTTTTTTAGTATCTTGTATTTTCGATGCATACGACATCTTACCCCAATCTTCTTCAGTACCATCAAAGTGGATTATCTTTTTATAGCTGGTTTCAGATAGCGGAATAAGCAATGTTGCACCATACGTAAAGAGGGCGCCTATGATGCGTCCGAAGCCCACCTTCCCCGTTTTAGAGATGCTGGTAGAACCCAACGTGAAGGTACCCTTTTTAAAGTTGCCTTCCCAGTCGCACACGATAATGGGCGAGCGGTCTTCATCAAACTCAAAGGGTGATTTGGCTTTTACATGTATCACAGCGGGCTTAGTTTCTTTCACGCCAAAGCCTCGCTTATCTTTCTTGGTCAAATCGTCGGGCATCTCTACATAGAAGGGGGCAAAGATAACATCGCTTACCCATGACGATAACGACACACAGGTCCAGTCTTCAGCACGCTTATTAAAAGCATAGGCAATAGAAGCACCAATATTGTTAATGCTTTCATCCTCAGTAAGATGTCGAGTGGATGTGCCCAGATATTCTTCGCGTTTAGGGTCGGCTTTTTTCGACTCTTCTAACATATCGGCAATAATATTAAAGAGGCGTTTGTCATACTCAGAGAATTCGCCCGATGGCGTTTCAGATGTGCTATACTTGCCTAAGATGCCCGTTGTCATATTACATATAAAGGTATCGTTCTGCTTACCACCTGTTGAGGGGGCGATGGTGATAAACTCGTCAACCGATGTGGTGGTACCTTTCTTTGAGGCATGATTTTCGTTCTGTTTCTTATCAAACATGGGGAACGAAGAACCGTTATGCACCATAAAGCACTGCGAGAGATCAATAAAGATCGTCTTCTTGGTTTTGTTCACAGCCCACAACTGTTCGTTGTAGATTTCGAGTTTTATGTTATCGTCTTCAAACACGCTATTGGCCTGTGAATAAGCAAATATCAATGCGTTACGATAACTGGTTTTGGTCTTGGCCTGTGCAAAGGCTGCACATAAGCATACGAAAGAAAAGAAAAGCAATAGTTTCTTCATAATTGTGTTACTTTTTAAGGGTTATAGGTTTATATATTATTTGTGTTTTCTGATTTGTCGTGCGCAATGCCGACAGCCATTTATTAAAATGGTCAACTTCCATGGCGCGTGGCAGCTGTCCAATGCTTGCCGACGTGTTAGCCTTTACCAGTTCATCGGTGCTAAACACCACCACCACCTCGTTTTGTTCCATTGTTTTATCAGTGGTTAGGGTATATTCGTCTACCACGGCACGCTGATCGGCTGGCACACTTTTGGCCGAGAAGAACAAATAGTCGCGGCCCTGTTCTATGGGCTGAGCAGCATCGGCTTGCTGCGAATAAGGTAAGAGGCAATAAGCTTGTTGCGCAGTATGGTCAACGAGATACACCAACAAATGCCCCGACACGGGCGACAAGAAATGCAGGTACATATCATCGCCATTACGAAAGTCGGTACTCTCATATTTCAGGTCGGTGCCATTGCGCAAGAGGTTCACGTCAAGGTCGATTTTTGGCGATGTAAGCTTGCGTATGCGGCCCTTCACTTTTACGCTTACCACGAGCATGCCTTCTTCATAATTAATGTCATAGCGAGGCTGGTCTAAGGTTTCAACCCACTCGCCATTCACGTTGCTATGGCCTACTGATGAAAAGCGCACATCGCTCTTTCCATTATCGTTGGTTATCACAGTGGCATTGCTCTGCCCCATCAGGGTGCCAAACTCGTCGGCAATGGCTTGCACCTGTGCACGTTCAAGGGCTGTAGCTTTAGCCTGTTCCAGCGTTACGTTTTCAGGTGCATGATAGGTGTAGGCTGCTTCTACCGTTACTGGTTTCTGCGCCCATGTGGCACTTGCCACAAGGCACAACAACAAGGATAGCCAAATAGTGTGCATAGGCTACCATCCTAATGCCTTATCCAACTTCTTATGTAGCTCGTCTCCACGCTTCTCCAGCTCTTCTCGCACAGCTTGTTTGGCCGCCTGTTTAGCCATTTCGGCATTGTAGGCAATGCGTACCGACACCTCTTTATTCTTATTAGGCAGTATGCGATACATATCTACCACTATCAGCACCCTACCTATGCTTTGTGCAATAAGGTTCTTAGCAGCGCTCACGGTTTTCACCACCGAAGCGGCCTCTTCGGCTGCCAACTGCTGGTTGCTCACGGTGTTCTCTACCAGGGCAGTAACCTCGGTTTGTATTTGTGCTGCAAGGCTCTGTTTGGCCAGTTCCATGGCTTGTATCTTAGCAGCATCATAGTTTTCACCAACACTCATTGCCTCACCCATCAGATACTTTGGAAACATGTTTTCATCATACTCCATCTGCATGAGATACGACTTATCAAGCTGTTTCTCAAGTGGCAGCACTCCAGGCGTTGTCTTCCAACCTTCCTTAGCCAAACGTTTTGCCTCTTTACGAGCTGTCTTCGTGGCTTTCTCGCTCAACTCAGCCTTCGAGGCTTTCTTCAGTTCTTTACGTTCCTTGATTTGTTCTTTCGTTAGCTGGGCGAAAGAAGCAGTAAAGGTCATAGCCATTACAAAAGTTAATACTAATCTAATAGTTCTCATAGGCTTAACGATTAATATCAAAGTTTTTTATTCTTTTTATTGTTTTTATTCTTACAAATGCAAAAGTAGTATTTATTTTTGAACGACCAACAAAAAAGGCGATATTTTTTTGCAAATGTTTACACTACACCCGTTCTTGGCTCGCAATACCTCAAAAGTTATTAAATTTATGACGGCTTCGGCTCGCCTTTCAACATTAATTTATACTTTTGCACCTCAGTATGAAGCATTTATTATTATTCATCGCCACAACAACGTTGCTGGCAGGATGTGCAAAAACCGAAGAGCAGAAGGCCGACGAATGTATGCAACGCATCGACTCGCTCTACGCACAAGGCAAATACAGCGAGACGCTCGACTCTATCGTAGCATTGCGCGAGCACTACCCTACGGCCCTTGAAGCACGCCGCAAGGCGCTGGTGGTGTGGCAAAATGCCTCGCTGAAAATGGCGCAGGCCGATGTGGCCAAAACCGACATCTTGCTGCAACAAACCACGGCTCAGCTGGCCGGCTCGCTCGATAGGCTCACCTACAACCGCCTGCGTGTGCGCCGCGACTCGCTGCAAGCTCGTTACGAAGCCATGTGTGGCGTGGTAAGAATGATTCATGTTCGGCAGAAGCAAAATAAGGAATAAGAAAGAAACTCGATTTTTTATTTCTTTCTTAACTCTTCAATAAGGTTTTCAAGAATATATTGGTCGCTCATCAGTTGCAATCCATATTTTGGATCAGCCAACTGTTTGAATACATATCTGGTGAATTGGCCCCACCTCCTTCAACCATGTCATATATTAATACACAAAAAAACTCTCGTAGCTTATTTATGGCTGCGAGAGTTTTTTTGTGTTTTTGATTAACAATAAAAGTCTGTGACTTCAGCTCTTCTCTTCTTGCCGGTCTCCCCCGATCCTTGCGAAACTTGGGCTTACTTACACAATAATAGTAACCACAACCTTAGCCTCAGGATACTTGTTAAGATAGTCTACAACCTCCTTTATGTATGTGTGACTTATATTTCTCAACCAAAAAGTCGCGAAGCGAACGTAGATTTGATTTATTAGATATGATTGGTTTAATTATTTCTGACTCAAAAGTCAACAATCCATTGAGTATGTTTACTGATGCCACATACTCAGTATTTACGATATAACTTCTGCCCATCCTGAAAAAAGGTGAAGGTATATTAGACTCAGCATACGCTATTTCGATATCGGTAAGAAACGATGAAAGAGTTGATAAATGAGTCTTTGTTTTACCATCATTAAAATAAAAGTCTGTATAGTTTCCGTCTGCTTTAAGATAAACCACTTTGTCAAGATTGATGACCGCGAATTCTGTTCGAGAGTTTATGAAAACCTGTACCATGGTTTTAGAATTGATGTTGAGGATAATTAATCGGTTTATTGTTAGTTATGAACACTGTTGTTCAAAGGGGAAAAAATTGGACATGATTTAAATTGATTATATTCAATGGGTTATACGAATTTGATTTTTTCGAGATTTGATTTTGTACTTTTGCAAATTGTATTGCAAAAGACTGAAATCATGAATCAAGGAAAGACCGTATTCGCTCCGATTATGTCGCTCATACCAAGATATGAATTCGACAAGTGCGTAAAGAGATACAATGGCAACCAGCAACATTTATAGATTTCTGATCAACGATTTCACTCTTTCCTACCTGACTATAGTGGAACTCAATAGAGAGCGTTAGCAAGTGGAATGTTTCTTCAAATGGATCAAACAGCTACTACATATCAAGTCGTTCTACGGAACTAGCCAGAATTCAGTATTCTCGCAGATTGGGGTTGCCATATGCGATTATCTGCTGCTTGCCATTGCCAAGAAAGCATATCATATTGATCAAAAACTTTATATATTATCGTCTGCCATTGGTAAAGGTAAAGTCCTCTTTGAAAGGAAACCTTTAGGTGAGCCATTTATTAAACCCAACCGTCCTCAGAATGACTCCGATGGTGGTCAGTTGATCTTATGGGAAAATTTCTTTTAGTGTCATTTTTTATTTATTCATCCTTCTTCAAATCCTTGCTTATTTGCTGATATTTAGACCAAGGCATCACAGTGATCTTAGCTATCTTGTCCATTTTTTCTAACTTTCTAACTTTGTGATTTTTTTCGACACTCTCATTATCATGTGCTGCTGGGTTAACATAATAACTTAACGAAAAAGAATATGTACGTTTTGTTCTATCCTAAGTTCCCAAACTATTGAATACATTTGCAAATGTATAATAAAAAATCGAACATTCCATATTTTTTCTAAAAAAATAAAGGGATACCAATAATTAATTATAAATGAAACCTAACAATACTCTGTTAATTCTAATGTAATCGTTTGAAAATGAGAGAGTTAATTAACGTAATATAACTAATAAAATTTTATTAAGTGGCTGATTATCAGTAACTTTATAGCTCTCTAAGCTTAAAGTAACATGACATCAGAACCACTCAACCAATATACGGAAATCTGCAGAGATGCTATCAAAAGTTCATCTGCACAGTTAAGCAAAACTTTCGAGAATCTACTCTTGGAAATACTTTTATTGTACATGACGATGCTAAGAAAGATAAATTTCACTCAAATGGAGCGTTACGGCACCCATTGTGAGCAGACTTTCAGAACGAATTTCAACCATAGCCGTGCTAAATGCATAGACTGGGTGAAGTTCAACCTTGCCCTTTGCCGACGATACTTGAATATGGATGGTCTATTGGCTATAGCCATCGTTCCGAGCTACATCAGCAAGTCGGGTAAGAATACTCCGCATATCGGTACTTTCTGGTCCGATTGTACAAGTTCCATGAAGCATGGACTTGAAATCATGAGACTGGCTCTTGTTGATGTCTATGCCAACAGTTGCATGATGCTGCGTGCCCATCAGACTCCATCTACTGGAGAGTTGAAACTGCGCAACATGACTCTCGTACAACATTACATAGCAGTTATCAAGCGTTACAAGAAGGATTTGTTGAAGGTCACAGATATTGTTGTAGCTGACGCTTTCTTCTCCATCCGTCCTTTTGTGGACGGAATCAAAGAGTATGGTTTCCATCTTGTCAGCCACTTCAGGGACACAGCGAGCCTATACTATTATGTATATACGGGGCCTCGTTCCAATAAGCCTGGACGTCCCAAGACACTTGACGGAAAAATCAACTACAAGAAACTTGACCTCACACGTATGGCAGAGTTGCATATTGAAGGACTTGATGGCACAGCCTACACGCTCATAGCAAATTCAAAGGCATTGAAGCAGAAAGTGCGTCTTGTCATTTGGGTGATGATGTAGGAAAATGGAGTGTCGTATTCCATGGCTTCTTTCAAGGAAATCATGGCAAGCACATACATCGCTAAATTAATTTTCGACAAGTGTCAGAGTATACCGAACCGAAAGTTAATTAGTCATACTATCAAAGAACTCTTTGGCTGGCAACGTAAAGCAGCTTAGCCTTTATCTCAAATTTTAACGAACTATTGTAAATAGGGTTCATCCCTCAAAAATATGTGCGCAAGTACTTGGCCCAAGTACTGCAGTAATCTCGGCCAAGTACTGAGACGATATGTTTGCTATCTATTCTTATTAACAGGTAATATCTTTTCTATTTACGTTTATTGCTGTCTGGTAAAACTTTTTTCAAGTAATATAAATTAGGGCTGATACTTCTCATGAGGTATCAGCCCTTTTGGTTATTGATAAGGGGCTCACTTTTGAAAAACAAACCCCGAAGTCCAATTTTACAAGACTTCGGGGAGGATATTTATGCTCTTTGGAGTTTTACTATACAGCAATATGTAAATATAAACAAGTTGACTAAGCAATCTATTTTTCAAGCAAATCAGGACGCAGGCGACGGGTGCGTTCCATAGCCTGTTCCATTTCCCAATTCTTTATCTTTGCCTCATTGCCACTGAGCAGTATCTCGGGCACCTTCCAGCCTTTATAGTCGGCAGGACGTGTGTAGATGGGTGCCGAAAGCATATCGTCTTGAAAACAATCGCTTAGAGCGCTCTGCTCATCGCCTATCACGCCAGGAACGATGCGCACAATGGCATCGGCCATAATAGCAGCCGCCAGTTCGCCTCCCGTCAGCACATAGTCGCCCACCGATATCTCGCGTGTGATAAGGTGGTCGCGCACACGCTGGTCAATACCTTTATAATGTCCGCATAAGATAATGATGTTACCTTTCAGCGAGAGGTCGTTAGCAATATGCTGATCAAACTTCTCGCCATCGGGCGATGTAAATATCACCTCGTCATAATCGCGCTCGGCCTTCAGTGCCGATATGCAACGGTCAATAGGCTCACACTGCATCACCATGCCAGCAAATCCGCCATAGGGATAGTCGTCTACGCGGCGCCACTTATCAGTAGAATAGTCGCGCAGATTGTGCAGATGTATCTCGGCCAAGCCCTTTTTCTGGGCTCGTGCCAGTATCGATTCGTTGACAAAGCCCTCTAACATTTCGGGCAATACGGTAATAATGTCTATTCTCATACGTGCAAAGGTAATGATTTTCCAGTAGATAGCAAATGTTTTTGCACTTCTTTATTTCTACTTTCTCTTCTTCGACGTAGTGGTACGCTTCTTGGTTGAGGTGGCGTTTTTCGTCGTAGAAGTGGTAGTGGCAACGGCAGCCTTGTAGTATTTTAGCGCCTCGGGCAACTCGGCTTTTATCGTAGCAATGCGCTTAGCATCAGAGGGGTGGTCGCTAAACATATCGCTCTGGTTGCTGTTGCCATTGCCTTGCGCCATACGCTGCCAAAAAGCTACGGCCACGCTGGGATCGTAACCTGCCATGGCGGCAAAAATTAAGCCCATGCGGTCGGCCTCAGTTTCGTGGTTGCGCGAATATTTTAGGCTGCGAAACTGCAACCCTTTCTGCGTCAATATTTGTGCCAACTGGGTGGTGGTAGAGCTTACACCTGCAGCCTCAAGCACGCCTCCCAATATCTGTGTGCCATACTGGTTTCTGATTTGGGTGCTCATCTGTTCAGCCGAATGTTTGGCCACAGCATGGGCTATCTCGTGCCCTAACACGATGGCCAGCGAAGCCTCGTTCTGCGTATAGGGCAGCAGACCTTCATACACCACAATTTTTCCACCAGGCATACAAAAGGCGTTGGCCTCTTTATTCTGCACAAGGTTAAACTCCCAACTGAAATTTTTCACCTCGCTTGACAATCCATTGCTTTTCAGATAACTTTCAACAGCCGATGCCAAACGCTGTCCTACACGTTTTACCATGGCAGTTTTGGCGCTATTGGTCGACACTTTAGCGCTCTTCATAAAGTTGCTATACTCTTGGTTACTCAGGCTCAACACCTGTTCATCGTTTACCAAAAGCGTTTGGGTTCGCCCTGAAATAGGCACTACACGGGTCGTTCCACACGACACCATAAGGGCCGTCACCACGGCCAACAATACAATCTTTACACTTTTCATATTTTTATCTTTTTATACATCTTTTTACAATTCGTACATTTTTCCCTCTTTTACATATCAATAGACGTTGAAGGGCGTTTTTCTTTCAATCTGTAAGTAAATAAGCTCTGTTTGCTTACAGTTTTCAAAAGTGATACCCCTCATTTCTGATTCGCGGCATTTCAGGCCCTGAAACCCTTGGTTTCAGGCTGTAATATGCTGGGTTTCACAGTCTGAAACCAATGCTTTCAGACTGTAATTTGATGGGTACAAACTTACACAAAATATGGGACATAAAAAAGGAAAAAACGAGAAAATATTTCACAATCTTTCACATTTAAATCTTTTTAAAAATTATCTACGCACCAGGGTCGAGCCCGTAAAACCATCATTACCCCCATTCAGCTGTAAGGCATAGATGCCGTGTGGCAGATGCGCCAACGAAAAAGTGTATTGGCGCTGCCCTGTGGCAAACCGATGTGTGGCCAGCCGCTGGCCCGCTGTGCTATATACCTGTATGCTGAAGGGGCGAGATGCAGGGGCAGCTAAGTGCACCGTTACGCTGCCTTGGGCGTCAATGCTAAAGGTGGCGCGTGTGGGTTGCTGGTGCGAGAGGTCGGCAATGCCATCAATGCCCAGCAGGTAAAGCAAGCCACGGTAGGCATCTATCTCACCATAGCCATACAGGTTATTAGGATACGTGAGCGAGGGGTCGGGCCTACGACAGGTGGCACGCAGCACATCCATCACATCGGCGGGCGACAAGTCAGGGCGAGCCTGTAGCCAAAGGGCAATGACGCCAGCCACCACGGGTGCTGCCATCGAGGTGCCCGCGTCGCTCTGCCAGGCGTAGGTGCGACCATTATACGCGAAGGTGCTGACCAACGACGACTCGGGCGACGCCTGTTCACTGATATAATAGCTGCTATACGACGAGATGATGTTGGTGCCTGGCGCCATCACATCGGGCTTTATGCGGCCATCATAGGTAGGACCAATGGCCGAGTAGTGGGCTCGTTGGCCATGAGTGCCCGCATTATATACCTGCACATCGCCCACCGAATTAACATACTGCGTGCGGTAGGCGGTAGCCCCCACCGCAATGACCGATGCGGCACACGAGGGACTGAGGATGCTGTGCGACGCATCGCCTGCCGATAAGGTGGGGTCGAGAGCATTGTCGTATAGTTCGCCCACCAACCGATAAAAAGTCACATCGGATTCCTTTCCCATCACCTCTACCGACACGGCCTTAACCATGCCCACCCTAATATCGGCGCTAAGCGCTACATCGTAACAGGTTTGTGTGGGGTCGTAGCACGAAGGGTAAGCCTGAACAGTGAGCACATAATTGTCAGAACAAAGCGCAAGGGTGTCAGTAAACGTTGAGTCGGGGGCCAACAGCACTTCGCTCATAGGCAGCACATAGGTTTCAGGCTGTTGATGGTTCCACACTTTCAGTCGAAGGTCGAAAGAGGTATCGGCCTGTAACGTAAAGGCCACACGCTTGCCCCACTTGCGAATGAAGGCGCCCATGGCCTGCTCGCCACGAGGCTTTCTGAAATAGTTGCGTTGCCATCCGTCATTGCCCACCGCTGCCACAAGAATGTGGCCAGGACCCGTCATGCGGTTTATCACCTCGTTATACAGTATGTCGTCGCCATGAAAATCTTGGGTTGAGCCTTCGCTGAAATTAATCACACAGGGCAAGCCACACGCCTCAGCATAATCAAAAATATACTGAAAGCCCAAGGCATCAGTGGCATAAGTATATTTATAGCGTTGCGTGCTGTCTATCAGTTCGGCATCATCGCTCACAGCATTGCTCACCAGGCACAGTTGGCTATCATAGGCCACCCCACGATAGGCAGTGCCAAAGCCCGTGCCCGCCGCTATACCTGCGGTATGGGTGCCGTGGCTGATGAGGTGAGCATCGCGCGAGTGGGCATAGGTTTTCAGCGCTTCGCCTTCATAGGCAGCACCTACAAACAGGGGGCTGTCAATAGTGTCGGTGGAAAGCATGTCCCAAAAACGCTGGATGCGCCAACTGGAGGTATTGCGATCGAGAAATGTGGGATGCGTAAGGTCGAAGCCTACATCTTGCACCCCCACCACTACCCCACGGCCTGTAAAGGCTTGGGGCAACTGCTGGGCGGCATACACCTCGCGAGCGCCCACCTGTATGTACACCGAGTCGAGCAAAGGGCGCGTGCCATGTTGCGCCTCGATACGACACACACGGGCATCGGCACTCAAAGCGGGCACGCTGCTCAGTGGCATCTGCACAATGCTAATGTCGCCATACTGCCTCAGCACGGTGCAGCCATGCTGGGGCAAAGCGTCAGCATCGGTGGCCGACCGTGTCTGCACAAAAGCACACACCTGAGGTTGAACGTGCCGCCCCATCGTTTTTTGCTTTGGTAAGCGTTGTGCCTCGTGGCGCACCCACTGTCTCAGTTGCCCCGACAGTTTGCCATACTGCGTCTGCTGCCCCATGGCGGGCAGAGGGCTCAGCAAAACAGCCATGCAGAGGTATATATATAATAAGGTGTAGCGGACGGGCTGTATCAAGTGCCGCCACCGACCGCAAGTTTGCTTCATAACGTTAGAATATTTGCCTACAAAATAACAAAAAAAACATGAAACAACCAACAATGCCAGCACTAACTTTCCTTTTTCCAGCCATTTTACCTACCACCCTCTTGTTGTGCGTAAGCATCTATTCTGAGAAAAAGGTCTGTAATTTGAATATTTTATTGTACTTTTGCACAGACAATATAACTTGCTTAGCAATATAACAAAAAAATCATTATAAAACAATGGAACAAAACAACAACAAGTTTGTAGCTGTGGCCTACAAGCTTTACACCATCGACAACGAGGGTACCACGCTGGTAGAAGAGGCTCCCGTAAATAAGCCTTTCGTATTTATCTCGGGCTTCGGCATCACACTCGACAGCTTTGAACAAGCTGTAACAACACTGGAGAAGGGTGCCGAATTCGACTTCCAGCTCACACCCGAACAGGCTTATGGCGAATATATCAACGAGCACGTGATTGATCTTGACAAAGAGATCTTCACCATCAACGGTCGCTTCGACCACGAGCATATTGTGAAAGATGCCATCATTCCGTTGCAGAACGAAGAGGGGCAGCGCTTCATGGCACGTGTGGCTGAGGTTAGTGCCGATAAGGTGAAGGTTGACTTGAACCACCCACTGGCTGGTAAGACACTGAACTTCAAGGGTTCGGTAGTGGAAAGCCGCACCGCTACAAATGAAGAGATACAAGACATCATCAACCGCATGAGCGGCGAAGGATGTGGTGGAAGCTGCGAGAGCTGCGGTGGTGGCTGTGGCGGACACGACCACGAGCACAACCACGAAGGGGGCTGCTGCGGACACTGTCACTAAACACAAACAGCACCCATAACACCCCACACCCCTACACCTTATATATATATAGCACACACAACACAACATCTACACCGTTATGCGAAACACCTTCGGAAATATTTTCACGCTCACCACGTTCGGCGAAAGTCACGGAGCAGCTGTGGGCGGCGTCGTTGACGGCATGCCTGCAGGCATCGACATTGACATCGACTTTATTCAAAGCGAACTGAACCGCCGACGCCCCGGACAAAGCAGCATCACCACCAGCCGTAAAGAGGCCGACCAGGTAGAACTGCTCAGTGGCGTGTTTGAAGGCAAGTCGACAGGATGCCCCATCGGCTTTGTGGTGCGCAACACCAATCAACACTCGGCCGATTATGAAAACCTGCGCAACCTGTTCCGACCCTCGCATGCCGACTTTACCTATAACACAAAGTATGGCGTGCGCGATCATCGCGGTGGCGGACGCACATCGGCACGTATCACCATAGCACGCTGTGTGGGTGGAGCGCTGGCAAAGATGGTGCTTAAGCAGTTGGGTATCAGTGTGCAAGCATATACATCACAGGTGGGAAACATTGCCCTCGAGCGCGATTATCACCCATACGACCTGTCGCTCACCGAGAGCAACGCTGTGCGATGCCCCGACCCAGAGAAGGCACTGCAGATGGAACAACTCATCTCTCAGGTGAAAGCCGAGGGCGACACCATTGGCGGCATTATCAGCTGTGTGATAAAAGGGTGTCCCGTAGGCTTGGGCGAACCCGAATTTGATAAGCTGCACGCTGCACTGGGCAAAGCAATGCTGAGCATCAACGCTGTAAAAGGTTTCGAATATGGCGAGGGCTTTGCAGGCGTAACGGCACGTGGCAGCGAACAAAACGATGTATTTTTGCCCAATGGCCACGGCGGCGTAACCACCCGCACCAACCACAGTGGCGGCATACAAGGCGGCCTAAGCAACGGACGAGACATCTTCTTTCGCGTGGCTTTCAAGCCCGTAGCCACTATTTTGCAATCGCAACAAACGGTGAACCGACAAGGCGAGGCGGTTACCTTCAAGGCACAAGGCCGACACGACCCCTGTGTTTTGCCACGCGCGGTGCCTGTGGTAGAGGCAATGGCTGCCATGACGGTGCTCGATTTTTATCTTCTCAACCGCACAATAAATTTTAGATTAAACGATCAAGAATAGGGATAAATGGCTTGATTATTGGCCGATAATACATAAATAAAGCATTTTTACCCCCCCCGAAGCAAAAAAAGCGAATATTATTTTGTTTATATTGAATATATTTGCTATATTTGCAGCATACATAGACAGAAAGGCTTGTGAAAGTCTACAATGTCAATTTAGTTAAGTCTAGTTTAGTTTTTGTGTTGGTTGAGGGTCGCTGATTGGCGGCCCTCAAATTTTTTATCTATACTATTTAGCCTATGGCACACCTACTTTTAGCGCTCAGCTTCGTGCTGCAAGCCTTCACTTTTGTTGAGCTAAACTGCGAGAACCTATTCGACACGCAACACGACAAAGGGAAGAACGATACCGAATATACGCCCTCTGGCACCTACCGCTGGAGCAAAACACGCTATTGGCGAAAGCTTGACCGCACAGGACAAACACTGCTTTCGTGTGCGAACCTGAAAGATGCTGCCGTGCCCGACATGGCGGTGCTGTGCGAGGTTGAGAACGATACGGTGATGCGCGACCTTACACGACGCTCGCTGTTGCGCAACGCACGATACGATTATGTGGTCACACAGTCGGCCGACGAGCGAGGCATCGACGTGGCCCTTCTTTATTCGCCCATGGCATTTCGCCTGCTCAGCAGTCATGCCATACGAATTGCGCCCATGAAAGGCATGCGCCCCACACGCGACATATTGTATGCTAAAGGGCTCATTATCAGTGGCGACACGCTGCACATTGTGGGCATACATTTTCCCAGTCGACGCGGAGGCGAGAAGCTGTCGCGCCCATTCCGCCAGCACGCCGCTCAACGTCTATCTGAAACCATTGACAGCATCTATGCCACCAACAACCAGGCACGCATTATCGTGGCGGGCGACTTCAATATGTATGCCGACGATGGCATTATGAAAAACATCTTATCGCACGGCCTTGTCAATCTTACGGCTCAAGCAAAAGGGTCACGGGGCGCTAAAGGCACCTATCGTTATCACGGTGCTTGGGGCAGCCTCGACCACATTCTGGTAAGCCCAGCGCTGTTGCCCTGTGCCACAGAATGTTACATTAACGATGCCACCTTTCTTACCGAACCCGACGAGCGTTATGGGGGCTTCAAACCCAGGCGCAACTATCAAGGTCCTGTGTACCACAATGGCTTCAGCGACCACCTACCACTGGTGGGGCGCTTTGTTTTTCAATAACCCACGAAAAAGGGTTTTAAAAAAATTGCACACTACCTATATATGTGCGCAAGATTGTGAAAAACTGTTTTAAAATATTTTAAAACGACCGCGACAAATGCCACTTTTCATTATTTAATGTCTACTTTTGCACAAATATACAGAGATGGGGAATAAATATGTCCGCTTTTATTACAAACGCGGTAAAAGTGGCATATGGCTTTTCCATCCAATGTATATTTACACAAAACGAAGAAAAATATAATTGTATCACCATATAAAAAAATAAAGACAATCGTATGTTCGAGAACTTAAGCGACAGACTTGAGCGCAGTTTTAAGATACTGAAAGGTGAAGGAAAAATCACCGAGATTAACGTAGCCGAAACCCTGAAAGACGTGCGACGCGCACTGCTTGACGCCGACGTCAACTACAAGGTGGCCAAGACCTTCACCGACACGGTAAAGAAGAAAGCCATGGGCATGAATGTGCTCACAGCGGTCAAGCCCAGTCAGCTGATGGTGAAAATCGTACACGACGAGTTGGCCGAACTGATGGGTGGCGAGGCTGCCGATCTGCACCTCACCAGTCGTCCCGCCATCATCTTGATGAGCGGTTTGCAAGGTTCGGGTAAAACCACCTTCAGCGGTAAGCTGGCCAATCTGCTCAAGCAGAAACAGCACAAGAACCCGCTGCTTGTGGCTTGCGACGTTTACCGTCCTGCCGCTATTGAGCAGCTAAAGGTTGTGGGCGCACAGATTAACGTGCCCGTATATACTGAAGAGGGCAACAAAGACGTTTGCACCATTGCCGCTCACGCTGTGCAAGAGGCAAAGGCCAAAGGCTATGATGTGGTGATTGTCGATACCGCGGGTCGTCTGGCCGTTGACGAGCAGATGATGGACGAGATCACGCGATTGAAACAAAGCCTCAACCCCGACGAGACCTTGTTCGTTGTCGACTCGATGACAGGTCAAGACGCTGTAAACACCGCCAAAGAGTTTAACGATCGTCTCGACTTTGATGGCGTTATCCTGACCAAGCTCGATGGCGACACACGTGGTGGTGCAGCCCTTTCTATCCGCACCGTGGTTACCAAGCCAATCAAGTTTGTGGGTACAGGCGAAAAGATGGAAGCCCTTGACGTGTTCCATCCCGCACGTATGGCCGACCGTATCCTCGGCATGGGCGATATCGTGAGCCTTGTTGAACGTGCTCAAGAGCAGTTTGACGAAGAAGAGGCCAAGAAGCTTCAGAAGAAAATTCAGAAGAACAAGTTCGACTTCAACGACTTCCTCGCACAGATTGAGCAAATCAAGAAGATGGGTAACCTGAAAGATTTGGCATCAATGATACCAGGTGTAGGCAAGGCCATCAAAGATGTTGACATTGACGACAACGCCTTTAAAGGCATCGAAGCCATCATCAAGAGTATGACTCCGAAGGAGCGTACCAACCCCGAAATACTGAACCAGAGCCGCCGCCAGCGCATTGCCAAAGGTAGTGGCACCGACCTGCAAGAGGTAAACCGCCTTATCAAGCAGTTTGACCAAACCCGCAAGATGATGAAGATGGTTACGGGTAGCCAGATGGCACGCATGGCTGGCATGATGGGCAAGATGAAAGGTATGCCTGGCATGCCCAAGATGCCCAAGATGTAATACCCCCCACACCTTATCATATATATATTAGGAACAACAAAAAACAAAGATAGCATGCAGTTGATAGACGGAAAAGCCACAGCGGCAACCATCAAAGAAGAGATTGCCGCCGAAGTAAAAGCCATTGTTGATGCGGGTGGCAAACGTCCGCACTTAGTGGCCGTACTTGTAGGACACGATGGCGGTTCAGAAACATACGTAAAGAACAAGGTTATTGCTTGCGAGCAGTGTGGCTTCAAATCTACCCTCATACGCTATGAGAGCGACGTTACTGAAGACGAACTGCTGCAATGTGTTGACCGCCTGAACCGCGACAACGATGTTGATGGCTTCATCGTACAGCTGCCTCTGCCCAAACATATCGACGAGCAAAAGGTAGTGATGGCCATCGACTATCGAAAAGATGTTGACGGCTTTCATCCAGTAAACGTAGGACGTATGGCTATCGGTTTGCCGTGCTTCATCTCGGCCACTCCTTTGGGCATACTCACCTTGCTGCAACGCTATGGCATCAACACATCAGGAAAGAAGTGTGTGGTGCTGGGACGTAGCAACATTGTAGGCAAACCCATGGCACAACTTATGTTGCAGAAACAGTATGGCGATGCCACCGTTACCGTGTGCCACTCACACTCGAAAACGCTGAAAGACGAATGTCGCGAAGCCGACATCATCATCGCCGCTATCGGTCAACCCGAATTTGTTACCGCCGATATGGTAAAACCCGGAGCCGTAGTGATTGACGTTGGCACCACACGTGTGCCCGACGCATCGCGCAAAAGTGGCTTCCGTTTGTGCGGCGACGTTAAGTTTGACGAGGTAGCACCACTGTGCTCATTCATCACACCCGTGCCTGGTGGCGTAGGTCCGATGACTATCTGCTCGTTGATGAAGAACACACTGGCAGCGGGCAAGCACGAGATATACTAATGGAAACGTGCAAGCCTATGACCGCCGACGACTTTTACCAGCAAGGCAACGACTATCGACGTAAAGGCGACTGGCAACATGCCATCGACTGCTACCTCGAAGCCATCAGCCTTGACCCACTGTCGCCAGCCGTTGAAGCCAAACAGATGCTCGACAGCATCTTAGGCTTTTACTGTAAAGATATGTATAACCCTTAAAGGGTAGGTGCAGGTTTTATTAAAGAGAAAACTACACAGCACAACCACTGTTCCCATTTGCAGAACAGCATGTTGCGCTTACAATAAATCATTATATAGAAATGGCAAAATTTAAAGGAGCTATCGTTGTCGACACCAATCGATGCAAAGGATGCGCACTGTGCGTTGAAGCTTGCCCGAAAGATGTGATAGCGCTGGCTCAAAAAAATGTGAACATCAACGGATACCCGTATGTCATGGCCGTCAATCCTGACGATTGCATAGGCTGTGCTTCGTGTGGCATCGTATGCCCCGACGGATGTATCACGGTTTACAAAAAAAGATTGGAGGATTAAAACAACATCATGGCAGAACAAGAAATAATGCTAATGAAGGGTAACGAGGCCATTGCACACGCCGCCATACGCTGCGGTGCCGACGGATACTTCGGATACCCCATCACCCCACAAAGCGAGGTGCTTGAAACACTGGCCAAGCTGAAACCTTGGGAAACCACTGGCATGGTGGTGCTGCAAGCCGAAAGCGAAGTGGCTTCTATCAACATGATTTATGGTGGAGCAGGCGCAGGAAAGCGTGTCTTCACATCATCATCAAGCCCTGGCATCGCACTGATGCAGGAAGGCATCGCCTATATGGCGGGCGCTGAACTGCCTGGCGTGTTTGTTAACGTGCAGCGCGGAGGCCCTGGTTTGGGCACCATCCAGCCTTCACAGAGCGACTATTTTCAAGCCACACGTGGCGGTGGCAATGGCGACTATAACGTAATTGTATTGGCTCCTAACTCGGTGCAAGAGATGGCCGACTTCATGGACTTGGCGTTCACTCTCGCCTTCCGTTACCGCAACCCAGCAATGATCTTGAGCGATGGCGTTATCGGTCAGATGATGGAAAAGGTGGTGTTGCCCCCGCAAAAGCCACGCCGCACCGAAGAAGAGGTGAAGCAAGAATGTCCGTGGGCATCAATAGGTCGCACCCCTGACCGCGCGCCAAACATTATCACCTCGCTCGAGCTGAAACCAGAGGTCATGGAGCTGCGCAACCAGCATCTGCAAAAAAAGTATGCCACCATCAAAGAAAAAGAGGTGCGTTACGAAACCATACAGCTCGACGACGATACCGACATTATGATTGTGGCCTTTGGTAGCGCTGCACGCATTGCCGAGAAAGCCATCGAGATTGCTCGCGAGCAAGGCATCAAGGCCGGACTGTTCCGCCCCATCACCCTGTGGCCTTTCCCTGAAAAAGAAATAGCACAGGCAGTGCACGGCAAACGTGGCGTGCTGGTGGTAGAGATTAACGCCGGACAGATGATTGAAGACGTGCGCCTGGCCGTAAATGGCGAGGTAACAGTAGAACATTTCGGACGTTTGGGCGGCATTGTGCCCGAGCCTGAAGAGATAGTGAACGCAATAAAGGAGAAACTATTATGAACGACATCATATCACCTGAAAACTTGGTCTACAAGAAGCCAACGCTGATGAACGACACCCCTATGCACTATTGTGCAGGATGTTCGCACGGCGTGGTACACAAGCTGGTGGCCGAAGTGATTGAAGAAATGGGAATGACCAACAAGGCCGTAGGCATCAGTCCTGTAGGATGTGCCGTATTTGCCTACCGATACATCGACATCGACTGGCAAGAGGCAGCACACGGACGTGCTCCAGCCCTGGCCACCGCAGTGAAACGTTTGTGGCCCGACCGTCTGGTGTTCACCTATCAGGGCGATGGCGACTTGGCTTGCATAGGCACCTGCGAAAGCATTCATGCCTTGAACCGTGGCGAAAACATCACACTGATATTCATCAACAACGCCATCTATGGCATGACTGGCGGACAGATGGCCCCCACCACCCTTCTCGGACAAAAAACCAGCACCTGCCCCTATGGCCGCGTGCCCGAGTTGCACGGATACCCCTTAAACATCACCGAACTGGCAGCCCAGCTGCGTGGCACCTGTTACGTTACACGCCAAAGCGTTGAAACCGTAGGCGCCATACGCCAAGCCAAGAAGGCTATACGCAAAGCCTTTGAAGCATCAATGGCAGGTAAGGGTTCGTCGCTGGTAGAGATTGTGAGCACCTGCAACAGCGGCTGGAAGATGTCGCCCGCACAGGCCAACAAGTGGATGGAAGAAAATATGTTCAAACAATACCCGAAAGGCGACTTAAAAGATACAACAGCACTATGAAAAAAGAAATAATTATTTCAGGTTTCGGTGGTCAAGGTGTCTTGTCAATGGGAAAGATACTGGCCTATTCGGGTCTGATGGAGAACAAAGAGGTAACATGGATGCCCGCCTATGGCCCTGAGCAACGAGGCGGCACAGCAAACGTTACCGTTATTGTAAGCGACACACGCATCTCATCGCCCATCTTGAGCCACTATGATGTAGCCATCGTGCTCAACCAGCCCTCGCTCGACCGCTTTGAAGAAAAGGTGAAGCCTGGCGGCATCCTCATCTACGACGGCTTCGGCATCATCAACCCGCCCACCCGCAAAGACATTAATGTGTATCGCATTAACGCCATGGACAAGGCAGCCGACATGAAAAATGCCAAGGTGTTTAACATGATTGTGCTGGGCGGACTGCTGAAGGTGTGCCCCGTGGTAAGCACCAACGGCTTGCATCACGCACTGTTCAAGTCGCTGCCCGAGCGCCATCACGCCATGATACCTCTTAACATGGAAGCCGTAGAGGTGGGCATGAACATCATTGAAAAGCAAAACTAAGGTTCTCTTTTTAAGCCCCATCTGTTAAAAGAATAATGAATAGATGCGCGTTACATGAAGACATGCGATATGCATTTCGTACAACACGCTAATACAGTAAAAAAGAAATATAACATCGATGCCAACCGTCTTACCACTAAGGGTATGGGTGCTACCAATAAGCTCTCACGCCAGGTAGAATTCAACCGCGTAGCAACCTTCAAGGCTGAATAGGACAAGGCGTTGTGTCTCAAGAAGACAATATCTTGGATTGAATTAAACAAGACAAGACATAATAAATAAAAAAGAAACTGCCAGCAAGAGTATTCAAAACCTCTTACTGGCAGTTTTTTTATTTACTTTCTTTAGCCGTTATTTCTTCTTCAGCACATACAGCTTAGCCATTTCGCCTTCAGCCTCATTGCCCAGCGAGTCGGTCATCATAATGCTTTGAGCATCTTTTACCTTATAGAAGGTGTGGTCACCACTTGACGGGCGCACCAGCATCAGTACACCGCCATCAAGCACCTGCAGCACGCCGCTGGCCTCATCGTGTCCGTCTTTGCGGTCAATATAGTCTTGCTGCAACTGATAGGTGCTATCAGCATTTATCGTCAGCACGGTTTTAATACCCGGACAGTCGGCAGCAGGCAACGTTCCCTCATAGGTTCCTGCTACGGCAGCCAAGTCAACTGCAATGTTTTCATTAGCGCTGTCGGCTACATTTGTTGTGTCGGTATTTTCAGCATCCTGTGCTGTTTTCTTTCCTGTGCAAGAAGCCATCAGTGCAAGCGCCACCAATGGCATAATCATCATATTCCTTTTCATTTCTTTTTGGGTTTTTAAATTAAAACTATTGTCTATTCTGTGCCGCATCAGCAGCACCAGTCTACAAAAGTATATAAAACTTTTGGTTTGAATAAACATTCTTACTTAAATCAATAAAACGTTAACATAAATAGGCTTTTGCTTTACTACCAGCCATTGCACAAACACAGCTTCGCACAAACATAGCTTCGCACAAATATAGCTTCGCACAAATATAGCTTCGCTTCTAAAGCTTTACGCCATATTTCACTATACCCTCGTTCAGCATACCGTCGGGCATAAAAGTTTTAAGCACATTAACAACCGTGTTCAGCATCATCTCACGCACATAGTCGTCTTTGATATAAAGCGACACGCGGCGCAACGACAGATAGTCGCCTTCAATCTTTCGCACGTTGGCACGCTGTTGCTCGGTAAGGAAAGGCAGGTGCATCTCAGGAATGATGGTATATCCCCCATTCTCATCAACAATGCGTATCAGCGTTTCAATGCTGCCCGCCTCATAAATATGTCGGCCTTTGCTACGCATCTTGCAAAACGAGAAAGCGCTATCGCGTAAGCATTGCGCCTCTTTCATGATCCACATGTTTTCATGCTCCAAATTCTCGGGCTTAAACACGGGCAACTTTCGCCAGCAGCTTTCGGCCAGATAAACATAAAAGCGCTCGCTGTAAAGCGGTATCTCTAAAATTCCGGGGCGCACGTTGTCAGCAATGGCAATGCCCGCATCCAGCTCGCCACGCAGCAGAGCATCAAGCATAAAGTTGGCCTTCATCTCACTGATAGAAAGTGCCACCGAAGGATAGCTTTCTCGGTAATGCTTAATAAACTTAGGCAACAGATAAGGTGCTATGGTAGGGCCTACCGACAGCGAAAAGGCATCGCTAAGCGCCCCCTTTTCTTCACGCACAATCTCGGTTATGCGGTCGGTTTCCATCACCACCGTTTGTGCTTGTCGCAATATTTTTTCGCCCACCGCAGTGAGCGTCACCATCTTGTTTGAACGTTCAAAGATGCGTACATCAAGCTCTTCCTCCAGTTTCATGAGCATGGCGCTAAGCGTAGGTTGCGATATATTGCATGCATCGGCCGCCTTCGCAAAATTGCGAAAGCGGTCGATGGCCATGATATATTTCAGCTGTTGTAAGTTCATTCTTGATAGCTGTTTACAACCTTCTTCAAGTCAGACAAGCTCATCGCCCCACTCTGTCGCCACAGCGCATCGCCCTTTCTAAAGAGCATCAGCGTGGGCACCGACTGTATGCGATATTGCTCCATCAATGCTTCGTTCTTATCAATATCAATCTTGATGATGCGAAGACTGTCACCCATCTCCTCTTTCAGCTGTTCCAGCACGGGGTGCATCATCTTGCAGGGGCCACACCATGTGGCAAAGAAGTCGACCAGTGTCAGTTGGCTTCCGTTAATAATTTCATTCAGTTTTTCCATCCTTTTCATTTATTTTTTAAGTTTACAAATCATTTGTGTCATATTACCCATGGGGCAGAACACGCACCATGTGCGCGGACGATAGATAACGGTGAGCACTACGCCCACGATAAGCGAGGTGAGCATGATGCCATAAAGGCCGAAGGCAAACTGTGCCACCCAAGGCTCTACGGCGGTGGGATAAGCCCAATGCCAAGGCACGTCGAAGGTCCACAACAGATGCACTGTTTCGTGTAACGACTCTATGCCCTTTGCCACATGCACCGTAAGCACCAGCATCTGTACGAAGAAGAACATGAAGAACACGAGGAAAGCGTTTCTGAACCCTTTCGACGAGAGCCAGCGCGGTGCCACCTTTCGGCTCGACCAGCCCAACGTGTTGCCTATCTGCAAGAACAGCTGTCCGCGTCCGCAGTAGTTGTTACAATAGCCTTTGCCCGCACCAAAGATAGCCATAAGCAGAGGTATTATAAAACAGATGACGCCAAGCCACGCAAAAACGATATTGAAGAAACCGAGCGTGAAGTAGGTTGCCGAAACAATCCACAAATAGTCGCTCCAGCGTTTTTTCTTTTTCTCTATTGCCATAGTGCTTATATTTTATCTATTATCATCTTGTTTTTTAATAACCTACGCCCTTAACACCTTGTGCATCACGCCAGCCGGACAATTCTTCTCGCACAGGCCACAGCCTATGCACAACGTTTCGTCAATCTCGGCATTGCAGCCCTTATAGATGGTGATGGCGTCTTTAGGGCACACCTTCACGCATACGCCACAAGCCACGCAGCGGTCTTTCTCGTTTTCAGCCTTATACTTCGATGCCATATCTATCTCATTGTTTATGGGTTTTCTGTTTATGTCACTTTTTTATTTGTCTTCAGCATCGAGCAATTCTTCCAAAAACTCTGACGCGTCGGCCACACAAAGGGGGCACTCGCGCAGCACCTCACCAGTGCCTACACCCTTCAACAGTTTGCACTGTGTAGCGCCATTGCGCTGCTGAAACTTGTTCATCATCACGCGCATGCCCTTCATAGCCTTGGCACGGTCTTTCACAGCAAGGCCGTAAACGATGCCAGCGCCTACCAGCGCGCCACACGTTCCCTCCATGTTACCCATACCAGCGGCAAAGCTGTTGCCCACATTTCTTATTATCTCCTCATCAAGACCAGTAAAGTCGTGATACGTGCAGCACACAGCCTGTGTGCAGTTGTGCGAGCCGCAAGCTTTCTTAGCGGCAGCAATATCTTTTCTACTTTCCATATTTTCTGTTTTATTATCATTTGCAAAGATAGTGCAAACCGAACGCAGAATATCAAGCTTGCTTGAATATTATGCTGAGGTGTAGCCTATCTTATGCAAAGATATGCTTTTTATGATAGACAAACAAATGTTTTTATCTATACAATGATAGATTTTAGCTATTGACGATAAGAAACAATTGTAAGAGTTATCCAAACTAGAACACAGTTTTTCCTTACTCAACAAAGATTTTCAAGCAGAAATGCCCCTACGCTCACACTCGTCGCGTAGGGCATACAGATAATAGCTGCGCTCTTGCGTCCAGCCACGGTAACGTTGCTCTCGTTTTGTTTTCTCGCGCAGTTCGTCATCGGTGCATGCCGCCAACAGGTTGGCATAAACCATCATTCTCAACTGGGCATACTGCCATACGTTGTCAACACTCGTTTTGTTTGAATTGTTTTTTGAATTCATAAAGATAAATATTTTAAGTTGAACATTCACTTACACATCCTTTTACCACCGTGGTTATCTCTATGTAAAAACTCGGTTGGTGTGCCAATTATGGGCATCTCTTGATGTTTTATGGTGCAAAGATAGTGCAAATTATTGAAAGCGAGAAATAAAATGCAAAGAAAAAGCAATAAAAGATTTGGTATTATCAGCATAAAATTGTAGATTTGCATTATCATATAATAATAAATAAATATTATGAATACTGTAACATTAGACAATAACACCTATGGACTCGCTGCAAATTATGCGAATCTGCATAATGTCAGTATTTCTGATGCCGTGAAAGCTGGTATCCAAATGCTTGTAGGCAAGACAAACCAACAAAGCATCAAAAACCATGTTCGCCCTATATCTGAACTTCATCCCAGTGTGCAGGCCCTAATTGGCATTGCAAGAAAAGATGGAGCACCAGAGATAAAGGATATCAACGGAGAAACCATTATTGAAGAATATCTGACAGAAAAATACAAATAGCCATGAAGGTCTTTGTAGATGCAAATGTTATACTTGACGTTTTAGATCAAAGAGAACAATTCTTTGAAGCAAGTAGTAATGTGCTTAGTTTGGGCGCTGAGCACAAAATTATTTTATTTACTACTGCCATGACCATGGCTACTTGTATCTATATTTTACGCAAGCCGTTAGGATATCAAGGAGCCATAAGTTGCATCAACAGCCTAAAAGAATACATAAACATTTCCCCACTTACGCAATCAGAATTTGATAAGGCTTTTTCAAAGCCAAGTCAAGATGCAGAAGACATGCTACAATATTATTCAGCAGTTTCTGCAAACTGCGATGTTGTTATAACAAGGAATGGCAAGCATTTCCCTACCAATGGTTTACCAGTTTTGACACCAAAAGAATTTCTTGAAAGATATTTTTAGGTATCTTCATTCTTCAGCTTTTTACGCTACAAAAGCATCATAACAAACATTATTCTATATTTATCTTATGTCAGAACTTCAACAAAAGTGCTGACAAGGATATTTTATTCTATACACTTATCCTTTACAAAACCTCGAACCTTTCACCCTTCCTCTTATCGAAAAACCTACAAAGAGAAAATATGAACAACTTGTGATATTAAATGAATATTGATAGACAGTGATAAATCAGTAACTTTGCAGCCGAAACATTAATAAAGGTATGAAGAAAATATTGTTCACATTTGCCTTGACCTTGTTTGCAGGCTACGCGATGGCTCAAGAAACATTGTCATTGGCCCAATGCCTTCAGATGGGCATTGACCGTAACCTCTCGTTAAAGACCTACGAGGGCAATGTGCTGAAAGGCAAGCACAACATTAGCGAGAACCGCGCCCGCCTGTTGCCTCAGATAAACATTGGTGCAGGCCTTAACGACAACTTTACTCCGCCCGTATCAGTGACCGATGGCTCGGCCTATGGCAAGCCCTACAACGTTACCAAGACGTTGCAGTACAACTCGTCGGCCAGCGTTCAGTTTCAAATGCCGCTTTACAACCAAACAGCGCTCACTGCTGTCGACATTGCCAAGACTCTTGCCCAGCTAAACACCCTTTCGTATGGCAAGGCCAAGGAAGACCTCATCATGCAGATAAGCAAGATGTATTATCTGGCCCAAAACACTGAAGAACAGATAGCCATTATCAAAGACAACATTAAGCGCCTTGAAGAGCTGGGCAACATTACGAAAGCCTTCCACGACAACGACATGGCGCTGGGCGTTGATGTAAAGCGCGTTGACGTAAACCTTGAGAACCTGAGAGTGCAGTATGACAACGCCAAGGCCATGCTGGTGCAACAGTATAACATGCTGAAATACATCATCGACTATCCCGCCGAGAAAGACATCATGGTAGAGAAGCCCAACATGGACGACATAAACCTGGCTGCACTAACGGGTTTGAACGAAAACCAGTATGAGCTGCAGTTGCTGAGAAAGCAGCAAACACTGGCCGAGCAGCAAAAGAAGTTGGCCAAGAGTGGCTACCTGCCCTCGCTGGCCCTTACAGGCAACTGGACCTATACGGCCTTTACCGACAACTTTAAAAACTGGTTCCACTCGGGCGAGTCGAACCACTGGTATAAGTCGAACGGCATAGGCATCTCGCTGCGCATCCCCGTGTTTGATGGTTTCGAGAAGCGTTCGAAGATAAGAAAGGCACAGGTAGATGTTGACAATGCCAAGCTGTCGTATGAAAACGCCCTGAAGGGCATGCAGACCCAATATGCCAACGCCCTGAACGACTTGGCCAACAACCAGCGTAACTTCAGTAAGCAGCGCGACAACTACCTCTTGGCCGAAGACATATATAAGGTTACGAGCGAGCGTTATCGCGAGGGCATAGCCTCGATGACCGAGGTGCTGCAAGACGAGATGAGCATGAGCAGTGCCCAAAACAATTATCTCACCGCTCACTACAACTATCAGGTGTCGAACCTCACACTGCTGAAACTGACAGGCCAGCTTGAGAAGTTGACAAAGTAGTATTTAGCATTTATTTTTGAATTGTAATAAATTGAAATCAACAATGGAAACAAATAATAACAACACCCCCAATAACACCAATAACACCAACAACCCCAATAACCCCAACAACCCCAACAACAGCGACAATACACAGTCGACCCACGAGTTAACCGCCAAGCAGCTCAAGCGCCAGCGCATACGCCAGATGATAGTAAGCCTCATAGGTGTGGCCATTTTGGTGTGGGGCATTGCCAAGATAGTGTGTATGTTTCTCGACTATAAGAGCAACGAGAAGAGCGACGACGCGCAGGTAGAGCAGTATATCTCGCCCGTAAACATGCGCGCCTCAGGTTACATTAAGAAGATATATTTTAAAGAGCACCAAGATGTAAAGAAGGGCGACACCCTGCTGGTGCTTGACGATCGCGAATATCGCATACGCGTGATGGAGGCCGAGGCAGCCCTGAAAGACGCTATGGCAGGAGCCAACGTGGTAGACGCCTCGCTGCAAACCACCCAGACCTCAGCCACCGTGTATGAGGCTTCTATTGCCGAGATAGAGATACGCCTGGCCAAACTGGAGAAAGACCGCCAACGCTACCAAAACCTGGTGCAGCGCCAAGCCGCCACACCCATACAGCTGGAACAGATTGAAACCGAATATAAGGCCACCAAGAAGAAGCTCGACGCTGTGCGCCGCCAGCAAAAGGCAGCCTTCTCGGGCGTAAACGAGGTGCAGACCCGCAAGAAGAACACCGCTGCCGCCATTGAGCGAGCACAGGCCGCCCTTGAGATGGCCAAGCTGAACCTGTCTTACTGCGTGGTAACGGCTCCGTGCGATGGCAAGCTGGGCCGCCGTGCCCTTGAAGAAGGCCAGGCTGTAAATGCAGGCCAAACCATTACCTACATTATGCCCGACACCCAAAAGTGGGTGATAGCCAACTATAAGGAAACACAGGTAGAGAAGCTGTATGTAGGCCAAAAGGTGCTGATGACCGTCGACGCCATCGATGGCCGCGAGTTTGAGGGTCGCATCTCGGCCATCTCAGGTGCCACAGGTTCAAAATATTCGCTCGTTCCCACCGACAATTCGGCTGGCAACTTTGTAAAGATACAGCAACGTGTGCCCGTAAGAATTGAGTTTGAAGGATTATCAAAAGAAGACAATGACAAACTGGCTGCCGGCATGATGGTGGTAGTCAAGGCTCAGCTCAAGAAATGATACAAGCAGAAATTTATACAGCAGTGTCAGAAAAGCTGCCGAAGAATTTTCCGTTCTACAACTGGGTGCCCAAACCTCTTGGCATCATCTTTCTTGTCTTACTTTTCATACCTATCATGACCGTGAGCGGTGCCTACACCGTGAACAGCAGTGAGATGGTGGGAGGACTTGGCATCCAGTCAGAACATATTGCCTTCATCAGCTTTGTCACCTCTATCGGCATGGCGGCGTTCTCGCCGTTCTTCTACTCGCTGGTATGTGTGCGCCGCCAAAAAATGATGAGCCTCGTGGGCTTCTCAATCTTGGCTGTGCAGAGCTATGTGTGTGCCAAGACCGACAGCATGTTTGTGCTGGCACTGAACAGCCTGGTGATGGGATTTGTGCGCCAAACGCTGCTCATGTGCAACCTCTTCACCCTGATTAAGTATGGCTTCGGCATTGAGGCCACGCGCAACGTTACCCCTGGCAACGAGCCTATCGACGAGAAGGGATGGGATGCCCTCGACACTGAGAAGAAAGCCAGCCAGCCCATCATCTATTTCTTCTTTATGTTGCTGGGCCAGATAGGCACATGGCTCACCGCATGGTTTGCTTATAAGTATCAGTGGCAGATGGTTTACTATGCCATGCTGGGCGCCATACTGGTAGCCATACTTATCACCCTGCTGTGCATGCCCTACAACCCCTACCCCACCAAGCGTTCGCCGCTGTCGTTCTCAAAGTTTGGCAATGTGGTGGTGTTCTGCCTCATGTGCTGCTCGTTCAGCTACATTATGGTGTATGGCAAGGTGTACGACTGGTACGACGATGCCTCAATATGTTGGGCCACGGTTATCTGTGTGGTCTCAACCCTGCTCTTTGTCTACCTTGAAAAGACGCGCCGCTCGCCCTATTTCATGCTCAAGGCCTTTAAGTCGCGCAGCATACAGGGTGGCATTTTGCTGTTCATCGCGCTGATGATATGCAACTCGAGCTCTATGCTGGTCAACATATTTGTGGGCGTGGGTATGAAAACCGAAAACATACAGGTGGCCGCGCTGGGCAACTGGGTGCTGCTGGGCTACTTTTTAGGTCTTATCACCATCCTTCTGCTCAACAACAAGGGCGTACACTTCAAGTGGTTCTTCGCTCTGGGCTTCATACTGATAGGTGCCGCATCGCTGTTTATGTATTTTGAGGTGCAAACTGATGGTATGTTTGAACGCATGAAGTGGCCTGTGGTGATACGTGCTTATGGCATGATGCTGCTCTACTCGCTCATTGCCGTATATGCCAACCAGCGTATGCCCTACAAGCTGCTGTCAACCTGGGTGTGCATCATGCTCACCGTGCGTATGGTTATTGCGCCCAGCATAGGCTCGGCCATCTACCAAAACGTGTTTCAGTATAGACAGCAATACTACATCACACGCTATGCCCACGACTACGACCGCACAAACATTGAAACGGCCAGCACCTACGACATGACGGCACGTGGCATGCAGTATCAGGGCAAGAGCGAAACCGAGGCGCAACACATGGCAGCCATGTCTACCAAAGGCAAGGTGCAGGTGCAAGCCACACTGTCGGCCATCAAAGAACTGTCAGGCTGGACCATCTACGCCTGCATTATCTTTGCGGGCATCATGCTGGTGGTGCCTTGGCCCAAGCGCGATATATCGAAAGATACAAAAGAGTGGTATGTTCTTTATTAGTTGACGAGTTGACAAGTTGACGAGTTGACAAGGAGATTAGCTTATTTCACTTACTATCCAATCATAACAAAACGATAATCAGAAACAAGCATAAGAAAACCCAAAACAACCATAAGAGTAATAATTGCAAAGAGGGTATGCTCATTTTTCGCGCATACCCTCTTTTTTTGTCTGCCGCCTTTGCCATCATGATTTTTTTTGCTAACTTCGCCCTAAATACGTTTTTACTACCCACTATATAAACAATGAAGAACAGTAACGATGGCATAGGCCTTCTTGAACAGCAGATGGCAAACGACGAAGAGGTGTGCTGCTCATACGGCAACATTACCGCTTTTCCAGAAACCTTTTTCGACAACTTTCGCGTTGCCGACATCGGCCTTATTGTATGCGTTAAAGGGCATTTCACCCTCAGTTGCGAGGGCACCGAATATGATGTGCACAACGACGAAACGGCTTTTTTCTCGCGCGGCATCTACTTCTCTATCACCAGCCATAGCGCCGACTGCTCGATCATTATCATTCATTACCGCATCGACTCTATCCGAAACATACTGGGCAGCACCGTGGTGGGCATGAAATTTCTTGAGATGAACAACCCCAAGAAATGCTGGGTGATGCACACTGGCCACGAGGCCGAGCTGGCAAAATACTCGGAACTGCTGGCTGCAAAGGGCCATCACAACAACGCCTTTGCCGCCTACGAGCACAAGCTGCTGCTGTTATCGCTCACCTATAGGCTGTGCAGCATCTTCAGTAGCCTGTCGAACAACATCGACAACGCCTCAAACCGAAAGATGGAGATATACATCGAGCTGATACAGCTTATCGATAAGCACTATACCCACGAGCGTGGCGTGCGTTTTTATGCCGACAAGCTGTGCCTCTCGGCCAAATATCTCACCTCGCTGGTGAAGTCGATATCGGGCAACACGGTGCAACAACTGGTGTTTAAGGCCATCGTCAAGAAAGCCATATTCCTGGTAACCTCTACCGATAAAAGCATTAAAGAGATATCCGACTATCTTAACTTTCCCAACGCCTCGGCTTTTGGCACCTTCTTTAAAAAACAGGTGGGCATGTCGCCCATCAACTATCGCGAGAAAGAAACAAAGGGCACCATTTCGTGATAGGGTTTAACTGTTTATACATTATAAACGGTTTTAAACCAAGCAAAAAGTCTTTTTACCACTGGTTTTGCCTCACACTGCAGGCTGAAAGGCATCATATCAGCACAGTACTTGGTATGAAGTATTGCAGTACTTTGCATGAGATTACTCCAGTACTTTGCACGAGATTACTCCAGTACTTTGCATGAGATTACTGCAGTACTTGGCCGAGATTACTCCAGTACTTGGCCGAGATTACTGCAGTACTTGCGGCAAGTACTAACCCAGTATGCTTAAGATAGCCGTTATTACCGCTGCTTGACAAAAAACGTATGAGGGTATAAACAAAAAAAGTGTGCTATCCTTTACAGGAGAGCACACCTTATAATAAGTGTAAACTTAAAAGTGTTCGGTTTAAATGGGCGCTTCTTGTTGTATCATTTATCCACCAGAAGCACCAAATGTAGCGAACACGTAGTTTTTTTACTGTTCGTTCTCAGGACGCAGCTGGCGCACAGTTTCAGCAGCACGCCACATTTCCATATCGTGCATAGCCTTCAGCTCGGCGTTCAGCTTCTCGCGGTAATCGGGTTTCGAGTTGCTGTCGATAGAAATCTGAGCCTCGTTGCCCGTCTTTACTGACAGGTACAACCACTCCATAACGGGCTTGATAGCCTCGCGGAAACGGGGAGCCCAGTCGAGGGCACCACGCTGAGCGGTGGTCGAGCAGTTGGCGTACATCCAGTCCATACCCTTCTCAGCAAACAGCGGCATAAGGCTCTGCGTAAGTTCCTCAACCGTTTCGTTGAAAGCCTCAGAGGGCGAGTGTCCGTGCTCGCGCAGCACTTCATACTGAGCCTCGAGCAGACCCTCGATAGCGCCCATCAATGAGCCACGCTCGCCTGTAAGGTCAGAGGTAGCCTCGCGCTGGAAGGTAGTTTTGAACAGATAGCCAGCGCCAATGCCGATACCAAAGGCAATGGTTTTCTCTTCGGCCTTGCCCGAATGGTCTTGATAAACGGCATACGAGCAGTTCAGGCCACGGCCCTCAAGGAACATGGTGCGCAGCGATGTGCCCGAACCCTTAGGTGCTACCATGATAACGTCGATGTCGGCAGGAGGCACTACACCTGTGCGGTCGTTCCAGTTGATGGCGAAGCCGTGCGAATAATACAGGGTTTTACCTGGTGTAAGATATTGTTTAATTTTGGGCCATACGGCAATCTGACCAGCGTCAGACAGCAACATACAGATAATGGTGCCTTTCTGTGCTGCCTCTTCTACAGAGAACAGTGTTTCGCCGGGCACCCATCCATCGGCCACAGCCTTGTCATAAGTTTTACCGGGACGCTGGCCTACGATGACGTTGAAGCCGTTGTCGCGGAGGTTACCGGCCTGTCCAGGACCCTGGATACCATAACCTAAAATGGCAATTGTTTCGTTTTTCAGAACATCTTTTGCTTTCTCTAATGAAAACTCTTTGCTGGTGACTACGGTTTCAACTACGCCACCGAAATTCATTTCTGCCATATTACTTAAATGTTTTGTGCCCTCCCCTCCCACTTTCAGGTAGGACGATTATTATATAAAAATGTGTTATTTTGTTTCTTTTATTGCTGCAAAGGTAATAAATTAAAATGAAATGCCAAATTTTTCTTTCATTCTTTTACAAATTTAACCTTACTTCGGCACACTTCAATTTTATCTTCGCTGCCTGGCTCTTGCTTCATAATGCGCACGCACCACTCATCGTCGGCCGTCTGTTGTCTGTAAAACAGCAAGTTATCGCCACCGTGCGACTCGGCCACATAGGCTATCTCGAAGCGCTGCACCCTATGTGTGCGGTGCCAATCAACGGACCACAGGTCGAGCACATGTTCAATATATTTCACACTGTTTATGTGGCCATTAATGTCGACATCGCTGTATGTGGTGCTTACGGTGCCCACATATTCGGCATCGCCCGCCATCTTTACGCGCGATATTTTGCCTATGGGGCAGGCTTTTTCTGTTTCAACATACTGGTTTATGAGGCCACCGTGCACGGCCAAGATGTCGGCTGGCTGTCGTGTTTCAGTGTCGATCATAGCCCAGATGCTTCGGCCGTATCCATACACGGTGCCATCGGTGCCCACCACAGCATAGTTTCGATCGGTAAAATAGCGCATCACGCCCTCTACCCACGTTTCAACATTGAAGGGAGTGTAGGCCTTAGGCAACTGTTGCATCTCGATAACCAGCCGCGAGAGCACCCATGTTTTGTGCACAGTGTTAAGATAGGTCATGCCATAACCACGATCGTTTGAGTGGAAATCGGCAGCGTTAAGCATGTGGTTGCCCAGGTGCCCTATGAACAGTCGGTGCAAGAGGTCGCAATGAAAGGGCTCGGCCATAAAGCGGTAAGTGCCCACTTTGGGCAGCAGCTGGGGGTTGTTGCTATCAGTCATTTTTTATGTTTTCTATTTCTTTTCGTATAAATAACAAGGCGTTTTAAGCACATTTCTACTCACCCGCCTCGTGTTCTTGGCTATCAAGAAAGTCGGTTACGGCCTCTTCAAAACTGCGCGTTACGGCAATGCGGCCCGACCGACTGTATTGCAGCAAGCACCCGAAGGCGTTTAACTTATCAAACAGGTCGGTAATGTCTTCGGTAAGACCTGTGAGCAGCACTGTGCTGTAGGTGGGGTTTACCTCCATCATGCGTCCGTTCGACTTGCGTATGGTGCGCGATATCTCAGGATTTTCAAGCAGCACAGGGGTAGATATTTTGTAGAGTCCCACCTCGTGAAAGAACAGTTCGGCATCGGTATAATAATCGGCCTTCACCACATCAATTTTCTTTTCTATCTGCTTGGTAACCTTCTTTATCTGCTCTTCATCGCTCCACACGGTGATGGTGTATTTATGAATATCTTTGATGCTGGACGCCGACACGTTCAAACTCTCAATGTTTATCTGTCGGCGCGTAAACACTGCTGTTATCTGATTTAAGATACCCGCAATGTTTTCTGAGTAAACCAGCAATGTATATAGTTTCTTTTCCTCTGTCATGTTCTGTAATGTAGGTGTGTTAAACATTAATTTCAAGCAACATCTCGTCGACATTCTTGCCAGGAGGCGTCATGGGCAGCACATTGTCTTCTTCTTTCACCGCTACCTCAAGCACAAAGGGGCCATCGGTTGTCAGCATTTGCTGTATGGCATCGGCCAGCTGCGCACGCTCGGTAGCCACGGCATAAGGAATGTTGTATGCCTTACAAATGGTGGCATAATGGGGGTTTAGCATCTTGGTGAACGACTGGCGATGGTTGAAGAACATATCTTGCCACTGGCGCACGTTGCCCAGATAATTGTTGTTCAGCAACACCACTTTTACAGGTGCCTGTTGCTCCATAATGGTGCCCAGCTCTTGTATGCTCATCTGAAAACCACCGTCGCCCGTAAACAAACATACGGTGCGGTCAGGTGCGCCAAAGGTGGCACCCACGGCAGCAGGAAGGCCAAAGCCCATGGTGCCCAGGCCACCACTGGTAACGATGCTGCGCTTTTTGTTGAAGCGCGAATAGCGGCAACCAAACATTTGGTTTTGTCCTACATCGGTCACCACGATGGCGTTGCCCTCGGTAGCATCGGCTACAGCGTTTACCACCTCGCCCATGAGCAGAGGGCCCTCGGTGGGATGTATGGCACGCAGTATCACCTTTTCGTTTTCTTCGGCATCGTAGGGCTTGAAGCTGTCGCGCCATGCCTGGTGCTCGTTTTTCTTCAGCAATCGGGTGATGGCTGGCAACGACATTTTACAGTCGCTCACCACGGCCACATCGGTCTTCACGTTCTTGTCAATTTCGGCCACATCAATATCAAGGTGTATCACCTTGGCCTGTTTAGCATAGTGGTCGAGGCGGCCCGTTACGCGGTCGCTGAAGCGCATGCCTATGGCAATGAGCACGTCGCACTGGTTCTCCATCACGTTGGGGGCCAAATTGCCGTGCATGCCCAGCATGCCCACATTGAGGGGGTGGCTGCTGGGTAAGGCCGAGAGGCCCAGTAGGGTGCGGCCCGCAGGAATGTCGGCACGCTCAAGAAACTCGAGCAACTCGTTCTGTGCGCCACCCAACTCTACACCTTGACCTATGAGGGCCAAGGGGCGCTCGGCATTATTTATCAGCTCGGCAGCCTGCTCAACGGCGTGCTGCGAGATAGCGGGATAAGGTTCGTAACTGCGTATTGACGACACGTGCATGGGCTGCCATTCGGCAGTGTGTATCTGTGCGTTCTTGGGAAAGTCGAGCACCACGGGGCCCGGACGTCCTGAACGTGCAATGTAGAAGGCACGACTGATGGCCCAAGCCACATCTTCGGGTCGACGTATCTGGTAGCTCCATTTGCTGATAGGTTGCGAAAGGCCCACGAGGTCGACCTCTTGAAAGGCATCTGTTCCCAAGGCGCCCACGCCCACCTGTCCGGCAATCACCACGATGGGGGTAGAGTCCATCATGGCATCGGCCACGCCTGTGAGGGTATTGGTTACGCCAGGTCCGCTGGTTACCAGGCAAACGCCCACCTCGCCACTCACGCGGGCATAGCCCTCGGCAGCATGTGCGGCGGCCTGTTCGTGGCGCACCAGTATATGGTTAAAGGCTTTCTTTTCGCCTCGTGTATAATCGTAAAGGGCATCAAAAACGGGCATGATGGCTCCGCCAGGATAGCCAAAGATGGTGGTTACCCCTTCGGCCTTGAGCGATCGCATCAGCGCTTCGGCTCCTGTTATCTGTTCCATAATCAATACTTGTTCTAATTCGTTTCTTTAAATCATTCTTACACCACCTTTATCGGCCGAGCTCACGCTCTGAGCATAGGCTCGCAATGCCTTCGACACCTCGCGTTTGCGGGTAACAGGCTGCTGCGGGCGTGCTGCCAACTCTTCATCAGACAGGCGCACATTGATGCTGCGGTTAGGAATGTCAATCTCTATAATGTCGCCATCTTTTATCTTGCCTATGTTGCCACCAGCGGCGGCTTCGGGCGAGATGTGGCCAATGCTCAAGCCACTGGTACCACCTGAGAAACGACCATCGGTAATGAGGGCGCACTCTTTGCCCAGGTGCATGCTCTTTATATATGATGTGGGGTAAAGCATCTCTTGCATGCCAGGGCCTCCCTTGGGGCCTTCGTGCGTAATAACAACGCAATCGCCACTCACCACCTTGCCCCCTAAGATGCCTTCACAGGCAGCCTCTTGCGAGTCGAACACCTTGGCAGGACCGCTAAACTTCCAGATGGCAGGGTCGACGCCAGCGGTTTTTACCACGCACCCGTCTTGGGCAATGTTGCCAAAGAGCACTGCCAGGCCACCGTCTTTGGTGTAGGCGTGCTGCAGGTCGCGTATGCAACCTTCGGCGCGGTCGGTGTCGAGGGTTTCCCACTGCGCGTCTTGGCTACCCATCACGGTAGAGAACTTGCGGCCTGGGGCGCTGTGATAAATGCGGTCGGCCTCGGGGTCGATGGTTTGGGCCGTGATGTCATATTTCTTCATAGCCTCGGCCAGCGTGAGACCATCAACACGGTGGGCATCGCCATGCAGCAGTTGGCCTTTGTTTAGCTCGTTCAGTATGCCTAAGATGCCACCTGCACGGCCACACTCTTGCACACTATATTTTTGCGTGTTGGGCGCCAACTTACACAAACAGGGCACATGACGGCTCAGACGGTCGATGTCTTCCATCTTGAAGTCGACCCCACCCTCTTGTGCCACAGCCAACAGGTGCAGCACGGTGTTTGTGCTTCCGCCCATGGCAATGTCGAGGGTCATGGCATTGAGGAAGGCATCGCGTGTGGCTATGCTACGGGGCAGCACGCTCTCGTCGCCATCTTCATAATAAGCCAGCGCGTTTTTCACAATCTGTCGAGCAGCCTGACGGAACAACTCGATACGGTTTTTGTGGGTGGCCAGTATGGTGCCATTGCCTGGCAATGAAAGACCGATGGCCTCGGTAAGCGAGTTCATCGAATTGGCGGTAAACATGCCTGAACAGCTGCCACAACCTGGGCAGGCGCAACCTTCAATCTGTGCCATGTCGTCGTCAGAGACTGAGGGGTCGGCACCTTTCACCATGGCGGTAATGAGGTCGGCATTTTCGCCACGCCAGCGGCCAGCCTCCATAGGGCCGCCCGAACAGAACACGGCGGGAATATTTAAACGCATGGCAGCCATCAGCATACCAGGGGTAACCTTGTCGCAATTAGAGATGCAAATCATGGCATCGGCCTTATGCGCATTGACCATATACTCAACCGAGTCGGCAATAATATCGCGCGAAGGCAACGAATAAAGCATGCCATCGTGGCCCATAGCAATGCCATCGTCAATGGCGATGGTGTTAAATTCGGCAGCATAGCAGCCCATGCTTTCTATCTCTTTCTTAACAATCTGTCCGATTTCGTGCAAGTGTGTATGTCCTGGTACAAACTGTGTGAACGAATTGACAACGGCAATAATGGGTTTACCAAACTGTTCGCGTTTCATACCCGTGGCTACCCATAGGGCTCTTGCGCCTGCCATACGACGTCCTTCGGTGCACACAGCACTTCTCAACTGATGTTTCATGTGTCTTTTTCCTCTCTTTTTAGGCAACGTGCTATCAAAATGTAGCCGTTGTCGGTCTTTTGTTATACACAATGTTCTTGATTTGTGGTGCAAAGATAACGAGTTTTTATGTAACAGCCAACGAATAATGATTAGATTTTGCCAAAAACATACAATCTGTAAGAGAAATACGGCCTCTTACTATCAAATTAATACAATAGATGCACAACAAATAATTAATTGTGCATAAAAATGAATAAAAACATATATCTATAAAAAACAAGAGCGGTAGCCTTCACAGGCTACCGCTCTTAATCTCAATAGGCATTAGTTTTTTTTCTGATTAAGGCAAAAAGATTGCTTTCAGGATAACGAATGCAAAGGTAAGTTATTTTTTGTTATTACCAAACCTTTTTATCGTTTATTTTTGCCTTATTTTGTTGTGCTCCCACACAATTGCATTTATGCTTTCAGCGAGCCCACAATTTCTTGTACCGAATGGCATCCGTGGTCGTCAAGCCACTGATTTATACCATCGCGCACCTTTACGGTGATGGCGGGGTCGAGGAAGTTGGCGGTGCCAATCTCAATGGCCGAAGCACCAGCCATGAGGAATTCGATGGCATCGGTGGCCGACGAGATACCGCCCAAGCCGATAACAGGAATGTTAACGGCCTTGGCCACCTGCCATACCATGCGCAGGGCAACGGGCTTCACAGCAGGACCACTAAGTCCGCCCGTAGAGATGCTGAGCAGCGGCTGGCGACGCTCAATATCAATGGCCATACCCATCAAGGTATTGATGAGCGACACGCTGTCGGCACCCTCGGCCTCAACGGCACGGGCTATATCGGCTATGCTGGTAACGTTGGGCGACAGCTTTACAATAAGTGTTTTGTTGTAACGCTTACGCACGGCACGCACCACGCTGGCAGCACCCTCGCAGGTTACACCAAAGGCCATTCCACCATCTTTCACGTTGGGGCATGATATGTTGAGCTCGATGGCGGGTATATTGTCAAGGGCATCAATGCGGGCGGCACACTCGGCATAGTCGTCGGGCGACGATCCGCTCACATTTACAATCATGTTGGTATCAATATCTTTTATCTGCGGATAGATGTGCTCGCAGAAATAATCAACGCCTTTGTTCTGCAGACCTACACAGTTGAGCATGCCTTGTGCGGTTTCGGCCATACGCGGATAGTCGTTACCCTCGCGCGGAACCAGTGTTGTGCCTTTTACAATAATGCCACCTATCTGGTCGAGGGGCACGAAGTCGGCAAACTCGATGCCGTAGCCAAAGGTTCCCGACGCGGTCATCACGGGATTCTTCATCCCCAACTTTCCTAACTTTACACTTAAATCTGCCATGACAATTTGTTTATGTTCAACACAGGTCCTTCTTTACACACACATACGTTGCCCTCGGTGGTTTTCTCAACACAGCACAGGCAAGCACCCACACCGCAAGCCATCTTGTTTTCAAGCGACACCTCGCAGTTGATGCCCTCGGCCTTGGCATAACGGGCTACAGCCATCATCATGGGCTTGGGGCCACAGGTTGATATTTGGTCGAAACGCTCCTGGCTCAACACCGAATGGTTGGTAACGAAACCTTTCTCGCCTGCCGACGCATCTTCGGTGGTAACAAACACACGGCCTACAGCCTTGAAGAGGTCGAGCTCAAGCAGGTCGGTAGCGGTGCGTGCGCCTAACAGGAAGGTGGGCTCGCCACCCATTTCTTTTATTTGCTGACCGAAATAAAGCAGCGGAGCTACGCCCACGCCACCACCTACGAGCAACACTTTCTGAGCCTTATCAGTAGGCATGGTAAAGCCATTGCCTAAGGGCAACACGCAGTTGAGCACATCGCCTGCCTTTAGCTGAGCCAAACGGCGGGTGCCATCGCCAATGGCGGCCACAAGGAGCCACAGCTCGTTGGCAGCACGATCAACAAAATTAATGGAGATGGGGCGACGGAGGAAGGTTGACGGCGACTGGTCAACACGCACCTCAACAAACTGTCCGGGGAGCATCTCGGGCAGAGGCTTATCGTCGGTAAGCTTAATGAGCACATGCTTGTCGCTCAAGGCCGTCACCGACTTTACAGTAAGATCGAGTATGAACTTTTTCATCGATTTGTATGTACGAATGTTTGTTATGGCGACAAAGTTACGCATTTTTACATTAAAAATGAAACACAGTGAGGGGCAATGTGGAAAAAATGAAGTAATTTTGCATCAGACTATTATTTTATCAAGCAAAACATGACAGACCATCACTATACTTTGCCCGCCGAATGGGAACCACAAGCGGGGGTTCAACTGACTTGGCCTCACGAAGACACCGACTGGCAACCCTATCTGAAAGAGATAACGCAAACGTTTGTTGAGATAGCACAGGCGGTGGCACAACACGAGCTACTGCTCATTGCCGCTCGCGACACTGAAGCCGTGCGCCTGCTGCTGGAAGAACGCCTCACGGAGGCAGAGATGTTGAACGTGCACCTGTTTGCTTGCGACAACGACGACACATGGGCACGCGACCACGCCTTCATCACACTTACTGCGAAAGGGGCACCAGCACGCCTCGCCGACTTCTGTTTCAATGGTTGGGGCGAAAAGTTTGCTGCCAGCAAAGACAACGCGCTGAACCGTAAGCTGTATGAGGCTGGAGCGTTTAATGGAACGTATGTTGACGAGAACAACTTTGTGCTGGAAGGCGGATCGATAGAAAGCGATGGCCGAGGCACTATTCTTACCAGTAGCCAATGTTTGCTGGCACCACATCGTAACCAGCCGCTCACACGCCATGAGATTGAAGAACGGCTGAAAGCATCGTTGGGAGCCGACCGTGTGCTGTGGGTAGACCATGGCAACCTGGTGGGCGATGATACGGATGGACACATCGACACCATTGTGCGCATGGCACCCAACGACACCTTATTATACATAGCCCCCACACTGCCCAACGATGAACAGTATGCCGACTTCAAGGCGCTGGAAAAACAGCTGCGCACCTTGCGCACGGCCGAGGGTAAGCCCTACCGTCTGCTGCCATTGCCTATGAACGATGCTATTGTGTATGACGACGAGCGGTTGCCTGCCACCTATGCCAACTTTTTGGTTATCAATGGGGCGGTTATCGTTCCCATCTATGGTCAGGCTGAAAACGACGAGACTGCTAAACGCATCATTGCCGAGGCTTTCCCCGAACACGACATTATAGGCATTGATGCAAACATCATCATTCGCCAACATGGCTCTATTCATTGTCTTACCATGCAATATCCTAAAGGAAGCTTGGCATTTTAATTTATGAATTGGGCTTAGCCCATTATGATTTATGAATTATGAATTGTAGATTGTGAATTATGAAAAATATTAAGATAGGACTGCTGCAACAGCACAACACCGCCAACTGCTCAGACAATATGCGCCGACTGGCAGAAGGCATTGCCCAACTGGCACAACAGGGGGCACAGCTCATTGTTCTGCAAGAGCTGCACAACGCACTATACTTCTGCCAAGTGGAAAGCGTTGACAACTTTGATTTGGCAGAACCCATACCCGGACCTTCAACCGACTTCTACGGTAAACTGGCCAAGCAGTATGGTGTGGTAATAGTAACATCGCTGTTTGAGAAACGTGCTCCTGGGCTGTATCATAACACGGCCGTAGTGATGGAAAAAGATGGAACCATTGCGGGCAAATATCGTAAAATGCACATTCCTGACGACCCCGCCTACTATGAGAAGTTCTACTTCACACCAGGCGATCTGGGCTTCAACCCCATACAAACCAGTGTGGGCCGACTGGGCGTACTGGTTTGCTGGGACCAGTGGTACCCCGAGGCAGCACGACTGATGGCGCTGCAAGGGGCCGACCTGCTCATCTACCCCACCGCCATAGGCTATGAGAGCAGCGACACACCTGAAGAGCAACAGCGCCAGCGCGAGGCATGGACCACCGTGCAACGTGGTCATGCCGTGGCCAATGGTTTGCCTGTAGTAAGTGTAAACCGTGTAGGCCATGAGCCCGACCCCTCGGCACGAACAAACGGCATCGAGTTTTGGGGCAGCAGCATGGTGGTAGGTCCGCAAGGCGAAATGCTGTATCGCGCGCCTGAACACGACGAGACCAGCGCCATCATTGAGGTTGACCTCGACCACAGCGAGCAAGTGCGCCGTTGGTGGCCATTCCTGCGCGACCGCCGTATCGACAAATATACTGACATCACTCGTCGGTTTATCGATTAACACTCGTTGGTTTATCAATTAACACTCGTTGGTTTATCAATTAACACTCGTTGGTTTATCGATTATCACTCGTTGGTTTATCGATTATCACTCGTCGGTTTATCAATTGATACAAAAAGCCCATTAGCATTGTGTTGCTTTGCTTTTGCAACATTATTGCCAATGGGCTTTTTCTATTTTGATATTTTTTATTGCCTTACAACTTTGCTCCGAAGCGCGCATCTACCACGGGGGCTGTAAAGCGATAGCTCTCTTCATACTTGCTCTTCATAAGATTCTTCAGTCCTAAGAAGACAATGCCTTTAGGGAAGATGCGAGTAACATCGGTAACACCACCTGAACAGGCTGGGCTGGAAGGTTGAAAATTGAAGTCCCATGCCTTGTCATAAGGCAATGGTGCACCGTTCTCTACACCATCCATCTCACAGTTGATGTTCATGTTTTCGCTCTGCTTAAAGTTGTTGAAGAGGGGGTTAAACTCTCTGGCCACGGCGCTCTTGATGTCGTTGGTGTTCCAAATATCATACTTATTGGCACCATTTGCCATCTGTTTTACACCCGTATCGGTAGAAGCATAATAATAGTTGGGAGCCACTCGCGAGTTTTTCAAGTCGGCACCATCCTTGTTGGGCTGGCGTAAGCCGTATCGGCAATCATACACGAGGTTGTTAACAAAGGTGGGGGCAATGGCCTTTTCAATCCATACGCTACCACCCTTTTTGTTCTTTGCACGACGCCATCCGCAGTTTACCATCGTATTGTTGTAGGCGTTCAGCTGCGTGAGGGGTATCTGCTCGCTGTTGCCCGCGTTCGACAGTTTGAAGGCATTGGTACAAGCATTGTATATAATGTTATTAGCAATATCCAACTTGCAGCCTGCCTTCACGTTGATGGCCTCGCCACCATCGGCAGCATTGCCACTATCGGCAAAGATATTGTTGATGATGACACCCTGTCCGCCCGTAAAATAGGTTTGGTCGTTATAGTTGTCGTGGAAGAAACAGTTGTTCATCACAAACTTTCCATCAACATTGCAGAAGTGGAAGGCTGGCACACCACCATCAATGGTTGTCTTGAAAAGCATGTTCTGAAACGATGCCGAACTCTCGGTAGGTGTAGCACCTGCATAGGCTACCTCAACATGATTGAGCACAACTTCAGCCGAATTATAACCACAAATGATGCCTCCCCAGTCGGCAGGTTTCTTGGTATCAGAGGTTATCACGACAGGCTTTTCGGCCGTACCCATACAATAAAGATTGCCCAGCACTACTATTTCAACAGGCACCTGCACACTCGACTTACACGTTACGGTAACACCTGGCTCGATATAAAGCGATGCGCCTACGGGCACCTCCATACTTTCTTCTAGTGTGGTGTCATTTTTCCAAACAATAGAACCTACTGGATAGGTGGCTACAGCCGTAGTTACGGTGCCATAATTGCCCTGACCACCCACAATTGATGTATCGTAAGGATTTATATTGTCGTTCTCACAAGAGGTGGAGAGCGAAGCCGCTGCTGCCATCAGCAACAAACAAGCAAACGAGTTTATCTTTTTCATCTGACTATTTTTTAACGTGTTAAGGCATTAGCCTCACTTAACATGATTGCATAATTTATTAAAGCTATACCGATGAATATCAAAGGCTTCTGCTTTATCTATAAAGGTTTCTGTTTTATCTATCTTAAAGTTTATATCTTACTCCCAGGAGGAAGGTGCGCCCATATTTGTAAGTTCCTACAATGGTTTTGTCGGTGGGCTGTCCCTCATACTCAAAGTTGCTTTTGTTCACCGTCTTAAGATATCGCTCACGTTTAGCGTCGAGCAGGTTATTGGCTTTAAAGAATACCGACAGGCCATTTGAGAATTGCTTCTCGGCACTAAGGTCGAGGCCAAACATTGCCTTATCCCACTGGTCGGCATCCTTAAAGGGCGACACAAGAGCAAGTTTGGTTCCTGTGTATGACGCTGCTAACTGTCCATTCCATCCATGCTGCGTATCTTTATATAGCAAAGACAAATTGGCGGTGTGAGGCGCTTGGTTAACAAGCGGACGTGTCTGCGTTACACCCATCTTATACTCGGCACTACCCTCCTGATACTCACGCTTCGAGGTAGTGATGCTTGAGTGGGTATAAGTATAGTTAGCCTTCACGCCAAAGTGGCGAATATATTTAATCACATCAATCTCAAAGCCCATGTTCTTTGCGTTGCCCAAGTTGTCGGGGGTGTAGTAAGCATCTGTTCCTGCACCTATCTTACCATCAGAAGAAACAAACACTTGTTCGATAGGATCTTTCAGATATTTGTAGAACACGCCCGCCAATATCTGCTCAGTTTTTGAAGGGAACCACTCCCAACGCAAGTCGATATTATCAATACGCGCACGTTTCAGGGTAGGGTTACCTTTCTCCTGATACTCTTCGCCCATAATTTGGAAAGGCACAATCTCGTAAAAGCCAGGGCGGTTGATGCTGCGATAATAAGAAAGGCGCACATTCATATTCTTAGTGGGCGTCCATTTTAGCGAGGCCGAGGGCAGATAATCCCAATAGCTCTGTTCACCCACCTGCCCCATATTGCGGAAATGCTGCAACATAGTGTATCTTTGATTAGTGTGCTCGGCACGGAAGCCAACATTCAGTTCGCCAAGCGTGCTCTTCATGGTAAGCATGACATAGGCGGCACCGATGTGTTCCTTCGAATTATAGTTCAATTGCGAAGCCTGTGAATATGGTGTCTTGCAAGTCCAGTTGATGGCACTAAACTGGTCGAAACCATTGCCATCTAACTGCTGTGAAATGTCGGCAGGATTAAACACGTACGAGTAATAACGATTAGAACGTTCCTTACGACGATACTGAGCACCCACCTTCCATAAGGCATCAACCTTGTTGCCGAAATGCGTGTCGTAAGAAAGGTTGATATAGCCCGCCCAATCGGTATCTTTATTGTGTTGATAACGACGTTCCATACTCTTTGGCAAGGTTTTCAATACGGTGTTATCACTCGACCAGATTGAGCCCGACAATACATCAACATCAGTTGCTGCCGAAGCCCATGTAGAAGAAGTAGCTGCCGTAGAAGCCGCTACCGCTTGCATGGTATTGGTCAACGTAAGGTAAGTGCGGTCAGGGTTTTCGGCTTTGGCTTGTGAAAAGATAGCCGACCAATCAATTGTAAAGTCACGCGTCAAACGGTGCGTGCCCTTCATATTAGAGGCAACAATGCTCTGTGTTTGCTCCATCGAACGCGTTTCGTCATCCATGGTATAGGTGTCAGTGCCAATATATTCGGTGCCAATGCTTTGGTTGTATCTCACACTCTTCGAGTTGGTACGCACGAACATATTATACCACTCAATCTTATGTTTATCAAGCGTAAAGTCGATTTTAGCATGAAGTCCTGTGGTGAGGTCGTGGATGCTATAATAACGACGCTTCAGGCTTGAGATATACATAGCCTGTTCGCCCGATGCCATCTTCACAGCATTATAGGTGCGCTCGGTACCACGAAAGGTGTTTTGTACGCTTCCTGCAAAAATCACGCCCAGGCGATCGTTCCAAAAACGATTGCCAATGCTCAAGCCACCTATCACATTAGGTGCAGGCATTGAATGACTTGTTATCTCGGTAGGACCACTTTTAAAGTCAGACATCTGCGCCTTATAATCTTTTCCATACGCCTCGTAAGGTGACTTTGTGGTGATATTGTTTCGATTAGACGTGAGATAATCGCGACCATCCTTCCAAAAATAGTCGGTAGTGCCTATGGCGGCGTTTGCCTGAAGTTGGAAACGCGAAGGCGCATCCTTCATCACCATATCAACCACACCCCCCGCAGCATCGCCCTCCATATCGGCAGTCAGCGACTTCGACACCACGAGGCGATCCATCAAATCGGAGGGAAAAATATTGAGAGGAATGTAGCGGTTCTTATCGTCAGGGCTTGGAATCTTCACCCCGTTCACAAGCGTATAATTATATCGTTTGTCCATGCCACGAAGGATGGCGTATGATGCTTCGCCCGTGGCATCGCGCTCCATGGTTACACCCGATACGCGTTGCAACACGCTGGCCACATTCACATCGGGCGACAGCTGTATGCTCTGTTGGCTCATCACGTTCAGCACCGTGCCTGCCGTTTTCTCCATATCAATGGCGCTACGGTCAGAATGATACTCTTTGTGCCCCTTCACCACAACCTCGCCCAACTGCTGTTGGTCTTCGTCAAGGGCAATGGATACAACTTCTTTGTTAGATACTTCTACCTGCACCTCGCGTGTTTTGTAAGAGATGTATCTCACCACAAGCGTGAAACGGCCCTTATCAGGCAACTCGTGCAAGGTAAATGTACCGTCGAGACCTGTTGTGGTTTTCACTTGCGGCAGTTCTTTCACCTCTACCACCGAGCCAATCAGTGGTTCACCAGTGCGTTGGTCTTTCACAATACCATCAACAGTGTGGGCTGTGACCGAGGTGGCAACAGCCGCCCACAATGCTGCACTTAGAAACAATTTATTCATCTTTTCTTAATATCAGTATCTCTCATCTTTTTTATATCAGCAACTATTATTTTGTCTTTGCAATGGTATGTATCACCTTTCCCTCCTTATCAATAAGAAACATTTTCAGTTCTTTCTTGGTGGCCGAGAAGATAGAAAAGCCATCGGCCGAACTACAAAACACAGTGCCATCAATCGCCTTAACGGGTCGGGCGAGCGAAGCAGAAGAGTTGACCACATAGTCGATATTATCACCCTTCATACGAATGTGCTGAAAGTTGTGAATATGTCCGCAAGCATAAATCGAGACATTATTATATTTATGCAAGATGGGCAGCAGGTTACGTTGCATATCGGTGCGCTCATATTCGGCTTTTGAGGTTTGAGCATAGATAGGATGATGGCCCACCACAATTACCCAATCTTCTTTTGCCGAAGCCAGCGTGCTATCGAGCCAACGAAGTTGTGCCTGCGAGTCTTGCTTACAAGCATCGGGATATTTGCTATTGTTTTCACGATAGCGGTCGATGAGGGGTGTGGTATCGAGGAACACTATACGCACCGTGGTGCCTTTACTATCAAACACCTTCGTATAATAGCGAGCAGGCATCATCCATCGACGGCTCACCTTACCATAGTCGAGCACTGCCTGTGTGTTGCCACGATACTCATGATTACCCAACACAGGAAACCAGTCGAGCATCAGTTCAGGATGCGAATACACCTGCTCATAATTGGTTGTCCACAAGGGGTCGTTTACCGATGCCACACCATTAAAATGATGAATGTCGCCCACAGCCAGCACACACTCCATGCCCGTAGTTTCGGCCATGTGTCCCATCAGTTCAGCAATGGGTTTCTGGTCATAATACCCATTTCGGCCCATGTCGTTGCACATGTAAAGCGTTACATCACCTTTCAGTTTTTTCCATTCAGTTGGGGTTTGTGCTTGCAAAGGCAAGCAGGCAAGCAGCATTACTGCCACAAAGGCGGTAGCCAAACGGCTGCCTACAATTTTGACTTGTTTCATCCTTAAAATATTTACTATAATGATTTGTCTTATGTATTACGCTGCAAAATTATGAGTAGCGTATGTCAAACACATTACAGTTATTTTAAGAGCTTGTGTCAATAATTAATTAGTTCCGACGAAAGCAAATGCGCTTCAAAACAACAGCAACGATAACTGAAACGAAGCTGAAAGCAAAGGCCAAAACAAAGTAAACAGGATAACCATAATAACGCTGTATAGCACCCGAATAGATGCTCGACGCGGCGCATGAGAAAAAGAACAGGGCTATGCCGATAGAATAAAACACATGCTTATACTTACCACAACTGTAGTAAGCTAAGAAACTGACACAGGCGGTAATGGAAAACCCTAAACCCATATTGCCCACAAACATACACACATTTACGGCCAGTAACGATGCCGAGGCCAAGTGGCTAAGCGCCATCCCCATCAAGGCAGGCAACAAATTGGCAAACGACATGGGTATAATGCTTTTGGCTGTGCGGTAACGTTTCAGCAAGCGTATACATAAAAGGCTACCCACCGACATACCAATCACGCCTACGGTGCCCTGGGTGAGTGCATACTCTTGCGGCGAGAGGCCCAAGCCGCCACGATGAGCCGAGTCGATAAGGAACAACGACATCACCATAGCCGTGAAGCCTTGCGGAAGAAGATAAAGAAGGAAAAAAACGGGGCCAATGGTTACCGACTTTTTGCCAAAGAACAATCGCAACGTATGCATCATCTCGCGCCACGTAGCAATGCTGCCCATATCGACGGTGGGAGCATCGTCGGTATCGGTGCGCCAGATGCGTATAAGGTGGTAGAGCCACAGCACAGCATAAACGCCAGCTGCCAGCCGCAACACAAAGGTCCAAGCATACGATACGTTTCGGGTTACCACCTCAAGATTGCCCGCCAACATTGACAATACGCCCAGTCCGAAGAGCACAGCCAACGAATGATAAACCACAAACATAGGGCGCAACATCACGGGATAAGGATTAATGGTGATGTACTTATACTTGCTTTCGGCCACAACATTGTGTATAGTGGTAGCTACTGACAAAGCAAACAGCAACAACATGATGTATTGAAACCAATAATCGGAGCCCAAGGCTTCAGACATCAACAACAATAAAACAGCGATAACCAGTTCAGAGGTCAGTATCCACACCTCTTTGCTCCACCCCACTCGCTTAAACAGCAAATGACAGAAGGGACGCAGCATAAAGGGTAAACACAACCATGAAATATTAAAAGTAACGGTAGTATTGTTCAAGCCCATGCGCTTGAACATCACCAAGAGAAGGAAAATAAAGGCAAACGGCAGTCCGTTGGCTATGCTGATTGTTGCAAGCCAAATACGATCGGCAACCGAGATGTTGCGATACGGTCGTATGATACGTTGTGGTAAAAGCGGACGACTATCAGTTGTCATTTTGTCTTTAGTATTCTTCTTGCAGTTTGTTACTCTTTACCAAATGTTGTGTTGTAAGGAAAAATGATTGACAGGTATCAGTGTGAGGGCGATGCTTTCTGCCAGCCCATACGCTGTAACAGCAGTAGCGCATCACACCGATACCTGATCATCAAAAAAAATTATGAGAGGATATTATTATTCTTTGTTTTCAACCTTCTTGCCAAAGTTGGGGTCTACCTTAACGAAGAAGCAAACAAGAATTGTGGCGGCGCAGCAAATCATGGTCCACACGAAGAAGTGGCGGTAACCAATGGTTTCTTGCAACCAGCCAGCGGCCATACCTGGAAGCATCATGCCCAAAGCCATGAAGCCAGTACAGATAGCGTAGTGTGATGTTTTGTGTTCGCCCTCTGAGAAGTAGATGAGGAACAACATATACGCTGTAAAGCCGAAGCCATAACCAAACTGCTCGATGAAGACGCACAGGTTAACGGTGAACAGCGAGTGATCCTGGAAATAGCTCAGATATACGAAGGTGAGGCAGGTGAGCGACATGCTCCAAGCCATAGGCAGCAGCCACTTCTTCAGGCCACCCTTAGCAGCAACAATACCGCCAATGATGCCACCCAGCGTAAGGCCAATGATGCCCACGGTGCCATAAACCAAACCTACCTGACCAGTGGTAAGACCCAAACCACCCTTGTCAATAGAGTCGAGCAAGAAGGGGTTAATCAGTTTCACCAGCTGAGCCTCAGGCAAACGATACAGCAACATGAAGACGATAGCCACCAAAGCCTGCTTCTTGCAGAAGAACGACTTGAAGGTAGAGAAGAACTCGGCCATGAGGTTAGATGCCGTAACGTTTTCAGGAGCATGGTCGCTCTGCGGACGCGGCAGGATGATACTGTGATAGATAGCACACATCAAGAAGAAGATTGACAGCACAACAAACACTACGAGCCAAGCCATAGGAATGTTGCCCGATGTGCCAGCGAAGGTAGCCTTCGTAGTGGTCTTCAGCTTATTGTCGATGTGGAAGATGAGGTAAGCAGGTTTATCCCAGTTTTCAGCTGTAAACTCGAAGCGGGGCGCAAACTTAGCCTGCTCAAGCGAGATGCTCTGGTCGCCATCTTTAAAGGCAAAGTTGAGCACGATGGTCTCGCCCTCGGCGGGTTTCTGCTGCAGCTTCACGCCAGCAATGGCAATGTTGCTAACCACGTTCGAAGCCGTAGCCTTTTCCTCTTCGCCAAAGGTGTCGTGCACCCATTTTGTGAAGGCCGATCCCCAGCCCTCGTTGCTGGTCTCGGCAGCAGCAGTAGTAGCCACCGCAGCCTTAGCCTCTTCTTTAGCGATGAAGCCATTGGCCATATTCAGCGCCTTAATGCTATCAGTGAGCAGTGCAATTTTGTCTTTTGCACCAGCCCCCTCTTTGGCATCAACCGCTACGCCAGCCTTTACCACAGCATCGGTAAACACAAAGCAGTTTTCGCCATTAGCCGCTGTCTGAGCCGTAGCGTCGGCCGCAAACTGTGGCAAGGTGAGCGTGTTAGTGTATTGTGGCGAAGCCTCAATGGTAACCTCGGCAGGTGTTAAGCCCGTACCCGTTTCAATCAAGCCAGCCACGATAACGAGCAAGCCCTGACCAGCAACGGTAGCTATACGGTAGAAGGTGCTACGGATGCCCACATACAACGACTGTTCGTGCTCGGTAAGCGCGTGCATGTAATAGCCATCGGCAGCAATATCGTGCGTAGCCGATGAGAACGCCACCAGCCAGAAGAAGGCCAGCGTGAGGCGGAAGAAGAATGGTGTGGGGATAGAGAACGCTATACAAGCAAACGCGATGGCAATGATCCACTGCATGGTGGTAGTCCACCAGCGTTTTGTTCGAATAAGGTCGATAAAGGGGCTCCAGAAGGGTTTGATAACCCAAGGCAGATAGAGCCATCCTGTATAAAGAGCGATATCGGTATTAGATATACCGAGACGTTTATACATGATAACCGAGATGGTCATCACAGCAACATAGGGCAGACCCTCTGCAAAATACAGAGTAGAGATCCACGCCCATGGATTTACTTTCTTTAATGCTTTCATTTACGGTTTTTGTTTTGTTCTTAAGGGGTAATCATCGTTCTCTCCCAAGAAGCTGGAAGAAGAATGTAGCTGAAAAAGAGTTTAGGAACAAAGCCAGCAAACGGTTAAGAAGTTCCGTCAAGCCATCTTTGCTCCCAAACTCTTTTTAATATTGCTTATTTATAGATACTCTTGATCTCAGCGTTGCGATAGTAGTGCAACAAAATCTGATTATAGTCGTATCCCTGTGCGCCCATAACGGCAGCACCTATCTGACACAGGCCAACGCCATGTCCCCATCCAGCACCAATAAGGGTGAACTTCTGCGGAACACCGTCCTTCACATCATCTTTGTCAACAACGAAGGCGCTGCTATACAGGTGCGATGTGCTTAGCACACGACGTATCTCAAGCTCCTTGCCAATGGTGAATGAGCGCTTTGAGCCTACAATCTTCAACTTGCACAGGCGTCCGCTCACGCCACGCTCTATGGGAACGAGGTCGATAATGTCGCCAAGATCCATCTTCAGTTTTTCAGTGATGAGGTCGTTCAACTCTTTCTGAGTGTAAACCACACGCCAACGATAGAAGTCGGTGGTTTCTTGGTCAAAGTCGTTCAGCACCTGAGAGAGAATCTCTTTATCGTGCGTATTGCAGAATGCGTCGGGAGCAGTGCGTATCCAGTTGTCGGCATTAGCCTCGATGGTAAGGTCAGGAATAACGTCTTCGTCCTTCACGCCCTTAGCCGTGTCGCGCACAGCCAGCAGGTAAGGCATCTTGATGTTTTCCCAGCAATACTGATACTCTTCACTTACGCCACCACAGCTTTTGCTGAAGCGTGCGTCGCAAATCTCGCCTTCCGACATCAATATCTTACCACGTGTTGCAGCAATAGCCTTGGCCACGTTGGGGCTTGTTTCCTTCGTGATGCCCTGGTAGCGCTGGCAGTGGTCGTCGGCGCAAACGTCAAAGATGGTATGATCTTCGCGGTCGTACCACTTAATCAGTTCGTCGTCTTTCTTGATGAACGAGAAGAAGCTATTGGTGCCTTCCTTCAGTTTCTTGCGCTTATCCATCTGCGCCAGCAGCCAGCTACGTGAAATAACTGAGTGGGCTTTGAGCAGCTCAAGACTTGAAGTGGCGCTCATCTCGCTTGAGATTACGCTTTCAAGATACTTCTCAACGGGAAGGTCGTTGATGGCGCAAATCTTATCAGCATCAACTACGAGTCGTAGTGTGCCCAAGAAGGTTTGTGTTTCTTTACGCTCCCAGTGGAAGTTGACACCAATGGTTACATCGTGCAACGAGAACGAGCTTTCTTCGGTTGACGGATGGAAGGTGAGCTCGCGATACTGTGTGCCGTTCCAAAGGATGCCTCCTTCAGAAAACTCTACCACCTGTTCGCCCACAATCTGCTCACCCTTAGCGGTGTAGGGGCTGTTCAGCGAGAAGGCAATTTTCTCGCCACTAACGATGCCCACCGACACACAAGGCTCCTGACCATCGGTAGGAAGCTTTTCGGTAGCAGTGGCGGCCACGATATCTTTCAATCGTGCCACGATGCCATCCATCACCTCTTGTGTGATGCCACACTCTTTGATGATAGCCTCGGCACGTTCGGGGGTAAGGCTCTCAAAGTCGTTAGGACGCGGTGTGATGAGCATACCCGACATATCAAGCGAGCCAGGGCTTACCAGCACCTTCTCGTTTTCGTCTTCTGTAAAGTAGCAGTCGGGGCGGTGCTTTTCGCGCGGGATCACTACCATGATAAACTCGTTGCCCTGTTTCCAGGCCACCACGTTCATCATAGGCTCGGTCTCGTCGGCACGCAGTGGCATAGCCTTATACAGCTGACGGAAAGCCTTCACGCCGGCCTCGGCGCTTTGGCTGGTTATTGCCATCACGGGGCACAAGAAGCCGCGCACCTCAGCAATAACAGCGTCGCCATTATCGGCCACCACGTTCAGGTTTCGGCTCAAGCGCTGCCATCCTGTTTGCAAGGGCAGAAGGCCACTGGTGCCTGCCTGCAGGTGCATATGGTCGGGAGCCGAAGCGCCACACTTAGGTCCGTTATAGAACACCATGATTTCAGGATAGTCGGTCAGCAGTTTATAAATCTCGCCTACGTTCTCTTTGATGCTTTGTGGCACATGCTCATTCTTAGGAATGGTGAAGTGTGTGGGCAAGATGGGGAACGGGTTAACGAGCAGAGTGAAACCCTCTTTCAAGGCAATCTCTATCTGCTGTTCCGGACGGTTCTTGGCACAAAGGAAGCAAGCACGCTGCTTCAGTGTCTTTTGGTCTATTTTGGCTCCCGTCGATACCAAACGGGCTGGGTTGAATTGTAGCCTAATTGTGTTCTCGCCAACTGAGAGGTCACGAGTCTTCACATTCCGCAAGTCGCGGAAGCGGAGCCGTGTATCATCCCAGGTCTCCAGCTGGCGGTAAAAAAAACGTTGCAGCGAGCTATCGTCGCTGATGTCTTCTTTGCCTTGGTGCATCTGCTGGCGAGCAATCACCTCCATGGTGCGCAGGCGGTCTTTATACAGGTTGTTAGCATTGGTCTTCTCGATGCTGAGCGAAGCGTCGCTGTTACCACCCCAACGGCGGCAGCAGTACAGCTCGTCGTAGATACGACCGATGCGATACTTGCGACTGAACATCAAGCCCAGTGCATAGTCTTCACCATAGCTGGTGTTAGGGAACTGAATTTGGCGTACCAGCGGTGTAAAGAAGGCACGTGGAGCACCCAAGCCGTTGATGCGCAATGCGTTGTTAGGTCCGTTCTGGTCGGTCCACTCCTTGTGGTCAATCAGTCCTGGAGGCAGTGTGTTCAGTTCAAAGTCGCAGATGCGGTAGCTACCAATAATCATGGCAGCCTTCTGCTCATGGAAAGCCTTAACGATGGTTTCGAGCGTCTGGGGAGACGAGTAGATATCGTCGCTATCAAGCTGCACGGCGAAGCGTCCGCAGCGGCTGTCGCTTACGGCAACGTTCCAGCATCCGCCAATGCCCAGGTCGGTACGCTCAGGAATAAGATGTACGAGGTGCGGATTGGTTTTCTCCAGCTCGTTCAATATTTCGGTTGTTCCGTCGGTCGAGTGGTTATCAACAACGATAACGTTGAAGGGGAAGTCGGCCTTCTGTCCGAGTGCCGATTTCACTGCGTCGGCCACGGTCTTCACGCGGTTATACACAGGTATAACGATAGAAGCCTCGTTCTCGAAGTGCTGCTCGTCAAAGTTGGGGTCGGCATATTTTGAGGTGTCTACCAATGCTCCGATAGCCTCAAGGTGGCAGGTAGCAGCCTTTTCCATTTCAACCTGTACCTCGCGGTTGCGGGGGTTCACATAGTCGAACTGCTTAGCGCCGCTAAGACGGGTATCGAGCTCGATGTCGGTGTACAAGAATTCGTCAATGTGGAACAGGTGTCCTTTACGGCTGAGGAAGAGACGCAGGTCGTAGAAGCCCGCAAACTTATAGTCGGCAGGATTGCTTTCCGCCCATTCTTTCAACAAGTCGGTTTTGATCAGTACAAGCTGTCCAAAGTCGAAGTCGTCACGCAAGCTACCCCACTGATAGTCGATAACGGGATGCTTTGTCGTTTCGCCATTAGCTACTGAGAAGTGATCTGAATACACCATAGCGGCATCCGAGTCGGCAGCCACGCGCAGCATACGCTCTAAAGCATAGTAGCCCAGTTCCAGTTTTGTGGGCTTAATGCTCAGCAGCACATATTCGGCCTCGGCGGCCTTTGCAATGGCCTTCAAACTTTGAGTTGAAGCTACATTATCAACAACTATCTGGGAACAGCCTTCAGGTGCCTGCGTTTCAGCGGCAAAGTCGGCTGTCACCAACAAATTCACATGCTGCACGGTTTTGCTTCGTTGCAGCTCTTGCAACAATTCCTCGCTTGTCGAAAGGTTGTCACAGAGTAAGAAACAGTCAATTTTTCCCCTCATTGTTATAAATAAATTGTTTAATAAAATTTAAGTTCCATATAAAGCTACACAACAGTTACTGAGTCTTTCGATAAAGACCCCGAGGTGGTATCTTTCTTGCAAAGATAGAATAAATATTTGACCATACGAAAGAAAACAAGCAATATTTTCTCTTTTCAATGGTGTTAGTATTAAATTTTCAGTCAATTACATACCTTTGTCATGTCTATATGACAAAGTGTGCTCGCCCCGATGCCAAAAGCCGAGGCACAGGTCGAGCACATTTCGTTATTGTTTTTAATCGTTTAAGGCATAGGTAACGGTCGACACCACACGCACCTTTTTAATATATGGCGTGTTAGCATCGCGATCGTCGATAGAAAACTGTCCTTGGTCAGCACGAATAATCTTGCCCAGCTTGCTCTTGCTGCTGTTAGCAAACTGCTGTGCGGTGCTTTCGGCATTGGCGATAGCCTCTTCCATCATTTTAGGCTTCATATCCTTGAACGACACATACTCGTAGCTGACGCGGTTTTCATATTCGCCACTCACGATAGCAATGCCCTGTTTTAGCAGTTCGCCTTGCTGTGCAATCAGCTTGCGCACCAAGTCGACATTGCGCGACGTAACAGTGATAATCGAGGTAATGTTGTAACGATAGTCGCGCTTATTGTCCGAGTATTGGTTGGCGTTCATATCAATCACCACGGGGGCGTTCACACTAATCTCGGCATCTTTTATGCCACCATTGTTTAAGAAACGTCGTATCTGCGCCTGTGTTACCGCAATGCGCTGATACAACTGTGGCAGGTCGTTGCCCAGTTCTTTCGACACGATGGGCCACGTTACCTTATCGGCGGGCACCTCTTTTTCGGCCAGGCCCTTTACCACCACCTTACGGTCTTTATCGGTAAAGTGGTCGATGCCGCTTTTCACACACAATCCAAGAATAACGATGCCCAGGGCGATGAGTGCCGAGGGCAGAATGTTTTGCAATGTTGTTTTCATAACTTAATGCTGTTTGTGTGGTTATTGATTTTTAAACAAGTCTTTTATGCCACCAAGGCTGCCCAGCAAGTTTGTGGCCTCGTAAGGCAGATACACGGTTTTGGTTTGATCGCCATCGGCCAGTTGCTGCATCATCTGTATATACTTTTGCGCCAACAGATAGTTGGCAGGATTGGTGCTCTGCCCCACAGCCTGCGTTATTTTATCTATCGCAATGGCCTCGGCCTCGGCTTTACGAATACGCGCCTGAGCCTCGCCCTCGGCACGCAAAATTTCTTGCTGCTTAGCAGCCTCAGCTCGGTTGATGGTACTGGTTTTCTCGCCTTCCGACTGCAGAATGACGGCTTGCTTTTCTCCCTCAGAGGTAAGAATGGTGGCACGCTTGTTACGCTCGGCCTGCATCTGTTTCTCCATAGCCTGCAGCACGCTTGCGGGCGGGATAATGTCTTGCAGCTCAACGCGGTTCACCTTGATGCCCCACTTATTAGTAGCATCGTCGAGCACGGCGCGCAGCTTGGTGTTAATGGTGTCGCGCGAGGTAAGCGTCTGGTCCAGCTCCATCTCGCCTATGATGTTACGCAGCGTGGTTTGCGTCAGCTTCTCAATAGCGTTGGGCAGATTGTTTATTTCGTAAACGGCCTTAAAGGGGTCAACAATCTGAAAGTAGAGCAGCGCATTAATCTGCATCTGTATATTATCTTTCGTGATAACGTTCTGCTTATCAAAGTCGTACACCTGCTCACGAAGGTCGATGGTGTGGGTATAGACGTAGCGTCCGCGTATGAGGGCCACGATAGGTTTGGGCTGGTCAATAAACGGTATGATAACGTTTATGCCAGGGTTCAGCGTAGCATAATATTTGCCCAAGCGTTCTATTATCTTTGTCTCGCTCTGCGAGATAATGACAATCGATTTCTTCACAAAGATGATGGCCAGCAACACCACGGCCACCAGTGCAATAACAATAATCTGATCCATAGCTAAAGTATTTTTTTAGGGTTAATGTATTGTAATAAATATTCAGTCTACACTCTCAACAGTAACAATCACGCTCTCACGTCCCACAATGCGCACACGCATGCCCACCTCTAAGGGGTCAGAGTCGGTGCTCATGGCTTTCCAATCGTCGCCATCCAGCTTCACACGGCCGTAGCCACTCGCGGGTATCGTTTGGCTCACGGTGCCTATACGCCCAATAATGGCGTCGGTATTGCTGGGCCGTTCATGCCCACCCCTATGCAACAAGGCATTGAGCTTAGGGCGAATGAAGAAGATGGAGGCCGCCGACACTACGGCAAACAACAACACCTGAACCCATAGCGTAGCATCAAATGCCGCTGCCACAGCCGAGGCCAAAGCGCCAATGGCGAAACAGGTAACATAGAAGTCGCCCGACGTTAATTCAAGCGACAGGCATACTATGGCAATGATGGTCCAAAGCAGCCACATGTGTGAAAGGATGAAAGTCATATTCTTTTAGTTGACAAGTTGACGAGTTGACGAGTTGACGAGCTGATAGCTGAAGAGGGACTAGGGACTAGGGACTAGTGCCTCGTGACAAGCAACATATTAACGAGCAAGGGTAAGGCCAGGCCACTGGTCGGTGCGGAAGGGCGAGGCGGGCAACAGTGCTCCGTTACACAGGTTGCAGTCGGGGTTGTCGGCCCAAGCATAGCGCACAGCGAGAGGCATGGGCACAGCGGCTGCCGATACCACCACGCTGCCATCCTCGATACGAGCGTCGGCCCAATGAAACTGTCGGTCGGCACCAGCAATAGCAAAGCCGCGCAGCGCCTCACCTTCCTTAGTTTTTAGGCCGCCATCAGTGTGCGTAAAGCTGATGCGTATCTGCCCCTTCTCAATGGTATAGTTATCATAGATGGGGCCCGAATAGGCTATATCTTCGCCGTAGGCCAGGTGTCGAGCGGCCAAGCCCAGGCGGTTGCCAGCCGTAGCTTTATCAATAGGATGAATATCTTCGGCCATACCAGCATCAATCAGCACAGCAAGGGCGGTGCCGTCAACGTGCAGAGTGTTGAGCTGTGCCTCGCGCAGCTCGGCCCACTCCGACTCGGTAGGCTCATTCTTGCGCTCCATATAGTTGGCCAACTGGGCTATAATGAAAGGAAAATCTTGCTTCCACAACGAGCGCCAGTCGGCTATCATCATAGGCAGCAACTGGCGATAGCGGAAGGCGCGCGGAGCGTTGTTCTCGCCCTGATACCAGATGGCGCCCTTCACAGCATAGGGTGCCAGCGGACGTATCATAGCATTGTATAGCACGGTGGGTATGTATGGATTGTCTACTGGGTTGAAGGGCACCTTGCCAGCATCGGTAAGGCTGGTAGCCAACTGCATCTTCCACTCGCCACCCAGCGGCACCACATCGTTGCCACAAGCTATGCTCATATTGGTTGCGTTGCCGCGCAAGCCACCAGCGCCACCCGTGTCAAGCACCTTAACGGCCAGCACGGCCTTTCCAGCTTTTACCAGCGATGCAGGTATGGTATAGTTTCTATTAACGGGGCACTGCTCGGTGTGGCCCACCTCTACACCATTAAAGTAGGTAACATCCATATCATCAATCATGGCCAACTGCAAGCGCAGGTCTTTGCCTTCCCACGTCGCAGGAATGTCAATGGTTTTTCTATACCATACAAAGCCATCAAAATTGCCATACCCCACCTCGTCTATTTTCTGAGGCTGAGCCAGCGTTTGCCACTGTGCCACATCATATTGCGGCTGTGCCCACAAGGCGGTGCCATCGGCTTGCATGCTGCCTTCTTTCTGGCCCACAGTGTTCATCCACTCGCGCAGCTCGCGCTGATATTTGATTTCGTGCTCGGCGGCCGACAGTTTGTCGTTGGCTATTTCTTCTACCGTGGGGCGGAAGTCGGGCAACGTCTTCAGCGTCTCGCCACTTATCCAGGTTTCTATATCGGTGCCACCCCAGCAAGTCATAATCAATCCCACGGGCACATTGCGCTGCTGGTTCAGGTGCTTGCCAAAGAAATAGCCTGTGGCCGAAAACTGCTTCACGGTTTCGGGCGAGCACATTTCCCACGTATGGGTTTGCTTGGGCAGGCCATCGGCGGGCGTGCTGCTTATGGCATTGTCAATGTGCATGAGGCGTATGTTTTCATACTGCCCCGAGGCGGCTATCTCGTCGGGATAGGTTTTGATGTTCCAGCCTTCCATTGGAAACTGCATATTGCTCTGACCCGTGCACAGCCACACCTCGCCTATCATCACATTGCTCAGCGTTACAGGCTTGCCATCGGTTAGGGTGATGGTATAGGGGCCACCTGCCGTGGGGGTATGCACGTCAACGCGCCATTTGCCATCGGCACCCACCTTGGTGGTATATTTGCGGTTGTCCCACGAGGTGGTTACGGTGAGCTTCTTGCCAGCCTTAGCCTCGCCCCACAGCGGAGCCTGCGTTTGCTGCTGCAGCACCATGTTATCAGTAAACAGTGGATAGAGTTTCACCTTGGCGTTAACAGACATGGCGGCACAAAGTATAGATAGGGTTAAAGTGGTTTTCTTCATGTGTCTCTTTTATATTGTTTCGTAAAATAGATTATATTACAAAGGTAGTGTTTTTTTTGAGACAACACTCACAAAGCTCCATTATTTTTTTTAGTAGGTGTTCAAATGGAAAATAGGAAAATAGGAAAATAGGAAAATAGGAAAAGAGAGAGGAGCGAATTGCCGCATGGCTCGCTGTCGGGGCCATGCGGCAATCTTCGATTTAGATTTACAAGGCGGGCAGCAGGTGTTTCCAGATCAGGTTGATCTCGCTTTGCATATCGCCAATGTTGGCGGTGGTGACGATCACGGCATCTTTCTTGGGCACGAGGATGATGTACTGACCGTTTGCTCCGTCGGCACGCACGCAGTTGTGACGGCAGCGCCACATCTGATAACCGTAGCCTTGCAGCCAGTCGCTATCCTTCACCTTCATTGTCTTTGCCACATCCTCGGGGGTTTTGCCTGCGGGGCGGCACTCGATGTGCTTGGAGGTAGCGTCCTCAATCCAGCTGGCTGGCAGGAGTTGCTGGCCCTTCCACTGTCCCTTCTGCAACAGAAATTGGCCCATCTTGGCCAGATCTTCGGTCTTCAAGAAGAGGCCCCATCCTCCGGTGTTGATGCCCTGCGGACTCTCATCCCAGTGTGCACCTACGATGCCCAACGGGCGGAACAGGCGCGGGTAGAGATAGTCGATCACCTTCTGACCCGTCACCTTCTGTACGATAGCTGAAAGCATATAGGTGCCTAAGCTGTTGTAGCAGAAGTAGGTGCCTGGCTTGTGTTTCAGCGGTGCGCCCAGGAAGGCGGCTGCCCAGTTGCCATCCTTGGTCTCGGGCTTGCGCACCAATCCTGTGGGATCGACATCGTGGCCCGACGACATGGTCAGCAGGTCTTGCACGGTCATTGCCTTCAGATTCTCGTCGGGGTTGGCCGGCGTCTCGTCGGGAAAGAAGCTGATCACCTTGTCGGTTAGTTTCAATTTACCCTCCGTCACAGCGAAGCCAACGGCTGTGGCGGTGAAGGTCTTACTTACTGAGTTGAGCACGTGAGGCACTTTGGCGTCGCCTTTGCTCAGCCATTTCTCTTTCAGCACCTTGCCGTGCTGCACGATCATGACGCTATGCAGGTCTTGGCCCGATTTCTCAACCGCTTTCAGGTAGTTGTCGAAGTTCTTGTCGAGGCGTTTCGAGGCTTCGCCACGGGGCAGAGCCTTCGTCAGGTCGTTGTAGCTGATCAGCTCGATGCCGCTCTGTTTGATCTTTTGTTTCACTTTGTCGCTGGTGAACAGGTCGGTCACGCCTTGGCGATCCATGGCCACGTGCTCGTAGCCTACGTGTCCAACGGTCTGCATCTCCTCATTGTCGAGGGAGGGATGGTCGACGAACATATAGGTTTGCCCGGGCTGCAACGAGTCGAGCATCTTCAGGAAGCTGGCCTCTTTCTCAGCGCCAGTCTTCGACGGTCCATCATAGCCTTTATAGATGAACCCGTATTTGTCCATGGCTGAAACACGGTCGATCATGGGCAGGTGGTACTCCTCGCTGAGGCGTTTCATCAGGTCAGACACTTGTGGGTCGAATCCAGTTGATCCCATGTGGCCAGACACGTGGCTGAGCTGCGGAATGTTTCTCAAGGCCATCTCGATTTGGGCGCGAGCCTCTTGCTCCACCTCTTTGATGTCCCATTTATTCTCCAAGATGGCCTTGCCAGGATAGGCTTTGTTGGGGCGCATCATCGGGAGGAAGTAGCCGTTCTCGTCGCAAAGAGAGGGGCAATGGGTGAGCGGACGCCACTTCACGTTCTCCCATTCGCTGGTGAACGCCAGGTGCAGGCCCACGTCGATGCCGGGATTCTCCTTTAACAGGCGAACCGCCTCGGGAAACCAAGAGCCGACAGCCATCACCTCGATGCTGGTCTCGATGCCTTGTTGATAACCTTTTAGGCAGGCGATGTTGGCTGCACGGAAGGAGCCCATGTCGTCAGCGCGCACAATCAGCCTTGGATGCGCTATCTGTGCGACGAGGGGCAGAGCGGCTAAACAAAAACAGCCGCAGAGTGCTTTTTTGAAATTCATAGTAGTTTAATTTAACCCTAATTTCCGCAACACTTTTGTATAAAACTAATTTGAAGCACTGAGTAGTAATGTATTACCCCGGGCTTTGTCATGTCAGAAGATTCACTTAACTTCGTGTTGCAATAAAAATCAAACCAATCTTCAGTAGACATGGCTAAAGTACAAATAAAATTCGATTCAATCACACCTTTTGGCGGAATATTTTCAATCATGGAGCAAAAAGGGTTGGCGGTTCTTAGGCATCCACGCGCCCTCTACCGATAGCTGAAAACTAACGTTGGGATTGAGGTTATACTTCACGGCAGCACCTATGCGGTCGCCCAGGCTGGCGGCATCGTACACGGTGAGGGGCATGTAGCGATGGTTACCCACCAGACTCTTCTGTCCATAAACATAACCCTCCCACTTATCGTTAAACTTATAGCCCAACACGGCCGACAGACCAGCCTCGCGCCATGAGGCATGCTGCCACGTGACATTGTCGAAGTAGCCACCCACGGCCAACGACAACTTTGAGGTGAGGGGCACGGCATACATGGCCGAAAGGCTCTGGGTGAAGCCTGCACCTCCCTTGGCGTGCTTGCCAAACTGGGTAAACACTGATGCACCCAACGATACGTTTAAGCCGCTATGCAGACTCCAATTATACCAGCCTCCCCAGTAGAGGGGCGACATAACAAAGGGCTGCACCTGACCACGCATATTGATGGCGGGCAGATGTAGGGTGTCGGGGGCAGGAAGAAGGGCTTCGGTGCCCGCTATCGTAGAGGGGGCTTCGGGCATGGGGATCTCGGCCTCGCGTTCGGCGGCCTTTTCGCGAGCCAACTGTCGGGCGGTGCCTAACGTGGCACCACTGTGCATCGTCACCATATCTTTGGGCAAAAGGGCACGATTGTTAATGTTCTTGTCGCCCTCGTTTTGAGCGCTCATGGGCATGTGCCAAGCCATCATTGCCAGCAGCACCACCACTCGGCCTATCGTTGTTATTGTGTGTAGTTTCATACGTTGCTTACATTGTTTCAATTACAAAGATAATGCAAATCGAGAGCAGAATATCAAGCTTGCTTGAATATTATGCCGAGATGCAGCTTATCTTCTACAAAGATAATGCAAGTCCCCTACCCCACAAAACGTTTTAAACATATTTAGGTAAAAAAGTGTTGTCGAGTTTTTTTATTTACAACTTCTTCATCGACAACGAGATGCGGTTGCGCTTACGGTCAACTTCTACCACACGCACCTTTACATGCTGGTGCAACTTCACCACCTGAGTAGGGTCGGCCACATAGCGGTCGGCCAACTGCGACACGTGTACCAGTCCGTCTTGATGCACACCTACGTCGACAAAGGCGCCAAAGTTGGTAATGTTGGTCACAATGCCTGGCAGCACCATGCCCGCAACGAGGTCGTCGACAGAGGTTACGTTCTTATCAAACTCAAACTCCTCTATCTGTTCGCGGGGGTCGCGCCCTGGCTTCTCCAGAACTGTTTGCCAAAGAACGCCAATGGATGAACTCAGAGATACAGATGCATATCCGTGAGCTCAATTCCATACTTGCTGATGAACGGAAGAAAGTCCGTGAACGCTACAAGGAATATGATGGTTGTTACCTTGGTTACTATGCCCAGTGGTTCTTCTGGTTCTTCTTCACGATTGGTATCTTTGTGGTTGCTGGAGGTATAGGGATGATGATTGCTTACCAAATGGTTATTGCATATCACTTATTCATATTTGTCCATTAAACAGGCATTGAAACTCCGTTGTGCCTTAGGCGGTTCACTATATCCACTGCCTTGCAAGCGGTTAGTGGTATTCCATTGGTCTTTCCAGTAATCCTCAAGCAGATGTTGAAACTTGACAGGAGTTGAGCGCAAATAACGCTTGGGCTGAAAGCTGATGGTTGCTGTTTGCCGCATCTGCTCTATGCCTGTAGCAACAAACGAGAATTCATGTCGGCTTTCGGAAGCAGCCAGTATTAGTCCTGGCAAACCACCTAACTTCCATGGACCATTATCAAAAGGCAAGTCCAACGAATACCACGCTGTCCAAGTGCGCCCACGGAACTGACAAACGGCTTTATGGCAGGGATAACCTATAATAATAGTGTCACCCTCGGCGAGTTCCCAAGAGAAGGTCGGGATGGATTCCTCATAACAGAATGAAAAGTCATTGTGCACGACATCCGTATAAGTGAGCGTGCCCCTCTGTGGAATGTGCTTATAAACTTCATACTCGCGTCCTTTCTTAGAGCCAAACGTATTTGCCAGGAACTGCAAATAGCTCATGGGGTCGGTATTCACACTCTTCACAGAATCACGCAGATGCAGAAACTGCTCAAACCGTTGGCTATAAAACCGAGACGAATGTCCCCCTATATCCAACAGATTTATATCATCATACGCTTCCTTTTGCTCCTGCGTGTGTTTATACAATGCACGATACTGTACACGCACACTTACCGTGTCCACCGCCTCTTGGGAATGGACGCATGAGGCAAATAAACAAAATGCCAATAAACTGAAGAGTATTTTCATAAGCAACAATTCTTTTTATTTACTTCAACTCAAAGGTTGCCATAAGCAGCACCTTATTGCCATCTATGTTTTCTTCGTAGAAGAAGCGATAGACGCCAGGATTGTTTGGCAGAATATCGGGAAAAAGATGGGCTGTGATGGTGCCGCTTTGACCATCGCTTAAAACATGACCGATGGCCGTGAACGAGCAATCGGTGGGCACAACAAACCAATTGCCATCCGCTCCTTGGGCCGTGATGCTATAGGCATCGCCATACACAAATTCTTCGCCACTATGGTTGGTAATCGTGAATCTGATCTCCGTGGTGCCCAATGGATAGGAAGGCTTCTCCGCCTTGAGGGAGATACCTTGGTAGGTGCTCACGCCTTCCCTGTTGTCGATGATAGGGTCCAACTTGCCCTCAAACCTGATGGCGGGCGAGTTGTAAATCTGCCTACGAAACTCCTGCTGCTTCTCCTTCGTGTTCCAACGGAGCGCAACATCAATGGAGTTGGATCCCATTCCAAATCCAACAACATTTCGCAAGGCCGGGGTCTTGTCTTCCGACAGGAACTTCCGCTCAAGTATCCGCATAATGGAGTTCAGTTCCCTATGCGAATATTTACGCGCCGAAGCCTTGCGATAGGTACTCTTCTTGCTCTTGACAACTCTCTTTTTGCTAATGGTCGCTACCTTCTTTTGTTGAGCGGCAAATGACTGTTTGCAAGCAGCAAAAGCTGTTTGCATTGAAAGGAACATTGTCAATCCTAATATTATTGCATTGAGTAGTTTTGGCTTCAGTCTCATAGTTATCAGCAATTAACAATTTAATATGTAGAGAGATATGAACTCTTATAGTATATTTCTTTTCTTATGAGAAAAGTTCAATTTATTTTGCAAATACTATATTTTAGTTTATCCACAAAATGATGCTATGATATTATTTTGTCTCTCATAATCTCTTCAATCATTGCGTTCCTTTTTGTCCGTGATAAGTTCTTTCATATCCACAGACAAGAACTGTGCAATTTCAAGAAGTGTGGTAAGGTTGGGTTGAGAACGGTTGCATACGTAAGCATTGACCGTACTGAAACTCCTTCCTAACTTCTTTGCAAGCCATGTTTGGCTTATCCCTTTGTCCTCTAAGACTGCTCTTATGCGATTTAACTTTATGTTTTTATCGTTTTTACGCTACAAAAATAATATTTTATCGTGATAATCCATCCAAATCCCTTGAATATCTGCTGTATTCCGTCGTAATTTAGACAAAATAGAAATATAATCTGCAAAAATGGAACTAAGCAATTGATTTCCCAATATGGCAAGATACATATATGCGTTTATGAATATGTTCTTTTTGCCATACTCTTAAAATGACGTTACATGAAAATTACTGTTGGTAACTACTCTTTTATCAAGTGCAAAGACTAATCTTAATATTTTGTAAAATCACAGCATAAAATGTTGTTTTTCAGAAATTAGATTTAACTTTGCACTCGAAATCAAAGCGTTCTTTGTATATTGCAAAGTTGTGAAAGAAAAAGAATATAGCTCGTTTCTAAATCGTTAGCAGTTACATTCTTTTAAATACTTAATTCGTTGATATTCAATCAATAAAAGATTTTGTTGTGACTCGCGCAATGAAAAGTTATCTCTTTCTTTATGCCCGCCCTGAGCACCCACCGCTTTATTGCCTCATTCGTGCAAGACGGGCTGTGAATGTCTGTGAAAACAGGTTCGTTTGGTTTGCCCCTCTCTCCCATAAGTTCAGCCGCCTGAGGTGTTATGTCGAGGTATTCCTGACCGCCCGTTTTCTTCTGACGGAAGATGATGCGGGTAAAGCCTGACTGTTCTTGAACCTCTGCCCACGTCATTTTCAAGATGTCTGACCGCCTAAGACCCGTCAGGCATGAAAACAGAAAAGCCCGTTTGATTTTCGGGTATTCACATTCTGTCTCGGCGAGCTTCTTCACTTCATCTATTGTAAGGTACATGCGCGTGCCTTCCTCTGCCTTGAAATTCTCAACACCCCGCATTGGGTTATTCCTGATAATTCTTTCGTCAAATGCCTGATTGAGACACGCCCGCAGCTTGTTGAAATAACTCAGTTTTGAGTTTCTTGAAAGTTTATGGTCTTTGATGCGGTCTCGGTAGTCATTGCCCCACGCACACGCTTCATTCTCTAAATACTCTTTGAAGCCCTGAACCCATTCTGTCGTTATTTCGGCAAACGTGATTTTTCGGTTCGGCTCATACTTTTCAAGATGTTTCAGGCATGACCGCCAGTTCCCCCAATTCGATTTGTTGTCAGGGGCGTGAAAACGCTTCTCACATAACTTTTCATAATAGTCGAAGAACAGCGTCTCCTCGGCGTAATCACTCTTGAAGCCAAACTCCCCGTTTCTGAGTTCGACAACACGCTTCGCCCTGATAGCCTCGGCAAGCTGCAGCGTCTCTTTGTTCTTCTTCTTGTCTTCACGGGTCTTTTCAGGAATGAGGTAGAGGCGCAAATACTCATAAGACCTTTTGCCGTTCAAATAAATGTCAAGGTAGAGAGAGGTCAAGCCGTTTGGCGTTTTCCTCTGTCTGAGCCTGATTGGTTCTTTTGATTTCTCCATACTGCTGTCGTTTTGGTTTGTTGCTCTCTGTTGTTGTTTTTGTTGCTCTGAGATTGAGAGCAACAAAGGAACAACAAAATAACGACAAAACGGGTGTAATTATTGCGAAATAACAAAACTTTTTTCATAAACCCCAAAACATTGATTTATAAAGCCTTGTTTCTCATTAGTTACACCCGTTTTATACTTGACTTTATTTGTTAAAATATAAACTTACTTTCCGATGCAACATGTGGATGTTGCTGATAGTTAAGCTATTATCTTTTAAACGGTACAACTACCCTTTTTACAAGTGCAGAGAAAATGAACAACAAATGTAATATGCTTATTCTCAACCTGTTAGCGATGAAGTTGTACCGTTCCTTTTAGCCTTTTTTTGTAAGATTCTGGAAACAAATGCAATGCATTGTTCCTCAGCCTCTTCCGTTTCTTGTGTTACAGAACGCTTATCTGGTTGCAAAGATACAGATTTATATTGGATTAGAGCAAACTATTATCTTAAAAAATATTATTCCACAGTTGCTTTTTTCGATATTTTTAATCGCACCACTTCATGTATCACAGTCAATGAATTGCAGACAATGGGCAATGTGAACATGGTTTACATAATCTGAAAGCAGACAAGATACGCAAGCGCATATTGCATTACTTTGGCTTGCAACCAATTGTCTTAGAATCTTGGATAACGTCTTTGACACTGTTACGAAATGCCTACTGCCACCATTCAAGAGTGTAACAAAGTAAGCTCCGTCATGCCTGTCTCTCCAAGAAGAAAACCTTTGTAGAGCAAACCAATCACTCACCAAATGACTATGAGAAAGTGGCTTCTGACTCTATTGTTAAAGTACCATTGCAAACTGTACATGAACCAGAGAACATTTGGAATTCCAATGCTGACAACAAACAAGACAGCCTATCAACGAGAGACTTTCTAACAAATACAGAGAAAGAGAAAATAAAAGAATTGGCTTCACAAGTACCAGATAGCATCAGAAATCGTTTTGCAAGTTTAGTGGATAAATGGAACATAGCAATAGATCATAATCCTAAGACGCGATATAGTGCAAGCACATATTCATATGCAAAATTGCCTGAATTCCTTCCTCTCAAATCAATGGGAAAACAAATAGTTCCACTAATTATGGAACGAATGATAAACCCTTGCAATTTTTATTTTCTTGTTCTTTATGAAGCTGTTCTGGAAGGAAATGAAACGAAAGACGATTCTAAGTTTAGCGAAAGTGAACAGATCAGAGCTATAAGATGTGTTAAAAAATGGCTGGAAAAACAATAATAGGCAAGTTCTTCTATTATAATTGAATCTACATCATTTCTCCTGTGCCGCAGAATATATAAGATGTAACAAATGCAATAACCAAACTTGCCTGTCGGTGATTTGTTCCTCCGTAGTCGGACAATTAAGATGGAAAGAATATATAAAAAAACATAAAAAGTTTCTGATTTTTCTCATAAACAAATTAGATTTTATATATTTGTGCAAAATTAGAAACAATGACAGAACTATTGAGTATATTATACAAGCTGCGGATATTCACTTTGGATGAACTTTCTGAGGCTCTGAAAGACAAGGTGAAGGCGGTGGAAGCGTTGCTTGCTCGGTACAAGCAACAAGGGTGGATTGTGGCTATACGGCGCAATACCTATTGCATGAAGGATATTGCATCTGGCTTACCTGTTTGCGACAAGTATGAGATAGGAAGCCACTTGTCACCTACAGCTTGCATCAGTTATCACACAGCATTGGAATTTCATGGATTGGCTCATCAACCCTTCAATGAGGTTTTTGTGAAAAGCATGACTCGCTTCAATTCCTTTTCTTTCGACGATGTGGATTATACCTATTGCCGACAAACAAAGGAAATCGTTGGTATGATGACACCCAATGGAAACCCTTATGTGCGAGTAACGGATGTGGAGAGTACGTTGTTGGATTGCTTTGACCGCATCGACCGAGCTGGTGGTATTGAGGAATTGCTGCATTGCATGGAGGGTATCGTCTTGCTCAATGAGGAAAGGCTCATCGATTATCTCGCAAGGTACGACAAGGCATTCCTGTACCAGAAGACAGGCTATCTGTTGGAGCGAATCAAGGAACAAGCCAACATCTCAGAATCCCTCTTGGAGCTGTGCCGAGCCAAGGGAACCAAAAGCGTCAAGTGGTTGACTAACAACGAAGAGTCGGATACATTTGTAAATAAATGGCGCATGTATGTGCCGCAAGAATTAACATCAAAGGAAGAATATGAACTCATATAACAAACAAGCTCTTGACATCATCGCCAAGGAGCAAGGCTTTATTCGCGACAACCTCGAAAAGGTGATGCGATTGGTGGAGATACTCAACTATTTCCATGACAGTCCTTTGCTGTCTAAATCTGCTGTTCGAGGATAAAGAGATGGTCAATAGAATCAAATTTCATCCTATGGCTTTGTGGAAGACAAGGAGTCGTTGAATGTTTTTTCTGTAAATTTTGAAAAAAGTTGTTGTTTTGCTTAGTTTTTTGATTCCCTCAACTGTATATACAGTATATGGACTATAAAACAGAGAATAGGCTATGAGTAAATATCTGATAAGTTTGATTTTGCTTTCGGTGATAAGTATGGGCGTTTCTGCCCAACGTATCACCCGACAATATAATAATGTGTCATTTTCTGCGGCATTAAAGGATTTGAATGCCAAACAGGATAAGTATGTCATCAACTTTGTGTATGACGAGTTGGAGGATTTCAAGGTGACAAAGAACATCAAAAATGAAAGTGTTCCAGATGCCATCATGAACTTGATAGGTTTTTACCCTATCAAGATGAAACAAGTGGATAATATTATCATTGTAGAATGTATTCAAAAGACTTCTAACAGAATGATGGGACGCATTGTAGACACTCGTCATCAACCTGTCGATTTCGCCAATGTCGCTTTGTTCAATGTTAGTGATTCCAGTTTAATCACGGGTGGTGTGACAAATGAGAATGGTCAGTTCGTAATTCCTTGCGAGGTGAAAAAGGCGATTGTGAAAGTAAGTTGTGTGGGCTACAAAACTTACTGTAATGCATATCGTACCGGTGAGGTTGGTGCCATAACCTTGGAGGATGCAACAATTAATCTGCAAAAAGTTGTGATTAAAGGTCATCGCAAATACATATCAAGAGAAAACGGTAAACTTACGCTTGACGTTCAAAATTCCAATTTGAAAAATATTGGCAAGGCAACAGATGTTATCAAATATATTCCTGGGATGCTCTATACAAATGGAAAGTATGAGGTGTTTGGTAAGGGTGAGCCTGTCATCTATATAGATGGAAGAAAGCAGACTAATACTTCAGGGTTGTCACTCCTTTCTTCTACCAACGTGAAGTCTGTACAGCTCATAACAAACCCTGGAGCAGAATACGATGCAGAAACAAGGAGTGTCATAAACATCACTACCGTACACCATTCCTTGGATGGACTTTCTGGTATTGTGGGTGCGGAAATCTCCAAACATAAGAATTTGTCTAACAACGAGGAGGTCAACCTCAACATCCACAAGGGAGCTTTGGATGTATTCCTCGCATATCAATATGACAATACGAGAAGTGACATCAGATATGATGTTAACCAGTTCAATTACGAGCAAGATACATTTCATGAGATTTCTGCTTCTGAATATTCCGACCGCTCTCACTCTCATGACTATAATGTTGGTATGAATTATGCCATAAACAAGAATCACACTATCGGCGGAAGATATTTGGGAAGCATCTCCAACTACAAGATGCTCGACTCTCCTTTCGACTATATGCAGACGTACAAGAATGATGAACTGCTGACATCTACAGACAATAAGACTGAAGAATCTGAAAAGGAAAGGTTTCACAATGTCAATCTGTATTATATCGGCAAACTAACAGACAACCTACAGCTCAACTTGGATGCCGACTATGTTTATGCTCAACTGAAACATAAGCAACAAGTGAGCGAGACAAGTAGAATAGATGCAGTCTCAGAAATCACGCATATGCGAAACGACCAGCGAAATCGTGCGACTGCACTCAAAGGGGTGTTTGCTTGGAACATGAATAAGAATAATAGGCTTGATTTCGGAACGGATTTCAGTAAAATCAGTTCATGGGGTATGTCTGCAAACGAAGAAGGGAAGATAGCCGATGACCAATTCAAGAATAAGGAAACCAAGTATGCAGGATTTGCCACTTTTCGTTTGTCTGCCTCCAAATGGAAAGGAAGCATCGGGCTTCGCTATGAGTACATTCATGCCATCAACACAGACCAAGGAGAAGTAAAGAACAAGACCAATTATTCGGACTTACTTCCATCCCTTTCTCTTTCCACTATGTTTGGGAGAGTGGGGATGAATCTTGATTTCAGTAGCAGGGTCAGCCGTCCTTCGTTTCGTCAGTTGAACAACAGTGTGAGCTACAACAATCAATACCATTATGAGCAAGGCAACATTTATCTGAAACCGCAATACGTGTATGATACAGAACTTAGTGTGAATTATAGCATATTCGACTTCAAGTTGGATTATCAGTATATCAAGGATTACATCCATCCGACTGTCGTTGCTGTATCCGGCAAACCTGGAACGGTAACTTGGATGTCAACCAACGCCAAGGATTTCCAGCAACTAGGAGCGCAATGTGTTGTTTCACCTGTTTTTGGTTGTTGGCGACCTACTTTGACGGTGGGTGTCTATAAACCTTATTTCACGCTATCATATAATGGAGAGCAATTAGATTACAATCATCCATATGGTCTCTTCGCTTTCCAAAATGTAGTGGCACTAAGGAACGATTGGCTTTTTCGATGTGATTTCTTTTGGAACATTAAGGGACATCATGGCATCTACGAGCAAAACGGTTATTCGTCATTCAATATGATGGTACAGAAACAGTTACTTAAAAAGAAATTGACGATAACATTGAAAGCAGAGGACTTGTTTGATAGCTCGAAGTTGAACGATGTAAAGAGGGTTAATTTTGTGGTGCAGAACAGAAAGGTGAATAACTTCAATCGCTGCATCATAGCTTCCATTAGTTACAACTTCAATAGTTTCAAAGATAAATACAACGGAAGCGGTTCTGCTGAGGATGAGATTAATCGTTTTTAGAAAAGTATTGTTTTTCAAATCAACCTCTAAAATACAATATCCAAATTCTGTGTGATGAATATCTCAGGATTTATTAACCGAGATGTTCATCCACAGAATTTTCACTTATCAATATCAATCGTTAAAAAACATACATTTTATTGTGTATCCAATAAATTGTTATATTTTTGCAAACGAAAAGAGTTGTTTGACAAGCAAACATATGCATATTGCAGAAATATTAGAACCGTTGCTAAATTATTACCTTTTTGAGGTAAAACACTCATAAATCGCTCAGTTTGAGCTATTCTGAATATTTGGGCAGAATTTTGTAATAAAAGATACAGTTTTGTTTAAGTGAGTATAATTTTGCTGTTTATAAGCTTAATTTAGTTTAAAATATCAACATAAAAGTTCTTCGTATCTGCATTTTTAGTACTTTTGCAAATGGAAAGAAAGAGGCTGTATACCTCCGCAATATGTATAACATTTAAAAAAGGAGAAAACTTGAGCTTTTCTTTCCTATGGCTAAGGCTTTAAAAACTATAGTTACCAAGTCATGCAAGGATAGCAGAAAATTTTCTCAAGCGGACTCATTGCATTATTATGAAACTAAAGTTTATAATTATTATAGCATTATTCATTTCGAATAATATGGCATTTGCTCAAGAATGGAATTTAACAGGAAGACTATTTGATAAAGCTGCAGGCTCTTTACCGTTGGAAGCCACGGAAATAATAGTAAGTCATCTTGCTGGAGAAACTATCTCCAGTGGTTTTTCTGATAATCAAGGAAAGTTTACATTCTCTCTACCGTCAGGAAAGTTTGTCGTCAGATACAGACAATTAGGTGATATATTAAAAGCTGACACCATTGACGTACACAACAATGTTGATTTGGGCGATATCATGTTGACTGTGAAGGAGCACACACTGAATGAGGTGATGATTACCTCTCAGCGCAGACTATTTAGCCAGAAAGCTGGCAAACTTGTTTATCTTGTTCAAAACAGTCCCTTTGCCAGTGGTTTCAATATGCGAGATATGCTCCATAATATTCCTCGTATAGATCCGACAAGTGATGAAATAAAGATTATTGGCAAAAACGGTGTAGTTGTTTTGGTTAATGGTCATCGCATTAACTTAGATGGTAAAGATTTGGATATGTACCTACGCACCTTACCATCTGAAAATGTAAGCAAAATAGAACTTGTAACCAATCCTTCTGCCGAATTTGATGCAGAAGGCAATTGCGGAGTAATCAATATTATTCTAAAAAGTAAGCCTGTGGGGTTTGATGGGAATGTCCACACAGTGTTAACACAACGCTCTCACTTTAGCGCAGAAGAAGGAATTGGACTGTCTTTTTCCTCAGGCAATTTTTCTGTTGAATACAAAATAAATAATTCCAATGAAAAGCGCCGCCAAATAGTACAGAATACTTATTCTTATCCTGACTATATGCGCTTTACGACCGACAATACTTTAAATAGGTATGACATACTAGGTCAGAATCTAAATAGCAATTACCAATTAGGCGATTTGAATTTGGGATTTTTTGCAACATTAAATAACTAAAGTTTCGCAAGTGAAAATTCACAAGCGTGATTTAACGTAATTTTGGAATA
>OHEU01000030.1_pt1 | contig 91764 bp, 69 predicted proteins | sample 1567341 | NCBI WGS metagenome assembly OHEU01 (sample SAMEA3879524, study PRJEB24766) | human gut metagenome | biome: human-associated habitat; feature: feces | place: USA | collected 1985/1987 | reverse complement strand
TTAGAAATGGGCAATAAACATGTGAGGTTATCTGTTTAGAAGTGCTGGGTGCTGGAGGACGGGGCACGGAGACCACCGTCCTACTTGGAGGGCGTATGCGTTTAGATATAAATGAATCGCGGGGCGAAACCCATCAGAAAGTCATCTCACACCGACCGTTCTCCATGTTCATAACGGTCGACATGAACACGAGCATCGACCGTTCTCCATGCTTATAACGGTCGATGTGAGATGACTTTCTGATGGGTTTCGCCCCATTTTCTGATAGTTTTTGCCTGATTTCTTAATGGTTTTTGCCCTGCTTTTTAATGGTTTTTTCCCGATTATAACATTTGTTTTCGTTTCTATATCAATGGTTTATAAACGTGATAGCCATATCTCTCAGCGTTGTTTCGCGCTTTGCGTTTTTGTTGAAACGCAAACCACTGTGATGTAATGCTTCATTTAGTGCCACGTTGTAATACGTAACTTTGTACCACACGTGAACGAACCTTGTATGATGGGGGCTTTACTTACATCTTCTTCGGTTCTTTTTCATCATCGTCGTACAATTTTTTTGCTTACGAAACGTTATCTTAGTAAGAGGCAAGAGGCAAATATTGTTTTGTCTTTTAGGTTTACATTTTATTTTACACAAAACAAATATGTTGAAACGATTTTTTACAGCGGCCCTGCTGCTTATGGCAGCGCTTGCTACATGGGCGCAACCCCAGGCTGGCACGTTCTCACTTATTCCGCGTGTGGGCGTTACCATATCTAATTTGAATAAAGATGCTATCATGACCGACAACAACCTGTCGTTAAACAATAAGGTGAAGGCGGGCATGATGGTAGGGGTTGAGGCCGAATATCAGGTGGCTTCCTCGTTGGCACTGTCGTTGGGCGCTTTTTACTCGGAACAAGGCTGTAAATATGACAGCGGCGTGACGTCGGTTCCTACTGGTTCAGGCAGATATCTTCCTGAGCCAGAGCAGGGTATCACCAATGCCGAGAGCAACCTAAAGTATATCAACGTGCCTTTGATGCTGAACCTGTATGTGGCCGAAAACCTGGCTCTGAAGTTGGGCGCACAGGTGGGCTTTAACGTTTCGGGCAAGATGCAGTATACCGCTACCACTTTTCAGCAGATGGCTGATGGCACGGTAAATACCATCAGTCGCGACGACTATAAACAAGACATCGACATGAAAAAGGTAGATTTCTCGATACCTGTAGGCCTGTCGTACGAATATATGAACGTGGTGGTTGACGCCCGCTACAATATTGGCCTGTCGCGTGCCTTTAAAAATATGGGCAGCAGTTCGCCCAAGAATAGCGTCATTGCCTTGAGCGTGGGCTATCGTTTTACACTGTAAAAGCTTGTGCAAAAGGGGCGTGTGGCGCACGTTAACCTCAATTTAATATGAAATTAATACGGTGGTTATTGCGCTATGTGGCGGAAAAATAGTAACTTTGCACTCGTATTTTAAGGTATATTATGCAAGATATTAGAAACATTGCGATTATTGCCCATGTCGATCATGGAAAGACAACGCTGGTTGATAAGATGATGCTGGCAGGAAAGCTGTTCCGCGACGGACAGGATAACAGTGGGCAAGTGCTTGACTCGAACGACTTGGAAAGAGAGCGTGGTATAACCATTCTTTCTAAGAACGTTTCCATTAACTGGAAAGGTACAAAAATCAATATTATCGACACCCCGGGCCACTCCGACTTCGGCGGTGAGGTAGAGCGTGTGCTCAATATGGCCGATGGCTGTATTCTGCTGGTCGACGCCTTTGAGGGCCCCATGCCCCAGACACGTTTCGTGCTGCAAAAGGCGCTGCAAATTGGCCTCAAACCCATCGTGGTGGTGAACAAGGTTGATAAACCTAACTGCCGTCCCGAAGAGGTGTATGAGATGGTGTTTGACCTGATGTTTGCCCTTAACGCCACTGAAGATCAGCTCGACTTCCCCGTGGTATATGGTTCGGCAAAGAACGGTTGGATGGCTGAAGACTGGAAAGCACCTACCGATAATATCGACTATCTGCTGGATAAGATTGTTGAAGTGATACCAGCTCCGAAACAGCTGGAGGGCACTCCTCAGTCGCTCATCACTTCGCTCGACTATAGCTCATATACCGGACGTATTGCTGTGGGCCGTGTGCACCGTGGCACCCTGCGCGATGGTATGAACGTTACCATCTGCCACCGCGATGGCTCGATGGAGAAAACACGCATTAAAGAGCTGCATACCTTTGAGGGTATGGGCCATAAGAAGACCGACCATGTAGACAGTGGCGACATCTGCGCCGTAATTGGCCTTGAGCGTTTCGAGATTGGCGATACTATTTGCGATTTTGAAAACCCCGAGGCGCTGCCACCTATCGCCATCGACGAGCCTACCATGAGCATGCTCTTCACCATTAATGACTCGCCGTTCTTCGGCAAAGAGGGTAAGTTTGTTACCTCGCGCCACATCAACGACCGTCTTGAGAAAGAACTGGAGAAGAACCTCGCCTTGCGTGTGCGCCCCTTTGAAGATTCTACTGATAAGTGGGTTGTGAGCGGACGTGGCGTGCTGCACCTCTCGGTGCTGATTGAAACCATGCGTCGTGAGGGCTACGAGCTTCAGGTGGGTCAGCCTCAGGTTATCTACAAAGAGATTGATGGCGTGAAGTGTGAGCCTATTGAGGAACTCACCATCAACGTGCCCGAGGAGTTTGCCAGCAAGATGATTGATATGGTAACACGTCGTAAGGGCGAGATGACATCAATGCAGAACTTGGGCGACCGTGTCGACATCGAGTTTGATATCCCCTCACGTGGCATCATCGGTCTGCGTACCAATGTGCTTACAGCCAGCCAGGGCGAGGCTATCATGGCACACCGTTATAAAGAGTATCAGCCGTATAAGGGCGAAATAACACGCCGTATGAATGGTTCTATGATAGCTATGGAAACGGGCACCGCTTATGCTTACTCTATTGATAAGCTGCAAGACCGTGGCAAGTTCTTCATCGATCCAGGTGAAGAGGTGTATGCCGGACAGGTAGTGGGCGAGCACGTGCATGATAACGACCTCGTTATCAACGTTACTAAAGCTAAACAGCTGACCAACGTGCGTGCCAGCGGTTCTGACGATAAGGCTCGCGTGATACCGAAGACGGTGATGAGCCTTGAAGAGTGTCTTGAATATATCAAGGAAGACGAGCTGGTAGAGGTTACACCGAAGAGCATGCGTATGCGCAAGCTTATCCTCGACCACATGGAACGTAAACGCGCTAATAAAGATTAGTTGAATTGTTAACTTGTTAACTCGTCAAATTGTTAACTTGTTAACTCGTCAACTATAAAAACAACAAAAAGCCTCCTTGCATCACTGCAAGGAGGCTTTTCTTTTCAACCATTTACCAATTATTAGATTCAATATAATCTACTAAAATCTTATGTTGTATGTATTTTTGTTGTATAGTAACTTTAAACCTAATCGTATTCGTAATGAAACCTAACTGTATTTTTTACAAAACCCATTTGTGGTTTTGGCCGAATGTGTTAGCCTATCTCAATGTGGCGGCTAACCTTCTTCTCTTCCTTTCGCTCCTTGGGCAGTACAACGGTCAGCACACCGTCTTCTACCTTGGCCGAAATCTTTGCCTTGTCTACATCGTCGGGCAAGATAAGGGTTTGTTCAAACTTTGAGTAGGCAAACTCGCGACGCAGGTAAATAGCTTTCTCCTCCTTTTCATCTGCCTTTGCTTTCTTTTCCATCTTGATGTTCAGGTCGCCATCGTTGTTGATGTGTACCTCAAAATCTTCTTTGCGCATACCTGGTGCGGCGAGCTCTACTATATATTCGTCGATGTTTTCTTTTACGTTGATGGCGGGTGCCGTTGCGTTGGTCTTGGGCATCTTGTCGGTGTCGAAGAAATCGTTAAAAACTTCGGGTAACCAATAGTTTCTATAAACTTGTGCCATAATAGTTTCCTCCTGATAATTTGTTTTTAATATTGTTGTTTTATTTTTTTCTTTCTGCTATCCTATACACAACTTGTGTACCACCTACGAAAAGCGTGTCATTGTGGCGCAAAGTGATGACAAGTTGGCGTAAAAAGCCCCTCGTATCTGATAATTTTATATCTTTGCAAACATAAAACAAGATACGTATCACTGATAAAAACAAAGAAATATGATTATAGCAAACCTTGCCGACTGCGAACGCTATGAGGCGTTGCACCCAAAATTGAAACTGTTGTTCGATTATGTGAAGACGCACAACCTGCTACAGATGCCTGCTGGCCGTGTTGAGATTGATGGCGATAATGTATTTGTTAATATTGACGATAGCCTGATGCAGCCCGCTCAAGAACGACCACTGGAGGTGCATCGCCGCTATATGGATGTACAGTTTCCGCTGTCGTGTGCAGAACAGTTTGGATGGAAACCATTGTCGGCTCTCACTTCCGAGCCCTCGGTGCCTTACGACGCTCAGCGCGATATAGCCTTTTATCAAGAAGAGGCACAGGCTTATGTAACGGCTCGGCCAGGGCAGTTTTACATCCTTTTTCCTGAAGATGCGCATGCGCCCATCGTGGGCCAAGGACCGATACGTAAGGCTGTAGGAAAAATATTGCTGTAAGCGTTCTTCTTTACTTACGGCTCTTGCAACACTTTATACTAAGAGGGTGTGTCAAAATAGGAGTTAGAGGAAGTTAAGAAGAAGTTAATCCATCTACGATGGATGGAAGTTAACAGACAAATGCTTTATTTTCAGCAATTTATACATATGTCCGCTAACTTCTGTTAACTTCGGGCGAAGCCCAAACTTCTTTTAACTTCTATTTTGACACACCCTCTTAGCTTGTTAATGTATATACTTGCTTACAAAGTTTTCTACCTGCTGTGTGTACTCGGCAGGGTGGTCTTTATACGAAGCGGCGTGAGCGCTGCCCTTCGCTATCCATAGCGCCTTGGGCTGGGGCTTGGCCTCGTATAACGGATATACCATGGCGGTGGGCACAAAGGTGTCGGCATCGCCATGAATGAAAAGCATGGGCTTGGTGCATTTTGCTACCTGGTTCAGGGGCGATGCCTCTTTAAAAGTCCAGCCATAGGTGTAACGACATAGGGCCGACGTGGTGTACATCAGCGGGAAGGCGGGCAGATAGAAACGTTTCTTAAGCTCGTGCTTAAACTCGTCCCACGCGCTGGTGTAGCCACAGTCTTCAACAAAGCAGCGCACATAGTCGGGGGTGGGCTCGCCTGCTACACACATGGTGGTGGCGGCGCCCATTGATATGCCATGCACCACCATCTGTACATCGGCGGTCGATGCTTCGGGCTTGAACATTTGGTGTGCCACCTTTATCCATTGCAAAATGTCGAGGCGGTCGTACCATCCCATCTGTATATCGGTGCCATCACTTAGGCCGTGGCCGTGCAGGTCGGGCAGAATAATGTTATACCCCATCACCTTATTATATATATAGGCTATGTGCAGCATGCCCATACTGTTGTCGCCATAGCCGTGAATGAGGAGGGCCGTGCGGCCGTTGGCGTTGTTAGCCTTGGCATAGATGGCGTGCTGGCGCTCGCTTAGCTCGGTATTTTGTGCTTTGGGAATGACGATGAAGGTGTCGCGAAGGGCGCCACACTGTTGCAGACTGTCAATCCAGGTGCGAAGCGAGGGGTAGGTGTCTTTAAAGTGCTGCATGCCACCGTGGTAGGTGCTGGCGTGTTCAGGGTTGTTTTGCAACGAATAGTCGAGCATATATTCGCTCGAAACGTCGAGACCAATGCTGATGAGCAAGATGGTTCCTATGGCACAGTATATCAGTTTGGTTTTCTTTTTCATAATGGTATGGTGGTTTTGGGGGTTAGAGAAAAAGAAAAAAGGTCGGCAGCTATCCATAGATTGTAGGATAGCCGGCGACCTTTTATTTCGAACAATGCATACGCGTTTTACTTCGAACAACGCCTTTGCATTTTAATTAAAACATGGCTTATGCTTCAGTGGCGTCGGCTTCCTTGCGGTCGTCAACATTGTCGCCAACGGTGGGCGACAGGGTGGCCTCAAAGTCGGTATAGCCATTCTTTACCAAGATGTTGTACCACTGAATGAGCTTCTTGATGTCGCTATCGTGAACGCGGTCGCGATCATAGTCGGGCAGAACTTCTGCAAAGAAGTCGTGCAGCTCCTTGGCCGAGCATTTCTTATAGTTGAGTGAGCACTCCTTCGACTGCTCTTTCTCGCCCAGGTTCTTGAATACCTGCCACAGAGGAATGTCTTCGGCATCGGTATACATGGCAATATCGGCAAGGCTTGTCACACGGTCGGTGGCAAATGCCGGCTGACGGCGATGAGCGTCGTCGATAGATTCAACAATGAGATTCATTTTTCCGCGTGACACCAGCTTGTAGAGGCCGGGCTTGCCAGCGATAGAAAGAATTGTTTCCATTTTCTTTTTTTCTTTATTTGTTTTGTTGATAATTGTGTTCTCGTTCATTGGGGTGGGAGTTTGCCTCGCGTATAAACATCTTTAGCTTTGCTTGTTGGCAAACATCTTTAGCTTTGCTTGTTGACAAATTTCAGCAGAGCATCAATTTGCGGTTCAAGTGCTTGCTCGCCATCATTGATAATGCAGAACTGGCTGCGCCGCATTACCTCTTCTTGTGGCAATTGATGGTTTATCCATGCTAAGGCTTGCTCTCGGCTAATGCCGTCGCGAGCCATGATACGGGCTACACGTACCTCAAGTGGAGCCGTAACGCATACCACATGTGTGAAGGGCACGCGCTGATCAAACTGGCTGTCGAAGAGGATGGCGCTTTCTAACCATGTGTATCCCGACTGCATAAAGTCGGTAGCCACGGCAGGATGCACCACATCGTTTACGGCCTGCTTATGGGCCTCGCTTTGCAACAGATATTGGGCCAGCGTGGCTTTTTGTAGATGGCCGTCAGCATCATACACCGTTTCGCCTACCAATGCTTTTAGCTGTGCTTTTAGCGTGAGCGATGTGAACATGAGACGTTTGGCAGCGGCATCACAGTCGTAAACACTGATGCCTCGCTCGGTCAGTAGTCGGCAAACAAACGATTTGCCACTTCCTATTCCTCCTGTTATCGCTATACGTTGCATGGCTTGCTTTGTTGTTTGATGAGCTTATTGCTTAATAACTTTATGCTCGATGACAATTATTGTTGCTCAATAATGTAGTCGATGTTTTGTATCTCAAGGCGAGCATTGCGCACGGCTTGAGGCATATTGCGCAGTTGTAGGCGGCACTTGTCGGAGGGATGGGCGGCAATGTCGTTATAGTCGACCACCACAAGAAAGTGTTCGGCCTTTACCTTACGGAACATGCTGGCGCCTACCGTAAACCGTATCTTCACTCTTGAGGGGAAGGTGCGCAACACCTTACCTTCGGGCGTATTGATGGCGCGGATGGGCACCTCTATCACTTCTTCGGTAAGAATGTCGGGGTAGAGGGTTAGGGTAACCTTGTCGGGTATCACCTTGATGCCTCGTTTGTGTGCCATCTTTACCTCGCATTGCACTGTATCGTTGAAGTTTTTGATATCAACTGCTTCGGTCAGTACATACTTTAAACTGTCAAGCAACTTGTTATTGGCATAAACGGTGACGTTCTCGGGCGAGATATGGGCGCGAGCCAAATAATAACTCTTGTCGGGGATGATGGTTCCATCAAGCTTTACGGGCACTACCTTTGCGGTGCCATAGCTAAAATAGAAGTCTAAACGGTCAGGTTTGACAGCCGAGATCTTTGATGAGGCGCGTAGCCGTTGTGTCAGAAACTTTAATATGTCAACCTGTGGCACCATGCCGTAGCCTGTATTCTTATTGGCGTAGGTATTAAAGTTGATGGTTACAGGATTAATGCGGTCGCCATACAGATAGCCTGCCAGTGTGTAGCCCTTGTCGCGCACCGTAGCCTTGATAGTGTCTTCCATCTCGGTGGTGATGATAACGTTCTTGGGCAAGTTGGTAAGCTTTACAGGCACACATATCTCTTGTTCATACGTTTCGTTCAGCGTCATCATCAGCCAGAAGATGCTACTGAGGAAAAGAAAGAACAAAAAAAACAGAAATTCCTTGTTCAGCTGACTGAACAAGAAATTCCTGATGGCCCTGTATATGTTTTTAGGATTGATTTTCATCAGCACTGCTGAGTTTATTGGTCATTGGCGGCCGAAATCACCTACTTGTCATAAGCAATTAATGCCAATTAAATGATGTTGGCGGCTGAAGCCTCCGTATTACTGGGCCTTGCTAGCGTTGACATCGGCAAAGACACTGTTCTTGTCAACAGTGATAACCACGCCACGGGCAATCTCCAGTTCTATCTTGTTAGTAACCAGGTCGATGCTCTTTACGGTGCCGTAAATGCCACCACCCGTTACTACTTTGCTGCCAGAGGTCAGAGCGTCTTGAAACTTACGAATTTCTTTTTGACGCTTCTGCTGGGGACGAATCATAAACAACCACATAATGGCGAAGATAGCTACCATCATGATAAGCATGCCCATGCCGCCACCGCCTTGATTTGCGTTTGCTGCAGTTTGTGCAGCAAGAAATAATGTAATCATACTATTCTTATTTTATTTGTTTTATTTGCTAATGTTTCTTTTCTCTTATCCTTTAAAGAAGATGCTTATTCAGCACTTGTTTCTCTTCTCTTTTTAAAGGTTGATGCTTATTCAGCCTTTTTTAATGGAAGAAAGCTTATTCTGCCTTTGTGCCTTCTGCTTCAGTGCTCTGCTCGTTGTCAGCGCTTATGCCTTCAGTCTTTGTCTTCTTCGAGCGGGGCTCGTTCATCGACTTAAACATCTTGCCGCTATCAATGAGGAAGCGAGCAATGGCATCGAGCATACCATTAATGTAGCCACCACTGCGCGGGGTAGAGTAGATCTTGGCCAAATCTACATACTCGTTGATGGTGACGCTGACGGGAATATTGGGGAAGGTGAGCATCTCGGCAATGGCTATCTGCATAATTACTACATCCATGTAGGCCAGACGTGAGAAGTCCCAGTTGCGCGATGTCTCGCTCATATAGCGCTGGTATTGGTCGGCATTGAGGATGGTAGCGCGGAACAGCTTGCAAGCAAAATCCTTGTCTTCCTCATCTTTATATTCGGGCAACAGTTCTTGCTTGCCCGAGTTTTGTGGGTCGAAGCGCTTGATAGTTTTCAATACGAAGGTGTCGACAATTTCTTTGTCGTCGTTCCAATACAGACTCTTTTCCTCCAATAGGGCGTCGAGGTCTTTGTTCTCTTGAATAAATGTTTTATACAGCTTGCGCCACACCTCACGGTCGGCCTCATACGACTCTTCTTTGTCGTTCATATAGTCGGTATAGATGGCGCTTTCTTCTATCTCGGTGCAAAGACGGCGAACAAATTCAATGTCGGTCTCCCAGTCTTGTTTCTGGGTTTCCATAAATTCGTTCAGCATCTTGTTTTCTTCCAACTGTGTAGCAAATTTGTTGAAAGCAAACTTAGGAGAAGGGGCATCGGTGCCTTCACGCAAGGCTCGTTTCGTATTAATTTCTACTCTACGCTGCTCTTCACGGGTAATGGCTACGATAAGCTCTAATAAATAATTGTATAAATCATAAGCCTTTGACAAGCTGAAAAGAAGTTCTTTCTCGGCATTGTCCATGTTCTTGTTGCCATTCTGATAGTAAGCGTAGGTCAACTGCACTATCTTAATTCTTATCAATTCACGATTAATCATTCTCTAATAATTTGTGTTTCATTAATAATGCACTGCAAATTTAATTAAAAAAGCGCTAACTGGCAAGCAAAAGCCTTCGCTTTCATATAATAACCTATGTTTTTTTAGGGTTTCTTTGCACATTTGCGAGAAAAGTAGTAACTTTGCACCGCTTTTATGAGCACATCATGTAGATACGTCTCGTGTGATGGCGAATTAAGGCATGTATTAATATTCACAACTTAATTTAGAGTAACACATTATGAAAGAGATTAATGTAACAGGTCAGAAGCGTGCAGACCTTGGCAAGAAAGCTTCTAAAGCATTGAGAAAAGAAGGACTCGTTCCCTGTAACCTTTACGGTTTGGCAGCTGAGGATGGCAAGCCCGTTGCTATGTCATTTGCTGTTCCTATGGCCGAGCTCCGCAAGGTAGTTTATACTCCCCACATCTATGTAATCAACCTCGTTATCGACGGCGAGAGCCACACCGCTATCTTGAAGGAACTTCAGTTCCACCCCGTAACCGACGCGTTGCTGCACGTTGATTTCCTCGAGGTGAACGATCAGAAGCCTATCACTATCGGTATCCCCGTTAAGCTCGTTGGTTTGGCACAGGGTGTTCGCGATGGTGGTCGTATGAACCTTTCTATCCGTAAGATCAATGTTACCGCTCCCTATCAGCAGATTCCTGAGCACCTCGACGTTGACGTTACTGCCCTTAAGATTGGTAAGAGCATCAAGGTTGGTGAGCTGAGCTTCGAGGGTCTTGAGCTGACTACTGGCAAGGACGTTATCGTATGCTCTATCAAGATGACACGTGCCGCTATGTCGGCCGCTGCTAATGCTGAGTAATCAGTGCGAGCGTACGCGCTTATAGCATAACTTTTTAAATTGTATGGCCGTTTCTATTAAGCTGTGTCTTGTAGAATCGGCCATATCTTTTATATATATTATTGTATTTTGGTGTTTAACATCATATCTTTTTTGTTTAAGAGATGCCGCCACACGTGTAAACATGGTGAGGGCACGAATGGAGAGACAGAAATGGACAAATACTTGATTGTGGGTTTAGGAAATCCTGGCGCCGAATATGATGGCACACGTCACAACACGGGCTTTATGGTGCTTGATGCCTTTGCTCAGGCCGCTGGTGTAAGTTTCGACGACCGCCGTTATGGCTTTGTGGCCGAATGTAGCTTGAAGGGCCGTAAGGTGTTTCTGCTGAAACCCACCACCTATATGAACTTGAGTGGCAATGCTGTGCGCTATTGGCTGAACAAGGAGAATATTGACCAAAAGCGATTGCTTGTGGTGGTTGACGACTTGTCGTTGCCGCTGGGCGCTTTCCGCTTGAAAGGCAATGGTAGCAATGGTGGCCATAATGGTTTGGGGCATATACAGCAACTTATTGGTCAACAATATGCTCGCTTGCGTATGGGCATTGGCAACGAGTTTGCCCGTGGCGCACAAGTCGACTGGGTGCTGGGAAAATACAGTGACGAGGATATGCAAACCTTGCAGCCCAGCATTGACACCGCCGTTGATATGATTAAGAGTTTTGTATTGGCAGGTATTGATGTCACCATGAACCAATACAATAAATTGGGTAAGAAATAAAGGATAGTCGTTTTCACTATGGCAAATGAAGCTCGTATAGACAAATGGTTGTGGGCAGCACGCATCTTTAAAACGCGCTCGATAGCTGCCGATGCTTGCAAGAATGGGCGTGTTACGATGAAGGGGCAGAACATGAAACCCAGTCATATGGTGAAAGTGGGCGAGGTGGTGAGCGTAAAAAAGCCGCCTATTACCTATTCGTTTAAGATACTTAAAGCCATTGAGCAACGTGTGGGCGCAAAGTTGTTGCCCGAAATATATGAAAACGTTACCGACCCCAAGCAGTATGAGTTGCTTGAGATGAGCCGTATCAGTGGCTTTGTTGACCGAGCTCGTGGCACAGGTCGCCCCACTAAAAAGGAGCGTCGTGCCCTCGATGCCTTTGTCGAGCCCGTCATGTTTGGTTTTGATGATGACGACTTCGTCGACGAATAAAGCATAAAACCTATAAGGCCAGCAAGGTCTTATAGGTTTTATGCTTTATATGTGTTTAACGCGTTTTATACGTTTTTATTCTTCTTCCCGATACCAGTCTTTAATATATCCCGCATAGTGTTGGGCAAAGGTTTCGGCTTGTCCTGGCGCACAGTCTTTCACTTTTTTTGCAGGTATGCCTCCCCATATTTCGTGGGCAGGCACGTGTGTGCCTTGTAACACCACCGCTCCAGCAGCAATGATTGCTCCCTCGCCAATGTCGGCTTTGTCGAGCACCGTTGCGTTCATGCCAATGAGAGCGCCTTTGCGCACTGTGGCTCCATGCACCACTGCGCCGTGTCCCACCGACACATCATCTTCTAAGATACAAGGAATGCCACCTGTTTGATGAATACAGGCACAGTCTTGTATGTTTACGCGGTTTCCGCAGCGAATGGCATCTACGTCTGATCGCAGCACAGCGCTATACCACACGCTACAGTCGTCGCCCAACAGACAATCACCGCTCAGTGCTGCATTGTCGGCAATAAAACAATTTTTCCCCCAGCGTGGTGTCTTCCCATTAACAGTCTTTACAATCATGTTTTTAATATAATGCTAATACAATAATAAGATGAAGCTTCTTTTTTTATATAGAGCTTTAATTCTGATATCAAGCTTTAATACTGATATAAAAGCTTCAATTCTGATACAAAGATACTATATTTGTAGCAAACAGAGCATGTAAAAGGCGTTACTATAATACTTTTTCATTAACTTTGCATAAAGTATTGGCTACGTATAGCCCTAATAGTGGGTGCTACTATATAAAAAGGTGGTGCCACTGTCAACCTTTTTGTAGAAAATAACAATAATGGAAACAATAAACAGTAAAGAAGAACAAATTCTTATTCGTATAACAGGTAAAGATCGCCCAGGTCTTACCGCTTCAGTGATGGAGATATTGGCCAGCAAAGATGCTAAGGTGTTAGATATTGGTCAGGCCGATATTCATTCAACGCTCTCGCTGGGCATTCTCATTCGTATTGACGAACACGCGTCAGGCCAGGTGATGAAAGAACTCCTTTTTAAGGCCACCGAGCTGGGTGTAAACATTGGTTTTGCCCCTGTTACTGACGACGAATATGAAAACTGGGTAAACCGTCAAGGCAAGAACCGCTACATCCTTACCATTATAGGTCGCACGTTGTCGGCCAAGCAGATAGAGGCTGCCACAAAGGTTATTGCGAAACAGGGTCTTAATATCGACTCTATCTTACGCCTTACAGGTCGTATGAGCATTAAGCATCCCGAGCGCAACAATCGTGCCTGCATTGAGTTCTCGCTGCGTGGCAATCCTGAAAACCGTGCTGCCATGCAAGAAGAGTTGATGCACATCTCGGCCGATATGGAGATCGACTTCTCGTTCCAAAAGGATGATATGTATCGTCGTATGCGTCGACTTATTTGCTTTGATATGGACTCAACCCTCATTCAAACCGAATGTATTGACGAGTTAGCCGACCGTGCTGGCGTAGGTGCCGAGGTGCGTGCCATCACCGAGAGTGCTATGCGTGGCGAGATAAACTTTAAAGAGAGCTTTACGCGACGTGTAGCCTTGCTCAAAGGCCTTGATGCCAGCGTGATGGAAGATATTGCCAACAAGATGCCCATCACAGAAGGCGTTGACCGACTGATGGCTGTTCTTAAGCGTTGTGGCTATAAGATAGCAATTCTTAGTGGTGGATTTACCTATTTTGGCGAGTTCCTTCAGCGCAAGTATGGCATTGACTATGTGTATGCTAACGAACTGGAGATAGGCGATGATGGCAAGCTTACGGGTCGCTATGTAGGCGAGATTGTTGACGGACACCGCAAGGCCGAACTGTTAAAGCTTATTGCACAAGTTGAGAAGGTGAACCTTGCGCAGACCATTGCTGTGGGCGATGGTGCTAACGATCTTCCTATGCTTGGCGAGGCGGGTCTTGGCATTGCTTTCCATGCCAAACCACGTGTGGTAGCCAATGCCAAGCAAAGCATTAATACCATTGGTCTTGACGGCGTGCTCTATTTCCTTGGCTTTAAGGATAGCTACTTGGGCGAGGAGGGACGTTAATAAGGAACCCAACATTTTTAAAAGAAATACAGTAACATTTTAAAAGAAACAAAACAATATAGAACGACAAAAGGACAACAGAACCATTTCTTTTCTTACACCATTGCGTGTTTAAAAAGAGGTGTTTCTGTTGTCCTTTTATGTTGACTTATTGTTTCCTAAGCCCTTCCTTAGGTTATTTAAAAATCTCGGCCAACTTCTTTCCTAATGCTTCGCCACGCAAGTCGCGAGCCACGATGATGCCTTTAGGATTGACAAGCAGCGAGGTGGGTATACCCTGAATTCCATATGTTTGAGCGGCTATTGAGCGCCAGCCTTTAAGGTCAGACAGGTGTATCCAGTTGAGGCCCATCTCGTTGATAGCTTTTTTCCAAGCATCGGCCTTATTGTCGAACGATAAACCTACTACGTCGAAACCCTTCGCATGATATTTCTCATAGTTTTCTTTCACATTCGGCATCTCCATACGGCAGGGCCCACACCAGCTGGCCCAGAAGTCGATAAGCACGTAGTGTCCCTTGCCACAATATTCGCTTAGCTTATGTGCCTTGCCTTCGGTGTCGTTCATCTCAAGGTCGGTAAAAGGTTTACCTATAATGGCATTGGCGCGTTCAATGTCGGCCAAAGCCTGGCGTGCATGGGCCAGCATGGGATGCGAGGCGTAGGGGCGTGAAGAAGCAAGCAGAGCCTTTAGTTCGGCCGCATCACAGTCGTACACAATGTTGGTAATGTAAGCAGCCGGAATGAGGTTGTCCTTGTTCTCGTTAATAATTTGGCGTATCTCCTTGTTTAGCTGCTCCTCGATAGGTGTAATCTGCTCAATAAGCTTCTGCGACTGTTTTTCTCGTTCTGCTTGGTCCAGCGTCATATTGCTTGCCAGTTTTCTAAATTCTTCGGCAAAAGGCTCTATCTTATCAGTGTAAACCTTTGTTCGTTGCTGGCAAGTGCCATAACGTGTGTTTAATGCCGAACCTTTCAAGGTGCCTGTCGTGAGGTCGACGTTGGCGGGTGTGCCATCGTTGAAGAGATACACAGCCAGAGTGTTAGGTGCTGTTATATACATAATAGCGTTCTTGTCGGCCTTCATATTTATTTCAAAGGTGCCGTTTTTTGTTGCCACGCTGTCTTCTTTCACGTTGCGCTTCGCCCAGTCGCGATAATACACCCACTTAGTGGCAGCCGTACAGTTGCCTTTAACCAGTGTAGTAACCTCTTGTGCCATAACCGTTGATAGGGTCGCAAGGGCGAGGATAGATGTTGTAAGTCTTTTCAATTGCATATATTTCAAATAATAAATTATTTCTTGTTTCAGTGAGTGCAAATGTAAGAATAAAATGGTGATGCTCAAAGAAAAGGTAGGTTTTTATCATGTTTGTTTTGCTATCTTTTGGTTTTTTAGTAATTTTGCAAACTGTTTGGGCCTGTTCCTTACGAAAGAGTGCTTGGTAAACCTCTTAAAAAACAAGAATTATGACAGATAAAAAGAATAATGTGAGTGTGCTGTTTCTGTTTTTCAGCATCCTTTTTTGCGTATGCCTGATTACGGCAAACGTTCTTGAGACAAAACAGATTTCATTAGGTGTATTCAACATCACGGGCGGACTTATTGTCTTTCCCGTTTCCTACATCATTAACGATTGTGTGTGCGAGGTGTGGGGCTACCGCAAGGCGCGTCTGCTCATTTGGCTGGGCTTTGCCATGAACTTCTTGTTCGTGCTGTTTGGTGCCATTGCCGATGCCATACCTGGTGCCCCCTATTGGCATAATGATGAAGGTTTTCATGCCGTCTTTGGCTTGGCCCCCCGCATTGCTGCAGCCTCGTTTGTGGCCTTTCTTGTGGGCTCGTTTGTCAATGCTTATGTTATGAGTCGCATGAAAATCAATTCAGATGGCCGCAATTTTTCGCTTCGCGCCATCCTCAGCACCATCTTTGGCGAGGGTGCCGATAGCCTTATCTTCTTCCCCCTGGCGCTGTATGGCGTGGTGCCCACGTCCGAGTTGCCCATCTTCATCCTTACCCAAGTGGTGTTGAAAACACTGTACGAGGTGGTGGTGCTGCCTGTTACCATTTATGTGGTGAAGAAGACTAAGCAGATAGAGGGCGAAGACGCCTATGATAACGGCATCAGCTATAGCGTGTGGAAGGTGCTAAACGTTTAACAATGAAGCAATTATTGAATATGGAAAATAGAAAAGATGAGGGCTTACAGGCCCTTGGCGCCAAGACGCGCTACCGCGACGATTATGCCCCCGAGGTGCTTGAAACCTTTGTAAATAAGCATCCAGACAACGACTATTGGGTGCGTTTTAATTGCCCCGAGTTTACCTCGCTGTGCCCCATTACGGGTCAGCCCGACTTTGCCGAGATACGTATCAGCTATGTGCCCGACGTGCGCATGGTTGAGAGTAAGAGTCTGAAGCTGTATCTCTTCAGCTTTCGTAACCATGGCGACTTTCATGAAGACTGTGTAAACATAATCATGAAAGACCTCATTCGCCTGATGAATCCCAAATATATTGAGGTGACGGGCCTCTTTACACCGCGTGGTGGCATCAGCATTTATCCCTACGCCAACTATGGTCGCAAGGGCACAAAGTATGAGCAGTTGGCCGAGCAACGCTTTGCCAACCACGATATGCTGTAAGCTATTCGTGTTTTGTTGAAGGCGTTTTCGTTTGAAACGCCTTCGCAAAGGGTTTTAAAAACAAATAGAAGATGGAAAATATTGAGATAATGGTGATACTTTTCACCATTGTTGTGCTGGGTTATGCACTGTGCAAGTTGGGGTATATGGGCGATAAGTTTGACCAGAAACTGTCGTCTATCGTGATTGATGTTACCTGTCCGGCTCTGATCTTATCGTCGGTGATGGGAGCCGAACTGCCTGACCGCAGCCTTATTCTTCCATTGCTCGGCATAGGTTTTCTTACCTATATCTTGCTGCTTGTGTTTGGCTTTTGGGTTCCGCGCTTTGTGGCCAAAAGCCGCGACGAGCAGGGTATGATAGGTTTTGCATTGATGTTTGCCAATGTAGGCTTTATTGGTTATCCCATTGTTAGTGCTATCTTCGGCCCCAAGGCTGTGTTTTATGCCGCACTGCTCAATATTCCGAACACGTTTTTTATTTTTACCGCTGGCGTAATGCTTGTAAAAGGCGAACACAATATGAAGAGCCTTAGCGCCAAGGTGCTGTTCTCGCCCGCCATGATAGCGGCTTTTGTGGCTGCCCTAATGGTGGCGTTTGGCGTGCGCACCCCCGACATTATTGCCCGTCCCGTAACCATGGTGGGCAACATCACCATTCCAGCTGCATTGATGGTGATTGGTTCGTCGATGGCGCGCCTACCGCTGAAAGAAATTATTGGCAGCCCTAAGGTATATGTTGCCTCGTTGCTTCGCCTCGTTGTTGTGCCACTGTCGGTTTATTTCTTGTTCAGATTTTGTGGCGTAAGCGACGTTATCAACAACATCAACACCGTAATTATTGCCATGCCCGTGGCCTCGTATGGCACCATGTTTTGCTTGAAATATGGGCGCAACCCCTCGCTGATGACCGAGATGACGTTTGTCACAACCCTGGGGTCGATACTCACCATACCGCTTATCACGCTTTTGTTTAAATAGCCGATGGCCTTAGTGGCGTATGACTCTTTGTTTTATATTACGTTAACGTTTAGCCAGCGTTATGGGCTTAAATTGTTAAAATCGTAATGCTCCAAAAGGGCCTCCTTTCAAAATAAAAGTTGTGAGCGCGTAAAAGGCCGATTGTAGGGGTGCTAGGTGAAAGTTTTCTGCAAGTATTTGTGCGTGAGATGCTTGCATTGTTTAGGTAACGTCTCCTTTGTTCCGGTTTCCGAAAAAGAGCCTTCTGTTTTGTGAAAGCATGGGTTTCAGCTTGTGAAACCCATCATATCAGGAGGTGAAACCCTTGGTTTCAGGAGGTGAAATGCGGCATATTGCAAACCGAAAGTGTGCGATTGACCTCGAAAAACCCATCATTTTATGTTGCAAAACATAGTCGTAAATTTGGAAAAACAATTATGTGTTGAAGACCTCAGCTGCAATTTTTCTAGAAGCAAACTTTTACTCGAGCCTAAAATGTTAATATTTTAGCATCTGTTAACAGCTTTATGCGCACCTTTATATCGGCGTATCTCGATGATTTTTTAAAAAAAAACATGTCCTTCACACATATACACAAAAGTGTAATTTTTCAGCTATTCATCTCAGAAATACACTTTTGTGTCAAAGGCTTTTTCTATTCAAGTTATACTTTTGCAGCAGAAAAATAAATGAAGCAAGCAAAACAGTAGCAATATGAAGGAAAAAGCAATTTTTACCACAGCGTTGTGCCTCTTGGCTATGACGCAGATGATGGCGCAGAACATCACCGGTAAGGTGATGGATACTAAGGGAGCCCCTTTAGCGTTTGCCAATGTTGTATTATTGAATAGAACAGACTCAGCTTTCGTCAAGGGCGCAGTAAGTGGAGCGGATGGCAGTTTTATCATCGATTCTTCTTGTAACGGTGGAATCATCAAGGTGACATCCGTAGGTTATAAGACTATCTGCAAGGATTGCGAGGGCGAGAACATAGGCATTATCAAAATGGAAGAAGACAGCAAGATGCTCGGCGAAGTAGTTGTGAAATCATCCCTGCCTAAGACTGTCTTGAAGAATGGCGGAATGACGACAACCGTTGTCGGATCCGTACTTGAGAAGGCAGGAACCATGGAGTATCTGCTCGACCGCATCCCTAATGTGTCTGCCCAGAATGGCAGCATCAATGTATTCGGTCGTGGCGAACCTGTTATCTATATCAATGGACGACAGATGAGAAGCAAGAGCGAGCTGGACCGTTTGCATTCAGATAACATCAAGTCGGTGGAAGTCATCACTAACCCTGGTGCTCGTTATGCAGCCAGTACCAAGGCGGTCATCCGTATCACAACGAAGAAGATACAGGGCGAAGGATTCGGATTCGATGCGAAGACTACTGGTGAATATGATGAGAAGAAAAACTTCGGTGGATTTGGCCAATTGAATATGAACTATCGCAAGAATGGATTAGAGTTAGGCGCATACGCCTTTGGAGCAAGACAATACCAGCCAGACAATAAAGACTTACAGCAGAAGACTTATCTTGACAAGACTTGGAACCAGAAAAGTGAGATAAGACAAGTAGGTATTATCGAAGCCATGAACTTTCGCCTGGATGCAAGCTACCAGTTGGATGCCAACAACTCTATAGGTGCCAACTTTGGTTTTCTTAGAAATCCTAAGCAAACATGGAACGGCGATATGAGTTCTTCTATATTGCAAGACGAAGAATTGTCTGAAAATTCTGATAGTCATGCTGATTTCTTTTGGCAGAAGAATAATCTTTCAAGCAATATTTACTATGTAGGAAAGCTTGGTAAGCTCAGCATCGATTTCAATACAGATTGGCTATGGTCGAAGGAATACCAGAACGATGTTACCAAAGAGCAATACCAGGAAGTGGGGATGAATGCACAAAGCCAAACGGCTCATAGCTTGACTAACAAGGACTATCATCTGCTCGCTTCCAAACTGGTGCTTTCTTACCCATTATTAGGAGGTAGTTTGTCTTTGGGTGGTGAATATTCCAATACCCATCGTACCTCAAAGTATCAAGTGGTGCCAACTAACTTGGTATCGGATGACAACAGCCGTATTACAGAAAGTATGACATCTTCATTCTTGACCTATTCAAGAGATTTCGGTAATCTGAGTTTGGAGGCAGGTATGAGATACGAGTACATCGACTTCAATTACTATGAATATGGCAAGTATGTGCCTGGGCAAAGCAAGTCGTATGGCAATTGGTTCCCATCGCTCAGCTTATCAATGCCTGTAGGCAAGGTACAGATGCAATTGAGCTATGCAGCCGACATTAATCGTCCTTCCTATCATAATTTGCGCAGTGGCATTCAGTATGATAACCGATACACGTATGAAACGGGAAATCCATTTCTGGTATCTCAGATAAGCAGAAATCTCAACTACGAGTTGGCTTACAAATGGTTGACATTCGACATGACCTACAGTCATACTTCACATCCAATTATATCAACAGTGGAGACTTATAAGGATAATCCAGCAATAGGCTTGATGAAGCCTGTGAATGGGAATTCGTATAATGACGTAGAGGCATCCATCAACTTGCGCCCTTCGTTTGGCATCTGGTATCCTTCGTTTACCGCATCCGTTGACAAGCAATGGTTTGATATGGAGACGCACGATGGGAAATCGCTCAATAAGCCAATGGCTTCATTCCGTTTAGACAACACCCTCAACACCAAATTAGGAATGTTTACGTTGATGATGTCGTATATCACGAAAGGTCATGAGAAGAACCAGTATCTGTACAAGCCAATGTTTTGCACGAATGTTTCCGCATATAAGGCTTTTTTGAAAGACCATTTGTCGTTTCAGCTCTTCATCTATGATTTGTTCGGGACAAACGATAGCCACATGATTGCTCATTTTGGCAAAATAAAGGAAATGGTGTATGACGGACTGTCAACAAGCAAAGTGTCGCTTACTGTACGGTATAAGTTCAACACTACAAGAAGTAAGTATAAGGGTACGGGTGCAGGAAAAAGTCAGAAGAACAGAATGTAATCTGTCAGCAGCATTTAGTAATTGTATCAGGAGTTTTATTAGTTTTTGCTTGGTAGTTTCAGTAATAAAATGTATTTTTGCTGATGAAAATCAATGTATATTTTAAATAAGGAGTAAGTATGGATACTTCAATAATAAATGAGCCACAGCTTTTGGTAACTGTATCTGATCCTACTATGTTAACCAAACTCAAAAACGCCATCCAAATGTTGAATGGTGTTAGCTCTATTTCTATTCTGAGACCTAAGAAGACAGGGCTTGAACTTGCCGAAGAGGACAAAGCGAAGGGTAGAGTAACCCAATGGAATTCTGTTGACGAAATGTTTGACACTGTTTTAGGGGAATGATGTATAAGTTTGGCACGACCAAAAGATTTGACAAGGCTTTAAAGCTTTGCAAAAAGCGTGGCTATCCAATGGAAGAACTAAGAAAGGCCATAGCCATATTGGTAGAAAATGGTAGCCTGCCATCAGAATATAAACCACATATTCTTCATGGCAACCATGAAGGTGAATGGGAGGCGCATATAAAACCAGATTGGTTGTTAGTTTGGGAACAGAATGATGATGAATTGACTCTCTTAATGCTGACAACTGGTACACATTCAGATGTATTTGGCAAAACAAGAAGATAATATTGAGTTGGCTATTAAATTATATCATCTGATAGTTCGTGGCATGAAACAGCGCTTCGGCAATGTTCTTCACGCCCATCTTGGCGAAAAGGTTGCGCTTGCAAGCCTTTATCGTATCCACCGACTTGCATAGTCGGTCGGCAATATCATTCATCGTGTAACCTTGGGCAGACAATCTCAAAACATCTCTCTCTGTCTCGCTCAAGGTTATGCCTTCTTTCTTTTCCCACTTGTGGCGCGAGGTGGAGTATTCGTAATAGCCGTGCTCACCATTCTTCTGCATAATGATATGTCCCGGTTCATCGGTTGCTGCCAATGATACGGTGCAGAGGGCAAGCCAGACTCTTCCATCATCAGAAAGAAGTATCGGAGTGAGGTGATGATGAATCAATCGGCTGTGTCTGCCATTGATAAGATGAAAGTCGTACGAGATGCTGTAGTCAAGACGGTCGCCCACAGGCAATTCGTTGAAATGATCAAACCCTTTCTTGTTCACTTCGAGTAGCATCTGCAGGTCGGCATCCGGAACATGGTCGATATACATCTGATAACCAGCCTCCATCAATTGCTCGGGTTCCAATCCGCAGAGATAAGCAAGATTATCAGATGCATAGATGAAATCCTGATGAAAATAGTCGATGATATACACGCACTGGTAGGTGCTGCGAGCAAAAGCCTTTGCTGCATTCACCAATAATTCTATCTTGTCGTAATCTTCCTTGCTGATATGGTTCACCACATTCGAATGGAGGAAGAAGTCATTCTTGTCGTTGCTCATAAGCAAACTCTATAGTTATACTTTTAAACTGTTTATCTTGGCACAAACACTTTGCACATGGTCAAGTACATATAGAGAGTGAGCCATACTATGCTCAGCAGTCCTGTCATTGTCTCTACTTTTGCACAAAAATACAAAATATAAATTGTCTATAAGGAAAAACAGAAACTTTTTGTCGTTTTCTTAACAATTTAATAATATATTATTGCGAGTATTTGTTTTTAGCAAAACGGATGTGCCCTCCAAGTAGGATGGGGCCTCTGTGCCCCGTCCTCCTGCACCCTGCACTTTTAAATAGATACCTTCACATATTTAGATGCAGAGATATTTACAATGAAATAAGGGCTATCTTCTAACGAACAAACCGTAGTCGTACCCATAACCATCGTGGTATGAGCTGCCAGACCGAAACCAGGAGGCGGTAGCGCCAGTCGATGGTGACGGTGGCTTTGCCGCGTTTTACGGCCTTTACAATGGTGTGAGCCACATCTTCGGCCTTCAGCTGCAAGGGAAAATGGCTGCCTGCAATGAGGTCGGTGGCTACGAAGCCCGGCCTAATGTCGGTGATGCCAATGTTCAGCCCGCGCATGCGTGCCTGTTGAGCTAAACATTCAAGATAGTGTGCTTGAAAACGCTTCGTGGCCGAATAGGCTGGTGCTGCCCCTAAGCCCCGTGTGCGAGCGATAGAGGTGATACAGGCTATGCGCCCATTGGGGTTGTGCTGCGCCATATAGTTGAAGGCCGCTGTCACCATGCGCGTAAAGCCCATAGCGTTAGTTTGCACTGTCAGCAGCTCGCGCTCGGTGTTCAGTTCGCAGTTTTCCCAACCTATGCCCGAACTATGAAAGTAAAGATCCATGCCCCCCAGCTCGTCAATCAGCTCGTGCAGGTGCTTTACCGCCTCAGTGTCGTTCACGTCGATAGGGCGGTAGACCACAATATTAGCTTCGGCATTTACCGCCTCGGCCAGACGGTCGGCCCGTCTTCCTGCAACGCCCACAGCATATCCCTGTTGTGCCAGCAGGCGCGCTACCTCCAGTCCGATGCCCGATGTGGCACCCATCACAATTGCTTTTTTCATTGTTTTGCTACGTTTTTCTTGGTCGCAAAGGTAAGCTTTCTTTTCCAAATATCGCCCCTTTATCCTGTGCTTTGTGCTATTGTTTCTTGTTTTTCTATCATTGATAGGCTTATAATTCAATATTTTTATCTAATTTTGTGGCCTATATAATTCATTCAATTCTTGTATGAACAAAAAACTGATATTGAAGATATTGGCTTTCATTGCTGTGGTGGTCATCACCGCTTGTACGGGGCGAAAAGCCGACAATGGCGAGGTGGCGAAAAGCGAGTCGCTGATTGAGCTGAAGGGCGACAGCACCATTTATGGCTTGGTGTGTGATGGCTGTACCGACTCGGTGCTGGTGATGCTGCCTGCCGATGTGAGCGACCCCATAAAATACGACATTATTGATGCCTTTCAGGCACACCAGGTGTTTGGCAAGATGCGCATTGGCGACCGTGTAGCCATTCTTCTTGACCCCACCGACCATCATGTGGCGCAGCTGGTGGTGAACCTTGACGACCTGAAGGGCACGTGGAGCTATGAGGTGATGCCACAGTTTCGCGACTTTGCCAGCATGAGCAAACGCATGCAGCGACGCATGATGCAGAATATGCCCGACTCGGTGAAGCAGGCCTTCTTGGTGCCACGTAGGCATGGCTTTACGCTGAAACGCGAGAATATGGCTACCCCCGTAGGCCTTATGCCGCACGAAAACGCCCTTGACGACGAGAGCCCCGTGGTTTATCCCAATGTGCCTTTCTATACCGAGTGGCATCTGTGGAACGGAAAACTGCTGTTGGTGCGCCACGATCACATGAGCTCGACTCACAGCAAAAACGATGTGCGCATTGACACGGCGCAAATACTAATGCTGCGCCCCGACACGCTGGTGCTGCAATTTGCCGACCATGTGCAAGGTTATAGTCACACCGCCGAAAAGCGATAGGCTGAGGGGTGATAATCGTCAAGAAGTACTAAAAAATACATTATATATATGGTGGTCTGACATTTTTTGTCTAATTTTGCACCGCTATATGTGTTGCGGCTTGTTCCGCAGCAAGCAAACAGAAAACAATATTGTATCATATACATATATAGATAAAATATGAAAAAGAAAATTCAATTCAGTCTCGTATATCGTGACATGTGGCAGTCGTCGGGTAAATTTCAGCCCCGCAAAGACCAGTTGGAGCGCATCGCTCCCGTCATTATCGACATGGGTTGCTTTGCCCGTGTTGAAACCAATGGCGGTGCCTTTGAACAAGTAAACCTGTTGGCTGGCGAAAACCCCAATGATGCCGTTCGTGCTTTCTGTAAGCCCTTTAATGAGGTGGGCATCAAGACACACATGCTTGACCGCGGACTGAACGCCCTTCGTATGTACACTGTGCCTGACGATGTTCGACAGCTCATGTACAAGGTGAAACACGCTCAGGGCGTTGATATCACACGTATATTCTGTGGATTGAATGATGTGCGCAACATCATCCCCAGCATCAAGTGGGCTGCCGAGGCAGGTATGACTCCTCAGGCCACACTCTGCATCACCACATCGCCCGTACACACCGTTGAATATTACAGCAACATTGCCGACCAGGTGATTGCTGCTGGCGCAAAGGAAATCTGCTTGAAGGATATGGCTGGTATTGGTCAGCCCGCTATGTTGGGCCGCCTCACTCGCACCATCAAGGAGAACCATCCCGACATCATCATCGAGTATCACGGACACTCTGGCCCCGGCCTCTCAATGGCCTCTATCCTTGAGGTTTGTAACAATGGTGCCGACATTATCGACACCGCTATGGAGCCACTGTCATGGGGTAAGGTGCATCCCGATATCATCTCGGTACAGAGCATGCTGAAGAACGAGGGCTTTGATGTGCCCGAGATCAACATGAACGCCTATATGAAGGCTCGCTCGCTCACACAAGAGTTTATCGACGAGTGGCTGGGCTACTGGATTAACCCCGCTAACAAGCACATGTCGTCATTGCTCTTAGGCTGTGGCTTGCCTGGTGGCATGATGGGCTCGATGATGGCCGACCTGGGTGGTATTCGCACCGCTATCAACAACATTCGCAAGAAGAAGAACGAGGCCGAACTGAGCATGGACGATATGCTGGTGAAGCTGTTCAACGAGGTTGAATATGTATGGCCACGCGTAGGCTATCCTCCATTGGTAACACCGTTCTCACAGTATGTGAAGAACATCGCGCTGATGAACCTTCTCACCCTGGAACAGGGCAAGGGTCGCTTCGTAATGATGGACGATGCCATGTGGGGCATGATCTTGGGCAAGAGCGGAAAGATTCCTGGAACCATCGATCCCGAACTGCTGGAACTGGCAAAGGCTCAGGGCCGCGAGTTTACCGATGCCGACCCCCACACCCTTATTCCTAATGCGCTTGACGACTTCAAGAAGGAGATGGACGAGAACGGATGGGAATATGGTAAAGACAACGAAGAACTGTTTGAGCTGGCTATGCACCCCGAGCAGTATCGCAACTTCAAGAGCGGACAGGCTAAGAAAAACTTCTTGGCCGACCTGCAGCAACTGAAGGATGCCAAGCTGGGTAGCAACCTGTCGCCCGAGCAGATTAGCGCTTTCAAACATGCGAAGGCCGACGCTATCGTGGCTCCTGTTAAGGGACAAATCTTCTGGGAGTTTAATGGCGAGGGCGAGTGTGCCCCCTCTGTTGAGCCCTTCATCGGAAAAGAATATAAGGAAGGCGACGCCTTCTGCTGGATACAGGCTCCTTGGGGCGAGTTTGTCGAGGTGCAGGCTGCACTGGGTGGCAAGCTTGTTGAAATTAATGCCAAGCAGGGCGCTAAGATACAGAAGGGCGACGTAATCGCCTATATCGAGCGCGAACAATAATCGCCTTATCGCCTTTTGATGCATAACCGCTCTTGCCGGCCCTCTCACCCCGTTGCGGGGGGCGCGACGGGCGGTTATGCATCTGTTTTATTCTATATGATATATAAACAGATTATTGACAAATATTACGCCCAACAGCCCGACCTGATGCACATACTGATGGTGCACAGTGAGGCAGTGGCACAGCGTGCTTTGCGCATCTGCGACGCGCACCCCGAGCTGGGTGCCGACCGCCAGTTTGTGTACGAGGCCGCCATGTTGCACGACATAGGCATTGTGCAGTGCGATGCGCCTGGCATCTGTTGCCACGGCACACAGCCCTACATCTGTCACGGTATCTTGGGCGCCAAGATGCTGCGAGCCGAAGGTATGGAGCAGCATGCACGTGTGTGCGAACGTCATACGGGTGCGGGGCTCTCGGCCGACGATATCATTCGGCAGCAGTTGCCTCTTCCGCATCTCGATTTCTTGCCTGTAAGCATCGAAGAACAGATTATCTGTTATGCCGATAAGTTTTATTCAAAGAGTCATATCGACCGCGAAAAAACATTGGCACAGGCCGAGAAAACTATCGCCCGCTTCGGACATGATAGCCTTGAGAGGTTTCTGCAGTGGGAACGTCGGTTCGAATGAACAGGCGCTTGTGTGCGCGCTCTTCGGACAATTCGTAATTCACAATTCATCATTCGTAATTTATCATATGATAGCCAAAGGTTGTTGTGCCTTTATACAACCACTTTTGGGTATTCGTACAAATAGAAAATGAGGTCAAAGACTATTATAGCCCTTCTCTTATCTGTCGTCATGTTTGTGATGGCGGGCTCGGGTGTGCCCTATAAGTTGCGCGCCGGAGCATCGCATCATGCCAATGATACAGTGAACGATACTGTGATAATAGCCGATACCGCCGCCATGGACTCGCTGCAAAAAGCAATATGGCTGCACAATAAGCAGGTGGACGACTCGATACGGCTCGACTCTATCAATAGGGCTAAGTCGACTGGCATCAATTCGCCAGTAGAATATTCGGCCACCGATTCGCTGGTGTACGATGCTAAGAGTAAACGCGCATACCTCTTCGGCGAATCGGCCGTGAAGTATGAGAACATGAACCTGAAGAGCGAGCGCATCAATATGTGTCTTGACAGCAGCTTAGTGCATGCCACGGGCATACGCGACACGGCCGACCATACTGGTAAGACGCTTACGGGCACACCTGTATTTACGATGGGTAACGACTCGTATGAGAGCGACACTATGGCCTTCAACTTTAAGTCGAAGAAGGGCCTTATCAGCAATGTCTATACGCAACAGGAAGATGGCTATATGCGTAGCGAACTGTCGAAACGTAACGACAATGGCGAGATTTATCTGCAACATGGCCGCTACACTACCTGTAATGCACCGCACCCCGACTTCTATATTGCCATCTCGCGTGCTAAGATGCGCCCTGGCAAAGATGTTGTCTTCGGGCCCGCTTATCTTGTTGTGGCCGATGTGCCATTGCCTTTGGCCATCCCCTATGGCTTTTTCCCTTTCACCAAGAGCTATTCAAGCGGACTTATCATGCCTACTTATGGCGATGAAAGCAACCGTGGCTTCTATCTGCGCGATGGTGGCTACTATTTTGCTATGAGCGATAAGTGGGACTTGAAACTGCTGGGCGAAATCTATACCAAAGGGTCGTGGGGCGTGTCGGCAGCCTCCAACTACCGCAAACGATATAAGTATAGCGGCAGCTTTTTGTTCTCGTATCAAGACACGCGAACAGGCGATAAGGGCATGCCCGACTATATGAAGCAAACCAGCTTTAAACTGCAATGGAACCACCGACAAGACTCGAAGGCTAACCCCTTCAGCTCGCTCTCGGCCAGCGTCAACTTTGCTACCACCAGCTATGAGCGTAACAACCTCAGTAGCTTGTATAACCCGCAAACACTTACACAGTCGACACGAACCTCTTCGGTAAACTGGAGCACCACCTTCTCAAGTATTGGACTCTCGCTGAGCTCTACCGCCAACTTGAACCAAAACATGCGCGATTCTACTATCGCCATGACCTTGCCCGACTTGAACATCTCGCTCAGCCGTTTCTATCCCTTTAAGCGTAAACACGCTGCGGGCGATGAACGTTGGTATGAGAAAATTTCGGTGGGATATACGGGTCAGCTCTCTAACTCTATCAGCACGAAAGAGGACAAGCTGATGCACTCAAACCTGGCAAAGGATTGGCGCAACGGCTTCCAACATAACATTCCTATAAACGGTAGCTTTACGCTGTTCAACTATCTGAACATTAACCCCTCGCTCACGTTCACTGATCGTATGTATGCTAACAAGATAATGCGATCGTGGGATCAAGAACAACAAAAAGAGGTGTGCGACACCGTTTATGGCTTTCAGAACGTGTATAACTGGTCGGCCAGCCTCAGTATGTCGACCAAGATGTATGGCTTCTGGATACCAAACCGTAAGGTGTTTGGCGATAAGATACAGGCCATCCGACACGTCATCACGCCTACGGTAAGCTTTAGCTATGCGCCCGACTTTGGCGCTTCACGTTATGGCTATTGGCAAACCTACCAAAAGACTGATGCCGATGGCAATGTGTCGCTGGTTGAATATTCGCCTTACTCGCAGGCTCTGTATGGTGTGCCAGGCAGAGGCAAAACGGGCAACATCAGCTTCTCGCTGTCGAACAACTTGGAGATGAAGGTGAAGTCGGATAAAGACACTACGGGCATACGCAAGATAAGCTTGATTGATGAGCTGGGCGCTCGTATGTCGTATAACATGGCCGATAAGGAACGTCCGTGGAGCGACCTGTCGATGGACATTCGCTTGAAATGGTGGAAAAACTATACCTTTAACATGACGGCGGTGTTTGCTACATACGCTTATGAGCTGGATAAGGATGGTCGACCTTATGTGGGCACACATACCGAGTGGGGTAAAGGACGTTTTGGCCGCTTCCAAGGCACCTCGCAAAACATTTCGTTCACGCTGACGCCTGAAAAACTGAAGAAACTGTTTGGAGGTGGCGATGATAGCGACGACGAAAAGAAAAAGAAGAAAAACAACGACGAAGGCATTGATACAAATATTGAGAGCAATGTCGACGACGATATGATTGAGGGACAGCGTGGCGCCAAAAAGTCGTCGGGCGGTAAGGCCGAGACTGATGCCGATGGCTATATGAAGTTCTCAATGCCATGGTCGTTAACCTTTGGTTATGGCATCACCATGCGCGAGAATACGCAGGGAAAGTTTAATACGAAGTCGATGCGCTATCCGTATAAGTTCACACAAACCTTGAACGTGAGCGGTAACGTGCGCATAAGCGATGGATGGAACATTAGTTTCTCAAGTGGTTACGACTTTGAATATAAAAAGATGTCAATGACTACCGCCTCGCTGCAACGCGACTTGCACTGCTTTAATATGAGCTGTCAGGTGGTGCTGGCTCCTTATACCAGCTATAACTTCACCTTCCGTTGCAACGCTTCTACGCTGACCGATGCTCTGAAGTATGACAAACGTAGCGGGTATAGCAATGCCGTGCAGTGGTATTAATATGGCCGTGCAGAGGTATTAATAATGTCGCGCAGTGTGGTGCGATAGTTTACGAAAGTAGTAAAAGCATGCTGTAAAGGTAAGCATAAAAGGGGTGCAGAGCTTGCACGACTCGTTTTTTTTGCCTACCTTTGCAGCCAAATAATAACGCGAGGGCTTGTTTCTTATAAGCCAGTAGTGTGAAAGGTTCCGTAGCTTAGCTGAATAGAGCGTCAGATTCCGGTTCTGAAGGTCCTGGGTTTGAATCCCAGCGGAATCACTTCCTAAGGTGTAGTTCTTTTTAGAACTGCACCTTTTTTTATATTACTTTTTTCCGCACCGATTTATAATGTTAAGCACAGCCTCGCCATATTTCTGCGTTTTCTTTGGTCCGAAGCCCTTTACGGCTGCCAGTTCGCGGGCAGTAGAAGGCATTTCGTTAGAGATGGCAATGAGCACTTTGGTGTGCATCACCATGAAGGCGGGTATGCCCTCTTCGTCGGCAGTTTCTTTACGCCATTGGCGCAGCTTGTTATACAATACGGGGTGAGCAATGTCTTGCTCGCTGATGGGGGCATCGCTGAAGGGGTTTGCCACCGTTGCAGGAGCCTTACTGCCTGTGCTTTTAGTGCTGCGTGTGGCTTTAGTGCTGCGAGTAGTTGTCACTTTGTCGGCCTCGTCGATAGCAGCCATTGCTTTGGCTCGTAGATAGGTGGGTAGGGTGAAGCCCTGTTTGATGACGAACGACAGCATGCGTTGCTTCATTTGCAACACTTCAACCAATGTGTTGAAGTTGTCGGCCGTGCGCTTTTTCACCTCTTTATTATCGGTTTGTAGGCTGGTTGACGACACCAGCGCAGCCGCCTCTTTCAGCTTTTTCAAGAAGTAGGTGGCACCTTTCTGTATGCGTTCTTGTAGTAAGGGTGAGGTGGCATAGTCGGGTTCGCTGCCTATGATGGCGGTGTATTGCTGACTGAAGGTTTTGGCCACCTCTATCACCTCTTTTATAATAAATGCGTTGCGGGCCTTATACTCTAAGGCCAGTCGGGGGAAGGTTTTGCCATAATGTTCGTTTACCAGGCGCATGGCCGAATAGAAGGCTGTAGAAACATCGCTGAAGTCGAACAGATCGGCCACTTGTTGCAGATAGTAGGTGCGCTGCATGGTGCTGATGGCGGCGTTGTCGGGCTGGCGGCTGGCGGCAAAGGCATTGAAGGCATCTACCGAAGCATCGCGAATAATGGCATGGGCGGGTATGGGGCTGCTGAGCACCAATCCGTCAAGATTTTTGCATCGGCTCAGTGCTACATAGGTTTGTCCGTGTGCAAACGAGGCGGCAGCATCAATGATGGCATGCGAAAATGTTAGTCCCTGACTTTTATGTATGGTGATGGCCCATGCCGTTTTTACGGGATACTGTCGGAAGAGGCCTTCGGTCACCTCTTTAATCTCGCGCGTGTTCTCATCCAGCTCGTATCGGTTGTTCTCCCACTCTTCGCGGTTTACCTCAATGGCTTGTGTGCTGTCTTTGGGTATCACGCTGAAGCCACTGGCATGGATGGCGCTCACACGTCCTATCATGCCGTTATAGTATCGCTTCTCGGGCGACGAGTCGTTCTTCACAAACATCACCTGAGCGTTGAGTTTTAACTCTAAAACGTCATCGGTAGGGTAGGATAGTTCGGGAAATTTTCCTTCCACCTCGGCTTTAAATGTAAAGGTTTGGCCTGGCAGTTTTGTCAGTTCTTCGTTGTTAATGGCTTGTGCCAAAGCGTTGTGCGTGGTCAGACGAATGTATCCTTCCTCTTCGCGTGGCTGAAAGTTGGGTATGTATCGGCTGTTCAAGGCGCGTAGTACGTTGACGTCGGCAGCATTGTCGCGCACCTTGTTCAAGAGGTCAACAAACAGTTGGTCTTGCTGTCTGTATACATGTGTTAACTCTACCACCGAGTAGGGCGTTTGGCGTAAGGCGTGGCTACTGAAGAAGTAGGGCGTGTCGTAATAGCGCGACAGCAGCGTCCACTCTTCATCTTTGGCCACGGGGGCCAGCTGCCCTAGGTCGCCAATGAGCAGCAACTGCACGCCACCAAAGGGCTTTGTGTTGCGGCGAAAGTGGCGCAATACGCTGTCAACAGCATCCAGCAAGTCGGCACGCACCATACTTATTTCGTCAATAACGATAAGGTCGAGGCTTCGCAATATTTTTATCTTCTGCTTGCTAAACTGGTAGCGGCCGTTCTGTTGGAATGACGAGTCGGGGATGAAGGGTGCAAATGGCAACTGGAAAAACGAGTGTAGCGTAACACCTTCGGCATTAATAGCAGCAATGCCTGTCGGAGCCAGCACCACGTTGCGTTTTGAGATATTGTGTTTCAAATATCGCAACAGCGTGGTTTTACCTGTTCCTGCTTTACCTGTAAGGAAAAGGTTACAGCCTGTGGTTTCAATAATTTTTAGTGCCACCAGTGCCTCTTCGCTCATGTGTATCTTACTGGGTTGTTGGTTTTCTGATTGTATGTTGCCTGTTTGCATATCGTCAGTATATTGCTTGTGTATTAATTTACCTACAAGGATGATGTTCAACCTACAAGGATGAATGTTCAACCTACAAAGGTACAATTCTTTTCTCTATTTCAGCCCAAGGCTCGCTCATTATTTCCCCTTTTCTTGATATGTGTTTTAAATTTTCTTCTTTTATAATTTTGTTTGGACGAAAAGCGGCTATTTATACAGAAAATCAGTAATTTTGTAAAGATAAAGTAAACAGTTGACAATATACAGTATGATGCTTGCCATGCTGTTTTTAATTCGACTTCATAAATTGTAAATAAAAAGAATTGATAGATATGACGAAGGCATTATTCTTCGATATTGACGGAACATTGGTAAGTTTTAAAACGCACGCCATACCTGCTTCTACAATAGAAGCGCTGAAACGTGCTAAAGCCAATGGCGTGAAGATTTATATATCTACGGGTCGGCCCTTTTTGTTTATTAACAACCTGGGGCAGATAGCATCGCTTATTGATGGCTATATGACCAACAATGGTGCCTATTGTTTTATTGGCAAACGTGACGTGTGCATACATCCTATTGCTAAAGACGATGTTCAACGTATCATAGATGTATGCCATGAGAAACAAATAGGCTGTGTGGTTGTAGGAAAAGATAAAATAGCGGTCATACATCCTGAGAAGATGAAATACATCATGCAAGATATGTTGCATGTTCCTTATGAGAAATTAATGTCGCCACTGAGCGAGGTGATGCAAGACGATGTGTTACAGGTAACACCTTTCTTTACGCTTGAGCAAGAGGCCGAGGTGTTGCCGCATCTGCATAGTGTGGTGTCGGCACGTTGGTATCCCGACTTCACCGATATAACGGCAAGTGATGCCAATAAAGGTCAGGGACTTGTGGCTATGACCGAGGCAGATGGCATTGCTATTGCCGACACTATTGCTTTTGGAGATGGTGGCAACGATGTTACTATCTTGCGTCAGGCCGGCATTGGTGTAGCAATGGATAATGCTACTGATGACGTAAAAGCCAATGCTGACTATGTTACCACCTCAGTTGACGATGACGGCATAGCAAACGCTTTGCAGCACTTTGGCGTGATTTAATGCTTCTCTGTCCTTCTCAACACAGTTATTGTTAGCGTGAAAAGGAACATAAAGAATTTGAACATTATTAGCATGAAAGAATTTGCGTATTAAAAGAAAAACGCTAACTTTGCATGACATAGAACAAGTAAAAATAGAAAAATAACTAAAATATGGATATTACCCAACGATTTTTAAACTACACACAGTTTGACACACAATCGAGCGAAGACTCGCAGAGCGTGCCAAGCACACCGAAACAATTGGTCTTTGCCCAATATCTGAAGAAAGAATTGGAAGATGAAGGGCTCAGCGATGTAGAGATGGACGAAAACGGATACATCTATGCTACACTGAAGGCCAACACCAAGAAAAAAACTCCCACCATTGGCTTTATTTCACACTATGATACCTCGCCCGACTGTAGCGGTGCCAATATTCATCCCCGCATCGTGAAAAACTATGATGGTGGTGATATCGTGCTCTCAGAGGGCATCGTTTCTTCGCCCACCAAGTTTCCTGAGCTGAAGGCACATATAGGTGAAGACCTGATTGTGACCGACGGACACACGTTGCTGGGTGCCGACGATAAGGCTGGCATTGCCGAGATTGTACAGGCCATGTGCTGGTTGCGCGACCACGACGAGGTAAAGCACGGCGACATTCGCTTGGCGTTCAATCCTGATGAAGAGATTGGCATGGGTGCCCACCACTTCGATGTGGCAAAGTTTGGTTGTGAATGGGCCTATACAATGGATGGTGGCGACCTGGGCGACCTTGAGTATGAAAACTTTAATGCCGCATCGGCCAAGATACATATAAAAGGTGTGAGCGTGCATCCTGGATATGCTAAAGGCAAGATGGTGAATGCCAACCGTCTGGCTACCGAGTTTGCGGCTATGCTGCCCGATAACGAAACCCCCGAAACCACCGAAGGCTATGAGGGCTTCTATCATCTGTTGGGCATACAAAGCAACATTGAAAACGCAACCCTTTCGTACATCATTCGCGACCACGACCGCAATCGCTTTGAAGATCGTAAAGACTTTATCGAAAAATGTGTGAACGAGATGAACGCTAAGTATGGCGAGGGCACCGTTCATGCCGACGTAAAGGATCAGTATTATAACATGAAGGAGAAGATCAACCCCAATATGCATGTTATTGACATTGTGCTGAAGGCTATGCAAGAGTGTGGCGTTCCGCCAAAGGTAGAGCCCATTCGTGGTGGCACTGATGGTGCACAGCTGTCGTTCAAGGGTCTGCCTTGTCCTAACATCTTTGCGGGTGGTGTCAACTTCCATGGCCCGTACGAGTTTGTAAGCGTGCAGGTTATGGAGAAGGCTATGCAGGTGGTGACCAAGATTTGCGAAATCACGGCTCAATTCAACGATTAGTCTTTACAACGATAGATCTTCCAACGATTAGTCTTTACAACGAATAATACTCAACTAACAATATTTTAACTGTTCAGGAAGCCTACATGGCACCATGTTCATTCACCCCTCATGCCCCCATCACTCTCATGCTGGTTCATGTTGGGCTTCCTGATGTATCCATTTATGGCTAAAAAGAATTTCCTCTATCCTGCCGATTGGGTGAAGCAGGAACCGTACCCCACTGTTAACAGTACCGATATCTATTATACGGGCATTGCAAACCGTGTTTATGATATACTGAAAGAAACAAAGTGTGATACATTCTTTACCAGTATCGACCAGTTGCGTGTTGTAACCATGTGCATTGCTGGCTATTTTGAGGATGTAATCTCACAGAATGGCATCTGGCAAAACTTTACATCGGCTTGCCTGAAAGAGTATGGCTCACGTTTGCCGTTCTTCGATTTAGACGAAAACTATTATCCCGACGAAATCAATAAAGAAGATATACAGTTCTTGTTGTGGCACAATCTTCAGGTGGATCGTCGCACCGAACGCGTGATATATCCCCACAACCCTGTGCTGAAACTTACCGCCGAGTTTATCTATGAGATGCTGGAAGACGAGTATGAGACAGCGCCTGAGAACGATCGTCTGCACGACTTTATCTACCGTGAAACAGAGGCTGACGAGGCTTGCGGACATTATATGGCCGTGGCAACATGGTTCCACTATGACAGCTTCTTCAATATTGAGAACATCAACTCGTTCTTGACCTTGAAGAACAATTTCTTAGAGCAGCCACACAACGACCCCGAACAGGTGAAAGTGGTGGTATGGGGTATGTACACCACCATGGTGCTGAAGAACCGTCGCTCGTTCTTGGCTCTCACCACCCCCGAGTGGTTGGCACGTTTGGCCAATGGTCATAAGCAGCTGGCAGCATGGAAAGATGTGAAGGTAAAGAAGGCCAGCTGCTACATGGTAGAGCAGGCCGATGCCGATAAGGTGGTGCTGAAAGACCTCATTGACAATAGTGTGGTAGAGATTGCTCCCCAACATCTTGAAACTGATATGAAGAATGTAGAAGCAGGTAAGACCACTATCATTTGCGAGTTTGTGAAGTTTGCGGGCAACTACTATCGCATTGGCACCATTGCTGTGAACGAGATGAGCGAAGGGGTAGAGCAGTATGTTGCTAACGAGAAAGCTAATCGCGATACCAGCAACCAGAAGGCGGCCTATAAAGCTTTTGTAAAGGCCAACGATGGACGCTATGTGCAGTTCTTTAAAGATAACGATGCTTGCGAACATTTCTTGGCCGACAAGGTGGGCTACACCTTCAGTCAGGGCGTTACCTTGCCACAGTTTAAGAGCCATAAGGGGTTGATGCTGATGGCGTCGCCCAAGTCGGGCATCACTTTGCAGCCTGGTGTGCTTGATTGTGTGAAGGCCGATGATAACACCTTCTACAATCCAGAAACGGCATCGCGCAATGCTCTCAATGTTATTGCTCGCGCCAACGCCATTCCTTACGACGTGATGTGTCGTTTGCAAGATGATGGTATGTGGCCCGATACCAACTATACCATCAGCGATAATGCAGAAGAAGGCAAGCAGTTGGCGCAGAAGAACCTACGCTTCATTACCGACTACTATTATTGCTGCAATCGTAAGGCCGACTGCCCCACAGTAAAGGCCTAACAGAAGATACTTACCTTAAGCCGCGCTCTTCCTATATCTATATATAATATATATGTAGGACGAGGGCGGCTTTTTCATAATGTATAGAACGAAAAACAAACCCTTCAAAAAAAGAAACGAACGATATGTCAGAACTGCCCACTCTTATAAAAGACCTTGCCCTTATCTTGATTGTGGCCAGCGTGGTAACGCTGGTGTTCAAGAAACTGAAGCAACCCTTAGTGTTGGGCTATGTGGTGGCTGGTTTTTTAGTGTCGCCCCATATGCCATATACCATGTCGGTAATTGATAATACCGATATACGCACGTGGGCCGACATAGGCATCATGTTCCTTCTGTTTTCGTTGGGTCTCGACTTCTCGTTTAAAAAGATATTGAAGATGGGGGCAGCGCCCGTTATTGCCACGTGTACCATTATTTTCTGTATGATGATGGTGGGCATGACGGTGGGGCATGCCTTCAGTTGGAACCGTATGGACTGCATTTTCCTGGGAGGTATGTTGGCCATGAGTTCTACCACTATTATTTATAAGGCGCTCGACGATATGGGCCTTCGACAGCAACAGTTTGCGGGCATAGTGATGAGTGTGCTTATTCTTGAAGACGTGCTGGCCATTGTCATGATGGTGATGCTGTCGGCTATAGCAGGAGGAAACAGTCCTGATGGTGGTCAGATGTTAGGTTCGGTGCTAAAGATCGCCTTCTTCCTTGTGCTGTGGTTTGTGGTGGGCATCTTCTTGGTGCCATTGTTTCTACGCTCTATGCGCAAGTTGATGAATGGCGAAACGTTGCTCATCGTTTCGTTGGGCCTGTGCTGCTTTATGGCAGTGCTGTCTACCAAGGTAGGCTTCAGTAGCGCCTTTGGTGCCTTTGTGATGGGGTCAATCTTGGCCGAGACCGTTGAGGCCGAACGTATCATTCGCCTTGTCGAACCCGTGAAGAACCTTTTTGGTGCCATCTTCTTCGTGTCGGTAGGCATGCTTGTCGATCTCAATATCATCGTTTCATATGCCTGGCCTATCATGGCCTTGGTGTTAACCATCTTGTTGGGCCAAGCAGTGTTTGGCACCTTTGGCTTCTTGATTAGTGGTCAAAGCCTAAAATCGGCCATGCGTTGTGGCTTCTCAATGGCGCAGATAGGCGAGTTTTCATTCATCATAGCATCATTAGGCTTATCATTGGGCGTTATAGGTAAGTTTCTTTATCCTGTAGTGGTAGCCGTTTCAGTTATCACCACCTTCCTCACCCCTTATATGATACGCCTCTCGGTGCCATGCTATAACCTTCTCGAGCACCGTATGCCCAAGTCGTGGGTGCGTGCTTTGAACAATATTGCACTGAGCCATCCAGGGCATAGCAAGCACGGCAACTGGCGCATTTTGCTTCGTCAGATGGTCGTCAATACCTTTATATATAGCATCCTGTCGTCGGCCGTTATTGCCCTTATGTTTATGTTCTTCTTGCCCTTTGTGCGCCACCTCATGCCTGGTATGCACTGGTGGGCCAATGGTATATGTGGCGCCCTCACTATCTTGTTCATTGCTCCCTTTCTCAGAGCTATGGTGATGAAGAAGAACCACAGCGAAGAGTTTAAGGCGCTTTGGAGCGATAGTCGCTCTAATCATCTTCCCCTCTTGTTCACCATCTTGGTGCGTATGGTAGTGGCCGCACTGTTCATCTTCTATATATGCAACTATCTTACGCGCTTTACCAATGCCCTCCTTATCAGCATAGCAGTGGCTTTGCTAATGGTTATGATTATGTCGCGCCGCCTTAAACGTAACAGCATACGTCTTGAACGCTTGTTTATTTTGAACCTTCGTTCGCGCGACATCGAGGCACAGGTGCTGGGCCGACGCAAACCATTGTATGAGGGCCATTTGCTTGACCGCAATATACACATTGGCGAGTTTGACGTGCCCGACGACTCGTTATGGAGCGGACACACGCTCAGCCAACTTCAGTTTCGCAACAAGTTTGGTGTGATGGTGAGCAGCATCCTTCGTGGCCGTCATCGCATCAACATTCCGAATGGCGAAGACGAGATATTTCCTGGCGACCGCATACAGGCCATTGGTAACGACGAGCAGTTGGCAGTCTTTGGCCAGGCCATAGGTCAGACCGTGATGGCCGATGATCCCGATATTGAGAAGCGAGAGATGAAGCTGCGCCAGATGGTGATTGATGGAAAGAGTCCCTTCGTAGGTAAGACTTTGCGCGAGAGTGGCATACGCGACCAATACAATTGTATGGTTGTGGGCTTAGAAGAAGGAGAGGAAAACCTCTCGGTTATCGACCCCTCGCGCCAGTTTGCCAAAGGCGACATCTTATGGATTGTGGGCGAGGAGAGCGACCTCGATAAATTGATTGAATAGTGAACCCGAGCATGAAAGCATTGCAACATAACGAAACCCCATGTGGCTTAGGCCCCGCACACTGTGAAGAAATATGCACCCCATGCCCCTCAAGATGGCTTGGGGCAATGGCGCTGTTGATGACGTTGTTTACGATGTCTCTCTTTTCGTGTGCGCCTGATGGCGATTTAGACATTGGTCAAGGCATAATGCCCCAGGTTATGGGGTATGTGTCGAAGTTGCCCCCTGTGAAAAAGCCTGTAGTATCGAAGCCCCTTCCTATTGACAGCATACACGGCACGCTGACCGATGTTGAGGGGCATCCTGTGCCTGGCGTGGTGGTGAGCGATGGTGTGAGTTGCGTGGTTACCGATATGAATGGTTGTTACCGTATGCGCCGCGACAGCCATGCCCACTTTGTGTTTTATACAGTGCCCTCTTGGTGCCAAGTGCCTACCCATAGCGCCACCGACCGTACGGCCTATTTCTATCAGCCCCTTGTAAAGCGTCGCCGTCAATACAACTTTACACTTACGCGTTTGCCTAATGGTAAAGAAGATGTCTATACCATGATAGTGATAGGCGACCCTCAGGTTACCAATGCCATAAACCCCTTCTATACCAGCCCTGATGATAACCCTGTAGCGCAAACCGACATAGAACGTTTCACGCACGAGACGATGGTCGACATACGTCAAACCATCACCCAATTGCCTTCCCACATGCCAGTATATGGATTGAGCATGGGCGACGATGTGCAATATTACGGTGGCTATAACGATAGCCTTCAGGCGCAGATACGTGCAGCTTTAGGCTCGTCAGATATGCGTTTGTTTTCGGTCATTGGCAATCATGACCAAGATGGCAACGCCCTCTTTCGCCGTAAGTGGGAGGAGAACTGGGGCCCCACCGACTATTCGTTCGACCGTGGCAACGAGCATTATGTGTGTTTGAACAATGTGCAGTTTACGCACAAGCAATCTTACTATTCGCCCGGCGAACTCACTGATCGCCAAATGCGATGGCTGCGCCAAGACCTTGCCCTCACACCCAAGGATAAAAGGGTGGTGTTGTGTTATCATGTGCCTTTCACCTTTGGTTGTTCGCCCTCTAAAAAGGCACGCCCAGTGCCCTTTGCTGCTGAAGAGGGGCATTATACGTCGGGCCGATTGAGCGAACTGCTGCGTCTGCTGAACACTTTTAGGGGTTATGAACTGTTTTGCGGCCATACCCATTTTGCCATTAATCATGAAACCGACCTCGATGGCCAACATCTTATTGAGCACTGTCATGCAGCGGCATGTGGCAATATATGGCAGTCGAATATCAACTTGTGTGGCACGCCTAATGGCTATTATGTTTATACGTTTGGCGAACATGGCATAGCCAACTGCCACTACAAGGGCACCTTTTGGAAAGCGCACCAGCAAATGACGCTTTTCAAAGTAGATACCGACTTTAATGGCGAGAGCTATGCCAACGACTGGAACCTTCCGCGCCATGAAGGTATGATTATGGCCAATGTGTTTAATGCCGACTCGCGTTGGTCGGTTACAGTTGTCGAGAATGGTTTTGAATATCCCATGCATCACATTAGCAGTAGGGGGCAAGATGCTTTTGCTGCGGGCTATCATCACAAATATATAAAAGCCATGCCCTTCCGCTTTGTCAGCAAAGCCAATGCCTATTTGCTGATGAACCACCTCTACTATTATAAGCCTATCGACCCACATGCCAACCTTGTGGTGCGCGCTCGCGACCCTTACGGCAATGTGTATGAGGCCGATACCACGGCTATTATTCGCGAGCCGTTTAAAAACTTTGCACACTATTATAAGTGAAAAGTGAAAAATGAAAAGTGAAAAATGAAGAGGGAAGAGGAAAGTGTGAGAAGAGTGAAGAGAGAAAAGTGAAAAGTGAAGAGTGAAGTGAGCCGAGTGAACAATCTGTTAGGGCCGCTCTAATCACTTTTATTGTGTTCTAAAATGTGATGTATGGCGAGCAAAATGTAAGTATTGCTTAGAGTAATGTTACTTTTTGTAAAATAATTGTGTTTGTTGCTTGCAGAACAATATTTTATTTGTATCTTTGTAGCCAGTAATAGGCAACTACGTGTGGTACATCTACCTACCATGTGGTTGCCTATATAAATGAACAAGACATAAACAAACAAGCATGAGCAAACTAATAAAGCCAACTGGTTATAAAGCATTACTCGATACGAAGCAAACCGAGCAAGGCATAAAACTGATAAAAGATTTTTTCCAAGAGAACCTCTCTACAGAGCTGCGTCTGAGCCGTGTTACGGCTCCGCTATTTGTGTTGCAAGGATTGGGCATTAACGACGACCTGAATGGAGTGGAGCGCCCTGTTACATTCCCCATTAAAGATTTAGGCGATGCTAAGGCCGAGGTGGTACACTCGTTGGCAAAATGGAAACGCCTCACCTTGGCCGAGTATCATATAGAGTCTGGCTATGGCATTTATACTGATATGAATGCCATTCGTGCTGATGAAGAGCTCGACAACCTTCACTCGTTGTATGTTGACCAGTGGGACTGGGAGGCCGTTATTACCCAAGAAGAGCGCACTTTGTCTTATTTAAAAAATGTGGTAGAACGCATCTATGCTGCCATCTTGCGCACCGAGTATCTCACCTGCGAAACCTATAAAGAGATAAAGCCCTTCTTGCCCCGCAAAATACATTTTATACATAGCGAAGAGCTGTTGCAGATGTATCCCAACCTCTCGCCCAAGGAGCGCGAAGATGCCATTTGTAAAAAGTATGGTGCAGTGTTTATCATAGGCATAGGCGGAAAACTGAGCGATGGCAAGAAGCACGATGGCCGTGCCCCCGACTACGACGACTGGTCGACCGTGTCCGAAGACGGTCGTGCGGGTTTGAATGGCGATATTCTTATATGGTATCCTGTGCTTGAGCGTTCGTTTGAACTTTCGTCAATGGGTATTCGTGTTAACCAAGAGGCCCTGTTGCGACAGTTGAAGCTTGAAGGCAAGGAAGACCGCAAGCAATTGTTCTTCCATCGCCAGTTGCTCGACGGACGTTTGCCGCTCAGCATTGGTGGCGGTATAGGTCAGAGTAGGCTTTGTATGGTGATGTTGCACAAGGCTCATATTGGCGAGATACAGGCCAGCATTTGGCCCGACGATATGCGTGCCGAGTGTGCCCAGCTGGGTATGCCCCTTATTTAAGTGTTGCAAACATTTAATGTTAAAAGCAACCCCTCTCAATGTAAACAGAGAAGGGTTGCTTTTTTGTTTATGTGTGTGGCGTGAGGGTTACGCCATTTCAAGTTTCAGCAAGTTGGTAAGCATGGCCACGGCCTCGTTATCTTTCTGCATCTTATCCAGAATTTCGCGAGGCGAGAGGATGCGGGTGCGCTCTTCTTGTCGTGCCAATCGGGTGCTGATGTTGATATGGCCGTTGTGCAGCGTAGCGGCCAGCGAAGCCCTGATACGCCCCTTGATGCCTTCAATCTCGTCGAGCAACAGTTTGTTGTCTACCAGCACCTCAATGTTAGGCAGAGTGGTAATTTTCACTTGCACGTTCTTCATGCGTTGCGCCAAGGCCGTCATTTCCTTATTCAGCAAGATGCGGTTACACATGGTGAGCCATTGTAGCTGCAGATCGTCGTCATTGAAGTTGGCGTTTTCGTCCTTATTCTTTATCTCCACCTCGGCGGCATTGTTCACCTTTTCGTCTTTTTCTTGTTGCTTAAGACTGGCAAAAGTCATACCCAAGCCCTTTAGTTTAAGAGGCTTAGCCGTGCTGGCAGCCGATGCCGTTGTACCCACTGTTGCTGTGGGTTGAACCGAAGCCGTTGAGGCCGTTGTTGCCGAAGGTGTGGGCACATCGTTAGCTGGCGTGGGCACCTTCTTCTCACGCAACAGCGGTTTTGCTCCCGGGGCTACCTGTGCTGCCGATGTTGTGGGAGCTGCAATGATGTATTTGAACAGGCATTTTAAACGTTTAGGGCCACGCCCCGCGCTGGTGTCGTCGTCGGGTTGTGTCAGCTGCGCCATCTCTATCAGCGTCAGCTCTACCAGTAGCCGTTTGTTGTTGCTCTGTCGGTAGTCGAGGTCGCAGCGATTTAATATTTTCAATGCCCTATACAAAAAGTTGGTGGGGCATTTAGAGGCCTGTTGTTTATATTTTTCTATTTGCTGCTGACTGGTTTCCAGCAATGTCAGTGTTGATGGGTCTTTAGCCATCATCACATTGCGCAGGTGCGATGCCAATCCTGTAATCACGTTGCCCGCATCAAAGCCATGATTGATGATGCCGTTCAGTGTCATCATCAGTTCAGTAACCTTGTTTTGCAGCGCCATGTCTACCATCTTAAAGTAGTTGTCGGCATCAAGCTCGTTTAGGTCTTCTATCACCTTGGCATAGGTAATGTTTCCCTGACAGAAGCTGGCGGCCTGGTCGAAGATAGAGAGAGCGTCGCGCATACCACCGTCGGCCTTTTCGGCTATCAGTGTCAGTGCCTCTTCTTCATAGCTTATGCCTTCTTTCTCGGCCACCATCTTTAGGTGGTTCACCGTGCTGGGCACGTTCATGCGCTCAAAGTCGTATATCTGACAGCGTGATAAGATGGTGGGCAGAATTTTATGTTTCTCGGTAGTGGCCAAGATGAACACTACGTATGAGGGTGGTTCTTCCAGTGTTTTCAAGAAGGCGTTGAAAGCCTGTTGCGACAACATGTGCACCTCGTCGATGATAAACACCTTATATTTGCCTACCTGTGGCGGTATGCGTGTTTGTTCCATCAAGCTCTTGATGCTCTCTACCGAGTTGTTACTGGCGGCGTCAAGCTCAAAGATATTGAACGAGCGCTGTTCGTTAAAAGCCTTACAACTTTCACATTCGTTGCAAGCTTCGCCATCGGCTGTAGGGTGCATACAGTTTATAGCTTTGGCAAAGATGCGTGCGCAGGTGGTCTTTCCCACACCACGTGGTCCGCAGAACAGGTAGGCGTGTGCCAGCTTTCCACTGCTCACTGCGTTCTTCAGCGTTGTGGTCAGTGCCTGCTGTCCCACCACCGTGTCGAAGCTCATGGGGCGGTATTTTCGGGCTGATACAATATATTCTTCCATATTTTCAGGTTTATACTGCAAAGATAGTGCAAATCGAAGACAATACAAAATAAGCTTGCTTATTTTTATTGTTGAGATGCCGCCTATCTTATTTAAAGATAGTGCAAAAAACCGATTAAGCGAAGCAAAAACTAATTTATTCGTTTTTTGTGAGCGTGAGGTTTTTATTAAAATCGAAGACAATACACGATTTCATTGATAATGAAATCTTCAGAGCTTGCTTATTTTTATTGTTGAGATGTCGCCCTGTCCTCCCACTGCTTCTTGCCATTTTTGTATATTTATGCAAAATCAGACTAAAAATGAATATTTATGCATTTCTGCGTTTTTATATTTGTTTACACAATATTTGTTAAGAAACTTACGGTTTGTAAGTGTTCTTGTTTAGTTTACTTACAGTTTTCAAAGTTGATACTTCTCATTTGAGAAAGCATGGGTTTCAGGTCCTAAAAGCATGGGTTTTACCCCCTGAAACCCTTGGTTTCACAGCCTGAAACCCATGCTTTCAGACTGTAATTTGATGCCTTTCGCAACGCACCCCCAATACTGTATATTTATGCAGTTTTGGTAGCTATGTGTGAAATGCCAGTAAAGGTGACATTATGCGTTCTCTATTCACTAAAATATTTTAATTATATGTAAGTATTGTGCAAGTGTACGATTTTTTTTCCTATCTTTGCATTTATGCTTGCACATGTGTGCGGCATACACCTTATTATATATTATGACAATGACAACCCGGCGCATAAGCATCATCTTCAATTTCCTGGGCCATTACAAATATCTTATTGTGGTGGTGTTGGGGTGCATCATGGTGGGCTTTGTCGACGATAATAGCATGTTGCGTCGCCTACAACTGCAGATGCAAATAGCCGATTTGCAGGAGGAGATAGAAAAGTATCGCAGCATGAACGATGCCGACACCAAGCAGTTGCGCGACCTTCAGCGCGACTCGCGTGCCGTAGAGAAAATTGCTCGCGAGCGCTATTTCATGAAGGCCGATGATGAAGACATATTCGTGCTGAGTGATGACCTTTCGCCTGAAACCGAAACAGAAAAATGAAACAGTTAAATAAATTACAGAGCACCCTGTTCCTTATTGGCGGCATGCTGATGGTGGTAGGGGCTGGCAGTTATGTGTTTATGTGGCACCAGCGTGTGGTGTGCTGGGTGTTTATGTTAGGCGCCTGCTTGTTTGCTGCTATGCAGATGAGCCAAACCTACGAGGGGCGTAGCCTTACCATCAAGCGTTTGAAGCGCATCATGTCGGTGGCCGACATGTTTTTTGTGCTGTCGGGCTTGTTGATGGTAGATAATGCCAACGCGCTGTTGTTACCTTATTTCCATTCATACACCCGTTATCTTGAGCTGGTGTATAACAAGTGGGTATTGCTGTTGTTGGTGGCCGCTGTGCTTGAGATATACACCATGCACCGTTTGGGCAGCGAGTTGCGCAAGGAAGAGAATAGCACCCCCGCCGCGCAATAATCAAAAAAAATACTAAAACCACGCTTCGATATTATAAATAGGATAAAAAAAGTTTCATTGTTCAAGATTACATATTACCTTTGACGATGACGAAACATTATTTGATGGCTATGAATAAAATTTTCTACGCAATACTTTCAGTGCTCGTGTTGACCTCCTGTGCCAATTCGTATAATATTACAGGCTCGTCAAACGTGTCAACACTTGATGGACGTATGCTCTATCTGAAGATACTTAAAGATAACGACTTTAAGGCCCTCGACTCGTGCGAGGTGGTGCACGGTCAGTTCCAGTTCTCAGGTGGTTTCGACTCGGTAAGCATGGCAAACATCTTTATGGACGAAGAGAGCGTGTTGCCCTTGGTGATTGAAAGTGGCGACATCAATATCAAAATTAATAATACGCAGCAAACTGTTAGTGGCACACCGCTGAACGACGAACTGTTTAAGTTCTTCAACAAATATAACCAACTGAAGAACCAAGAGGCCGAACTGGTGCACACCCACGACCGCGCTATCATGGATGGCAGCAATATGGATGTGGTAAACGCCCGCCTCAGTGCACAGGCCGAAAAGCTAAGCAAGCAGGAAGACGACCTTATAACAGGCTTTATCACCGACAACTTTGATAACGTGCTGGGCCCAGGCGTGTTCTTCATGGTTACCATTAGCAACCAGTATCCTGAGCTCACCCCTTGGATAGAGGACATTATGAGCAAGGCTACCGACAAGTTTAAAAACGACCCTTACGTAAAAGATTATTATAAAAAGGCTCAGGAAAACCAGGCTATCATGAATGGTATGCACGATGCTACTGATGCTACAGCAGCACCAGCACCGTCGGCCGATGTGGCCCCCAACGGCCCAGCGCCCGCGCCAGCCCCCACTCCTAACGAGTTGGCTCAGCCCGCGCAACCCGCTCAGCCATAACCCCCTGAACCAAACATATTTCGCTATTATGCGCACAATCATAAAAAATGGAAACATCGTAAACGAGGGGCGTATAGTAAAGGCCGACATCATTATCGAAAACGAGATGGTGCAGCAAATCGTCCCCTCCGACGAAGCATCCCGTGACACCCACTTTGATGTAGAAGTGGATGCCACGGGTTGTTTCGTATTGCCGGGCATCATTGATGACCATGTACATTTTCGCGACCCAGGGCTTACTGCCAAAGCCGATATCGTTAGTGAGAGTAGGGCGGCAGCCTATGGTGGCGTGACATCATATTTTGATATGCCCAACACAAAACCGCAAACCACCACCCTTGACGCATTGCATGAGAAACAGCAATTGGGACGCGAAAAAAGTAGCGTAAACTATGCCTTCTTCATGGGTGCCACCAACGATAATATTGATGTCTTACAGCAAGTCGATCCCCACACCGTGCCAGGCATTAAGCTGTTTATGGGTGCCAGTACAGGCAATATGCTCGTCGATCAAGAGGCTGCCTTACGTCGCATCTTCAGCGAGATAAAGTTGCCCGTGATGACACATTGCGAAGACAGCAATATCATCAACCACAACATGGCAGAGGCCAAACAGCGTTGGGGCGACGACCCCGATGTTTCGCATCATGCCTGGATACGCAATGCCGAGGCTTGCTATGCCTCTACCTCGCTGGCTGTTGACCTCGCTCGCCAGTATGGCACACGTTTGCATGTAGCACACGTCACCACAGCGCGCGAGCTCGACCTCTTTGGCCACGACCGTAACATTACGGCCGAGGCTGTCATTGCACACCTCATGTTCACCGATGCCGACTATGCTACCCTGGGCACACGTATAAAATGCAATCCTGCAGTGAAAACCCTGGCCGACCGCAATGCCTTGCGTGCCGCGCTTACCGATGGGCGTATCACAACCATTGGCACCGACCATGCTCCACATCAGCTTGTCGACAAACAAGGGGGCTGTGCAAAGGCGGCTTCGGGCATGCCTATGATACAGTTCTCGTTGGTGTCGATGCTCGAGTTGGTTGATTGTGGCGTGCTCACGTTGCCCCGATTGGTAGAACTAATGTGCCATAACCCCGCCCAGTTGTTTGGTATGCGTGTCCGTGGATATATATGTCCTGGCTACCAGGCCGACCTTGTGGTAGTGCGCCCCAACGCCCCATGGACGGTGACCACTGCCGACATACAAAGCAAGTGTGGATGGAGCCCTATGGAGGGGCACACCTTCAACTGGCGCGTATGCCAAACCTTGTGCAACGGACATGTGGTGTATGATAACGGTAGGTTTGACGATCAGTATCGCGGTCAGCAAATACAATTCAGATAATTATGCTACATACCTTCAATTATACTTTGCTTGAGGTAGCGCCCTACATCAATTGGGTTTATTTCTTTCATGCCTGGGGCCTGTCGGGCAAACCGCAACAGGAAAAAGATAGGCTTCAAGCCGAGGCTGAGCTAATGTTGAAGGATATGGACCAGCAGTTTCATACCCATGCCATCGTGGGGCTGTTTGATGCTAATGCTGATGGCGACGATATTATTATTGATGGGCAACGCTTACCCATGCTTCGGCAGCAGAAACCCTCGGCACCTGGACAGCCCAACCTGTGTCTTGCCGATTTTATACGTCCTATAGAACAGGGCATACCCGACCGCATTGGCGTGTTTGCCGCCACCGTCGATCGCTCAATGGAGATGCTGTTTGCCGATGATGCCTACCACCGAATGATGGCGCAGACACTGGCCGACCGCTTGGCCGAGGCCACCATTGAGAAGGTGCATGCCGAGGTGCGACGCACACTGTGGGGATATGCCCCCCACGAACAGCTTAGCATACAAGAAATGCTGGTTGAGCATTTTCAGGGCATCCGCCCCGCCGTGGGCTATCCCTCAATGCCCGACACCAGCATGAACTTTCTGCTCGACCACCTGTTGCATTTTGCCTCTATTGGCATACGCCTCACTACTTCGGGAGCCATGATGCCTCATGCGTCGGTGTCGGGGCTAATGTTTGCGCACCCACAGGCCCATTATTTCGACTTAGGAAAAATTGACGACAGCCAGTTGGCCGACTATGCACGGCGCCGCGGCGTTCCTGTAAATGTTATGCGGCGTTTTCTGGTGGGTTGTTTACAATAATATTTAAGAACAATATTTACACAGTGATAGCACGTATATCCATCCTTCTGTTTCTGCTCATCCTTGTGCCCGATGTGTATCTCTATCGCCGATATGTGGTACGTCGCACAACGCTACACCCTTTGTGGCGATGGCTGTGGTGGATACCAGCCACTGTGCTTACGCTCTATACGGTGGTGTTGTGCTGCTTGCCAGGCTTTGCACCCACACAAACGGTGTGGCTCAATGCTTATCTGCTTATGCTGGCGTTGCTGGGTTTTCCAAAGGTGGTGCTGGCATTGTGTATGGCCATAGGTAAACTATTGAAACAGTTGCTGCACACCCGTCGCAACTATGGCGTGGCCGTGGGCACCCTCTTGGCCTCTTTGGTTCCAGTAGCTGTGCTGTATGGCGCCTTTTGGGGCGTGCGACAGTTGCAGGTGAGGTATGTCGACCTCGCGTTCGACGACCTGCCAGCCGCGTTTGAGGGTTACCGCTTAGTGCATATCACCGACCTACATTCGGGCACCCTTCCGCCCGACTTGTTGCAACGTGCCGTTGATAGCATCAATGCCCAGCACCCTGATGCAGTAATGATAACGGGCGATGTGCAAAACCTTCTGCCCACCGAGATAACGCCACTGATGCCACAGTATAGGCGCATACAGGCTCGCCATGGCGTGTTTGCTGTGTTAGGCAATCACGATTATGGCACGTATGTGCATACCTCTGAACAGGAGCAACATCGAAACGAGGCCGCTACGATAGAGGCTGAACGGCAGTGTGGATGGAAGGTGCTATTGAACCAACATGTGGTGCTGCGCCAGGGCACCGACTCGATAGTGGTGGCTGGCACTGAGAATGAGGGCCGACCGCCATTTCCTGCTAAGGCCAACTGGCAAGGTGCGCTCAGCGAGGTGGGGAAAGGTGCCTTCGTTATCATGTTGCAACACGACCCTTGGGCGTGGGAACATAGCATCTTACCCAAGACACAGGCTCAGCTCACCCTTAGTGGGCATACGCATGGAGGGCAGGTTAGCATCTTTGGTTGGCGCTTTACGCAAATCAATAACCGTGAAGATTGCGGACTCTACCGCCAGCAGCAGCGTGCGCTGTATGTGTCGTCGGGGCTGGGTGGCTTCTTGCCGTTCCGTTTAGGTGTTGTGCCTGAAATTGTGGTTATCACCTTGCATCGCTCGGCATGAAGCCTGTAAGTAATAAGTAATCAGGTTGCTACAAATATACATATACATAGGTATAAAAACCGGTAATACGAATTAACAAAGTAAATAATAAGAGCAATGAAATATCTTTATCGCATTTATCAGCTTTTTATCGCCTTGCCTATCATAGCGCTCGGCACTTTAATCACCGCGCTGACGGTAACCATAGGATGCACCTTGGGTAACGGACACTTTTGGGGCTATTATCCTGGCAAACTGTGGGCCCAACTTATTATACGTGTGTTGTTTCTGCCTGTAAAGGTGGAGGGACGCGAAAATCTTGTACCAGGACGCTCGTATGTTTTTGTTGCTAACCATCAAGGTGCCTTCGACATCTTCCTCATCTATGGCTTCTTGAACCGCAACTTCAAGTGGATGATGAAACGACAGCTGCGCGATATACCTCTGGTGGGAAAGGCTTGCGAGGCGTCGCACCAGATATTTGTTGATAAACGCGGACCGGCTCGTATACGCGAAACTTATGACAAGGCTCGTAAAACGCTGAGCGGAGGCATGTCGCTGGTGGTGTTTCCTGAAGGAGCACGCTCGTTTACAGGGCACATGGGCGTGTTTAAGCGTGGCGCCTTCATGCTGGCCGACGACTTGCAGCTCGATGTTGTGCCCATCACCATCAACGGCTCGTTCAACGTGATGCCTCGTATGCGCGACATGAAGTGGGTTACATGGCATCCGCTACGTCTCACCATTCACAAGCCTATCGCTCCGCAAGGTAAGGGCAACGATAACATCAAGGCTATCGAAAAAGAAAGTTACGATGTTGTGATGAGCGGATTGGTTGACGAGTATAAGGGCTTTGTTGAAAACCCTGACCAATAAGTAGCCCTGACCTCTCCCCCTAAGACATAAAAAAGAATATAAACGTTTATTTTACTATAAAGAAAGAATGAATTCATTGAAAAAGTATTGGCCTGATGTGGTGGCGGTGGCCTTGTTCGTCGTCATCGCCTTTGCCTATTTTTTGCCTGCCGACATTGAAGGCCGCATCTTGTATCAGCATGATGCCTCGGCCGGACGTGCTGCCGCCTTGGAACAACAAGAGTATTATGACAAAACGGGCGACCTGACACGCTGGAGCAGTGTGTCGTTCAGCGGTATGCCTACCTATCAGGTGGCACCTTCATATAAAAGTACGGATGCACTGATACAGGTGATGAAGGCTTATCACCTGTGGCTGCCCGACTATGTGTGGTATCTGTTTGCCTATCTCTTGGGCTTTTATATCTTGCTGCGTGCCTTCGACTTCCGTAAACGCTTAGCGGCTTTAGGTGCTGTGATATGGGCTTTTTCAAGTTATTTCCTTATTATTATTGCCGCTGGACATATCTGGAAGGTAATGGCGCTGGCCTATCTGCCACCTATGATAGCGGGCGTGGTGCTGGCTTTCAGGGGCAAATATCTGTGGGGCTTCTTGCTAACAGCCTTGTTCTCGGCCTTTGAGGTGAAAGCTAACCACGTGCAGATGACCTATTATTATCTGTTCATCATCTTCTTTATGGTGGTGGCTTGGTTTGTTCAAGCCATTCGTGAGAAGCGCATGGCACAGTTTGCCAAAGCCTTTGGCGTGTGTGTGGCTGGTGCTGCCATTGGTATCTGCATCAACCTGAGCAACTTGTATCACACTTGGCAGTATGGTAAAGAGTCGATGCGCGGAAAGAGCGAACTGGTAAAGAAGAATACAGCCAACCAAACAAGCAGTGGTCTTGACCGCGACTATATCACGCAGTGGAGCTACGGCATTGACGAAACATGGACGTTGCTGGTGCCCAACGCTAAGGGTGGCGCATCGGTGCCACTGGCATCGAGCGCTAAAGCTATGGAGAAAGCTAACCCCGAATATGTACAGATATATCAGCAGCTGGGCCAGTATTGGGGCAACCAGCCCATGACCAGTGGCCCTGTGTATGTGGGCGCCTTTGTGCTGATGCTGTTCTTCCTTTCGCTCTTCATTGTGCGCACTCCGCTTAAATGGGCGCTGTGGGGCGTAACAATCTTATCTATATTGCTGTCGTGGGGCCGCAACTTTATGTGGCTTACCAACCTCTTTATCGATTATGTGCCGCTGTATGCTAAGTTCCGCACGGTGGCATCAATCCTTGTCATTGCCGAATTTACTATTCCGCTCTTGGCAATGTTAGCATTGAAAGAACTGCTTACGCGCCCCGAGGTGCTTGACGAAGTAGAGAATAAACGTGATAAGATTATCAACTTCTTCTTGTTCTCGCCTCTCTCATTCTTTGTGCGCAAAAAGCGCGACTATATCTGGGTGAGCTTCTTTATGACAGCGGGTATCGCTGCGCTCTTTGCATTGATGCCTGGCGTGTTCTTTACCGACTTTATCTCGGTAAGCGAGATGCAAGCGCTGAAGACGCTGCCCGCTGAATATTTCGGACCCATTGTGGCCAACCTTACCGAGATGCGTAAGGCCGTGTTTGCAGCCGACTGCTGGCGCTCGGTGTTCATCATCGTTGTGGGCACCGCCTTGCTGGTGCTGTGGATGAAGAAGAAACTGCAAGCTGGATACATGGTGATGTGTATGTTGGTGCTCTGTCTCGTCGACTTGTGGCAGGTAGATAAACGCTATCTAAACGATGCTATGTTTGTAGAGAAGAGTGTGCGCGATAATCCACCCGCAATGACAGCTACTGATAAGCAAATATTGCAAGACCGTTCGCTCAACTATCGTGTGCTGAACCTCGCATCAAACACCTTCAATGAGAACGAAACGTCTTATTACCACAAGAGCATTGGCGGTTATCATGCTGCCAAACTGCGTCGTTATCAAGAACTGATTGATGCCTATATCTCGCCCGAAATGCAACGCATTTATGGCGCTGTGGCTCAGGCTCAAGGCGATATGACGAAGGTGGCGGGCGACTCTATCTTCCCCGTGCTTAATATGCTCAACGCCAAATACTTTATCCTTCCGCTGCAAGGCGGACAAACCGTGCCTATGCTCAATCCCTATGCTTATGGCAATGCTTGGTTTGTAAACCAGATCAACTATGTTGATAACGCCAACGACGAGCTGGGGGCGCTGGGCAAGATGAACCTTCGCCATGAGGCTGTGGCCGATGCTAAGTTTAAAGAAAAACTGGGAAATGCACTGCCACAAGACGACCTCTCAGTAGTGAAACTGACGAAGTATGAGCCTAACGAACTTACCTACGATATACATTCAAGCAAGGGTGGTATCGTGGTATTCTCTGAAATATACTATCCTGGCTGGACGGCTACGGTTGATGGTATGCCCGTTGAGGTGGGACGTGTCGACTATGTGCTGCGTGCTATCAACGTAAAGGCTGGTCAGCATAAGGTGGTGCTTACCTTCAAACCGCAGAGTGTGCGCGATACTGAGACGGTGGCTTACATCGCCTTTACGCTCTTAATCATTGCCATGCTCGGTGGCGTGTACTATGAGGAGCGCAAGAAGCGCATGCCTGCTAAAGCTAAATCAGAAGCTTTGGCCGAAGTAAAAGTTGAAGACGAAAAGATGGTTAAGTAAAACTCTTTTTTCTTACATGCAATTTAGAACAATTGTAGATATACCGAGTCCCACGTTCAGCATAGCCCCTTGCGAGGAGATGCTGTTCGTGGGCTCTTGCTTTGCCGACAACATTGGTCGTCGGTTCATCAGTGAGATGTTTCGCGCCACCGTAAACCCCTTTGGCGTGATGTATAATCCTGCCAGCATCTTGCATACGGTGCAGCGCACCACAGTGGCCCCACGGGTGGCAGTATTTACGCTCGGCACTAATCATGTGTATATCTTAAAAGAAACGGGCGAGATAGTAGATAACTGCCAGAAGCGCCCACAACGTTTGTTTGAAGAACGCGAACTGTCGGTTGACGAGTGTGCCGACTATCTACGGCAGGCTATCAGTGTCTTGCGTCAGCGTCGTCATGATGTGCAAATCATTATCACCGTTAGCCCTATACGTTATGCTAAGTATGGCTATCATGGCAGTCAGCTTTCAAAGGCCACGTTGCTGCTTGCCGCTGATAAACTGGTTAAAGAGTTTGCTCCTTCTTCTCTGCAACAATCTCATGACAATGCCTCTAACAGCGAGCAGAGTGGGGTAGGGGTAACCTATTTTCCTGCTTACGAGATTGTGAACGATGAGCTGCGCGACTATCGCTTTTATGCCGACGATATGTTGCACCCCTCTGCCGTAGCTGTAGAATATATTTGGCAACGAATGGTCGACACGTTCTTCTCTGATGAGGCCAAAGCCTTTATGAAGGCGTGGGCACCAATCAAGCGCGGCCTCGCGCATCGTCCTCTCAACCCCGATAGCGCTGAATATAAAGCTTTTCACGCCAAGCTGATGGCCGACGCCGAAGCGCTGAAACGCCGCTATCCCGATATGCCGTTTTGATAGTGTGTTTCATGTCGTTTAAGGTAAAACGTTTAATATACATTGCTCAGTAATGTTAAGTGTTTTAAAAAGACTGATGTAAATGAAGGGCATTGTATATTTTTTTCATATCTTTGCAATAAGAAAGAAAGGAATCTAACAACAATCATATATAAAATAACATTATGGCTAAAACACCAGAGTTCAAGTATGCTCCTATGTTCCAGTTGGGCAAGGACAATACCGAATATCGCTTGCTTACCAAAGAAGGCGTAAGCACAGCCGAGTTTGAGGGTAAGACTATCCTGAAGGTTTCGAAAGAGGCGCTGACCTTGCTTGCACAGCAGGCTTTCCACGATGTAGAGTTTATGCTGCGTCGTGAGCACAACGAGCAGGTAGCTAAAATATTGACCGACCCTGAGGCTTCAGAGAACGATAAGTATGTGGCTCTGCAGTTCCTCCGCAATGCTGAGACAGCTGCCAAGGGCATCTTGCCTTTCTGCCAGGATACAGGTACCGCCATCATTCACGGCGAGAAGGGACAGCGCGTATGGACCGACTTTGAGGATGAAGAGGCTCTCTCACTGGGCGTTTATAACACCTTTACACAAGACAATCTGCGCTACTCGCAGAACGCTCCTCTCAATATGTACGACGAGGTGAACACCCGTTGCAATCTGCCCGCACAGATTGATATTGAGGCTACTGAGGGTGATGAGTATCGCTTTGTGATGGTTGCTAAGGGTGGTGGCTCGGCCAACAAGACATACTTCTATCCTATGACCAAGGCCACTATTCAGAACGAGGGCACACTGCTGCCTTTCCTCGTTGAGAAGATGAAGAGCCTGGGCACAGCTGCTTGTCCTCCTTATCACATCGCTTTCGTTATCGGTGGTACATCGGCCGAGAAGAACCTGCTCACTGTGAAATTGGCAAGCATCAAGTATTATGATAGTCTGCCTACCACAGGCGACGAGACAGGTCGTGCTTTCCGCGACATCGACCTTGAGAACAAACTGCTTGAAGAGGCACACAAAATTGGTCTCGGTGCACAGTTTGGTGGCAAGTATCTGGCACACGACATCCGCGTGGTGCGCTTGCCTCGTCACGGCGCAAGCTGCCCCATCGGTATGGGCGTAAGCTGCTCGGCCGACCGCAATATCAAGGCTAAGATCACAAAGGACGGTGTGTTCCTCGAGAAGATGGATGCCAACCCCACAGAGCTCATTCCAGAAGAGTTGCGCAACCCGGGTGAGGGCACAACAGGCATTGAGATTGATCTCGACAAGGGAATCGATGCTGTTCGTGCTGAATTGACCAAGTATCCTGTTAGCACCCGCGTAAACCTGAAGGGTACCATCATTGTGGCTCGCGACATCGCACACGCTAAACTGAAAGCACGTCTTGATGCTGGCGAAGAGATGCCTCAGTACTTTAAAGATCATCCCATCCTGTATGCTGGTCCGGCCAAGACGCCAGAGGGATATCCTTGTGGCTCAATGGGCCCCACCACCGCAAACCGTATGGACCCCTATGTTGACGAGTTCCAAGACCACGGAGCATCGCTCGTAATGATTGCTAAGGGCAACCGCTCACAGGTGGTTACCGACGCTTGCAAGAAGCACGGTGGTTTCTACCTCGGCACTATCGGTGGTGTAGCTGCCGTTCTCTCGCAGAGCAGCATCAAGAGCATTGAGTGTGTTGAATATCCCGAGCTCGGTATGGAAGCTATCTGGAAGATTACTGTTGAAGACTTCCCCGCCTTCATCCTTGTTGATGATAAAGGCAACGATTTCTTCCAGCAGCTCAAACCTTGGACTCCTTGCCAGGCTTGCCAGAAGTAAGAGAGAAATAAAACGAAAATAAAAAAGCCTTGCAAGCATTTTAATGTGCTTGCAAGGCTTTTTACTGTTTATAAGTTTGTAAAAACCTTGTTTGGTTTTCCAAAGTTTTGCTTTCTATATTCTACGTTTTTGTTCGTAAAAGCTTTGTTCGTAAAAGCTTTATTTGTAAAAGCTTTATTTGTAAAAGCTTTGTTGTAGCTTTATTATTTATCTTTCTTACCGAAGATAGAGAAGTGGACGTAGCGCTTGGGATGCTGACGGAGGTCGATGACGAGCGAGTCGGCATTGCGCATAGTAGAGTTGAGGTTGTTATACAGCGATGGGTCGTTCATGAGCAGACCGAGTGTTCCGTCTTTGCTGTTCAGCTTTGCAGTGAGCTCTTGCACGTTAGCAATGGTTTGGTCAACCTGTTTCATGGTTGAGGCTACATCAACAGCCGCCAGATGGGCTGTAAGCTGTTGTGTGTTGTCCAGCACCTTGTCGGCTTTGGTCATCATGGCGGGCATGTTGCGGTTTACGTTTGCCATCAGCGTGTTCAGCTGTTCTGTAGAAGTGGTGAGGTTGGCTGTAATGTTTTGTACATTATGCAGCGACTCTTTAATGGCGGGGTCGGCCAAGATAGTGTTCAGGCTTGTCATAATGCTGTCGAGCTTAGGCAGCATCTTCTCAATGGTGGGAATCATGTTTTGCAGTTGTCCCATGGCACCATTGTTTACATTGCCGTTAAAGGTTTCACCAGGGTTCACTCTTTCGCGAGGGTTGTTTGCCAGCAACAGGTTTATCTTTACGTTGCCCAGCATATCGCTCTCAATCTCTGCCGAACTTCCTGCTGGTATGCGCAGCTGCTTGTCAACACCAATGATAACCTTGGGGCCTTTGGTGCCAGTATAATCGTAGATGATGCTTTTTACCACACCCACCTTATAGCCGTCGGCATAAACAGGGCTTGATGCCGAGAGGCCGGTGATGTCGGTAAAGTTTACACCATACTCGTTTTGCGACGAAAACACGTTCAGTCCTTTCAGAAAGTTCATTCCAAAGAAAAGAATGACCACTCCCACTATTGCCACGAGGGCAATTCTAACTTCTTTTGTAAAGTATTTCATCTTGTTCCTAACTATATTTGCGTTATTATTTGTTTGTGTTCTCTCTTGTTTCGCGTTACATTATGTTTCGCGTTATGGTATGTGTTGTTTCGCGTTACGTTTTATTTCGCGTTATCACTTGTCTTATATGATCACTTGTTTCTGTTGCTTTTGAATAGTTTTATTGCTTCGTTCACATCCATACGCTGTCCGTCTTTCAATGCGATGATGAAGCATGAGGGAAACTGTTCAACTACCTCTTTGCGCAAACGATAAATCTCGTTATAGTTGGCCGAAGCACCATAGGTATATTTATAACTGTTGCCTTCAGAATAGAAGTCGACACCTTTCAATCCTTTAAAAGCAGCGTCGTTAGCTTTCAACTTGCGGCTGCTGGTCATGATTTGTATCTTGAAAACAGGTGCACTTTGCTCTACATTCTGAGCCACAGATGCAGGCTTTGTTTCTTGAACAGGATTCGTCTCCTGAACAGGCTTTGTCTCTTGAACAGGCTTCGTCTCCTGAACAGGCTTTGTTTCCTGAACAGGCTTCGCTTCTTGAAGAGGCTTCGCCACTGGTATGGGCTTAGCAGCTGCCACTTGTTTCACTTCTTGTGCAGGCTTTGTCACAGGCTTGTTGGTGCCCTTTCCTGCGTTTTCATCAAACGTTATAATGCCATCTTCTAATGCCGCCAGGCTTTGTTTGCTTTGGGCATTAGCTTTTGTTTTTCTGTTTGCTTTGGGCCTAGCATCATTCTTTGTCTCTGCCTTAGCATCATTCTTTGCTTCAGCCTTTGCATCGTTCTTTGCTTCAGGCATTATTTCATTCTTTACTTTAGCCTCATTATTAGCTTCTACCTCATTATCAGCCTCGGGCAAAGGTTTGTATGGAATGGTGATACCGCCCGCCTGTTTGCTCTTATACTCGATGAAGGCGTTGTATATGCCGCGTCCTATGCGGTCTACCATGTTAGCATCGTTCAGTGCTTTCTCTTCGTCGGGTGTAGTGATGAAGCCCAACTCGATGAGGCAGGCGGGCATTGATGTGAGTCGTAGCACGGCAAAGTTGTCTTGGTGCACACCTTTGTTTATGCGTCCTGCCATTGAGCACACGTTACGTTGCAGTAATTTAGCAAACTCTACACTTTGCTGCATGTTATGGTCTTGCACAAACTCGAACATGATATTGCTTTCGGCCGAGTTAGGGTCGTAGCCTACATAGTGCTGCTTATAGTCTTTCTCCATGAAGATGACCGAGTTCTCGCGTTTGGCCACATCAAGGTTTGTCTTGGTGCCATGCGATCGTCCGTCGCCCAGCGTGTAGGTTTCAAATCCGCGTGATATTCGTCCTTTAGGCAGAGCGTTTGTGTGTACCGACACAAACAAGTCGGCCTTATTGCGGTTTGCAATCTCGGCACGTTCATACAGCGGAATAAAAACATCTTTTTTGCGAGTGTATACCACGCGCACATCGGGACAATTGCGTTCTACATACTTGCCAAAGGCTAATGCCACCGACAGGTTAATGTTTTTTTCATACGAGAACGAACCTTTGGCTCCCGAGTCGTGTCCGCCGTGTCCAGCGTCGATAACAAGTGTAAAGCGGTCGGTTACTGCCGCGTGCAGGATGCCAGCGGTAGTGATACAGAGGGCGAGAAGTAGGGCCTTTATAGAGTTCATGAAACTAATGTACATACGTTGTTGCAAATTTAAGCATTAAAGTTGGAAACCCCAAAGAAACGTTCAGTTTTTTCGTTTTTAGTAGGCGTATAACCTTATAATAGCTTTGTTATAACTGCAGAATAATCATGCAATAACCTTATGATATCTGGTGCAATAACCTTATGATATCTGTTGCTATAGCCTAATAATAATAGCTTTTATGATTGTTTGTTATCGTGTCATTTCTACCTCAACGCCAGCCCCAGCACATTGTGCTCCCATGGGCGGATTGAGTTTGGTAACCCGCACCTGCACGGCCGATATATCGGCAAACTGTTTCATAAGATGTTGCGCAATGCGTCCGGCCACGTGCTCTACCAGTTTTGAACTGATGCTCATTTCTTCCTTTACAATGTCATACACCATGGCATAGTTTAGGGTGTGCTGTACATCGTCGGTGGTAATGGCTTTATCGATAGGATATTGTGCCGATACGCTTACCAAATAGTCGTTGCCCGTCAGCTGTTCTTGTGGCATCACGCCGTGGTAGGCATGCAGCTGTATGTCGTTTACAAAGATGGTGCTGTGTGTAATATGTAATGCTGTCATTGCTTTTATCTATGATGAAATAAAAAAAGGAAAAGGGTGCTGTTGTGTAGCGCCCTTTTCCCGATATATGATAATCAGTGTTTCATTATCCGCAGCGCGAGGTGCCACAGTTGGTGCAGATGAGGCATCCTTCTTGATAAACCAGCGTTTCTTGTCCGCACACGGGGCACACCTTGCCTTTAGCCTTGGTGCCGTCGACGATATATTTCTTCAAGGCACGTTCAACACCTATCTTCCATGTGTTGATGCTCTCGCTCTTCAGTTGCAGCGAACCTACCAGTTTGATAACATTTTCGATAGGCATACGATAGCGCAGCACGCCCGAAATTAGCTTAGCATAGTTCCAATATTCAGGATTAAACTTCTCGCTCAGTCCCTCAACGGTTGTTTTATAGCCGCGTTTGTTTTCAAACTGAAAGTCGTAGCGGTGGCTACCATCTTCCAGTGTTTGTTTGATGATGCGTCCTTTCACTACTGTTTTAGGCAGTGAGATGCCCTCTTCATCGTCTTGCAGACCCGTGAATATTTCATACGGATGCCCCTTCAGCAAGCCTACAAAGGCCACCCATTTTTCTTTGTTGTTTTGAAAGCGCACCACGTCACATTCCAGTTCTCTTGGGCGCACCTCTACCACCTCGGCGTGTGGGGCAGGAGCGGGTGTTTCGGCCTTCTTTTCTTTCTTGCTTACCGATACCATCACGCCCGCACGGCTTCCATCGCGATAAATGGTGCAGCCTTTGCATCCCGAGCGCCAAGCCTCTACGTAGAGGCGGTTTACCAGTGCTTCGTCAACGTCGTTTGGTAAGTTCACCGTTACGCTGATGCTGTGGTCAACCCATTTCTGTATGGCACCTTGCATGCGCACCTTCATCAGCCAGTCAACATCATTTGCTGTGGCTTTATTATAGGGCGACCGTGCTACAAGATTGTCAATTTCGGCTTGAGTATATTTGCGTGTGGTGTCGATGCCATTTATGCGCATCCATTCTAAGAACTTATGGTGGTAAACGATATACTCTTCAAACGAGTCGCCCACCTCGTCAACAAAGTCAACATGCACATCAGCGTCATTAGGATTTACCTTGCGTCTACGCTTATACACGGGCATAAACACGGGTTCAATGCCGCTGGTGGTTTGCGTCATCAGGCTGGTGGTGCCTGTGGGGGCAATGGTAAGACAAGCAATATTGCGTCGGCCATACTGCACCATGTCGTTATACAGCTGGTGGTCGGCCTCTTTTATGCGTAAGATGAAGGGGTTGTTCTTCTCGCGTTCAGCATCATATATGGCAAAGGCCCCACGCTCGCGCGCCATTTCTACCGAACTGCCATAGGCGCTTAGTGCCAGTGTGCGATGCACGCTCACGCTGAAGTCGGTAGCCTCTTGTGTGCCATAGCGCAGCCCCATGGCTGCTATCATATCGCCTTCGGCCGTGATGCCCACACCCGTTCTTCGTCCCAGGCTACTCTTGTTTTTAATTTTCTCCCACAGATGATATTCGGCATGTTTCACCTCATCGGTTTGTGGGTCGGCCTTCACCTTTTCCATGATGGCGTCAATCTTCTCCAGTTCCAGGTCAACAATATCGTCCATGATACGCTGAGCGGCGCGCACGTGCTGCTTCAGTTTGTCATAGTTGAACGATGCACTGGGCGTAAACGGGTTTTCAACATAGCTATAAAGGTTTACCGATAGCAGTCGGCACGAGTCGTAGGGGCACAAAGGTATCTCACCGCAAGGGTTGGTGCTCACGGTGCGGAAACCCAGATCGGCATAACAGTCGGGTATGCTTTCGCGCAGAATAGTGTCCCAAAACAGCACTCCTGGTTCGGCGCTCTTCCATGCGTTGTGTACAATCTTTTCCCACAACTTCTTAGCCGAGATTTCTTTCTTTACAAGAGGCTCTGCAGCATCAATGGGAAACTGTTGCACGTAGGGCGTATCGTCGATGGCAGCCTGCATGAATGTATCGTCCAGTTTCACTGACACGTTAGCGCCTGTTACCTTACCCTCGGTCATCTTTGCGTCGATAAAGGCTTCGCTGTCAGGGTGCTTAATGCTTACGCTGAGCATCAGTGCGCCTCGACGTCCGTCTTGTGCCACCTCGCGGGTCGAGTTGCTATAACGTTCCATGAAGGGCACCAAGCCCGTTGAGGTGAGTGCCGAGTTGTTCACAGGCGACCCCTTCGGTCGCAAGTCAGACAGGTCGTGGCCCACGCCACCGCGGCGTTTCATCAGTTGCACCTGTTCCTCGTCAATGCGCATGATGGCGCCATACGAGTCAGAGTTGCCCTCCAAGCCTATCACGAAGCAGTTGCTCAGCGATGCCACCTGGTGGTTGTTGCCTATGCCCGTCATGGGGCTTCCTGCGGGTACGATGTAGCGGAAGTGGTCTAACAAGTCGAACACCTCTTGTGCCGACATAGGGTTAGGATATTTCTGTTCTATGCGTGCTACCTCGTTGGCTATGCGCCAATGCATGTCTTGTGGGCTACGTTCGTATATATTGCCGAAGCTATCCTTCATAGCATACTTGTTCACCCACACGCGGGCGGCCAGTTCGTCGCCAGCAAAATATTTCAATGACGCCTCGTAGGCTTCCTCGTAAGAGTATGTCTGTTTTGTTTCCATCGGAAAATATGTGTGTTGTCAGTTAATATAGATTGCAAAAATACAATTAATATTTGAGATAACCGCACTTTTATATCGATAAGATTTTGCTAATGTTATTAAGCTCTTGATAATGTAAAAAGAGGCAAGCATATTTTATGGTCTCGGTTTTTTCCACTACCTTTGCAATTCAATATATAAGGAAAAGATAAAGATGATAGTATGTATCGCCGAGAAACCCAGCGTAGCCAAGGACATAGCTCGCATTATAGGAGCCACCAGTGCCCGCGATGGTTACATGGAAGGAAACGGATATCAGGTGACGTGGACCTTCGGACACCTCTGCACCCTTAAAGAGCCCAACGATTATACCGAGAACTGGAAGCGGTGGAGCCTGAGCGCCCTGCCCATGATACCTCCACGTTTCGGTATAAAGCTTATCGACGACCAAGGCATCAAGAAGCAGTTTGCCGTTATACAGCGCCTTATGCAGAGCGCCGATGGCATTATTAATTGTGGTGACGCTGGCCAAGAAGGTGAGCTTATACAGCGCTGGGTGATGCAGATGGCGCAAGCCAAATGCCCCGTGAAGCGTTTGTGGATATCGTCGATGACCGACGAGGCCATACGTGAGGGCTTTGCCTCGCTGAAAGACCAAACCAACTATCAGCCGTTGTATCTTGCCGGATTAAGTCGTGCCATTGGCGACTGGATATTGGGCATGAACGCCACCCGTCTTTATACTTTAAAATATGGGCAGAACCGCCAGGTGCTGTCTATAGGCCGTGTGCAAACCCCCACGCTGGCCCTTATTGTGAACCGCCAGAAAGAAATCGACCAGTTTACGCCCGAACCCTATTGGGTGCTTTCTACCATTTACCGCGACACGTTGTTCACGGCTACCAAAGGAAAGTTTACGAGCAAAGACGAGGGCGAGGCCGCCTTCTCAACCATTGCCGATAAGCCTTTTACTGTAACATCGGTTGAGAAGAAGAATGGCACCGAGGCCCCGAAGCAACTCTTCGACCTTACCTCGTTGCAGGTAGAGTGTAACCGCAAGTTTGGTTATAGCGCCGAGACCACTCTGAACATTGTACAGTCGTTATACGAGAAAAAGTTGTCAACCTATCCGCGTGTCGACACCCAATACCTCAGCGACGATATCTATCCCAAGTGTCCCTCTATCCTTGCTGGCCTTCAGGGTTACGACGATGTGTTGGCACCGCTGAAGGGCAAGAACCTGAAGAAGAGCAAGAAGGTGTTCGACACCTCAAAGGTTACCGACCACCACGCCATCATACCCACGGGTGTGCCCGCCCGCGCCCTTACCGACCTTGAGCGCAACGTTTACAACCTCATAGCCTTGCGCTTTATAGCCGTGTTCTATCCCGATTGTAAATTTTCTACCACCACGGTGCTGGGCCAGGTTGAAGAGGTTGAGTTTAAGGTGAGCGGAAAAGAAATATTGAGCCCAGGATGGCGACAGGTATATATGCGCGATACGCAAACCACCACCACCCAGCGCAACGCCGACGATGCTGACGACACCGACGAGAGCAAGAAAGGCGACGAAGAGCGCACCCTGCCTTCGTTTGTGAAAGGCGAGAGTGGCCCCCATACCCCCACACTTACCGAGAAGCTTACCACACCACCCAAGTATTATACTGAGGCCACTCTTTTGCGTGCCATGGAAACGGCAGGCAAGTTTGTTGACGACGAAACCCTGCGTGCTGCCTTGAAAGAGAACGGCATAGGTCGCCCATCATCGCGTGCAGGCATTATCGAAACCCTGTTTAAGCGCCGCTACATTAGGCGCGAGCGTAAGAACTTGGTGGCCACGGCTACGGGTATCGAACTAATCGACACCATTCATGAAGAACTGTTGAAGAGTTGCGAGCTGACGGGCATCTGGGAGAAGAAGTTGCGCGACATCGAGCATAAGAAGTACGACCCCGCACAGTTTATCAACGAACTGAAGCAGCAGATAACCGAGATTGTGAACGATGTGTTGCGCGACAATAGCAACCGCCATGTCACCATCACCACCGATGAAGATTTGAAGAAGAAGCGCCCCGCCAAGCGCCGCACGGCAACAAAGGGCAGTGGCACTACGGCCCCCTTAGTGGGCACACCATGCCCCCAGTGTGGTCAGGGCACCATTATTAAGGGCCATACAGCTTATGGTTGTAGCCGATGGCGTGAAGGGTGCACCTATCGCAAGCCCTTCACGTCATGATGCTTATATGTTTTTAATCTTGAAAGTAAACGCGCTTTACACGGTTACTGATGCCTGTGAGCACCTCGTACGGAATAGTGTCGAGCACATCAGAGAGCACCGTTACGGGCAGATGGTCGCCAAATATCTCTACGCTGTCGCCCTCATGGCAGTTGATGCCTGTTACGTCAATCATGGCCACATCCATACATATATTGCCCACGTAGGGAGCGCGCTGCCCGTTCACCAGGCAGTAGCCGTGGCGGTTGCCCAGTCGGCGGTTTAGGCCGTCGGCATAGCCTATAGGTATGGCGGCTATCACGCTGTCGTGGTCAAGGGTGCCTTTGCGGCTATAGCCCACAGTGTCGCCAGCTGGCACGTTGTGCATCTGAAGAATGGTGGTGCGCAGCGTGCTTACATTATTTATAATATGGTTGTTGCGCGAGTCGATGCCGTACAGGCCCAAGCCCAGTCGGCACATATCTAACTGTCGTTCGGGGAAGTGTTCAATACCTGCCGAATTGTCGATATGTCGAATGATATGGTGCGTAAAGGCCGCCTGCAATTGCTTGCTACCTTTATCAAACAGCTCAAACTGGTGTGCCGAGAAGCTGTCGAAGCAATCGGCATCAGAGCCCACAAAGTGTGAGAACACTGATCGCGGTATGAGGGCGCTTTGGTGCTTAAGGCGGTCAATCAGTGCCTCCATATCTCGTTCGGGGTCGAAACCCAAGCGGTGCATGCCCGTGTCGAGCTTGATGTGTACGGGGAAACCTGTTACACCCTCGCGCTCGGCAGCTTTTATCAGCGCGTCGAGCAGTCGGAACGAATACACCTCAGGCTCCAAATCATAGTCGAACAGCGTCTTAAACGACGTCATTTCGGGGTTCATAATCATAATGTTCGACGTGATACCATTTTTGCGCAGCGTCACACCCTCGTCGGCTACCGCCACCGCCAGATAGTCGGCACGGTGGTCTTGCAGCGTCTTGGCTATTTCTACCGCGCCGGCACCATAGGCGTCGGCCTTAATCATGCACACCAGTTTTGTTTCGGGCTTCATGAACGAACGATAGTAGTTCAGGTTAGCCACCACAGCACTAAGGTTTACCTCAAGGGTGGTTTCGTGCACCTTTTGCACCAGCAGTTCGGTTAGATGGTCGAAGCCAAACTGTCGGGCACCCTTCAGCAGTATCACCTCATTGTGCAGTTGCTTGAAAGCATCGCTGTGCACGAAAGCCTCTATCGAGGGGTAGAAGCGCTGATCGGGCAGATGCAGGCAGTAGGCATGGTCGCAAATGTCGGGACCAATGCCAATAAGCTTTTGCACGCCGCGCTCGGTGCAGAGGCGCGACACCTCCGAGTAGAGCTCGTCAGGGGTGAGCCCCGACTGCAAGATGTCGCTCAATATCAGTGTGCGTCGGCGGTTCTTGTGGTCCGGACGTCGGTTCATAAAGTCGAGGGCAATGTCCAGCGAGTTGATGTCAGAGTTGTAGCTGTCGTTGATGAGGGTGCAGCCATGTTGCCCTTCTTTCACCTCAAGGCGCATGGCCACGGGTTCAAGGGTGGCCATACGTTGTGCCAAAGCGTCGGCGCTCACGCCCAGGTGTAGGGCGGTGGCGGCACAGGTGATCGAGTTCATTACCGATGCATCGTCAATGAAGGGTAGGGTATAGCAGTGTGTGTTGCCCTGCCAGGTATAGGTAATGGTGGTGGTGGCATCGCTCTTCACGGCGCTGCTCACATACAGCGCGGCCTGGGCATCGTGCATTGACCACGCCAAGCGCTCGCCTTTGATGTTCAGCTGCTGCATGCAGCGTTCAACCAGGGCATCGTCTTTACCATATACCACACACTGGGCATCGTGAAAGAGCTTGAGCTTTTCGTTACACTTCTCTTCCATCGACTGAAAGTTTTCTTGATGTGCTGCGCCCAGGCATGTAAGCACGCCAATGGTGGGTTGTATAATGTCGCGCAAGGCCTGCATCTCGTTAGGCTCACTGATGCCTGCCTCGAAGATGCCCACCTGGCTCTGCTCGTCGAGCAGCCATACTGACAGAGGCACACCTATCTGCGAGTTGTAGCTACGAGGCGAGCGGGCCACAGCCATCTGTGGTGCCAGTATCTGGTTTAGCCATTCTTTCACTACGGTCTTGCCGTTGCTACCCGTAATGCCTACGATGGGTATCTGAAACTCGTCGCGATGGCGCTCGGCCAAACGTTGCAGTGCCTCTCGGCTGTCAGTCACCTTCAAGAAATTGGCATCAGGATAGCGCTCCTCATGGTCTTGTGGTAGGGCTTCAACCACAAAGCTACGCACACCACGGCGGTACAGGTCGGCAATGTAGCTGTGTCCGTCGCGGCGCTGGCTCTTTAAGGCAAAGAACAATGTTTCTTCAGGAAAACAAAGCGAGCGACTGTCGGTGAGCAGAAAGCCTACAGTAGCCTCTCGGTCGCCATATCGGCGTGCGCCGATGAGCGTTGTTACTTTTTCGATTGAATAAGTCATATAAATATCTGTTCCTTCAAAATTTTTATTCTCGTGTAAAGCAAAAGCCATGCATAGTCATCTTCTTTACTATACATGGCTCTCTCTATTTGTATGTTAACAATATGTTTTCGTTATGTAGCAACATGGTGTGCGCGCGTTTAGGCATTATGCCTTTTTCAGCTTAAACGAGTTTTCAATGCTCTGTATCTCGTCAGAGAAGTTGGCATCGGTCTTCAGTCGGCGCTCAATCTGTGCGCAGCTGTGTATCACGGTGCTGTGGTCGCGGCCACCTACCAGTTTGCCTATGCGGCTGGCGGGCATCTTGGTATATTTCTGTGCCAAGAACATCGACACCTGGCGTGCCATCACATAGTCGCGTTTGCGGCTACGGCCGTTTACCTCGGCCACGGTAACGTTGAAGTGGTTGCACACGCTGTCAATAATATCGTCAATGGTGAGGGGCTTTTCGTCAACCTTTACGGCACGTTTTATCACACGTTCAGCCAAGCACAGGTCAACCTTGCGGTTGTATACAATGCTGAAAGCCATGAGCGAGTTGACCACGCCTTGCAGGTCGCGAACCGAACCATTTGCATTCTCGGCAATATATTCAATCACGTCTTTCGGTATCTCCAGCCCATCGCGATACACCTTTTTGTCAAGAATATCCATGCACAGCTGCACGTTGGGGCGCTCAAGCGGAGCTATCAGTCCGCACTTAAAGCGTGTGAGCAGGCGGTCCATAATGCCTTGCAGCTCAACGGGTGGGCGGTCGGCAGCCAAGATAATGCGTTTGTTGTTGCGGAACAGGTGGTTGAAGATGTGGAAGAAGGTGGTTTGTGTGCCCTTCTTGTTCTCCCACTCCTGTATATCGTCAACAATCAGCACATCGATGGTCTGGTAGAAGTTGATAAAGTCGTTTATCTTGTTCTGTATTTGGGCCGAGGTGTATTGCACCTCGAAGGTGCGAGCGCTGAGGTACAGCACACGCTTGTCGGGGTACAGCTGGCGCGTGCGCACACCAATAGCATTAATAAGGTGTGTCTTGCCACTGCCCGACGGGCCGTAGATGAAGAAGGGGTTAAACTGTGGGGTGTTAGGATGTTCGGCCAACGACTCGCCCACAGAACGTGGCAACTTGTTGCACACGCCTTCTATATAGTTGTCGAATGTTTGCTTGGGGTTGAGCTGCGAGTCGAAAGCGGCTACCTGGGGCTTGGGCTGCTGTGCCAAGCTGCGAGGGCGTGCCGATCCGCCAGGGGTGCCATCGGTTTCGGGCTCCGACGAGATGGTCTGGCCCAAATGGTGCTCCTGATCGGTCACTACACGGTAGCGCAGACGCACTTCGGGACAGAAGTTGTCGCGAAGGGCCTTACCCAGTAGGTCTACATAGTTTTCCTCCACATACTCGCATACAAAAGGGCTGGGTACTTGAAGTAAAACCGTCTTCGTTGTCTCGTTGTACGATTCGAATACGATTTTCTGAAACCATGTATTGTAAACCTGCTCCGTGACGTTGGCTCGTATCAACGCAAGTGCCTTATTCCACGGAGAAAGTGTGGGTTCTACCATTCGTTATTATATTATTTAGTCTTTCGACGATGTTCAACTTTTAGGAATTGTCATGCAAAATTATAAAAATAAATGTACATTGGAAAGCGAAACCAATAATATTTTTTTTACATTCATAACCTCAAAGCCCTCTTTTTAACGTTTCACGACATATAAAGATGTTACTGACAACCAATTAAGCGTGAAACCTAAAATATGTTATAATATTTTCACATATCGCTTTCTGTACCGTGGTATCAGAAAATGGCAATCTCTGGCATGATGATAGGGCTTGAAGACATACTACATCGAAGTGTAGACCTTGTTGAAGAAGGACGCTTACTGCCATTCGCCGAAAAAACAGTGCATAATGATAAATTCTTGATTTATGAGAGAAAAGGTTAATATTATACGATAGATCCTACAAGTCTTTGGGATACAATTGAATATGATATCCCGACGTTAAAACCTATGATAGATAAACTATTATTAGATTTTCGTGATAATTGATCCGCCCCGCCCCCCCAAAAAAATAATCGTCGCCTTCTCAACTTTATTGCTTGCAATAGTAAGATTGTAGCGTTTTGTTATATTGTAGCATATATCTGTAACGTTGCAAACAGAGCCTTTCGTGTGAAGTGGTTTAGCAATGCTTTCCCATAATGTAAAGTGGTTTAGTAAAGAAATAAATAAAGTGTGAAGTGGCACAGTAATCAATCATGAAAAGTGTTGAGTGAAAATGATAGAAAAATGATAGGAAAATAAAAGAAAACAATGGCTGTTGCTTTCTGTCTATGGCGTGATAAGTGGCTGAAAATCATCTGATAACGATGCTTTTATCGCTTGAAAGCCATCAGAACATTTCATAAACCCCATTTAAAAGTCATCTCACACCGACCGTTGCACATGTTCATAACGGTCGATGCACGTGTTCATAACGACCGTTGCTCATGTTCATAACGGTCGGTGTGAGACAACTTTCTCCTTGCTTTCTTACGATGAACCCCTTGCTTTCTTACGATGAACTCCTTGCTTTTGTATGATTTAACCCACGCTTTTATATGATTTACCCCAAGCTTTTAAGTTCCTAACCCTTTAGTCGTAAGAACAGGACACCGTGCCCCTGTTCTACCAATGTAAGTTTGTTATAGTAGGGCATATATAAGTAGGACTGGGGTCTCCGTGCCCCGTCCTCCAGCACCCCTCTACCTATCTCGCCACGTCAACATCATGGCAGATGAAGGTGGTATGGCTTCTACAAAGGCATAATACTTATATTTTTTCGTGTTTGGTATCAATCTTGGTACCAAAATGGTTGCCAATATGGATAATAATGTTTATCTATATGGCGTAAACATAAAGGTGTATAGATATGACAATAGTAAGTGCAAGAGATTTTTGAGCCAATCAAGGAAAGCATTGTCAGTAAATGATTTGAATTGTAGCAATTGTATGCATCTTGGTCAAAATCATTCGTAAAAACAATATGAGTATCAAGTCTCTCATACTGATGACCACGAAAATCAAATCCTCCTGTAAAGCCGAGGTCAAGTCCTCCGCATCCAGAGAACAAAGAAACTACTATTTTTGGCAAATATTTATTTTGTTTCTTTTCCTATCTTTTCTTTCTCCTCACCAAACTTTCTAATCTCGTTTGTGAGTACATCCTCTAATTCTTTCTTTGGTACTATCAGTTGATAGTCAGCCACGCCTATCGGCTTGCCCATGTCTTCAAGGGCAAGTTCCACTTCCACACGGTCTTTCTCCGCACAGAGGATGATGCCGATTGAGCGGTTTTCATCTGCACCACGTTCAAGGCGGTCGAGTAACGAAAGATAATAGTTCATCTTTCCTGCATATTCAGGCTTGAAAGCGCCAATCTTCAAGTCAACAGCCACAAGGCAGCGCAAGCCACGGTGGAAGAATAGCATATCCACCTTGCTCTCTTTGCCGTTGTACTCCAGCACGTGTTGGTTGCCTATAAAAGTAAAGCCGTTGCCGAGCTCCATAAGGAATCGAGTGATAGCCTTCACAAGTCGGTCTTCAAGTTCAAGCTCTAATATAGGGCTTGTTACTCCAAGAAAGCCGAGATTATAGCTGCTACTGAACACCTCATTGGCATATTGAGCTTGCTCCATAGGAAGCGTGCGACTGAAATTGTTGTCAACCTTTGTTGCCAACTGCGACTCGTACATATTCAGTTTGATAGCATTGAGCAGCAAGTCGCGGTTCCAGCCTTTAGCAACAGATTCTTGGGCATAATATAATGTGGCAGAATCATCCAAATTCTTTCCAAGTAGATATACATTATGCGACCACGGCAAAAGTGCAACGCTCCGTTGCACTTTTATATCACTATCGCAATAGCGCAAATAAAAACGCTTCATATACCATAGATTTCGAGGTGAAAGTCCCATCTTCGGATAGCGTTCTTTCAAGTCTACGGACAACTGGCGTACCACGCCATCCCCATGTCCGCTCTCTACCTTTCGCTCATGAAGCATTTTGCCAATCTCCCAATATGCGGAAGCAATATTGCCGTTAATATGCTTGGCAATTTCTAGTCGGGCGTGTTCAATCACTGCAACGGCATGTTGCAGCATCGACTCGTAGACTTCACGTTTTATCGGAAGTTGTTTGTTATCAGTGTTCATTTTTGAAGTTTCTCTTTTTCTGTTGCTGACAAGTTTTCACCAGCCTTTTTCGTTTCGTATAGTCCACAAAAATACACTAAAGTATTTTAAAGGACAATACCTTGCAAAAATACAAAAAAACAATGACGTTTTGGTGCTTTTCGATATTAAACTTTCCTAACTCACACATATTATATTGTGAACCTTGTCTTTTCCTCCTACCACCATTTGCTCAAACCTTTGCCATAAGAAGCACCAATTTATGCCAGATACACTAACATTTACATCTGTTCATACCATCTTAGGTGCCCACGCCTGGTCGATGCTTTTCTCCGGGTCTTGCATCTGCTCCAATCGTGTGCTTACCACTTGTGCCATCCACAGTTAGAAAGGCTCTGCCTTGGGAGAAGGAATGGACTGTATAAGACGAAACAGTTGCTCTGTATCAGCTATGTCCGTCAGGCGGAGCTTGCCGTCGGCTGCACGCAATTTCAAGCCGTGACAATTTGTCACGGTTTGGTAGTTTTCCTTTATTAATCTGTGTTTTTACTTGGACACGAATTTCCATGAACTATCCAAGTAGGACAGGGGTCTCCGTGCCCCGTCCTCCAGCACCCATCATTGCTCTCATTATTATTTTTTAGAAGGTGGGGCATAACGCTTCTCATGGAGAACATATATTGGTTGCTGGAGGACGTGGCGCGGAGGCCACCGTCCTACTTGGAGGGTGCATCCGTTTAGATAAGATTAAAGCGTGGTATATAATAATATCAAGCGTGGTATACAGTAATATCAAGAATGGTATATAGTAAAAACAAAAAAGGTTATCTGAAAAACAGATAACCTCTTTTTGTGACTCCGGCAGGATTCAAACCTGCAACCTTCTGATCCGTAGTCAGATGCTCTATTCAGTTGAGCTACGGAGCCATACTTCTTAAAAGCGAGTGCAAAGGTATGCATTTCTTTTTGTTCTGCCAAATATTTTGCAAACTTTTTTCTATTTTTCTTGTTTTATTGCCGCCTGTATGCAATAAAATGCTTATTTTTGCATACACATTAAAACATATTACCACGTAACCCTACATCATGACGCGAGCAACAAAAACCCTATTAATATTGTCTGTGGCACTTGCTGTGGCCATGGTGTCGAGCCTTTTTGTAGGGCCCGTACACATACCAGCGCACAGCATTGTAGACATATTGTTAGGGCGCGAAGCCAGCAATAGTAGCGAGGCGTGGCGCTTCATAGTGCTGCAAACCCGTCTGCCACAAACCCTTACGGCCGTGCTGTGTGGCGCTGCCCTGTCGGTATGTGGCCTTTTGTTACAAAACATTTTTCGCAATGCGCTGGCCGACCCCTCCGTCTTCGGCATCAGCAGTGGCGCCGCCTTAGGTGTGGCCGTGGTCATGTTGCTGATGGGGGGCAGTGGCGCTGTGGCGGGCTTGGCTGGCATGGGTGCCGTGGTGGCAGGCGCTTTTGTAGGCGCTATGGCCGTAACGCTGGTGGTGTTTGGCTGTGCTTTGGTGGTACGTAGCCGTGTGGCCCTGCTCATCATAGGTCTTATGATAGGCTATTTAGCCTCGTCGGCCATCACTTTGCTCAACTATTTTGCTACTGAAGACGGCGTAAAGTCGTTCCTTGTGTGGGGCATGGGTAGCTTTGTTAGCGTGTCGCCCACACAACTGCCGTGGCTGGCCGTGGCCGTGCTGGTGCCCTTGCTGCTGGCCCTTACGCTGGTAAAACGCCTCGACATCATGTTGCTGGGCGATGCTTATGCCCTGTCGTTAGGCGTAAGCGTGCCTCGTGTGCGCCGCATGGTATTGCTGCTCACAGGCTTCCTCACAGCCGTTACCACCGCCTTTTGTGGCCCCATCGCCTTCATAGGCTTGGCCGTTCCACACCTTGCACGTTTGGCCGTGCGCACCGACAGTCATCTCTGCCTCATGCCTGCCTCGCTGCTCATGGGCGCCTTGGTGGCGGTGTTGTGCCAGATAGGGTGCTCGATGCCTGGCGGTGGAGGGGTGTTGCCCGTAAATGCCGTCACCCCCTTGGTGGGTGCCCCAGTGGTGCTATATGTCATCCTGCATGCCGAACGTAGGGCATAGGTTGGCTCTCATATCGCCATTACTGAAAAAGAAAAACGCTATAAACACAATATTATCATGAACGATAAAGAACGCATATTGGAGCTGCGCAAGCAGCTAAACGAACATAACTATAAATATTATGTGCTGAACGAGCCCGACATCACCGACTTTGAGTTTGATGCCCTGATGCGGCAACTGCAACAGCTGGAGGCACAGCACCCCGAACTGGCCGACCCAAACTCGCCCACACAGCGCGTGGGCAGCGACCTGAACCAAGAGTTTAAACAGGTGGCACACCGTTACCCCATGCTGTCGTTGGCCAATACTTATAACCAAGAAGAGGTGCGCGACTGGTATCAGAGCGTGCAGCGTGGTCTGCAGGGCGAGCCTTTTGAGGTGTGCTGCGAGATGAAATATGACGGACTGAGCATTTCTTTGACCTATGTGGATGGACAACTAGTGCGTGGCGTGACACGTGGCGATGGTATTCATGGCGACGATGTAACGGCCAACGTGAAAACCATTCGCTGCATACCCTTGGTGCTGCCAGGAACGGGCTATCCGCATGAGTTTGAGATACGTGGCGAGATACTGATGCCCTGGAAGGTGTTTGAACGCCTGAACGCCGAACGCGAGGCTGCCGAAGAGCCTCTGTTTGCCAATCCACGCAACGCTGCCAGCGGAACGTTGAAGAGCCAAAACTCGCGACTGGTGGCCAGCCGACAACTCGACAGCTATCTTTATTATCTGCTGGGCGACACGCTGCCCACTGATGGACACTATGAAAACCTGCAAGAGGCAGCGCGCTGGGGCTTCAAAATTAGCCAAGGTATGAAGAAGGTGAAGACGCTGGAAGAGATCTTTGCCTACATCGACTATTGGGATACCGAGCGCAAAAATCTGCCTGTGGCTACCGACGGCATTGTGCTGAAGGTAAACTCGCTGCGCCAACAGCAGCGTCTGGGCTACACGGCCAAAAGCCCTCGCTGGGCTATCGCCTATAAGTTTAAGGCCGAGCGTGCGCTCACACGTCTCGACGAGGTGACCTATCAGGTGGGCCGAACGGGTGCCATCACGCCAGTGGCCAATATGCAGCCTGTGCAGTTGGCGGGCACCACCGTGCGTCGCGCCACGCTGAACAATGAAGACTTTATTCGTAGCCTTGACCTACACATTGCCGACTATGTGTATGTTGAGAAGGGCGGCGAGATTATACCTAAGATAGTGGGCGTAGAGGTAGACAAACGTCCGGCCGACGCAAAGCCTGTAACCTTTATTACCCATTGTCCTGAATGTGGTGCCCAGCTGGTGCGTTATCCTGGCGAGGCTGCCCACTACTGTCCGAACGATGCTGCTTGTCCGCCACAAATAAAGGGGCGTATTGAGCACTTTATTGCTCGCCGAGCCATGAATATCGACTCGCTGGGCCCTGAAACCGTTGACGAATACTTCCGCCGCGGACTGATACATAACATTGCCGACCTGTATGACATTAAGGTGACCGACATTTGTGCGGGCGGAAACAAACAGCGCTCGGCACTGAAAATAGTGAAGGCCATTGAGGCATCAAAACAGGTGCCTTTCGAACGCGTGGTGTTTGCCCTGGGCATACGCTTCGTGGGCGAGACGTCGGCACGACTCATTGCTCGCCGCCTGGGCAACATTGATGCGCTCATGAACGCATCGCTCTCTACCCTGATGCAGATTGATGGGGTGGGCGAGGTTATTGCCAATAGTATCTTGTCTTACTTCCGTAACCCCACCAACCGCGAGATTGTTGAACGCCTGCGCGCCTGTGGCCTGCAGATGAGCATTGTGAGTGATGAGGCTGCACCCGCCTCAAATGTGCTTGAGGGCAAGAGCATCGTTATTAGTGGCGTGTTCCAGCACCACAGTCGCGATGAGTATAAGGCGCTGATAGAGCGTCATGGCGGAAAGAATGTGGGTAGCATCAGCGGTAAAACGTCGTTTATATTGGCGGGCGAAAACATGGGGCCTTCAAAGCTTGAAAAGGCTGAGAAATTGGGCGTGGCCATCGTTGATGAAGACACGTTCTTGAAGATGATTGAAGGAGAATGATAACACTTATGATAGAAACAATGTGTAAAGGCTGGGTGCTGGCCGTGGCGCTGCTGTGGGGTAGCAGCGTCATGGGGCAGACGAATGAACCGCTGACCGAAGCCGACAGCCAAGAAACCTATACCTGTGTGCACGATGCTGCAACGCTGGAAGATGGCGATGTGGTGGTGATTGCTAACGCGGGCTATGGCTATGCACTGGGAAAGCAACAAAATACAAATAATAGGCAAGGCGTGAAGGTAGAGATTGTTCATGAACAATTAACGCCTAACGAGGAGGTGCAGCCGATAACGCTGAAGAAGCACGACGATACATGGGCTTTGGGCGTGGGTGATAACCAATGGTTGTGTGCTACAGGAACCAGTTCGACACAACTGAAAACCACCTCGAAGATGAATGAGTATGCTTTAGCTAATATTTCAATAGAAGCGGCTTCAGGTAATGCTTGCATAAACTTTACAGGCCCTCATGCAAAAAATATGGTGATGCGTTTCTCACACACATCGAAGGTCTTTAATTGTTACACCTCGCTCACCAGTGTCGACTCTCTTCAAATCTATCGTCGCACCCGCATCATCCCTTCCTTAACCTTGACTGATGATGGCGCCGACCTTACACCTGTTATCACAAAAGCAAAGGGCGCAACGGTGCAACGTGTTACACTGAACCGCCACTTTGTGGCCGATGGTGGCTGGCATACGTTATGCTTGCCTTTCAACCTTACGGCTCAAGATATAAAGGAGGTGATGAGAGGGGCCGAGGTGGCCGAGTTTTATGCCGTGACAATGGAGGCTGATGGTGCGCTGACCTTGGGCTTCCGACCCGTTACTCATACGTTGGCGAGGCATCCGTATTTGGTGCGCATGGCACGCGAGGTAGAGCAATGCGTGTTTGAAAATAAACTGATAGCGTCGGCACAACCTGTGCCTGTAACGCTAACAACGGCCGATGGTAGTGAATATATCTTCCAAGGCATCTATGCGCCCACACGTTTACAAGGCACCGATTATCGTTTTCTACGTTCTGATGGCTCCAGCTTTGCTGTACCTAATGGCGAGGGAAAGGTTGATGCCACACGTGCCTACTTTGTCTTTAGCCAGCCTATCGAGTCGGCACAGTGTGTCTTCTTACCAGCCACATCGGGCATTGAAGCGCCTAATGCGCCTGATGCGGTGGGCTCTACATCGTTGAGGCAAGGGGCTCGCTCAAACATTGCTTACGATTTGATGGGCCGACGTCTGTTCACCACGAAACAGCAAAAAGGCATTGTGGTAGTGAACGGTAAAAAGATGTGGTTGAAATAGAAAAAAAAGAAAAACATGAAAATAATAGTAGAACAACAAATTGAAAATGTGTGCCCACGCTTTGTGGGTGCCTGTGTAGAGGCCGAGGTAGAAAACTCGCCTTACTCGGAAGAACTGTGGAAGGTGATTGACCGACAGGGCGAACAGTTTAGGCAGCTCTTCACCACACAAACCGTAAAAGATATTAGTGCTATTGCGGCCACACGCAGCGTATATAAGGCATGCGGTAAGGATCCGTCGCGTTATCGCCCGTCGTCAGAGGCGCTGATACGTCGTATGTTGCAGGGCAAACAGCTGTATCAGATTGACACGCTGGTCGACCTTATCAACCTTGCCAGCATTACCTATGGCTACAGCATTGGCGGCTTTGATGCCGATAAGTTTGATGGCGACACATTAACCTTGGGCGTAGGACGCGAGGGCGAGCCTTACGAGGGCATAGGCCGTGGTATGTTAAACATTGCAGGATTGCCTGTTTATCGCGATGCTACGGGTGGGGTAGGAACGCCCACCAGCGATAACGAACGCACAAAGATGACGTTGGGCACACGCCGCCTCGTGGCCTTGGTGAACGGATACGATGGCAACGAGCACGATGTGCAGGCCACTGCCCAACTGATAATCGACCTCGTAACCCGCTTCTGCAATGGCCGTAACGCCCACTTCTTCCTTTATCGATAGTGATTTCTGTTGATAACCTCACATATTTATTGCCCATTTCTAATGTCGGGAGGACGGGGCACGGAGGCCCCTGTCCTACTAAGACAGCAACCAAAAAGGGCGTGCCGTGTGGCACGCCCTTTTGTTATAAATACGTTATCGTTACGATAGCTTATTCTTCGTTATGACGCTGTTCACCACGGGGACGACGATCGCCACGGGGACGACGGTCACCACGCTCGCCACGCTCAGGACGCGGACGACGCTCGCGCTCTACATAGCCCTCGGGCTTTTCGAGCAGCACGCGGTGTGAGAGCTTATACTTACCAGTCTTCGGGTCAATCTCCATGAGCTTAACCTTAATCTTGTCGCCCTCTTTGATGCCAGCCTCTTCAACAGTCTCCAGACGTTTCCAGTCAATCTCAGAGATGTGCAGCAATCCATCCTTGCCCGGCATAATCTCTACGAAGCAGCCGTAAGGCATGATAGAGCGAACGGTACCCTCGTACACCTCGCCCACCTCGGGAATAGCCACGATAGACTTGATCTTGCCCAGGGCAGCGTCGATGGCGTCTTTGTTGGGAGCCGATACCTGCACCTTGCCCACACCGTCGGTCTCGTCGATGGTGATGGTAGCGCCAGTTTCTTCCTGCATCTGCTGGATAATCTTTCCGCCCGGGCCAATAACGGCACCGATAAACTCCTTAGGAATCTCAATCTGTACGATGCGGGGAACCTGGGGTTTGAGCTCAGCACGAGGCTCAGCGATGGTGTCGGTAATGCATTTGAGGATGTGCTCACGACCAGCCTTAGCCTGCATCAGTGCCTTTTCAAGGATCTCGAAGCTCAAGCCGTCGCACTTGATATCCATCTGTGTGGCGGTCAAGCCGTCGCGGGTACCAGTGGTCTTGAAGTCCATATCGCCAAGGTGGTCCTCGTCGCCAAGGATGTCGCTCAGCACAGCATATTTCTCTTCACCGGGGTTCTTAATCAGGCCCATAGCAATGCCGCTCACGGGTTTCTTCATAGGAACGCCAGCGTCCATCAGTGCCAGGGTGCCAGCACATACGGTAGCCATTGATGATGAGCCGTTCGACTCAAGGATCTGGCTTACCAGACGTACGGTGTAGGGGAAGTCTTCAGGAATCTGTCCCTTCAGTCCGCGCCATGCCAGGTGTCCGTGGCCAATCTCGCGACGGCCTACGCCGCGCTGTGCCTTAGCCTCGCCAGTGCAGAACGGGGGGAAGTTGTAGTGGAGGAGGAAACGCTGGTAGCCACGCTCGAGCACGTCGTCAACCAGTTTCTCGTCCATCTTGGTACCCAGCGTACAGGTAGAAAGGCTCTGTGTTTCACCACGGGTGAAGATAGCGCTTCCGTGAGGCATGGGCAGCGGAGACACCTCGCACCAGATGGGGCGAATCTCGTCGGTCTTACGGCCGTCGAGGCGGATGCCTTCGTCAAGGATGCAACGGCGCATAGCGTCGCGCATCACGTCATGATAGTAACGCTCCATCTCGGCGTGCTTTTCTTCAAGCTCGTCTTCGCTCAGGTCGGTGTGAGCAGCGTCGTAAGCCTCTTGGAAGTCGGCCAAAATCTTGTCGAAAGCTTCCTGGCGGGCTTGCTTCTCCAGCGCCTGCTTGGTAACGTCGTAAGCCTTGGGATAGAGCTCGGTGTTCATCTGTGCACGCAGGTCTTCGTCGTTCACCTCGTGGCAGTATTCGCGCTTCACGTCGGTGCCCAGCTCCTTAGAAAGCTCGGTCTGCAGCTCGCACATGGGCTTGATAGCAGCCATGGCAGCCTTCAGGGCGCCAATCATGTCTTGCTCGCTCACCTCTTTCATCTCGCCTTCCACCATCATGATGTTATCGGCTGAAGCGCCTACCATGATATCCATGTCGGCCTCTTTCATCTGCTCGAAGGTGGGGTTGATTACATACTCGCCATTGATGCGAGCAACGCGAACCTCTGAGATAGGACATTCGAAGGGGATATCTGAACAAGCCATGGCGGCTGAAGCTGCAAATCCGGCAAGGGCATCGGGCTGGTCAACGCCATCGGCGCTGAGGAGCATGATGTTTACATATACCTCGGCATGGTAGTTTGAGGGGAACAGCGGACGGAGCACACGGTCAACGAGACGTGATGTGAGGATCTCGTTGTCGCCAGCCTTGCCTTCACGCTTTGTGAAGCCGCCGGGGAAGCGTCCTGCTGCTGAATACTGCTCTTTGTAGTCGACCTGCAAAGGCATAAAATCGGTTCCGGGAACTGCATCTTTTGCGGCACAAACAGTGGCGAGGAGTACGGTGTTGCCCATACGCAGTACAACACTTCCGTCAGCCTGCTTTGCCACTTTCCCGGTCTCAATGCTGATGGTTCTTCCATCAGGCAATGATACTGTCTTTGTAATTACGTTCATCTAAAAAAATACATCTAAAAAGTTAATGCGGCAAAGATACTCATTTTAAAGAATATAAAAGAACTTTAACGCAAAAAATTATGACACTGAGTGGTTAATAAAACATAATGTTTTACCTTATTACCTTTTTATACCATGCAGTGTCGTTTATTTTGTCGGCCAGATAATTGCGACTTGACTGTGAAGTAGTAAGACCAGAGTAGTGAAGTATGGGTACGGGGCCATTGCGCAGTGCCGAGATATACTTAGGCGTGTGCCCTTTGTATAGCACGGTCTTGTCTAATTGGGCGGCAAAGGCAGAAGACAGCACTGTAGAGGCGGCCGACTTTAGCGACATATAGTGCCCAAGGTCGTAGAAGAGTGGCGGACGGTAGCCGTCCATGGTTTGCACACCATCAGGCTCTGGCTGTCCTTCAGAAGCGATGTTTATCTGTTGTGCCAGGTAGGCAAGGGCATCCAGTTGGGTGCAGTCGGTTACGGCCACTGTACCATAAGGCATGCTGTAGGAAGAGTAAAAGTTGATAAAGCTGTCCACAATACCTTTATAGTTGGGGGTGCCAAGCAGATAATTACCCATGGTGAGGTAAGGGAAACCGTAGCTTATCACTTCTGTCGGACTGGCTATAAGATAATGAGTTACGTCTTTAAATTCGTAAGCCACTTCTACCGACGACATGTAGCAGGCATCAAAAAGAAGATACTCGGTGTGCAGCCCAGCATCGGCCATAGCACCAGCCAACTGTGAGGTTTCTATCTGCGTTTCAGGATTTAGTCCGCCTATGTAGCGCGTGGTCACAGGCCCTTGAATGTCGTAGTGCATCAGCCCTTGAATGTCATTGTGCACCAGCCCTTGAATGTCATTGTGCACAGAGCCTGGTGCATATTGCCGCCCTTGCATGTTTTGCTGTCCGCGCACGGGCACCCAAGCCAGTCCGTGGCACCCTATAACCATGCCGTAGTGCGTGGCAGGAGCCAGTGTGGTTATGGTAGAAAAGAGAGCGCTGAGCCATGAACGCGACGTAAACGGGCTGTCGGCATAGTGGCGCAGCGTGTCGGTGTAGCATTGTCCGTCTCGCTGTTTCAGTTCAAAGAGCACGGCTTCGCGTTGAGATGTGGCCATATACACAATGACGCGCTCGTCGTGCATGGTGCGGCGAGACACTACGGTAGCCATGTCTTGCACAGTGCGTCTGAAGTCGGAGAGCAGTGTGTTGCTCCACGGAAAGAACATGAACAGCGTATGGTCTACAGGAGAGGCTGGCATGTCGGGAACATCGGGGCTGTCGTCATCTGAACACGACACACCAGCCATGAGCACCAGCGCGGCTATAAAGAGGGTAAGGAGTTTTTTTATTTGCATCGTCTTTATTTATGCTGAAGTGTTGCAACAAGTGGTTACATACTTATGGCCAGCAACTGCGGTCCAGCACTTGGTTGCCGCCATTGGTAAGGGTGGTGTCGGCACTGGCCGATATTTGTTCGGTGGCACTTGCTTGAGCATTGTTGTGTATGGTGCGGTGGCGATACAGAGTGGTGCCGATAAACACCAGTAGCACCACGGCGGCTGCCGACAGAAGCCACGAGAGCAAACGCACCGGCATGCGTTCTGCCGACATAAGGGCGTGCACCTGGGCAATGGTAGAAGGGCGAGCGTTTATGTCGGAGCAGGCGCACGCGGCAGCCAGACGAGATAGCATACGACTGTGGGTGGCGTTGGCCATGTCGTGCACTACCTTGCCAAGCGAATATATGTCGGCCCGCGCATCGGCCTTGGCACCATACTCCAACTGTTCGGGGGCTATGTATCCCATAGTGCCGGCTGGCGACTTGAGCACGCAGAAGGCATCGCTGTCTGACAAGCTAAAGTCGATAAGCCGCACATCCTTGCCACGGTGCGTTACCATGATGTTGGCAGGCTTCAGGTCGCGGTGTATAATCTGCTTGCCGTGCATATATTCGAGAGCATCCAACAGTTGGCGCACCACCTTCATGGCCAACTCGGCAGAGAGCTGGTTGTGCGAGATAAGGTTTTCCAGCGTGTCGCCGTCAACATATTCCATCACAATGGTGCTGCCCAACCCCTCTACCTGTTCCATGCCGAGCGTACGACAGATATAAGGGTGCTCCAGCTGAAGTCCTATCTCAAACTCCTTTTGTAGAGCCTGGCGATAGATGGGCGTATATATATAGTCGGCCTTAAGGCATTTAAGCATATAGCGCTTGCCATACCTTATGGCGGTGAGCATGCGCGTGGGGCCCGACTTTGACACATAGCACTCTTGTATGTTGCTGAACGTGCTGCCCATGCTTGCCGATGCGGTAGCCATCTCGTTGTCTAAATTAGTGGTGTAGCCAGAAGTATTGTCGTTTGTCATTTTTCACTTTTCCCTTTTCACTTTTCCCTTACCCGCGCCACCGTCAGTCCTCCGTTGCGTCCTGCCACGAAAGGTGCGGTGCGCTCGTTGTTGCGCAAGAGATACGGTAGGAAAAGAGGCTGACCAATTATAAAGCAGCCAGTAATAAACTTGTCGCCTACCTGCATCTTGCTGTTGCGCGACTCCTCCACGCGGTAGGTGCTGTGCCCAAGATAGGTAAGAAACAGCTGTCGGTTAGGAGCCCATCCTATCTCTACCTTGTCGCCTTCGCTTAAGGTGTCGCTTATCAGTTGGTGGGCGTTGAAGAACGACGAGTTGTAGCGCGTGCTATTCTTCAGCCATTTCACAAAGTGTGAAAAGCTTTTGTGGCCTATGTAGACGGCCAACTGGTCGAGTGTGGCGACACGCGGCTTATGGCTGTCGCCCACATAGTCGTAGAGCCGTTTCATGGTCGATGCCGACACGGCGATGCCGCATTTCTTCAAGGTCAGCGTAAACTCCTCAAAGTCGGTCGTAGTGCACAGCTGCTTGCCGTACCTTTCTTCTATAAGCCGTTTCAGCTCTTCTATTTCTGGTGTGGTCATATTTTTATTTAATTGACGAGAAATCAGTGATGAGTGAAGGATGATAAGCCTAACTAAGCCGAGGTAAGCCTAACTAAGCCGAGGTGAAAAGGATTAGAGCCGCAAAGCTATAGGATTTTTCACTTTTCACTTTTCACTTTTCCTTTTACGAGGAAATAAGCAATAGGATTTTTCACTTTTCCCTTTTCACTTTTCCCTTAATTCTTAATTATCTTCCTTTATTATCTTAAATTTCGCCCAAGTAGCATTGCCCCTATAATATATTCTGCGACCCTCGGGCACGTGGATGCGACAGGTGCTGAAGAGGTAGGTGCCCGATGTGGCAAACGACTTATCGGTGCATACGGGCGGTGTGGGGGCCGAGATGTAGAGGTTGGTGAGCGGGCAACCATCGAACACATACTCGCCCAGCAGCTCGGTGGCCTGACCCAGGTGCACCGTGGCAAGATGGGCACACTTCTGGAACAGTCCGGTGGGCACCTGCTTTAAGGTAGATGGCAGCGACACCTCTTTTACCTTACTGTTATAGAATGTGTACTTGCCAATAGATTTCAGACCTGCAGCAAAGACAAACTTCTCTATGCTACAGTCGCGAAAGGCATAATCGCCCACCTCGGTAACGGTGGCGGGCAGCGTATACGCACCACCCTTGCCCATAGGAAACCACAGTATGGCCGAGCCATCGGCACTAAGCAGCACACCGTCTTTGCTGCAGTAATGGCTGTTGCCCGCCGCCACGCTGATGTTGGCCAAGGCGGTGCAGCCCGACGATGGCGTTATCTTCTCCACCAAGGTAGGGATGATGATGGTAGAGAGCGAACTGCAGTCTTTGAAAGCGTCGCCCTCTATCCTTATGGTTTGCAGCGGCAGCACAATGCGGCGAAGCTTCTGGCAAGAAGCAAACAGAGCCGTTCCCACCACGTTGTTCTGTGTGTAGTGGCCCGCGGCATACGCCTTGCCGCCCTCCACAATCTGCGCTCCAGAGAGGTCGATGTCGGCCAGTTGCCCATTGGTAGCATGGTCTTCATTGTCGCGCCCTGCCATGTCGCGCAGCGTGCGCAGGTCGTCGCCGTTCAGTGTTCCTGCTATGGCTATGGCGGTGTAGTTATATTTGTCGTCGCCCACCAGCTGGGTGAGCTGTCCTGCCTCGCTGATGGTGGTGGCCGATGAGGTAACCAGCGTCACGCCCTCGCCCACCGCCTCGCCATTTTTGTTCACGGCAAAGGGGCGTATGGTGTAGGTGGCACCAGGCTGCAGACCGCCTATGCGCAGACGCAACATACCATCGGCAGTGGGGGCATCGGTCTGCACCACCCTGGTGGCGTTAGCCCATCCGTTATCGGCAGCCGTATTGTCTTGCTGCGACAGGTAACAGCCGCTCTGCGTTACAGGGTCGCCGCCCGTGTCGGCTATGGTGTAGCCCACAATGACGCTCAGCGGACTTATACCCAGCACCTCTACCTTGCCCACCACTGGCTTTTCGTTAGGCAGAGTGGTAAAGCTGAGGCGTTCGCCATTCAGCACGGCCTTTCCGCTGCCGCCCTGCAACATATAATAATAAGTGGTGCCGGGCGTGAGCGACGTAAGCTGAAGCTGCACCTTGCCATTAGTCGTGCCATCGGCGCTAACGATATCCGTCTTCTGTTCCATGCGCTCGTCTTCGCCATAGCAGAACCACAGTTGCGGGCGCACGGCCCCCTCCTCCACCTTGCACTGTCCTGCTATTGTGGCCTCCGTGCGACTGATGTCTGTGGCCTCCAGCGTGTGCAGCTGTGGTTCAAGGTTGTTGGGCTTATCGCTGCTGCACGCTCCCAGTAGCGCTACGCACAGCATAGCAACAGCCACGAACCATCTATGGTAGATAACATTTTTCATTTCTTTAGTGACGAGTTACGAGATAAAAGATAAAAGGAAATAAGCAATAGGATTTTTCACTTTTCCCTTTTCACTTTTCCCTTAAACAGCCTGACTCCAACGCCCACGCCTCCTTGCCACTGCTTACCAGCAATGGTGAGAGCCGATACGCTAACGCTCACCCTTCCTATGTGTGCCATCACGCCCAGCTCTGCCGCCATGCCCTTATGCGAGAGGCCCTCGTTGCGCAGCCAACCGCCACCATTTGAAGCCGACAGCTGCCATGAGGTGGTGTGCTGACCGTAGCCTACGCCCTCAAACAAACTGAGGTGCTGGCCGAGGCGGTGCACCAAACCAGCCGTTACCACATAGGCAGCGGTACGCGTACGACCCGTATAGTAAGGTTTTACTGACGAGTCGAGGGAGCCATTAGCAGTGCTTGCCACAGAGCCATCAGCAGTGCTTGTCACGTTGCCGTCCTTATCGCAAGAGCCTATGGCCGATGGGGCGGAGCGCAGATTGGTGTTAGCATGCAGATAGCCACCCGTGCGGCGCATGAGCGCCAGCATAACGCCCCACGAAGGGCCGTCGGTATGCAGCGAGGCAGTGACCAGGGCATAGGCATGAAGCGGGATGACGCGACGCGGGGGTGCGATGGTGACGGTGTCGGTAACCGTCTGCGTATACACAATGGTGTCATGCTTCTCCACCACCCTTTCGGTGGGCAGACGCAGACGTAGCTCATAGGTCATGCGGCTCTCCAGTTTCATGCCTAACGGCCAGTCGCGCAGCACACCCCACAGCGGATGCTTGATGGTGAGCTGCTTGGTGCCTTTGGGCAGATAGAGCCATATCTCGCCCACCTCGTCACACCGTTTCACGATGCCCAAGGGCGAGGAGAAAGCGAAGTCGGGTGGCGCCACCACCTTGACCAAGGCGCAGGCCTCGCCATTCAGGTCGCGCACAGCATCAATAAAGGCGCTCACGTCGGTGTCGAGCTGTCTGAAACGCTCCACCGTAAAGGTGCTGTCGGCCGACCCTGTAGCCCACAAGGCCATACAGGGCCGAGTGCAGAGGCACAGCAGAAAGAAGATGATGAGCCTATGCGCTGCTATTTGTTTTCTCCAATAGGTTGTCATGTCACTCATTGTTTTTATTCAAGGTTGAAGTCGGAGATATCTATCACACCGTCGCCACCCTCCACCGTGGCCGACGGTTGCCAAGTGCGCACATGAATGAGCGGCATCGAGGGGTTGCGAAAGTCCCACAACAAGAACAGCCAGCCATCGTCGGCATAGCGGTCGCTGCGATAGCGCTGGCGCATAGACACGCCGTATATGCCATCGCGGGTGGGATGGCGAAGGATGCGGAAGTTGGTGAAGCGCACGTCTACCTTCTTGTTGGCAGCAAACACCTTGGTCAGGCGTGCCAGATAGGTGCGTTTGGTGTGCAGAGCGTAGGACACCCGACTGTCGGCCTGCACGTGGCCAGCCCCCTTGGTTGTCTTCACCACATTGCCCACAATGATGAGGGCGTTGTCGCTGAACACCTGACGCAGAAAGTCGATATCCTTGGTGGTATAGGCCGTGCGCAGATGCTCGCAATAAGTCAATATTTGGCGGCGGCTGGCAGCATCGGTCTCGCTGAGCTTACCTTTTAGTATCTTGGCAGCCTCAGCATAAAACGGACTGTTCTGTGCCATGTGGCGTATGTCGGCGGCAGATAAAGAGGAGGCGGGCGCCTGAGCTTTAGGATCAGCTTTGCCCCCAGCCGTAGGCGCCACATTAGTCTCAGGTGCCGGGGGCATCGTCATGCTTGTAGCGCGGTCTTCAGGCACCACCACGGCGGGCCGCTTTCCGCCTTCGGCCCCACCCTCAAAGGCCACCATGCCCTGACGGTCGATGTAGCCTTCGCGACCTGTGGCCACCTCGCGAAAGGCCAGCCTGCCGTTACGAAACCGTGTGTCGATAAGGCAGCCACGCAGCGGTATACGAAACAAGATGTCGCCATCGGCATCTTCTACCACCCACTGTCGTTCGCCACGGGCCATAACCTGCTCTACCAGCTGCATGCCCTCGCTCACGCCGTAGCGCGTTTCTTGAGCTACGTCCTTATAACCTCTAAAGGGCAGCAGCCATAAAGCCACTGCCCATAGAGAGAGAATCAGCACAAAGGCTGACAATATGTATATTCTTTTCTTCATTCAATTATTGCCAGTTCTCCACCTCGCCGCCAATCTCAATCTTCACGTTATCAGGATTGTTGGTGATGATGAGGTTGACGAGATGCTCCACGCCCGGTTTGAACACAAACTTGCTCTCATACATGTAGCTCACACCCTTCATTACCACCTCAACAAGTGGCTGGCGGTTTTCTACACGCTGCGGCACGAGGATGGCCGAGTACACATAGTCGTCGTCCTGATGCGCGGTGATGGTTTGTTGGGAGCCCTTAACATAGCGTGTAGCCATGCCGACCTGAAGGTCGATGGTAGCCGTAGGCACCGTGTTGTGTATATACACCTGAGCCGTGGTGGGCATTTCTCCCTCAAAGTCTTCGCCCTTCACAAGCCTTATCTTCAGTTTGCTCATAATGTGCTTGAAGGTAAGGTTGATGGGCGATGCCGACGCCTTTATGCCCTTGCTGGTGGCAAAAAGCAGGTCGCTGGCCTCGTAGCCACCCAGGGCCGTAGCCGTCTTGGCTGTGCTCTGGTCAGTGGCCACACTGAAGGGCTGGTCGTCGATGCTGCTCACACCCTGTATGTAGGGATAGTAGGCATAGGCGTTGTAGGTGCCTTCGTCCCAATAAAGGGTGTGTGCGGCCGTCCAACTGCTGCCGTTGTAGGTCAGGGCCTCGTTGTTTACCAGGTTGCCGCCTATCTCCAGCGGCGCATCGGCTTGTGCCACATACAGGCCTATGCGGTCGCCGCCCTCAAAGTTAGTGGCTGTGGCACGCGTCTGGCTGGGGTGCGTCACCTCAAATGTCATGGGCGTGTGCCGGGCATCCTTATATTGCGGCTCGTTGTCGTCGGCACAGGCCACAAGGGCCAGTAGGGCCAGTGCAAAGCCTATGCCGCTTATGATATGTTTCTTCATATAAGTAAATGCAAAATTACATATTTTTATTTATTACTCATCACACCTTAGCGGCGATGTTTTCTCACCTTAGGCATTTTCAGCGGGTTGCCTCTGTGTATCACGGGCGCATGCTGGTGCATACCACTGTTTACGTTGCTCACGCTGCCGCTCCTGCCTGTGCTGCGTGTCACGTTGCCAGCCTCGCGCTTGTCGTTCTTCACAAAGTCGTCAAACGAGTAGGTCTCGCCAGCATAGCGCTTGATGCGTTTCACGATGCTCTCGCGGCTGATGGTGCTGTAATAAGGAATGTTGTTGTTCATGCACGAGTTTTGCTCTGAGCGGAACACGCCACGGCTGTGCATATAGCCACCCTCGTATATGTCGACAAGGTCGCTGTAGCGCGGGTCGAAGATGAGGTGGCTCCAGGGCACACTCTGCATCTTGCCCGTGAAAGAGAGGTTTTCGTACCAGCCGAGGGCCTTGTACATATTGAAGGCAGACCCGTGGTCGCAGCCATCCATACAATGGCAGTTGTCTATAAAGGCGTTGTGATAGATATACTCGTCGCCCAACTTGCCGAAGCCGTGGCCGCCCGCCTCATGCTGCACCACGCCACGCGTGTCGAGCGGATAGCTGTAGGTGCTAAGCGGACAGAAGGCTATGGCCGCACCGCTGGTCCACATCTGCGTCATGCCGCCATACTCGGTGGTGTTGGGCACCATGATGATGAGCGTTTGGTTCAGGTTTTCCTTGGTCACCGTGGGTGCGTTAAGGGCGTAGGCAAATATCTCGTCATAGTCGGCCTTCAGCTCCACGCCACCCGTAAAGGTGGTGTTGAAGCGGTTGTAGCGTATGGTGTTCACCGTGCCCACGCCGCTTTCGGTAGAGAGGGGGAAGGCCGTGTAAACATTAAAGTAGCCACGGTAGGTGGTGTAAGGCTCAATGCCGAAGAAATACTCCATCTCCTGTTTCATAGTCTTGAGATAGCTGCCATCGGCTATGCTCTTTGCGTCGTAGCCGTCGCCCAGCAGCACAATGTTGATGCCGCCTTTCTTGCCCTTGGTGGCCTTCTGCAGGGTGAGCCACTGGTCTTCGCCATACGCGTAGCCATACTGGCTTACGCGGCACTCGTGGGTATACTCTTCTTCTTTCAGGCGGAACACCACCTTGCCCTCACGGCTGGATCCGTTCTTGGCCATGGCATTGATGGTGAGCGTAACCTTTGTCTTCTTGTTGCCGCTCGCGGGCGACACCTCGCACCAGTCGGGCTTGCTGGCCACCTCCCATTCGCCCTCGGCATCCACAATAAGGCTCTGCTTATGCTCCGTGGCCAAGGCGCAAGCTATAGAGGGGCGGCACACCAGCTCGTGGTGGGCGGCTATTCGTTTAAACTCGTTCCACCCTACAGCCGTCTGATATTGTGCCACGGACGATTCGGGCACCTCTACGGTGAAGTTGTCTTTCGGCACACCGTTAAAAGCTCCGCTCTTTACATAGGCTGGGTAGGCTCCCTTACAAACGATGGAACCTATGTGGAAACAATTAATGAAAGCGCTGGGATGGATGGTTTCTAAATTGGCAGGGAGCACCAAACCTTCTATCTGAGAGCAATCGCCAAAAGCCTGTGATTTTATGCTCGTTATTTTTTCAGGAATTTCCAACGTGCCTGTCAACTGCTTGTTGTTGTAGAAAGCTTCTTCACCAATTGACAACAAGGTAGCAGGTAGATGCAAGGTTCCAGAAAAACTGCATTCATAAAACGCATTGTCACCGATTGTTTTCAAGTTTTTAGGCAACACGAGTTCGCCTCTAAAAGGACAGTACATAAATGCGGTTTGGTCTATGTCAGTAATTCCGTCTGGGAGATTTAAATTGCCATCGAATTGACAGCCGCTGAAAGCGCCCTCTTCTATTTTTGTAATTCCTTGTGGAATCGTTAAAGAACCAGTAAGACCTATGCAAATAGAAAAAGCTCCATTTCCTATTTGTTTCAATGAATTGGGTAAATGCAGTTCTCCATAAAACCCTCTGCAGTCATAAAACGCATGTACGCCTATCTTCTCTAACCCTTCTGGCAAAGTAAGATTTCCAGTAAGAGAAGAACATGCCATAAAGGCACTACTTCCTATTTCTTTCAATGTTGATGGCAAGGTCAGGGTTCCATCCAGGCTGGAACAACCATAAAAGGCATCTTCTTGTATTACCTCCACTCCTTCGGGTATAACCAATGAGCCTACCAAGTATTTACAATTGTAAAACGCACTTGAACGGATGCCCTTCAACCTGTCTGGCAAGACAAGATAGTTAAGTTTTGTGTTTTGCATGGCCCCCACGGGGATTTCGTCTTTTTCTCCAGGATTAATTGTTCCCGACTTCGCTAAGGTTACCTCTTTCAGGTTCAATGCCTCCAGCGCCTTCATGCTGTAGTTCATAAAATTGAAGTCGACGTCGTTAATCTCGCCCGTAATCTTCAGATTGGTTACTTTGGTATAGTTGAGCTTAGCCGCTGCAATGGCATCTTGCAGCCCACCAGCCGTCGGGCAGTTTACCACCACATACTCTTTTGCTGTGGCATCGTGGCTCACGAGGTCGTTCTCCCACGGTGTGATGCTCTCGCTGATGAGCGTGAGCTGATACTGTCCGCTTCCGGCTTTCTTGTCTACGCGAATAGAGAAATTGCTCATCTTGCTGGGCATATAGGTAAACGCCTCGTTCTTGGCAAACTTATAGGGCACGCCGCCTATGGTGATGCTGAACAGCGTTACGCCAGCCTTTACGGTCTGCGGCACCACGATGGCACGCCACTCGTTGCCCGAGCGCGATGGCATGGTGGCCGTGGCCTCCACGCTGCCGTTGGCGGTCACGGTGCCGTCGGCCAGATTGATGCTGGCCTTGCGTATCAGGTTGGGGGCCAGCACGGTTTTCTCCGTTCCAGCCCATTCGCCTGCAGCAAAGCCGCTACCCTCAACCAGCGTCACGCGGGCGTTGGCCATACGGTGTTTCATGGGCAAACGTATCACACTGGTGGTAGGCGCCACGTCGGCCACCTTTCCCCACAGGAAGTCGCTGGCCTCGTAGCCGCCCATCTCGCCGTTCTCAGAGGGCTTGCTTTGGTCGCGCTTCACCTCAAATGGGTAGTCGTCCACGCTCTCGGGGTTGGCAAACGGATAATATCCGTACACGTCGATATGGGTGTGTTTGTCTTTCCAGTATAGGTCGTAGGCCGAGTTCCACCTATAGTTAGGCTCGTCGAACGTGTGGCGCACATTGTCGCCACGGTTGCCGCTGGCCTTCAGCGTGCCGGGGGTGCCACCGTCGTAATCGACAATATACACGCCCATCACATCGCCATCGCAAAAGCCGTTGTCGTTGACACGTGTCACGGCCAGCTGGTCGATGTCGCCAGAGAGCTGTATACGGTCATCGCCGTGCAGCTGGCCACCTGCGTCGAACATATCGTCAGAGCAGGCGCCAAGCAGCATGGCAACAACCATAGCAGCCATATATATAATTGTGTTTTTGTGTGTCTTGTTCATAAAACAGCCGTTAGGTTTGTGTATATAATATGTAGGGAGTTATCGGAAGGTAATGGAAGTTAATCCGCCTGTGGCGGATGGAAGTTAACGGACAATACCTTTTTTATTTCTTCCCTCTTCCCTTTTCACTTTTCCCTTTTACAAGGAAATAAGCAATAGGATTTTTCACTTTTCACTTTTCCCTTTTCGTTTTACAATAAGCAATAGGATTTTTCACTTTTCACTTTTCACTTTTCCTTTAAATAGCCGATCCTCCGTTGTCGTTGCCATCGTTCTCCCATGCACCGATGGTAACGTTCACGCCGCTGCTGGTCTTATCGAGCGTTACGGTAAAGGTGTGGCGTTTGCCGCTCTGGAAGGTGAAGGCCTTAGGCAGATTAAAGTCGCGCCCGTTCACGTTCACGGTGATAAGGTTGCACTGTGCCACCTGCTGCGGCACGATGATGGCGTGGTAGGCCGAGCCATCGTTGTAGGGTGTGATGGCAGAGGGCTGTCCTATGGCGGTGGCGGTGGCGGTAGCCAGGTCGACGGTGGCCGATGTCTTGATGTTGTTCAGGCTCACCTTCACGTTGGCGGCAGCCAGCGAGCTCTCCGTGAAGCCAGCGCCTGGCTTGAGGCGAATGTCTACCTGACTCATAATGTGTTTGGCCTCAATGCGCACGGCCTCGGTTGAGGGAGCGGCATTGAGCGTAGAGCCTACGAGCAGGTCGCCAGCCTTATAGTCGGCCTCGGCGCTCTGGTTAGCCTTGGTGCTGAAGGGCATAACCGTTACGCTCTCTACCTGCTTGCGGTAGGGGTAGTAGAGGTAGAAGTCGGCGTGTGTCTTATCGTCTTTCCAGTATATCTCGGTGGCGGGTGTCCAGGTATTGGTGTAGGTGTAGAGCATGTTGTCTACATAGTTGCCCGTGGTTAAGAGGGCTGCTTGCGAGCCATCGGTATTGCGGTTCACAACAAACAGGCCCACCTTGTCGCCGCTCTCAAAGGCTGTTTCGGTAGCACGTGTAATGTTGGTGCTGATGCTGATGGGCAGCTGGGTGGTAGGTTTATCGGGGGTAACGGGAGGGGTTACAGGCGATACGGGGTCATCGCTTCCTCCGCACGACATGCAACAGAGCACAGCCATGCAGACAGAGGCTATAAAAGACGCTTTTTTCACAACTTGTTTCATAATAATAAATTTTAGATCGTACAAATGTTATTAACACTTTTGCAAAATTACGAAAAGAGGAAGAGCAAAACAAGTTCATAATGGTTCATAAAGCGAAAAAATGGCCCTCAACCTCTATTTAGTGTTTACTGAATAATTTATAACTCTCTGATATTTAAGTTTATATAACTTTATTT